>Ga0126307_10000093_pt1 | contig 49973 bp, 56 predicted proteins | sample Plot28_FD_89955 | JGI IMG/M metagenome (GOLD analysis project Ga0126307, IMG submission 89955) | Serpentine soil microbial communities from UC McLaughlin Reserve, CA, USA - Plot28 | ecosystem: Environmental > Terrestrial > Soil > Grasslands | place: USA: UC McLaughlin Reserve, Lake County... | reverse complement strand
CGGCGAGCTCGTTCAGCTCGGAACCATCGATGCCGGGATCGACCAGGATCAGTCCATCCTCTCCGCGCACCGCGATGGCATTGGTCCAGACCCACTCGCTCTGCCGAACCCAGACGCCGTCGGCCACCTGAGTCAGCATCGGTTCACCCCGTCGTAGGGCTTTGCCGGGTCGAACCTGCCCTCCTCGTCCTCGACATACCCGTCAAGCGAGGCGATCGCCTCATGTATCAGCTTGGCCATTCCACTCCCATCGATCGTTGGTTACGGTGCAGCCACGGCCGCACATGCTGGGACCCCGATCCGCGGCCAAAATCATCGCGATCACCCGCTGGCGCGATGTTGTGGTGGAATTTTGAACCCGCGACCTCCGGGTTATGAGCCGGCCCCCGGTCACTGGGATGATCGCGCCGTGACGCCCGCTCCGGATCGAAGCGAGCCAAACGAGGCGCCGGACCGGCACGGCGCGCGCGGCGAGGGTCTCGCTGTATTTCTGATCGCGCTGGGCTCCGCCTGGTGCGTCGGCAACGTGGGCGCGGTCGTCGGCGACCTGAGCGGCGACTTCGACATCTCCCTGCCAACGATTGGTCTGCTGTCCGGCACGCTCCTGCTCGGATTCTCCGTGCCGGGCACCGTGCTGACGCCGCTGATGGCCGAGCGCCTCACGATCGTGCGCACGGTCCTCCTCGCCGCCATCCTCTGCGCGGTCGGCAACGTGATCTTCGCCGTCACGCCGGGGTTCGCGGGCCTGGTGCTCGGGCGGGCGGTCGCGGGGTTTGGTGTCGGCATTGCGGTGGTGGCAGGGCCCGTCTTCGCCCGGGCCACTGGCGGGGTCGAGCGGGTAGGCCTTTTCGGTGCCGCGGTTCAGCTCGGAATCGCCGGCGGGCTCGGGGTCGGCGCGATCCTCGGCGACCTCGATGTCGACTGGCGGCTCACGTTTCTGGTGTCCGCCGGAGTGGCCGCCTCGCCGATCCCGCTCCTGATCGGGCGCAGCGGGCCGAGCTACGTGCGTCAACCCGGCGGCGGCGGGTTCGTCAGGCTCGCGCTGCGCAGCTCGCGGGTGTGGCGGCTCGCCGCGCTCTTCATCGCGGTCTTCTCGGTGCCGTTGATACTCGGCTCCTGGCTTGTCCACTACCTGAGCGTCGACACCGGACTCGCCGTGGGGGTCGCGGGCGTGCTCAGCTTCGTGATGTTCGGCGTCTCCGCCGCCGCCCGCGAAGAGGGAGGCAGGCTCGCGCAGCGCGGCGTAAGCCCGGTGCTCCTGGTCGGGGTCACCCCCCTCCTGGCCGCTGTGGGGCTCGCGATCCTCGCGCTCGACGACTCACTCGGATTCGCGCTCGTTGCCGTGGTCGCCGCGGGGATCGGTTTCGCCGTCCCGTACGGGATCGGGATCGTGCAGGCGCAGCGCCTTTACCCCGCCGAGCCGACCGAGCCCGTGGCGCTCGTGAGCTTAGTCGGCACGGCGCTCCCGGTGCCTCTGGTCCCGCTGATCGGCTCGCTGCTCGACGACGGCTATGGCACCGAGGTCTTCCTAGCCCTCGCGGCGGTAGTGGCTCTCGCCGGGATCCTCAACCTACGGCCGGTCGAGGGCTCGCTGGAGCCTGAGGCTTAGGCGGCCGGCTCTGGTCGGCGAGAAATCGGTGCGGTTGGCGCATCACTCGTCCCCATCGTCCACGTCCGTGGACTTTCTGGACACATCGGACGATGCATCCGGTACCAAATCGGTACTGCGCGCCGCAGGTGAGGACCGCCGGCACTCGCTGACCCCGGGCGGCTCAGAGCGCACCGGCTCGCGGATTACCTGTTCACCCACCATCCGAACTTGTTCCGCCAGACCGGGTAACCCTCTAGCTCGCGCCCCCGGACCAGGCCCGCAAGGTGGATCCGTGAACGAGACGAGCGCGCGGGTGAGACCGCCGGCGCGTAGGTCTCCCTTAGCCACCGCACCCAATCCTCGGGCGTCCCCGCGACCATGATCCGGTCGGCGATCTCCTCCGGAGCGGCGTCGAGCGCGCGTTGCACGTCGCCGGCGGCAAAAGCTCGAGAACCGGGCGACCGGCTCGACCGTGTCGTTCGAGCGCGCCGGCGGCATCGACGGGGGTGTGGAAGGCCGCGAGGATTCGTCCGGCACGACGGGCGATCTCGCCCGGCGCGATCGCGCCGAGCAGGAAGTCGCCGAGGTCGGGCCATCTGGGCTTCGCCCGGCGCGGTCGGCGCCGACGAGAAAATGCTCGACCGGCGTAGCCCAGCGCTTCGGGGTGAATAGGCGCACGCGGTGTCGAGGCGGTCGGCGATCTCCCCGGCCACCTGCATCGACTTGGGGTCGCCCATCGCGCCACCTTCAGCGGCAGGTGCTCCTGCACCGGCCGAGCCGCCGTGGTCACGCCCGTGTAGCCGTAGGAACGAAGCCGCCCTTGATGGCCGTTCGGCCGTTAATTCAATGGCGAGTTGACACCGCCGTGTCGATCGTGGAGGGTGATCGCGACATAACCGCACACGGGCGACAGGGGGCTCGCCCGCCACCACATAGGAGGGAAGATGCGTCTCAAGCGACATCCCGGACCATCGCCGGCGCTGATCGTCGCTGCGATGGCTCTCGTAGTAGCGCTCACGGGGACGGCGATCGCCGCACCGGACTTAGCGGGCCGCGAGCTCACCCAGAAGGAAGTCAAGAAAGTCAAGAAGATCGCCAAGAAGCAGGCTAAGAAGATGCTTCGAAAGAACATCGACGGCTCGCATGTCAACCTCGCCGATCAGGCGACGAGGGCCGACAGGGCCGACCGTGCCGACAGGGCCGACCGTGCCGACAACGCTGACTTCGCGACCAACGCGACCAACTCGACGAACGCGACGACGGCCGATACCGCGGCCAACGCGCAAGCGCTCAGCGGCAACATCGTTGTCGGCGAGGGCGACCTCGATGGCCCCGGCGCCCTCACGAACAGCAGCTGCGTCTCGGTCTCCGCGGCGGCTCCCGGCGTGCAGCCGGGCGACCATGTCGTCCTGACCCCGCCGAGCGGCTGGCCCACGTATGAGATCAACCTGACGGCGCGAGTGACCGCTAACACGGTCACCTACGAGATCTGCAACCAGAGCGGTGCGCTGGCGAACTTCGGCACCTCACCTCCGCTGAGGTTCCTGGTCTTTAGGTAGATCGAACCATCTGAGACGACGTTTCACGAGCGGCCCGCCTCGGCGGGTCGCTCTCGTGTGGCCCTGCCTGGCGACGCGCCGAGCGCTTCGCCCCGACGACTGGGAGTGTCAGAGAGTCCAGCCAGGCAAGGAACGGGGTCCGGGAAGTCCACCAGGTCGCCAGGCTGCGCTAGCTGGTCCGCTCGCGCAACCGTTGGTCCGATCCGCGTCCGTCTTCCCCAAGTAGCACCTCGAGCAGGTCGCCGATCCGGCGCTGCTCCGTCTCCTGGGTCAGGGGATGACGCAGCGGTAGCTCGGCCTTCACCTTGTAGACGTTGCGCCTTCCGATTCGCGCGCGAACGACGTAGCCGTCCTCGACCAGCTGGGAGACAATCCGATGGGCGCTTCGTTCCGTCACCCCCACGGTCTGGGCGACATCGCGCAGACGAATGCCGGGGTCGTGCGCGATGCACAGCAGGACTTGCGCGTGATTCGTGAGGAATTGGTATCGGGGCATCGCTTTTGCTCCGGTCGCAGCAAGTCGGAGCGCGTGTTAAGGGATGGACATATCTGGTTTCATATTACTAGATACCAATGACATGATACGGAAAAGAGCCGCGAGCTCTTCGTGGCTGCCCTGGGCCTCCCGCTCGAGGCGGGTCCCGGCAGCGACTACTTCCACAGCGAGCACATCGACGGCAGCAAGCACTTCGGGGTGTGGCCGCTGTCGGAGGCCGCGCAGGCATGCTTCGGCACACCGGAGTGGCCCGCCGATCGCATCGTCCCGCAAACGAGCATCGAGTTCGAGGTCGGCGACGCGGACGCTGTTCAGTCCGCCGCCGAGGAATTGCGCCAACGGGGATTCAGTCTGCTGCACGACCGGCGCGAGGAGCCGTGGGGGACGGTCGCTCGGCTTCAATCCGAAGACGGCTCGATCATCGGAATCTCGTTCGCGCCCGCGCTGCACGACTGAGGAGACGACGCTGCGCGAGCTTCCGTTCCGGCATGCCTGATCGCCGTCAGCGATCCGTCCGCGATCCAAGTGGTGGTGAGCAGACGGCAGCCAAGATGGCCAGCCGACGAGGACGAGGATCAGGACCGGTAGGGAGCTCGACTACCCAGCGTAAGCTCGGGCAGGCTCGCCATGCAGGATTTTTAGTCGGGGCGACTGGATTTGAACCAGCGACCGCCCGGCCCCCAGCCGGGTGCGCTACCAGACTGCGCCACGCCCCGTCGTCTTCCTGGATCTTACGCGCCGGAGAGCGGGCGACGGGGCTCGAACCCGCTTCCTTCAGCTTGGAAGGCTGACGTGCAACCAGTTACACCTCGCCCGCAGAGGTGCCCATGATAGGCGCGCCGAGGCGGCGAGCAGTAACGGACGGGCCTGGCAGTCAGCGGACGCGCAGTCCGAAGTCCGTCATGTACATGGCGCCTGAGCCGCGGCCCCGCGAGCGCGCGCGCGAATGATCGTCCAGGCCGCTCGGCGGCGACCCGCTCAGCCGCTCGGCTCGCGGTGGCCGAAGACGACCGCGAACGTTGCGAAATCCTTGTCGCAGCGCCCCTTGACGGGTTCCCGCACGACGCCCACGCCGACGTCGTCGAATGTTTCGTTGAGGATGTTGATGCGGTGGAACTGGATCGCGAGCCAGTTGCCGATCATCGCGTCGGCGCTCACGCCGCAGCCGGTGTCCTCGGCGTACTCCCAGGAGTCGGCACCCCGCGGATAGCCGGAGCGCCGGATCCGGGTGTCGAGGTTGGGTTCGCCGGGGCACTTGTGGGCGAGGCACCGGGTGTCGACCATGACCTTCGCGTGTCGGGTGGCGGCCTTGCGCAGGCTGTCGTTGAGGGCGACCTTGTTCACCCCATGGACGGCACGCTCCTCGTTGATCCGGCAGCGAACCCATTTGCGCACCTCGCGCGTGGTCGCCTCGATCGCCGGCGTATCGGCTTCCGGGCAGGCCTCGGCGTTCGCGCTGCTCGTCGCGGCCGGGTCTGCGGCCGCCGTGAAGGCCGAGAGCACGCCAACGACCGCCCCCGCGACGAGGATCACCAGAACGCCGACCAGAGGTCGCGAATTTCGCTTGCCGATGCGGATCATGGGCCGATGGAAACCAGCGCGCCCCCTGCCGACGCGCTGGTGCCCTAAACCCCCTCCACGGGCGCGAGTTGCGATGCGCGTCGAGGGCGAAGCCGCGCTCGGCGACGAGCGGGGGACCGAGGAATCGAACCTCGAGCTGCGGTTTTGGAGACCGCAATGTTTGCCGTTACACCAGTCCCCCGTGAGGCGTCCCAAAGTTTAGGCGGAGGCTGGCCGCGCCCCGCCATCGCCTGCTCGGCGCCTCGGATCGGACGTACACTCAGGACAGCGACGCGGGCGTGCTGGAACTGGGTAGACAGGCCGGGTTTAGGTCCCGGTGCTCGCAAGAGCGTGTGGGTTCGAGTCCCTCCGCCCGCATTCGCCCGGACCGTCGCGCGAAGCCGCTCGAGCACTTATGCTTGCCGGTGATGGAGGCCGTTCAAGTCCGAGAGGGCTATGAGCTGTGGAGGCCGAACAGGGAGAAGGCCGAGACGAAGACGACTAAGGCCGTGATCGCCTTCGTCCTACTGGTCAGCGCTGCGCTGCTGCTGATCATCACCGTCGGCGGCTGGGCGCGCCTGCTCGGGACGAGCGTCGCGATGATGACCCTGCTCTGGGCGGCGCTCTACGTGATCTTCGCCTTCCTCGTCATGCGCTGGAACCGGGGCATTCTGCCCGTCGCGGCGGCGCTCGCAGTGATCCTCGCGATCTTCGCCGCGATCGCCGCGCCCGACTGGTTCGCGCGCTCGAAGGACGGCCTCGACTCCCCCGCGCTGCCCGAGGATCTGCTCGGGCTCTTGTGCGTGATCGTCGTGCCGGTGCAGCTGGTCCTGATCGCGGTGGCGATGATCGGCTTCAACCAGAATTGGCACGTCGAGGAGGAGCGGCCGATCGGCGGCCATCCCCTGCACGGCGAGGATCGGGACGAGCGCGGCGGAGCCGCGCCCGCGCCAGCCTGAGCCTCAGAACAGCGAGGGCTGCTCCTCGCGGGGAGCGATCAGGTCCGGGCCGTCCTGGCGCACGTCGTTGACGAAGTCGTTGACTTCGCGTGCGACGAGGGCGTCGTCGCGCGGCGGCGTGAGCAGCTCGAGCAGCTCGTCGACGTCCGCGTCAGGGTCGAGCCACTTCGCCTCGAGGGCCGGATCGAGGACCACCGGCATGCGGTCGTGGATCGGGCGCATGAGCCGGTTCGGCGGGCACGTGATGAGCGCGCAGCTGTGGAGGACGTCGTCGGTTCCCTTCGCCGGTAGCGCGGCCCAGATACCCGCGAACGCGAACAGGTCGCCGTCGGGGCGGCTGAACCAGAGCGGCCGTTTGCCCTGCTCGTCGCTGAGCCACTCATAAAAACCGTCCGCCGGCATCAGGCACCGCCGCTCGCGGAATGACTCCGCGAACGCCGGCTGGCGCTCGATCCCCTCGACGCGCGCGTTGATCAGCGGGCGGCTGCCCTTCTCGGCCCAGCGTCCCGGCACCAGCCCCCAACGAAGGCGCCCGGCCGCCCGCGCTCCCTCCTCGTTGCGACGCACGGCGACGACGGGATCCGTGGGCGCGATGTTGTAGCGCGGCTGCTCCTCGATCTCAGACGACTCGAGGATGTCGAACCGCGCCCGCAGCCGGACGGGATCGGGGTTGGAGAGCGTGTAGCGGCCGCACATTCATGCCGGAGGCGGGATTCGAACCCGCACGCCCCGAAGGGCAGGGCCTTTTGAGGGCCCGGCGTCTGCCAAGTTCCGCCACTCCGGCTCCATCCCAACGATAGTCGTGCTCCTGGGCGAATTATCCGGCCATAGCGCGGATAACTGGCCCAGCAGTCGATAATCCCCGCGCGTGGACGTCGACGGGCGCATGGAGATCATTCGCGAGCTGTGCTCGTTCGAGGGCCGGCTCGCCGGCACGGACGCCGAGCGGCGCGCCGCGAACCGGCTGGCGCAGAGGCTTCGCGAGAGCGGAAGGAAGGCCGAGGTGGAGCCGATCTACGTTCATCCTCAGTACGGCCTCGTCCACACCGTGCACTGCCTGCTCGGGTTCGTCGGCAGCCTCATTTCGATCTCGATCGCGCCGCTCGGCTTCGGGCTCGTCCTCGTTGCCGCCACGTCGACGTACCTCGACCTCAACTACCGGCTCTACCTCGTGCGCTCGCTCCTCTTTCGCCGCGCATCGCAGAACGTGGTCTCCCCCGGCTCCCGCCCGGGCGCTCCGGCATGCCTCGTCCTCTGCGCGCATGTGGACGCCGCGCGCTCGGGCGCCGTCTTCTCCCCGGCCCGGGCGCGCCTCGGCGCGCGAATCGCGCACCGCTCGCCCGTGCCGCTCGGGCTGTTCCGGCTCCTCTTCTGGTCGCTCGCGATCCTCCTGCCCCTCCTCGGCGCCCGGATGGCCGGCGTCGACTCGGGCCTGCTCTCGCTCGCGCAGCTCGTGCCCACGCTGATCCTGCTCGTCGGCGTCTTCGCCCTGATCGAGATCGAGCTCTCGCCGATCGTCCCGGGCGCGAACGACAACGCGTCCGGCGTCGCGACCGCGCTCTCGCTCGCCGGCGAGCTCGACCGGGAGCCGCCGGAGAACCTCGACGTCTGGGTCGTCCTCGACGGCGGCGAGGAGTGCCTCCAGGAGGGGATGCGGGCGTTCCTGCGCGCGCATCGCCAGGGCTTCGACCGCGCCAGCACGTTCTTCGTCTCCCTCGACGCCGTCGGCCACGGCGAGCTCAGGTTCGAGACCACCGCGGGCTGGGCGGTGAGCTACGCGATGGACCGGCGCCTGGTCGAACTCTGCGCGGCGATCGCCGACGCGACCGATCTCGGCGCCGCGCCCCTTGCCCAGGGCATGGCAGCCGACTCGATTGCCGCGCGGCTCGCCGGGTACCGGGCGATCGGGCTGACCTGCCGAGAGCCGGACGGAACGATCGCCAACCGGCACCTACCGACCGACCGGCCCGAGGAAATCGACCCCGAGGCGCTCGAGCGCGCGCACTCGTTCACGCTCGAGCTCGTCCGCCAGCTCGACCGCGATCTCGGGCGCCACGGGGCGGCCGGAGACGAGCCGCGTCCACGGCGGCGACGCCGGCGATCGCTGATGGAAGTGGGCGCGTGAGCGAGGCGACGGCGCCGGCGCAGAGGGGCGAGCTCCTGTGGACGCCTTCCGCCGAGGCGATCGAGCGCTCGAACGTCACCGCGTACATGCGTTGGCTCGAGTCCGAGCGCGGACTCGGCTTCGACGGTGACTACCACGCCCTCTGGCGCTGGTCGGTGGAGCGGCTCGACGACTTCTGGCGCTCGATCTGGGACTACTTCGAGGTTCAGGCCTCCGGCGACCCGAGCACCGTCCTCGCCGACCGTTCGATGCCCGGCGCGCGCTGGTTTCCCGGCGTCGAGCTCAACTACGCCGAGCACATCTTCCGATCCGGCGACCCCGGCTCCGTCGCGGTTCGACACCAGGCCGAACGTGGCGAGCTCGGCGAGATCACCTGGAGCGCGCTTCGCTCGCAGGTCGCAGCATTCGCCGCCGGGCTGCGCGAGCGTGGCGTCGGCCGCGGCGACCGCGTCGTCGCCTACCTCCCCAACTCGCCCTACGCTTTGATCGGTTTTCTCGCCGCCGCCTCGATCGGAGCGGCCTGGTCCTCCTGCTCGCCGGACTTCGGGGTCGGCAGCGTCGTCGATCGGTTCGCGCAGATCGAGCCCAAGCTGCTGATCGCGGTCGACGGCTACACCTACAACGGCCGCGACTTCGACCGTATCGACGTGGTCGCCGAGCTCGAGCGCGCGATGCCATCCCTCGACGCGAGCGTGCTCGTCCCCTATCTCGACCCACACGCCGATTCGGGCCGGCTCGCCAAGGGTGTCGCGTGGAGCGAAGTCGAGTCGGCGGGCGCCGGCGCCGAGCTCGCCTTCGAGCGCGTGCCGTTCGACCACCCGCTCTGGGTCCTTTACTCCTCGGGCACCACCGGGCTCCCGAAGGCGATCGTCCAGGGCCACGGCGGCATCCTCCTCGAACAGCTCAAGAAGGGACACCTCCACCTCGATGCCCGGCCCGGCGATCGCTCCTTCTGGTTCACGACGACCGGATGGATGATGTGGAACTTCCTCACCGGCATCCTGCTCACCGACGCCTCGATCGTCCTGTACGACGGCAGCCCCGGACACCCGCACATGAACGTCCTCTGGGAGCTCGCCGAGCGCACCGGAATGACGACCTTCGGCACCTCGGCGAGCTACATCGCCGCGTGCATGAAGGCCGAGGTCGAGCCCAGCGCCGGCCGCGACCTCTCCGCTCTGCGCGCCGTCGGCTCGACCGGGTCGCCACTCGCGCCCGAGGGCTTTCAGTGGATCTACGACCACGTCGGCTCGGATACGTGGCTCTTCTCGACCTCCGGTGGCACCGACGTCTGCACGGCGTTCGTCGGCGGCGTCCCGACCCTGCCCGTCTACCGCGGCGAGCTCCAGGCGCGCTCCCTCGGCTGCGCGGTCGACGCCTTCGACGACGACGGCAACTCCGTGGTCGACGAGGTCGGTGAGCTCGTGATCACGGAGCCGATGCCATCGATGCCGATCTACTTCTGGAGCGACCCGGACGGTGAGCGATACCGAGCCAGCTACTTCGAGATGTACCCGGGGATCTGGCGCCACGGGGACTGGATCGAGATCACCTCTCGCGGCACCGCGATCATCTACGGGCGCTCGGATTCCACGATCAACCGCTCGGGAGTCCGCATGGGCACCTCCGAGATCTACCGCGCGGTCTCCTCCGTCGAGGACGTGGTCGACTCGCTCGTGGTCGACGTCCCTCGGCCGGACACCGAGGGCTGGATGCCGCTGTTCGTCGTCCTGCGCGAGGGTGCGGAGCTGGACGAGGGCCTGGTGGCCGAGATCAAGCGCCGCGTCCGCGAGCGCTGCTCGCCCCGCCACGTCCCGAACGACATATACGCGATCGAGGACGTGCCGCGCACCCTTAGCGGCAAGGCGCTCGAGGTGCCGGTGAAGCGGATCCTGATGGGGACGCCGGTCGAGCGCGCGGCATCGAAGGACTCACTCGCGAACCCGGTGGCCCTCGACTACTTCGTCGAGCTCGCAGGGCGCCTCGAGCAGGGCGAGGCGTCCGGGTCCATGCCGAGGGCTTCATAGCCGGTCGCCCGCAACTCCGCGGTGAGGTGGCTCGACATCAGACCGGCGTCGCGCTCAGACCAAGCCCCTCGGCGCGCTCACGCGCTCGGGCGATGACCTCCTCGGAGCCCTCGACCACGCCTCCCTGCATGAGCACCCGACCGGCGACGACCGTCGTGTCGACGACCGCACCCGAGGCGGCGTAGACGAGGCCGGGCTCGAGCTCGCCGAGCGAGAGCTCCGGATCCTCGGCTCGGACGAGCAGGAAGTCCGCCGTAGCCCCGACCTCCAACCGGCTTCCGCCGAGGAGCTCGGAGCGGCGGCCGGTCGCGATCTCGAGCGTCTCGGCGGCCGTCACGGCCGCCGGATCGCGCGCCTCGTTCTTTTGCAGTAGGGCGAAGAACTTCGCGTCGGCGAGCAGGTCGAGCGAGTTGTTGGAGCCCGGCCCATCGGTGCCGAGGCCGAGCGCGACGCCCGCGCCGCGCGCGTCCAGGTAGGGGAACATCCGGCCGACCGCGAGCTTCAGGTTCGCGACGGGATTGGTCACGACGGTGGCGCCGCGGGCAGCGATCAGCTCGAGCTCGGAGCGGTCGAGCCAGCAGCCGTGCGCGAGCACGGTGCGCGGACCGAGCAGCCCGACGCGGTCGAGGTAGAACGCGGGCCGCTCGCCGCGCTCGGCGACGCAGGCCTCGACCTCGTCCTCGGTCTCCGAGAGGTGGATCTGGATCGGGACGTCCAGCTCGGCGGCCCGCTCGGCCACCCAGCGCAGCGAGCGCTCGCTCACCGAGTAGATCGCATGCGGGGCGAAGCCCGGACGCGCCATCGTCCCGCCCTCGTCGACGATCAGCTCGAGGCTGCGGTTGGCGTCGCCGCAGGCGCGCTCCGACTTCTCGGGATCCTTGTCGTCGATCAGCGGCGCGGCGGTGACGGCGCGGATCCCGGCGTCCTCGACCGCGCGCGCTGTCGCGTGGGCGCGCCAGTACATGTCCCAGAAGCTCGTCGTCCCGGTGCGGATCATCTCGACGCAGGCGAGCCTCGTCCCCCAATAGACGTCCTCGTCCTCCATCCGCTTCTCGACCGGCCAGATGTGGCCGGTGAGCCACTCCATCAGGGGCAGATCATCCGCGTACCCGCGAAACAGCGTCATGGCGGCGTGGGTATGGGCGTTGATCAGGCCGGGCACCAGCGCGAGCCCCGAACCGTCGATGACCTCGTCGCCCTCCAGCGGCTCGACCTCGGGCCCGAGCTCCGCGATCGTCCCGTCGACGGCGCGCAGTCCGACCAGTTCTCCGTCGAGCCGCGCCCCGCTCACCGCCAGTGCCATCGCCCTATTCAATCGCGCCCGGCGTTTGACAGCTACCCTGCGCCGCCCCATGGACGCGCTGGAGGCCCTCGCGATCCTCGCCGCCGGTGTCGCGGCAGGCGCGATCAACGCCATCGTCGGCAGCGGCACGCTGATCACCTTCCCCGTCCTCGTCGCCCTCGGCTACCAGCCGCTGGTCGCGAACGTCTCCAACAACATCGGACTCGTACCGGGAGCGGTCGCCGGCGTCTTCGGCTACCGACGCGAGCTGGAGGGGCAGCGTCCGCGGGCGATCATGCTCGGGGTCTTCTCGATCGCCGGCGGGGTCGCCGGCGCCACGCTGCTCCTCGTCCTGCCCGCCTCCGCCTTCGAGGCGATCGTCCCGGCGCTGATCGCGATCGCGCTCGTCCTCGTCATCGCCCAGCCCCGAATCGATCGGGCGCTCGCCCACAGACCGACGCCGAAGGGCGAGCACGGTGTCCCGCTGCGCACGGCGGTGACGGCGAGCGGCGTGTATGGGGGCTATTTCGGCGCCGGCCAGGGCATCCTCCTGATCAGCATCCTCGGCATCGGGATCCGCGACCGCCTCCAGCGGCTCAACGGGCTGAAGAACGTCCTCGCGGGTCTGGTCAACGCGACGGCGGGAGTGATCTTCGTCTTCGCCGCCAACGTCGACTGGGGGGTCGCGGCGCTGATCGCCGCTGGATCGATCGTCGGCGCTCTCGTCGGCGCGCACTACGGGCGGCGGCTGGAACCGAACCTGCTGCGCGCCATGATCGTGGTCGTCGGGCTGGTCGCAATCATCCGGCTGCTGCTCGATTGAGCGCCGGATCGAAGAGCCGCGCCCAATGCTCGACCCAGATCCGCGCGGTCGCGCTCCGCTCCGGCTTGTCGACCGCCGCGGTCGTCTCGGTCACGCCGGTGTGATCGGGTTCCGCCGCCCGGAGAACCGGCGTTCCTTCGACTCGGCGAGCGCGAAGCGGCGGATGAGTTCCTCGCGGAGGGCATCCGGCTCGATCACCGCGTCGATCACCATCTCCGAGGCGAGGTGGAGGATGTCGATGTCGGCCGAGTACTCGTCACGCTTGGCGCGCACGAACTCCTCGCGCTCCGCTTCGTCCTCGATCTTCTGAATCTGGTTGAAGAACACAGCGTTGATCGCGGCCTCGGGCCCCATCACGGCGATCGAGGCGCCGGGCAGCGCGATGCAGCAGTCGGGCTCGAAGGCCGGCCCGGCCATCGCATAAAGCCCTGCGCCGTACGCCTTGCGGACGATCACCGAGAGCTTCGGGACGGTCGCCTCCGAAACGGCGCTGATCATCTTCGCGCCGTGGCGGATGATCCCCTGGCGCTCGACGTCGGTGCCGATCATGAACCCGGGGACGTCGGCGAGGAAGAGCAACGGGACGTTGAAGGCGTTGCAGGTCATGATGAACCGCGCCGCCTTGTCCGCCGAGTCGACGAACAGCACGCCGCCCTTCTGGCGGGGCTGGTTGGCGACGATCCCGATAGCTCGGCCGTCGATCCGCGCGTAGCCGACCACGAGCTCCTTGGCCCAGCGGGCGTGCACCTCGCAGAACGAGCCGGCGTCGACCAGCGCGCTGATCAGCTCCTTGATGTCGAACGCCGTCTTCTCGTCGTCGGGGACGATCTGCGACGGAAGCAGGTCGGCCTCCGGCTCGGCGGGGGGCGCCGCGGGCGGGGCCTCGCGCCAGCTCGAGGGCATGTAGGACAGGTAGCGCTTCGCGAGGTCGATGGCGTCGGCGTCGGACTCGACGAGGAAGTGACCGCAACCCGAGACGCCTGTGTGCATCTTCGCGCCGCCCATCTCCTCGAGCGTCACCTTCTCGCCGATGACCATCTCCGCCATCCGCGGCGAGCCGAGATACATGGAGGCGTTGCGGTCGCGCATGATCACGACGTCGCAAAAGGCCGGGATGTAGGCGCCGCCGGCGGCTGAGGGACCGAACAGAAGGCACAGCTGCGGCACCTTGCCCGACAGCAGCACCTCGTTGTAGAAGATGCGGCCCGCGCCCCGGCGCCCGGGGAACATCTGCACCTGGTCCGTGATCCGCGCGCCCGCCGAGTCGACCAGGTAGATCATCGGCAGCTCGAGGCGAAGCGCCCGCTCCTGGATCCGGAGGATCTTCTCGACGGTCTTCGGGCCCCACGAACCGGCCTTCACGGTCGGATCATTCGCCATCAGGCAGACTCTGCGGCCCGCGACCAGCGCGAGGCCGGTGACGACGCCGTCGGCTCCCAGCCCATCCTTCTCCCAGTTCGCGAGGAGCGCCTCCTCGGAGAACGACTCAGGATCCACGAGCTGCGCGACCCGGTCGCGCACCGGGACCTTGCCCTGCTCGGCGGTCTTCTGGTGATGCCGCTCGGGGCCCCCGGCCAGCGCGTTCGCGACCGCCTGCTCGAAGCCGGTGCCCTCTCGGGTTCCCATGCGGCGAACGCTACTCGGAGCGCTGCGCCTGAGGCTCGCCCTGCGTCTCGTCCGGCACGTCGGAGGCCTCACCGTTGTTTGCACGCGAGGCCTTGTGCTGACTCGCGGCCGTGATCCCACTCGCCAGCCGCTCGAGCTCGACGAGGACGGCGTCGCGGCGCTGCTCGAGGTCGGAGATCAGCGACTCGATCTCGGTCTTCCGACGGTTAGCGTCGGCCACAATCCGCTCCGCCTCGCGGTTCGCCTCGGCCCGCTTCTCCTCCGCGTCGGAGTCCACCTCGGCGCGCAGCTCGGCCGCGTAGGTGTCGGCCTCGCCGCGAACGTGCTCGGAATACTCGTCGGCCTCGGTGCGCGTCCTCAACGCGTAGGCGTCGGCGTCCTCGCGCAGCCGGTCCGCCTGCTCGGTGGCATCGGATCGCACCGACTCCGCGGTGGCATTCGCTTCGATCAGCTTCTGCCGGGCCTCACCGGCAGCATTCGCCCGCAGCGCCTCGCCCGCGTCGTGCGCCTCGGTCAGGATCGAGGCAGTCTGCTCGCCGATGCGCTCGAGCTCGGCCCTGATCGTCTCCGACGCTGCCTCGCTTTCGCCCCCCTCCTCGAGCCAGTCGGCCAGCTCGCGGAGGAACCCGTCGACCTCCTGGCGGTCGTAGCCCCGCACGGCGTGCGAGAACGTGGCGGTCCTGATCCTGTCGATCGAGCGCTCTTGCACCCTGGCCTCCGATCGATTGGGTTCGGCGCGAGGGTATCGAGATCGAGCGGCGGCGGCTCTATGCGGTCGGATCGACCGGGACGGGCTTCTCACCCGAGTAGTCGTAGAACCCGCGCCCGCTCTTTCGCCCGTAATGACCCGCGCCGACGAGCTTTCGCATCGTCTCCGGCTGCGCGAAGCGATCCTCCCCGTAGGCCTCGACCATCACGTCCGCAATCGAGGCGAGCGTGTCCAGGCCGACGAAGTCGGCGAGCGTCAGCGGCCCCATCGGATGGCTCGCGCCGGCGATCATCCCGCGGTCGATGTCCTCGATCGACCCCACGCCCTGCTCGTAGGCGCGGATCGCGTCGAGCATGTACGGGACGAGCAGGCGGTTGACGATGAAGCCGCGATTGTCGCGCGCCGCAACCGTCGTCTTGCCGAGCCGCTCGCCCAGCGCGAAGCCGAGCTCGTAGGTCTCGTCGGACGTCTGATCCGCGCGCACTACCTCGAGCAGCGGCATCACCTGCGCCGGATTGAAGAAGTGCAGGCCCAAAAAGCGCTCCGGACGTCCCGTCGCGGCGCCCTGCTCGCCGACCGGCAGCGAGGATGTGTTGGTGGCGAGGACGGCGTCGGGCTTCGCGATCCCGTCCACCTCGCGCCACATCCCGAGCTTGACGTCGAGGTCCTCGGTGATCGCCTCGATCACGAGGTCGCAGTCGGCGAGGTTGCCGTAGTCGAGGGTCGGCGCGATCCGCTCGCGGACCTCCCGCGCCTCATCCTCGGAGAGCTTGCCCCTGGAGACGGCGCGCTCCAGCTGCTTCTCGATCTGCGCGGTGCCGCGCTCCAGCGCCTCCGTCTCCGCCTCCCGGACGACCACGTCCCAGCCCGCCTGCGCGCAGATCTGCGCGATCCCGTGGCCCATGAGCCCGCAGCCGACGACTCCCACCTTCGCGATCTCCAACTCGACCTTCCTCCTGTTCGCGGAAACCGGGGCAGCGTAGTGATCTAGTGATCGAGCGGCCGGCGCAACCTCACCTCGCGCGCGTGGCCGAGCGCCTGGCGCGCCTGGGTGGCGCCGTCGAGCGCGAAGCCGAGCCGCTCGTAGAAGGCGAGGTTGCGCTCGCTCTCGCCCAGCGTCCACACGGTCGCCTCGGTGAAGCCGCGCCCGGCAAGCCCGGCGAGCGCCGCCTCGACCAACCGGCTGCCGACCCCGCTTCGCCATGCGGGCGGGTCGACGAACAGCGCCCAGATCTCGCCCGCGCCCGCCGGCGCGTCCTCGTCGCGCGACGGGCCGATGAGGACGAAGCCGCAGGCGGCGCCGTCGCGCTCAGCGAGCAGGACGTCGCTGCCGCGCGGTCCCTCGGACTCGATCGTCGACCGCACGGCATCGAGGTTCCAGGCGCGCTCCGGGGGCATCGCACCCTCTCCGAGCAGCCCGCGGAAGCCGTCGTCCCAGGAGCGGGCGCCGATCACGGCGATCGCCTCCGCGTCCGCGAGCGTCGCCTCCCTGACGCTCGTCATCGGGAGTCGTCAGGCCGAGCTCGAAGCCGCCTCGAGCATCTGGCGCATGCGCTCGCCGAGCGCCTGCAGGCCGCTCATCGGGCGGATCATCACCGTCAGCTCGACGATCCGGCCCTCGGAGTCGAGCTTCAGGATGTCGACGCCCTGGAGCTCGCGGTCTCCGACCCGGGCGGCGAACAGGAGCACAGCGACATCACCGGTTTCGACGTGCTCGAGGTAGCGGAAGTCCTCGAACGCCTGGACGACGGCCCCGAGGATGACCTTGATCTGATCGCGGCCCTCGTAGGGCCTGAAGACGACCGGGCTCCTGAACGTGGCGTCCTCGGCGAAGAGGTGGTCGGCGGCCGAGAAATCCTTGGCCTCCGCGGCTTTCCGGAACGCGTCGCTGCGCATTCGTCAGCCCTCGCGCTGGGCGTCGACCGTGATCTCACCGACCCCACCGAGCGCCACCGAAACGGGGCAGCCGCGCTTCGCATCCTCGGCGACCCGCGCGAACTCCTCCTCGTCGATCCCCGGGACAGTGGCGCGCGTGTGCAGGTCAATGCGGCTGATCTCGAAGCCGCCGCCGTCCTTCGGCGTCAGGTGGACGTCGGCGCTGGTGCTGACCGACTGCGGATCATGGCCCGCCTCCTCGAGGGCGAGCGAGAACGCCATCGAAAAGCAGCCGGAATGGGCGGCGGCGATCAGTTCCTCGGGGCTCGTGCCCGGGCCCTCCTCGAAGCGAGAGGAGAACGAGTACTGGCCGCTCCATGCGCCGCTTCCGAACTCCATCGTGCCGTTGCCCTCGGTGAGGGTCCCGTCCCACTGTGCGTTCGCCGTTCGGGTTGGCATCCGTCGTCTTCCTCCTCGTCTCGACCTGCCTGCAGCCTACGCCCCCCAGTCGACCGGCCCGGCCCGCAGGACATGCGCGCCGAGCGGCCGCCGCAGGAGCTCCTGGACCGCGCGCGAGGCCTCGATCAGCGCCGGCAGGTCGACGCCGGTCGAGACGCCCATCTCCTCGAGCATCGAGATCAAGTCCTCGGTCGAGATGTTGCCGGTCGAGCCCGGCGGGACCGGGCAGCCGCCGAGCTCGCCGAACGCCGACTCGAACGAGTCGATCCCCTGCTCGAGCGCGGCGAGCACGTTGGCGAGCCCCTGGCCGCGCGTGTTGTGAAAATGCGCCGTCAGCTCGACACCGGTCAGCTGCTGGCGCGCGGCCACGAAGAACTCCCCGACCTGGCGCGGGTTCGCCATCCCGGTCGTGTCGCCGAAGGCGACCTCCCCGCAGCCGGCCGCGGCGAGCTGCGCGGCGATCTCGAGCACCCGGTCGGGCGGCACCTCGCCCTCATACGGGCAGCCAAAGCTCGTGGAGATCACCCCCTCGCACCGGAGTCCCTCGGCTCGGGCCCGCTCGATCACCCGGCCGAGACCCGCCAGCGACTCGGCGACCGAGCGGTTCACGTTCTTGCGGTTGTGGGTCTCGGAGGCCGACAGGAAGAGGTTCACCTCATCGAAGCGCTCGCGCTGCCCGAGCGCGCGCTCAAGGCCGCGCTCGTTCGGGATCAGCACCGAGTAGGCCACCCCATCGAGGCGCTCGTACTCGGAGAGCACCCGCTCCGCGTCGGCGAGCTGCGGGATCACGTCCGGGCGCACGAATGACGTCAGCTCGATCCGCCTGAGCCCCGCGGCGCCGAGCATCCCGATCAGCCGGACCTTGTCCGGAGTCCCGATCACCTCGGGCTCGTTCTGAAACCCGTCCCGCGGTCCCACCTCGCGGACCCTCACGCTGTGCGGAAGCTCGGCCATACCGCAGAGGTTATGCGGCGCGAATCAGCTGACGCGATAGCGCAGGTGCGTGACCGACGGCGAGTCGATCACGCGATCGATCTCGAAGCGGATCGCCGGATCGAGGCCGTCGAGCAGTCGCCGTCCGGAACCGAGGGCGACCGGGACGACGTGGAGCTGCATCTCGTCGACGAGCCGCGCGTTCAGGCACTGCTGGACGGCATCGGCGCCGCCGGACACGTTGACGTCCTTGCCGTCCGCGGCCACGCGCGCCCGCTCGAGCGCGGCCTCGACGCCATCGGTGACGAACTCGAAGGTCGTGCCGCCCTTCATCTCGAGCCGCTCGCGCGGGTGGTGCGTGAGGACGAACACCGGGTGGCGGAAGGGTGGCTCCGCGCCCCACCAGCCGTTCGCGTTCGGGTCCTCCTCCCAGGGGCCGGAGCCGCCGCTGAACATCCTCCGACCCATCGCGGTGGCGCCGAGGCCCGCGGTCAGCTCCTCGACGACCTCGGAGTCCTGGTTCGTCTCCCCGCCCTCGAGGCCGTGCGGTTTACGCCATGCCGCAAGCCCGACCACCCACTCGTGGAGCTGCTCTCCGCCCTTGCCAAGCGGGTCGTCGAGGCTGGGGTCGGGCCCCGCGACGTATCCGTCGAGCGAGACCGAGATGTCGATCTTGACTTTGCTCATGCCCGTTTAGACCGGGACCGCCGGGCGAATTAATCGCTCTTCACGCCGCCGACGTCGATCGCGCGACGCTCGTGGGTCCCAACGCCGATCGTCCGCTCCCCCTCCGACACCTCGACCTCGAACCGCAGCTTGCGCCCGTCGACGATCTCGCGCAGCGTCGAGCGGACCGTGCACCGCGATCCCTCCGCCGCGGCGGCGACGTGCTTCACGCAGACCTCGAACCCGACCGTCGCCCTGCCCTCCGGCAGGTTCTCATAGGCGAGGATGGACGAGCACCGCTCCATCATCCCGATCATCCCCGGAGTCGAGAGGACGCGCACGCCGATCGTCCCGCCAACGTCGGTGACCAGGCGGTCGGAGACCGTGAACTCCTCGCTGCGGATGAGGCCGGGCTCGAGCGCCACGCCTAGACCATCCCGAGGCCGCCCGATACACCAAGCGTTTCGCCCGTCACGTACGAGGCGTCGTCGGAGACGAGGAACGCGACCGCGGCCGCGACCTCCTCCGGCTTGCCAAGACGGCGAAGCTGAGTGCCGGCCTTCATCGTCTCGAGGATCTTCTCGCCGATCTCGCCGAACTCGAGCGCGCCCATGAGCAGCGGCGTCTCGATCGGGCCCGGCGCGATCGAGTTCGCCGTGACACCGAAGCGGGCGCCCTCGCGCGCGATCACCTTCATGAACGCGATCACGCCTCCCTTGGCCGCCGAGTAGACGGCCGAGCCCTTGGAGCCGACCCGGCCAGCCTCCGAGGCGATGCTCACGATCCGCCCGTACTTCGCCTGCTGCATGCCCGGGAGCACGGCGTGCGTGCAGGCGAAGACACCGAACAGGTTGACGGCGGTCACCCGCTGCCACTGGCCCGGATCGGTGTCGGCGAAGAACCCGAACTCGTCGGTGCCGGCGTTGTTGACGAGGAGCGAGAACGGCCCATGCTCGGCGACGAGGGCGTTGGCGGAGTCGGGCTCCGTGACATCGAGCGCCGCCGCCGATGCGCCGATCTCCGCGGCAAGCTTCTCGGCACCGGAGACGTTGAGGTCGCCAATCACGACGTCGGCGCCCTCGGCCGCGAGCCGCGCCGCCGTCGCGGCGCCGATCCCGCTCGCGCCCCCGGTGACCAGCGCCTTGCGCCCCTCGAGCCTCATCGGCCGGGAGCATATGCGCGAGCCCCGCACTTAGACTCCCGCGCCGATGGCGAGCGGCGACGCGATCCCGATTATCGGCGGAACGGGCGCCCTCGGCTACGGGCTCGCGCTTCGGTGGGCGCGCGCGGGCCGCGCCGTCGTGATCGGATCGCGCAGCGAGGAGCGCGCGGCGGAGACCGCGCGGAAGCTCACCGAGCTCGCGCCCGACGCCGAGATCGAGGGGCTGCCGAACGAGCAGGCCGCAAAGCAGGGACCGATCGTCTTCCTCACAGTGCCCTTCCGCGCGCAGTCGGAGAACCTCAACAACCTGCGCGAGGCGCTCGAGCCCGGTCAGATCCTCGTCGACTGCACGGTGCCGCTGGCGGCCGCCGTGAGCGGCAAGGCGACCCGGTCGCTGGGCGTCTGGCAGGGATCCGCAGCCCAGCAGGCGCAGGAGATGGTCCCCGAAGGCGTGACCGTGGTCGCGGCCCTCCACACCGTGAGCGCCCCCGCGCTCGCAGACACCGCCGCGACGATCGACGAGGACGTGCTCGTCTGTGGTGACCGCAAGGCCGACAAGGCGCGGGTCGCCCGCCTGATCGAGACGATCCCCGGAATGCGCGCGGTCAATGCCGGTCCGCTCGAGATGGCCCGGATCGTCGAGCAGCTCACGCCGATGCTGATCTCGATCAACGCGCGGTACAAGACCCACGCTGGGGTCAGGATCCAGGGCATCCCAGAGGCCGACCACTGGGCCTAGATAGATGGCTAAGCCGATGAACGTCGTCTGCCTCGCGGGCGGCACGGGCGGCGCGAAGCTGGCGGCCGGACTCCAGGACCTCGTCGGCGAGCACCTCGCCGTGGTCGCGAATACCGGCGACGACGTCCGCGTCCACGGTCTCCTCGTCTCGCCGGACCCGGACCTGATCACCTTCTGGCTCGCCGGCGTGATCGACGAGGAGCGGGGCTTCGGGATCCGCGACGACACCTCGGTCGCCCATGCCCAGCTCGTCCAGCTCGGGGCGCCGGACTGGTTCGAGCTGACCGACCGCGACCTCGCGGTCTGCGTGTATCGCACGCACTTCATCGCCGAGGGCGGAACGGTGACCGCAGCACAGGCGCAGATCGCGCGGTCGATGGGCGCCCGCGCGCGGGTGCTGCCGATGTCGGAGGACCGGGTGCACGCGCGGGTGCGGACGCCGGCCGGCTGGCGCGGCCTTCAGGAGTTCCTGATCCTCGACGGCGCCAAGGTCGTCACGGACGTGGAGCGTGGCGCGGCGATGATCGAGGCCGTCGAGCTCGAGGGCATCGCCGAAGCCGCTCCGACCGCGGATGTGCTCGAGGCGATCGCGGCCGCCGAGCTGATCGTCATCGGCCCGTCGAACCCGGTGATCTCGATCGGCCCGATCCTGGCGCTGCCCGGCATCCGGGAGGCGCTCGCGGCCGCCGCCGCGCCAGTCGTCGCCGTGAGCCCGTTTGTCGCCGGACGCGCGGTCAAGGGGCCGGCCGCCGCCTTCGTGGCGGCGCTGGGACGGCCGGTGAGCGCGGCCGGCGTCGCCTCGCTCTACCGGGGCGTGATTGGCGCGATGGTTATGGACGAAGCGGACCCGGACCCGCCCCCGGAGGGCCTCGAGGTGCTCACGTACCCGACGCTGATGGAGGACGCGACCGACAGGCGAGCGCTCGCCGAACGGGTCCTGGAGCTCGGGCGCGCGATGATCTAGTGGTGTGAGGACCACGGCGATCATCCCGGTCAAGCGCTTCGGTCACGCGAAGCAGCGACTACTCGACGAGCTCGATCGACCCCAGCGGGCCGCCGTGGTCAAGGCGATGCTCGATGACGTACTGCGCGCGCTCGACGCGAGCGACGAGGTCGAGCGAGTGATCGTGGTCACCGGCGAGGGGCGCGCCGAGCGGATCGCGCTTCGTCACTCCCGCCGCTCACCGACGCCGCTCGAGGTGCTTCGCGAACCGGCGGACCGCGGGCACTCCGAGGCGGCGGTGCTCGGGATCATCCGGGCGCTCTCGCTCGGCGCCGACTGCACGGCGCTGCTTCCCGGCGACTGCCCGCTGCTGGACGCGGCCGAGCTCGATGCGGCGCTCGAGCGGATGCATCGCGGGCGCGTCGCGGTGATCCCCGACCGCCACGGCACCGGCACCAACGGCCTTCTGCTCGCGCCCGCGGACGCCATCGGCCCCGCCTTCGGACCGGGAAGCGCTGAGCGCCACCGCGACCGGGCGTCTCGGGCCGGCTACGACGTCGCAACCGAGGAGCTCGCCTCGCTCGCCCTCGACCTCGACACGCCTGAGGACTTGGAGGCGCTCGCCGCGCGGCTCGCCGAAGAGCCGGCGTCGGCCTCGGCGACCGCGGGCGCCCTCGAGAGCATCGGGCGGCTTCCCACCCCGCGCCCGGGTTGACCACACCAATCAAGATCCGCCCCCTCACGGGGCTCCCGGAGATCGCCGAAGGGGCGCCGCTCGGGCGCCTGCTCGCGGAGTCCGCGGCGGCGGCCGGTCCCGCGCCCGCCGACGGCGATGCCGTCGTCGTGTCGCAGAAGGTCGTCTCGAAGGCCGAGGGCCGCACCCGCTCGCTGGCGGCGGTCGAGCCCCGCGCCGAGGCGACCGAGCTGGCCGAACGGCTTGGCAAGGACCCGCGGCTCGTCGAGCTCGTGCTCTCGGAGTCGCAGCGGATCGTCCGGGCCGAGCGCGGCGTCCTGATCGTCGAGACCGCCGGCGGCTGGATCTGCGCGAACGCGGGAATCGACGGATCGAACGTCCCGGGCACCGACGGCGTGACGCTGCTCCCTGTCGACGCCGACGCCTCGGCGCGGCGCATCCGCTCGGAGCTCGAGGCTGCGTGCGGCGCCCGACCCGCCGTCGTCATCGCCGACAGCTTCGGACGGCCGTGGCGGGTCGGCCAGGTCGACGTCGCGATCGGGTGCGCCGGGCTCGTGGCGCTCGACGACTGGCGCGGCCGCACCGACGCGCTCGGCGGCGAGCTAGCCGCCACCGCGATCGCGATTGCCGATCAGCTCGCCGCGGGTGCCGACCTCGCCCGGGTCAAGGACTCCCGAATGCCCGCCGCGCTGGCCACCGGGATCTCGAGGTGGTGGACCGCCGACGACGGCGCCGGTGCCCGCGCGATTCAGCGCGCCGCCGAGGACGACCTCTTCAGGTGACGTTTGGCAGCGGCCCGCCCTTGTGCTTCGGCATCGGGTCGGGTGCGCCCTCCTCCGTGAACTCGGGCGGCTGATAGACGCGCCCCGGCGTCCCGCCGACCGCGAGGACCCTCGCCCGCTGCTCGTCGGTGACGATCTGGCGCTTCTCGTTCGCCGCCACCCGGACCCAGACGCCGGGCTCGAGCTCGTGCTCCTCGACGTCCCCGACGCCGACGCGCAGCGTGGCGCATCCCGAGAGCACGGTGTAGACCTCCTCCTGCTGGTCGTGCGCCTGGTCGTGGACGGGGTAGTCCCGAAAGCGCGCCGGGAGGTCCATCACCGACAGCCCGAACGAGGTCACGCCGAGGCCCGCCCGTACGCGGCGAAAGCCGCCGCCGAAGATCCCCTCGAAGTCCTCGACCCGCTTGACCGTCACGTCGGGCATCAGCCCTCGCGCGCCGCGAGCGGGTCGGGCGCGCCCTCCTCGGTGTAACCGACGATCTCGAACGGCTGGCCCGGCACTCCGGCGAGCGCCAGGATCACCGCCGCCTCGTCGGCCGTGCTCAGCTTCCGCCGCTCGTTCGGCCCGACGCGCGCGAACACGCCCGGCTCGAGCTCGTGCTCCTCGTCACCCACCTGGAGCACCGCCCGCCCCTCGAGCACGGTGTAGACCTCCTCCTGGCCGTCGTGGGAGTGGTCGTGCTCCGGATAACGGTCGGCGTGCGGCGGGAATCGAAGGAGCTGCATCCCGAACGAGGTCACGCCGAGACCCGCGCGCGCCTTGAGCATTCCCCCGCGAAAGCTCGGCTCGAAGTCCTCCGTGCGCTTCACGGTCACGTCGGCCATCCGCGCTCAACCCTAACGCCGCTGCAAATCGAGGCAACCGGACCCCGAGTGAGATCGATCACTCGGCGACGGTGAGCACCGCCGAGCCGCTGAGCCGGCCCGCTCGCAGGTCGTCCAGAGCGTCACCGGCCCGCTCGAGCGGATAGGCCGTGACCTCGGTTCGGACCGGGACCTCCGCAGCGAGCGGCAGGAACTCCTCGCCGTCGAGCCGGGTCAGATTCGCGACCGAGCGGATCTGCCGTTCCCTCCAGAGGTCGTCGTACGGGAACGAGGGGATGTCGCTCATGTGGATCCCAGCGCAGACGACGACGCCGCCAGGGGCCAGCGCGCGGAGCGCCGCGGTCACGAGCTCGCCCGCGGGCGCGAAGACGATCGCCGCGTCGAGCGGCTCGGGCAGCTCGTCGGGGGCGCCCGCCCACTTCGCCCCGAGACCGCGCGCGAAGGCCTGCTTCTCGGCGTCGCCACGCCGTGTGACCGCGAACACACGCCGTCCCTGGTGAGCCGCCACCTGGCAGATGATGTGGGCGGACCCGCCGAAGCCGTAGAGCGCGAGCCGCTCGGCGTCACCGCACATGCGCAGAGCGCGATAGCCGATCAGCCCGGCGCACAGCAGCGGCGCGAGCGCGACCGGAGAAGGCGCCGCGGACAGCGCGAAGCAGTAGCGCTCGTCGGCGACCGCGAACTCGGCGTAGCCCCCGTCCAGCGTGTAGCCGGTGAACAGCGCGTGCTCGCAGAGGTTTTCCCGGCCGGATCGGCAATAGCGGCACTCGCCGTCGGTCCAGCCGAGCCACGGGATGCCGACGCGCTCGCCCGGCGCGAAGGGCCCCGCGCCCTCCCCCGCCGCGACCACCTCGCCGACGATCTGGTGACCCAGGACGAGCGGCAGCTTCGGCTCGGGCAGCTCGCCGTCGAACACGTGCAGGTCGGTGCGGCAGACGCCGCAGGCGAGCACGCGCACCGCGAGCCGCCCGCGCCCGGGCTCCGGCTCTGGAAGCTGCGCGACCCGCAGCGGCGTGCCGGGCGCGTCGAGGACCATGGCGCGCATGCGCTCGTCTCCCCTGCGCTCCCGCTCAGTACGTCTCGACGATGTCGTAGAGGGTGGTGCGTTGGGCGGGCGTGCGGCCGGCGCGGCGAGCCGCGGCGATCAGGTCCTCGGGCTCGAGCCGGACGCCGTGCTGTGAGCCTGCCATGCGCGAGATGTTCTCCTCCATGAGCGTGCCGCCGAGGTCGTTGACCCCCCAGCGCAGGCTCTCGGTCGCCGCGTCGAGGCCCATCTTCACCCAGCTCGCCTGGAGGTTCGGGACGGCCCTCCCGAGCGCGAGCCGGAACGCCGCGGTGTGCTTGAGGTTCTCCTCGCGGCCGATCTCCTCGACGCCGTGGGTGCGGCCGAGCAGCGTGTTGAACGGGATGAAGGAGAGCGGCACGAACTCGGTGATCCCCCCGGTGCGCTCCTGGAGCTCGCGGATGACCCGCATGTGCCTGGCGAGCTCCCACGGCTCCTCGATGTGGCCGAACATCACGGTCGACGTCGAGTGAAGCCCGGAGCGGTGGCAGGCCTCGATGATCTCGACCCACCTTGCGACCGGGAGCTTGTTCGGGGAGATCCGCTGGCGCACGCCGTCGTGGAGCACCTCGGCCGCGGTCCCGGGCGTCGAGCCGAGCCCGCACTCGAGCAGGTAGTCGAAGACCTCCTCCGGCCGCTTACCGGAGCGCTCGCACATGAAGTGGATCTCCATCGGCGAGTAGGCGTGGAGGTGCAGCTGCGACGCCGCCTCCTTCGCGAGCCGCAGCCAGCGGCCGTAGTGCTCGAGCGTGTAGTCCGGGTGGATGCCGCCCTGCATGCAGATCTCGGTCGCCCCGAACGACACCGCCTCGGCGACCCGATCCTGGAAGTCCTCTTCGGTGACGTGGTAGGCGTCAGGCGATCGCTTCCCCTGCCCGAAGCCGCAGAAGGCGCAGCCTACGACGCACACGTTGGTGAAGTTGATGTTGCGGTTGACGACGAAGGTCGCGGTGTCACCGGCGAGCTCGGTGCGAAGCTGGTCGGCGGCGATGCGCATCTCCTCGATCACCTCGGGCCGCGTCTCGGCAAATAGCGCCGTGAGCTCCTCCTCCGTTAGCGCCCTTCCCTCCCGGCCCCTCTGGATCGCCGCGTGCGCCAGCTCCGGGCCGATCTCGCGCTCGGAACGACGGCCCGAGCCCCGCCGCGGGATGAAGCTCCAGTACTTGAGCTTGACCACGTCGAGCACGCCCTGTTCCGTCCACTCGGGGTCGAGGTACTGCGGGTAGGCGCCGAGGCGCTCAGTGAGCGCGTAACCCCGCGGCGCAAGCCGCTTCCTCACCTGATGCGGGCTCGGGAAGGCGTGCTCCGGCGAGATGTGGTCGCCGTTTGCGGAGAGGCCCCCGAGGTCGGTCGCGCCGGCGTCGACGAGCTCGTCCCACCAGTCGGCGAGGTTGGGTGGGATCTGGATGCCGACCCCCGGCATCAGGCGCCCGCACTCGGCGACGAGGAGCTTCATCTCCTCGACCGTGACCTCGCTCGCCCAGCCCGGTATCGGCTCCTCGCGCGAGAGCGGCGAGCCGTCGCCCGCCCAGCGCTCGCGTGCCGCCTCGTCCGCGATCTCCGCCACCTCGCGCCCGTAGTAGCGCGGGTGCGGGACGAAGTTCTGGAGGATCACCTCCTGGATGTGGCCGTGGCGCTCGTGGAGGCCGGCGAGCGCCTCGAGCGAGGCCACCCGCTCCTCCTCGCTCTCGCCGATCCCGACCAGAATCCCGGTGGTGAACGGGATCTTGAGCTCACCGGCGGCCTCGATCGTCTCGAGCCGGCGGGCCGGGTGCTTGGTCGGCGAGCCCTGGTGGACGACGAGGTCCGGGTTGATCGACTCGAGCATCAGCCCCTGCGAGGCCGTCACCTCCCGCAGGCGCGCCAGGTCCTCGCGCTCGAGGACGCCGAGGTTCGTGTGCGGAAGCAGGCCTCGCTCGAGCGCCCGCTCGCAGGTCCAGGCGACGTAGGAGACGAAGTCGGCGTGTCCGTAGGAGCGAAGCCGCGCGGCGACCTCCGCGTTCACCTCCGGCCGCTCGCCGGTGAGCACGAGGAGCTCCTTGGCGTTACGCCTGACCGCCTGCTCGAGCCGCTCCTCCACCTCCTGCGGCGAGTAGAGGTGCGGCCTGTGCGTGGCGAAGGCGCAGTACTTGCAGTAGCAGCGACACGTACGCGACAGCGAGAGCGTGTAGTTGCGCGAGAAGGTGACGCGCCTCACGCTCTCAAGCTACCGAAGCGTCGACGCGCTACTTGTTCCGGGCGCGCACCTCGGCGTCCTTGATCGCCTGGCCCACCCCGCGAGCCTCGGTCGTGGGTGGCTCCGCGCCCTCCGCGTACTGCGGCCCCGCGATGATGAACCGATAGACGACGAAGGCGAGCAGCGCGCCGACCACGGGGCCGATCACGTACGGCCAGATGCCGTCGAAGCCGTTGAACTGGTCGCCGATCAGCGCCGGGCCGAACCAGCGGGCCGGGTTGAAGGCCCCGCCCGTGAGCGGGCCGAAGACCATCACGGCGAAGCCGAGGGTGGTGCCGATCGCAAACGGCGCCCACTCCTGGCGCGCCCGCGGGTTCATCGCCACCGCCAAGACGGCGAGCACCAGCAGGAAGGTCCCGAGCGCCTCGACTATCGCCCCGGCGGCCGGGTTCGCGAGCAGCGGGCTGATCGTCGCTGCCCCGTAGTGGGTCGCGCGGCCCTCGTCGAGGAGCAGGCCCTTCACGAGCAGGGCGCCGAGCACACCACCCGAGAGCTGGGCGAGGATGTAGACGACCGCGTCGAGCGGATCGATGCGGCGCATCGCCGCCGCGGCCACGGTGATCGCCGGGTTGAAGTGGCCACCGCTCACCTGGCCGAAGGCGATGATCAGGAGGAAGAGCACGAAGGCATGCGCGAGGCCGATGACCGCGAAGTCCGAGCCCGTCGACGAGTTCGGGCTCGTCGCCAGGAAGAGGGCCAGGACCGTGCCGACGACGAAGACCAGGAACAGAGTTCCGATCAGCTCCGCGATGTAGGCCGCGAGACCTCGATCCTGCACTTTGGGATTCCTCCTAGGTCGGGTGAGGGCGGCAGTGTATAGACGCCGGATGAAGGTCGCGCAGGCCGGGCTCAGCTCCGGCGCGGCATGTCGTGGTCCATCTGCAGGCGCCGGGCGTCGGCGATCACGTCGAGCGCCTCCTCCAGCGAGCGCCAACCCTCGACGCGGACCTCCTTGCCCTCGAGCTGCTTGTAGACCGAGAAGAAATGCGTGATCTCGCGCTGCATCGCCTCGGGGATGTCGGCGAGGGTCTCGGCCGTGTTCCAGCCGGGATCGTGGGTGGGAACGCAGACGATCTTGTCGTCCTCGCCCTTCTCGTCCTCCATCACGAACAGGGCGATCGGCTTCACCGGTATCACGCAGCCGGGGAAGGTCGGCTCCGAGACGCAGACCATCGCATCGAGGGGGTCACCGTCCCGGCCCCGGTGGCCGAGCAGGAAGCCGTAGTCGGTCGGGTAGACCATCGAGGAGGAGAGAAAGCGGTCGAGGATGACCTCGCCGATGCCCTCGTCGTACTCGTACTTGTTGCGGCTGCCCTTGGGAATCTCGACGTACGCGAGCAGCTCGCCGGTGATCGGGTGCTCGTCGGTCGCTTCGAGGCGCTCGCTCACCGGCGAAGCGTAACCTCCGCCCCGCAATGCGAAGGGTCGCCGCGCCGCTGGCGGCCGCCCTCGCCGCGCTCCTGATCGGGGCCTGCGGCGACGGCGGTGCTGAACCGGGCGCCTCCAAAGAGGCGACCCTCGTGCTCGACTTTCAGCCGAACGCGGTCCACGCCGGCATCTATGCGGCGCTCGGGCGCGGCTACTACAGCGACCGCGGCATCGATCTCACGGTCCGCGAGCCGTCGGCGAGCACCGACTCGCCGAAGCTCCTCGCGGCGGGGCGCGCGCAGTTCGCGATCCTCGACATTCACGACGTCGGCCTCGCCCGCGAGAGCGGCGCCGATGTCGTCGGTATCGCCTCGATCGTCGGGCGCCCGCTCGCGGCGCTCATCGCGCGGGACCGGAACGCCGTTCGCGCCCCGGCCGACCTCGACGGAGGCACCGTGGGGGTGACGGGCCTGCCGTCCGACGACGCCGTGCTCGATTCCGTGCTCGAGGCGGGCGGAGCGGACCCCGACGCCGTCGACCGGGTGACGATCGGCTTCGAATCGGTGACGGCCCTCTCCTCCAGCCGGTTGGATGCCGCGACGGCGTTCTGGAACGCCGAGGGCGTCACGCTGCGCCGCCTCGGCGTGCCGACGCGCGAGTTCCGGGTCGACGACTACGGGGCCCCTCGCTACCCGGAGCTCGTCCTCGCGACCTCGGCGGAGACACTGGAGCGCGATCCCGAGCTCGCGCAGTCGATGGTCGCGGCGACCGAGCGAGGCCTCGAAGTCGCGGCCCGCTCCCCCGGCGCCGCGCTCGCCGAGCTCCTGCGCGCTGTCCCGACGCTCGAGCGCGGCGAGCAGCGCGCCCAGCTCGCGGCCCTCGAAGGCGCGGGCGCGTTCGATGCCGCCGGACCGCTGAAACGGTCCGTCCTGCGGCGCTGGGCCGCATGGGACCTCGAGCACGGGATCCTCTCGCGCCCGCTCGAGGTCGGGTCGGCCTTCGCGACTCCCTGAGAGCGCCGCTCAAGCACGGCGCGGGGCGGTGCAGGTGGGTCGTCGGCGACCTGTGAGCGACGCGGTCCTAGCGCGCTCAGAGCGAGCGCCGCGCGCGGAACTCGCGGCGCACCGACTCCGGCCGCCCCCACATCTGCACGACCTCTGCGCGGCCCTCGTGCACATCACGCACGATCAGCTCGCCGGCGACCCCCTGCGAGTCGAGCAGCGCCAGGGTGCCCTTGACCGACTCCGCCGCGGCGGCGTGGCCGAAGGTGTGGGCGACGTTGATCCGGAAGTGCCAGTCGGCCTCCGAGTAGGGCTGCGCGTTGACCTGCGTGAGCAGGACCGCCGCGTCGATGTACTGGTCCTCGTCAGCGATCCGAAGATCGCAGACGATGTCGGTCCAGTCCGCCGGCAGCGAGTCGAGCACCTGCTGGAAGTCGTCGGCCAGCCCCACGTCCCGCAGCGTACCCACATGAGGCCGCTAGCCGAAGAACACCTGCTGGAGCAGGAAGAGGTTGAGGGCGATGATCAGCGCAGCGAGCACGGCGGCGATCGCGGAGAGCCAGCGCGGGTTGGCCATCGATCCCATCACCTCGCGCTTGCTCGCGATGATCAGTAGCGGGATGAGGGCGAACGGGATCCCGAACGAGAGCACCACCTGGCTGATCACGAGCGCGTCGGTCGGCGCGAGCCCGATCGCGAGCACGATCAGCGCCGGCGCGAGGGTGATCGCTCGGCGCAGGAAGATCGAGATGCGACGGCGGATGAATCCCTGCATCACCACTTGGCCCGACATCGTGCCGACCGAGGATGAGGCGAAGCCCGAGGCGAGCAGCGCGATTCCGAACACGGTCGCCGCGTTATCGGAGACGGTCGTCTGGAGGCCCTGGAAGGCGCCCTCGATCGAGTCGATCCCGGTCAGCCCGCCGACGTTGAAGAGGGCGGCGGCCATGACCATCATCGAGAGATTGACGAGGCCCGCGATCACCATCGCGATCACCACGTCGACCTTCTCGAAGCCCAGGATACGCCGCCGCTCGTCCTCGTTTCGGCCGACGATGCGCCGCTGAGTGAGCGCCGAGTGCAGGTACACGACGTGCGGCATCACCGTCGCGCCGATGATCCCCGTGGTCAGCAGGATGCTCTCGGTGTTGCTGAACCCGGGGACGAACATGTGCGATGCGACCTCGCCCGCGTTCGGCTTCGCCCAGAAGATCTCGAACGCGAACGCGACCAGCACCACCCCGGCGAGAGCCGCAATCCCGGCCTCCAGACGCCGGAACCCCATCTGCTGGAGCCCGAGGATCGCGAACGCGCCAGCCCCCGCGATGAGCGCGGCCGGGAAGAGCGGGATCCCGAACAGGAGGTTGAGCCCGAGCGCGGCCCCGACCACCTCGGCGACGTCGGTGGACATCGCCACGATCTCGGCCTGGATCCAGAGGCCGATCGAGGTGCGGCGCGAGAAGGTCTCGCGGCAGAGCTCGGGCAGGTTCTTGCCGGTCGCGATCCCGAGCTTTGCGGACTGGGTCTGGATCAGCATCGCGATCAGGTTCGCGGCGACGACCACCCAGAGGAGCAGGTAGCCGAACTGGGCGCCGGCGCTGATGTTGGTGGCGAAGTTCCCCGGATCGATGTAGGCGACCGCGGCGATGAAGGCCGGGCCCAGGAACGGCCAGATGCGGGCGATCCCCCTCGCGCGCCCGTCGAGCGAGCGCCGCGCAGCGCGGGCGACCGCCGCCTCGCCAGGGAGCGCAGCCTCGACGTCGGCGCCGAGGCTCGGCGCCGGCGCGGGAGGGGCCTCGTCAACCGCCCTGTTCACGCCTCCGCGTCCTGGAGCGTGACCCGCATCGCCGCCGCCAGCGGGCGCCCGAGGACGTGCTCGACGCCCTCGACGTCCACGAATAGCGGCCCCTCGAACGGCTGGCGCTCAGTCACGGTGAGCCGCGCCCCCGGCCGGATTCCGCGCTCGTCCAGATAGCGAAGCATCTCCGGATCGGCGTCGGACACGCGCGCGAAGGTCGCCAGCGCGCCGAGCTCGAGCTCGACCAGCGGCAACGCCCGATCGGCCTCGATCACGAGCTCGGCGCTCGGGATCGGGTCGCCGTGCGGGTCAATCGCCGGATCGCCGAGCTTGTCGGCGATCCGAGCCTCGAGTTCCTCCGAGATGTAGTGCTCAAGCACCTCGGCCTCGTCGTGGAGCCGGTCCCACGGCATGTCGAGCGAGTCGGCCAGGAAGGACTCGAGCAGGCGGTGGTGGCGGATCACCTCGAGCGCGACGCGCTCGCCGGCCTCCGTCAGCCGCACGCCGTGGTACGGCTCGTGCTCGACGAGGCCGAGCTCCGCCATGCGCTTCAGCATCGTCGTCACCGTCCCCGGCGATACGCCGAGGCGCGTGGCAAGCGCCGAAGTTCCAACGGGGACGCCCTCGGCGCGCGCCGAGAGGCTGTAGATCGCCTTCGTGTAGTCCTCGACCGCCTCGGTCGCCGCGCCGGAGCTGCTGCGAAAGCCGGAGTGAGCCGGTCTGCTCATACGCTCACCAGCAGACTCGTCACGTAGAGGGCAGCGACGCCGGCGAGCAGCCCGGCGACGGCGCCCGGGTGCAGGGCTCGTCCGCTCGCGTCGCGCATCGCGGGGACGAGCTGCGCGATCACTTGGGCGATCGCGCCGACCCCGACCCCGAACAGGAGCGCCGCCAGGCTCGGGTTGAACGCCGCGGCGCCGATCCAGGCGCCGACGATCGCTGGCGCGCCCGCGACCACGCCGAGCGCCGCGAGCCGGCCGAGGCGCACGCCACCGCCCTCGGAGAGTGGCGCGACGATCGCCAGCCCCTCGGTCGTGTTGTGAATCGCGAACCCGACGACGAGAAAGGCACCGAGCGCGAGCGCTCCCGTCGCATACGCGGACCCAATGGCCAGTCCCTCGCCGAGGTTGTGGAGCCCGATTCCGATCGCGACCATCAGCGCGAGGTACGCGCCGGCGCTTCCGGCGACCCGTGCGCGCTCGCCGCGTACGGCGAGCCAGCTCTCGATCCCGGCCAGCCCCAGGTAGGCGACGATCGCGCCGAGCAACACGAGCGCCATGCCGCCGAACGCCGTCGGTGCGGAGGCGGCGATGTCAAGCCCCTCAAGCCCCGCGTCAACGGCCAGAAAGCCGAGCAGCCCGACGGTGAACGCGATCAGGATCCGGACCCATCCCGGTCCGATCCGTCGCACGAACGGCAGCCAGAGCATCCCCAAACTGATGGGGATCACACCGACATAGATGCCCAGGAGCGCCATCAGGCCGAAGAACTCCGCGTCGGCGGCCGGCGTCTCGGAGGCAACCGGGATCTCGTGTTCGACCGTCCCGCCCGCCGACGTCAGCAGCGAAACGGTGTAGGCCTCGCCCTCGATCCACGGATAGACGATCTCGAACGTGCTCGACCCGAGTCGCTCAAGCGTCGTGCCGTCGCTCGCCGTGAACGCTGCGTAGCCGTCGTTGACCGCGATCTGGGCGACGTCGACTGCATCGGGACCGTCGTTGCGGACTGTGAGCTCGATCGTGCCCCGGTGAAGAACGGTCCTCTCGATCGCGAGGTCCTCCGCCGGAGGGCCTGTGCGCTCGCCGAGCCCGGGACCGCCCAGCGCCGCGAACAGGCCGATCGCGGCCACGATCAGCGCCAGGGGCGCCAACCCGAGAACCCACGCCGGGACGCGGTCGAACGCGTTCGCGAGCGTCGCGTCGCGCGCCTCCACTTCAGGCCACCTCGAAGAATCCGGTCCAGCCGAGCTCGGCGAACTCCGAGACGTGTGCGTGGAACATGTACCTGCCGGGATACGGAAAGCGAACTTCGAGGATGCCGCGCTGGCCCTGGCCCTGGATCACGGTGTCGGTGAACTCGGCCGGCTCGAGGCGCGTCCCGGTCGGGTAGTAGTCGAAGAAGTTCGCGTGCAGGTGGAACGAGTTCAGGGGGTCGAACTCGAGCGCGTTGACGAGGTAGATCCGCACGAGCTCGTCGCGCTTGACGTTGATCGGGTCTGTGACGTGGTGGAAGCCCACCGTGTTGACGGCGTAAACCTCGTTCGATGCGTCGAAGTTCGTATCGAAGCCGTTCATCACCATCACGAGCTCGTCGGCCTGGACACGGCCCCCCTTCGGGTCGACGACGAACGCGCCGTAGAGCCCGCGTGAGATGTGCGAGGCCAGCGGCGAGACGTGGCAGTGGTAAAGGTGGAGGCCGAAGGGCCGCGCCTCGAACTCGTAGGTGAAGCTCTGCGCCGGATCGACCGTACCCGGCCCGATCCCGGGCATCCCGTCCATGAACGCCGGATGGACGCCGTGGAAGTGGATCGTGTGCGGGTGCTCCGATCCGTTCGCGAACCTGATCCTCAGCAGTTCCCCTTCGTGGCAGCGCAGCGTCGGGCCGGGCACGCGTCCGTTGTAGGTCCAGGCCTGGTACTTGACGCCGGGGGCGACCTCGATCTCCTTGTCGATGGCGTAGAGCTCCCACTCCCGTAGGACGCGTCCGCCGGCGAGCCTGCGCGTTCTGCCGTAGTCGAAGTCGCGCAAGAGCTCCGTCGGATGAAATCCATTCGCCGCGTGGTCGACCGCGCGTCCCGGGGCGAACCCGGCGTGCCCGGTCGTCGCCGTGTGCCTGCCATGCCGATGCTCCTCCGAGGTGGCCCCGAGCGCATCGTGGATGCCCTGGTGCGGAATCGTCTCGTGCAGGAGGGCGAGAGTCGGCGCCGCGAGTGCACCGCCGGCGAGCAGCTTTCGCCTACTGAGGCCTTTTTTCGAGGTCGCCATGCGCAGAAGTTTGACACACCAAAAATCGAGGAGCAATGGACCCGGTTTGTCATCATCGGACGCGTGGAGATTGCGACCGTGGAGCTCGACGCCCAGTACCGAGTCCTCAAGGAGGGCGCCGGGCTGGTCGAGCGCCCCGAGCTGCGGCGGATCGCGGTCCGCGGCTCCGAGGCCGCTGACCACCTCCAGGGCCAGCTCACCAACGACGTCGAGGCGCTCGAGCCCGGCGCGGGCTGCTACTCGGCGCTGCTCAACCGCAAGGGCCACCTGCAGGGCGACATGCGGGTCCTGAGCCTCGAGCCGGACGCGTTCTCGATCGAGACCGACGAGGGTGCGCTCGACGCCGTGCTGCGGCACCTCCAGATGTACAAGATCGGTCGCGACGTGGAGGTCGACGACGTCTCCGGCGAATCGCGCGTGCTGAGCGCGATCGGCCCGGGCGCCCTCGACGTGATCGGGTGCGGGCCGCTTCGCCCGGAGCATGCCCACACCGAGCACGAGATCGGCGGTGTGACGGTGCGCGCGATCGCCACCGACCTCGGCGTCGACCTCGTGGCGACGCCGGCGCACCTCGAGGCGGTCGCGCGGGCGCTTCGCGACACCGGGGCCGAGCCGGTGAGCGCGCGGGCGGCGGAGATCGTCAGAGTCGAGTCGGGTCGACCGCGCTTCGGCCGCGAGATGACCACGGCCACGATGCCGGCGGAGGCCGGGATCGAGGAGCGGGCGGTCAGCTTCACGAAGGGCTGCTACATCGGCCAGGAGCCCGTCGCGCGCCTTCACTACAGGGGCAGGCCGAACCGCCACCTGCGCGGCCTCGAGCTCGAGCGCCCGGTCGCGGAGGGCGACCCGGTGCGGCTTGGCGAGCGCGAACTCGGCTCCGTCGGGACCGCCGTCCTCTCCCCGGCTCGCGGGCCCATCGCGCTCGCGATCCTGCGCCGCGAGGCGGAGCCCGGGGCGGCCGTCGAGGTCGGCGACGGCATCCCGGCGAAGGTCGTCGAGCTGCCGTTCTGACTCGCATCGCGGCGCCGCCGCAGGCGGCTCGCGGGTCAGTGCCTTTCGGCTAGGGTTGCGCCCAGTCATGGGCGTGAGGAGGAGGCTCATCGCACCGGCAGGGGCGCTGCTCGCGGCGCTCTCGATGGTGGCCTGCGGCGAGGAGGACTTCAAGAACGAGCCGCGGCCGCCCGTGCCGATCGAGATCGGTGCCCGGATCGGTGACGACGGCGTCGCCGTGAGCCCGAACTCGAAGAAGGAGGTCGGCGCCGGCGAGGCGACGATCACGATCTCCAACCAGACCGACGACCCGGCCCGCCTCGTGCTCGAGGGGCCGAGCGACGCGGCGAGTGGCGAGATCGTTCCCCAGGGGACGGGCGCGCTCACGGTCGTGCTCGAGGAGGGCCACTACGCGGTCACGAACGACGGCGAGGGCCACGAAACGAGGCTCGCCGTCGGCCCGAAGCGCCGGAGCTCCCAGAACGTCCTGCTGCTTCCGTAGCGCGGTCCGGGGGCGGCGCGCGGTTCCGCGGGCTTCGGTCCTACGGAATCGACGAAAGGGGATCGCGTGCCCGAGAAGTTCAAGCGGGGCGACCGGGTCGAGTGGAATTTCCGCGGCCGCACGGTGACCGGCAAGGTCAGGCGAAAGCTGACCTCGCGAACGGAGATCGGTGGCCGCCCAGTGGCGGCGTCGGAGGACGACCCGCGCTACCTGGTGCGCAGCGACAGCACCGGCAAGGAGACGACGCGCCGCCCTGGTGCACTTCGCAGGCTCGCTGACGGCACCTGATCGCGCCTAGCAGGCCGTCGCGTCCTCCGCCTCCGCGACGAGCGAGTCGATCAGCTCGAGCTTCGCCTCCACCGCGTCGACCATGCCGTCGAGCCCGTCGCGGGCCCGATCGGATTGGCTCTTGATGCCCGTCAGCGCCGAGCGGATCGCCTGCGCCTGCTTCAGCGCGGTCACCGCCTCGCGCGCAGCGTGGCGTACGGCGGGGGCGTCGACCGTCAGGTCGGCATCCCGCGCCATGGCGACCCGGGCCGCCGCGAGCCGGTAGGCGACGCCGAGCGCAAGCCCGGCGGGCTCCTCGCGATCGACGGCGACGATCAGCTTGTTGCCCTCGTACTCCGCCAGCGTCTCGCGGCCCGCCGGGACGTTCTCCTCGCCGGCGACGACGAGCACCGCGAACGACGCCGCGCGCGCTTCCATCGCATGGTTCAGCTCGGTCCACGCCTTGTTCTTGGTCAGCTGCTTGTCCTTGGCCTCGAACACGATCCGGCCCTGCGAAACGCCGTCGCAGGCCCCGATCTCGACCAGCGTGTCGCCCTTCTTGCCACCGCCCTCGGCGAGCTCCGCGCCGGTGTGCGTCGCCACGTCGCCGCGGGCGCGCGCGGTGCCCTCGATCGCCTCGTGGACGCGCTCCTCGAAGGTGAATCCCTTGCGCGTTCCCGCCGCCTCAGCCTCCTCGAGCTCAAGCTCGTGGTCCTGCTTGTCGAGGAGCCGCGCCAGGTGCTCCTTGAGCTCGTGGACCTGCGTCTGCATCGAGCGCGACTCCTTCTGGTGTGACTCCCGGAGCAGCTCGATCTCCTGGCGGTGGCGCTCCTCGGTCTCGAGCATCTTCTTGCCGATCCGAACCTGCATCCCGACGAGCGGGTTGTCGGGGTCCTCCGCGGTGAGCCGCCGCAGCAGGTCCTCGCGCTGCTGGCGCGCCTCGGCGGCGACGATCTCCTTGATCTGCGCCTGCACCGAGCCGGTGCGCTCCGGGCCGAAGGTGGACGCGATCCGCTCCGCCAGCTCCTCGGCGCCCTCCTCGAGCGTGCCGCCGAGCCTTCGATCCAGCTGCCCGAGGCCCGCCTCGAGCTCGCGGCGCACGTAATCGACATTCGCGGCGGTCTCCTCGTTGTCGAGCACGCGGGCGCCGATCTCGATCGCCTTGCGGACGGTGTCGCCTGCGGGCTTGCCACGCTGCTGGCGCTCGCGGACGAGGTGCGCCGCACGTTCGTCGGCGACCGTGAGGTGCTCGACGACGATCCTGTCGTCGAGCGCGCGAACGATGCCGTCGCCGGTGGTGTCGAGCGGGAGCTGGGGTCTTTCGGACGCTTCCATGGAACTTTTGACGGTAGTCGCCGCTCCGGACGCGAACCTGACGCGGGACGCCGCAACGCACCCACACTAGGCTGGCGGCGTGGAGGAGCCAGCGGCGACGGCCCCGGCGACGCTCGGCGAGGAGATCATCTGCGCCGAGCAGCGCACGGTCCGCTCGACGAAAACCGACGAGCAGCGCCTCGCCCTGATCGAGCGCGAGCTTCGAACCGGGTTCGAGACGCTGGCCGGGATCGGTCCGGCGGTCTGCGTCTTCGGATCCGCCCGGACGACCCCGGATGACGCCGAATACGGGTGGGCTCGCGAGCTCGGCCGAGCGATCGGCGAGGCCGGCCTCGCGGTCGTCACCGGCGGCGGCCCCGGGACGATGGAGGCGGCGAACCGCGGCGCCCGCGACGTCGGCGCCACCTCGGTCGGGCTCAACATCCTCCTGCCCTACGAGCAGCGCATGAACCCGTACGTCGACATCGGACTCACGTTCGATTACTTCTTCACCCGCAAGCTCATGTTCGTGCGCTACTCGCAGGCGTTCGTGATCTTCCCCGGCGGCTTCGGGACGCTCGACGAGACGTTCGAGCTGCTCACCCTCACCCAGACGGGTGAGGCCGTCCGCCACCCCGTGATGTTGGTGGGCGAGGGCTACTGGTCCGGGCTGCTCGCCTGGATGCGCTCGGAGCTGCTCGGGCCCGGGCGCATCTCGACGGCCGACCTCGAGCTGGCGCGCATCGTCGAGGACCCGGCCGAGATCGTCGCCATCGCTCGCTCAGGCACCGACGTCGCCGGGTAGCGCCCGCGAACGGCCTCGACGAAGGCTGCCAGACGCTCAGCGAGATCGGCGTCGCGGAGCTCGAGCACGTTCTCGGCGTTCTCCTCTCCGGAGCGGGAGAGGTTGAACGAGCCGACGAAGACGGCGTCGTCGGCGACCGTTGCCTTCGCGTGCATGAAGTCGTGGACGGTGCCCGGGCTCCACGGCGTCGAGCGCTTGCCCGAGAACGGCAGCGCACTCAGCGCCCGCGCGAGCAGCGGCACCTTCCAGGTCGAGTTCCCGTTCGCCTCCCACTGCTTGAAGACCGCGTCGCTCTGCGGCTCGTCGATCACCCCGGCGATATCGAGCTCGGTGCCCGTCGCGAGCTCGGCGAGGGTCGCGAGGATCGGTCCCGAGGTGATCACCGGCGAGGCGATCCGCACCCGGCGCCTCGCCGATCCGATGGCGCTCGCGATCGCCTGCGAGAGCTCGGCGCCGTGCCCGGGCGTGAACCAGGCTCGCGCCCTGACGCCGCCGGCGAGCTCGACCCACCGCGGCTCCACCCGCCCGCTTCGCTCGACGTCCGGGCGCTCCCACAGCTCCTCGAAGTTGGCGCCGTAGGCGGCGGCGAGGTCAGCGCTGCCGACGGTGAGCACGACGTTCTCCTGGCGCGTCCAGGAGTCGGTCGTCCAGTTCGCCGAGCCGCTCCACACGGCCTCGCGGTCGCGGATCGCGTACTTGTGGTGCATGAGATCGGGCTGTCCGGGCACGGGCCGGGCGTCGATCGGCAGCTCGGCGAGCAGCTCGGGCCGGGTCGCGGGTGGAGGGTGGATCGCGTGCGGGCGCCCGGAGTCGATGTTGTAGAGCAGCCGCACGGAGACGCCGCGCCCCGCCGCCTCGCGCAGCTCATCGGCGACGATGTCGCCGGGGCGGCCGGGCAGGCGCAGGTCGTAGAGCGCGAGCTCGAGCGAGCGCCGCGCAGGGCGCATGAACTCGGCGATGAGCCCCGCGACGTCCTCCGCGCTCTGCCCGCCGTCGGTGAGCTCGTGGACCTGCACCGCGCGGTGGATCGTATGCCGAAATCGGCCGGTAGCATCCCGCGCGCTCGACAGCGACCGAGGGAGAAAAGTGGCCGTAGACGCAAGCGAAGTCTCGAAGCTCGACGTGGAGCCGGGGACGCTGCCGGAAACGATGGCGGCGTGGGTGATCCGGCAGGACCGCGAGGGCGAGCCGAAGGACGCCTTCCAAATCGAGGAGATCGAGGTGCCCGAGCCGGGTGCCTTCGAGGTGATCGTCCGCGTCATGGCCGCCGGCGTCAACTTCAACAACGTCTGGGCGGCGCTCGGCAAGCCGGTCTCGGTCTTCAACTACGGCGACCACCCCCAGTACGGGCACCACATCGGCGGCTCCGATGCCTCCGGGATCGTCTGGAAGGTCGGCGAGGGCGTGACGCGGTGGAAGCCCGGCGACGAGGTCGTCCTCCACTGCAACCAGGCCTCCTACGAGGACGTCGAGGTGCACGGGCTCGACCCGATGGCGGCGCCGAGCCAGGAGATCTGGGGGTATGAGACGACCTGGGGCTCGTTCGCGCAGTTCACGAAGGTCCAGGCGCAGCAGCTCCTGCCGAAGCCACGCAACCTCTCCTGGGTCGAGTCATCGGCCTACGGCCTCACCTACTTCACCGCCTACCGGATGCTGTTGGACCGCTGCAAGGTCCAGGCCGGCCAGAACGTGCTGATCTGGGGCGCGGCCGGCGGGCTCGGCGTGTTCGCGACCCAGCTCAGCAAGGCCGCGGGAGCGAACGCGGTCGGCGTCGTCTCCTCAGACGAGAAGGGCGAGCTCGTCGAGCAGCTCGGCGCGGTCGGCTACGTGAACCGCCGCGAGTTCGGCGAGATGATGCGAACGAGCGAGAACCACCCGGCCGTGGATGCCACCGCGGAGAAGGAGCGATTCAAGGCCTCGCGCGCGTTCGCGAAGCGCGTCAAGGAGATCCTCGGCGACGCGCCCGACATCGTCTTCGAGCACGTCGGCCAAGCCACCTTCCCGACCTCGGTGTTCACGGTGAAGCCGTTCGGCAAGGTCGTGATCTGCGGCGCAACGTCGGGCTACACGCTCGATTTCGACGTCCGCTACCTGTGGATGAAGCAGAAGGAGATCCTCGGCTCCCACTTCGCGAACGCCTATGAGTGCACGCGCGCCAACCGGCTCATGGCCGAGGGCAAGGTGCGGCCGGTCCTCTCCCAGGTGATGGACTTCGACGGCATCCCCGAGGCGCACCAGATGCTGCACGAGAACCGGCACACGGGCAAGATCGCGATCCGCGTCGGCGCCACCGACGACACCGATGGCAAGCACACTGAAGGCGAGGGCGCGATCTGGGCCGAGGTCGGCGCCTAGCCCCGCAGGGAAGCGATTAGGCTCTGGCCGCGATGGCGCTCGAAGTCCACTACCTCGAATGGCACGTGACGCCGGGCCGGCGCGACCGCTTCCTCGAGATCTGGCGGCCGGCGCTCGATCGGGCGCTGGCCTACGGCGCGAGGTCGGCGTTCGTGACGCGCAACGAGGACGACCCTCTCCACCTCCGCCAGGTGACGAGCTGGGAGAGCCGTGCCGACCACGAGCAGTGGTGGTTCTCCGACGAGATCTCCGCGCTGCGCCAGGACGCGCTCGCCTACTTCCACAAGCCGATCGAGCAGCACTGGCACGCTCAGGTCGCCGACGCCGCGGTGCAGGCGTCGAACGGGCAGCCTTAGCGCGCCACTAGGCCGCGATCCGCAGTTCGGTCGAGCGCTTTTCGATCGCGGCGCCGACGTCGACGAGCGCGGCGAGCATCTCCTCGGTCGCCGGCGACCGGGCGCCCTCGGCGCGGGTCGCCGCCCACACGCGGCGCTGCGGGGCCGGTGGGTCCGTCGGGCGGACGACGAGGTCCGAGCGCAGCGTCTGAAGCGCAAGATCAGGCAGCAGCGTGAAGCCGAGGCCGGCGGCGATGAAGCCCTGCATGACGTGGTAGTCGTCGGACTCGAACCCGATCCGCGGCTCGAAGCCCGCGCTCCGGCAGGCGGCGAAGATCACCTCGCCGCAGGTGCTCGGTCGCGAGCCGCAGAGCCACTCCTCGTCGGCGAGCTCCGCAAGCGGCACGACGCCGCGCGATGCGAGCGGGTGATCCGCCGGCAGCGCCACGTGCATGCCCTCGGTCAGAACGAGGATGTGATCCAGGTCGCGTTCGTCGCGCGTGGGCACCGAGGGGTAGTCGAAGGTGAGCGCGAGGTCGAGCTCGCCGGCCCGTAGCCGCGGCAGCGACTCCTCCGGCTCGGCGTCGATGACGCTGAGGCGCACCTTTGGGTGCTTGGTGTGAAAGCGCGAGATCGCCTCGGTGAGGACCGTCGCGCTGGCGCTCGGAAAGCTCGCCAGCCGCAGCTCGCCGCCCTCGAGCCCGGCGATCGCGGCGAGCTCGCGTTCGGCCTCGTCGAGACGCGCGATCGCCGCATCGGCGTGGGAGACGAGGACGCGCCCCGCGTCGGTGAGCTTCGGGCCCTCGCGCGTGCGGTCGAGAAGCGTCATCCCGACCTCGCGCTCCAGCGTCGCGATCTGCTGGCTCACGGCCGACTGCGACAGGTAGAGCGACTCCGCGGCCGCGGAGAACGAGCCCCGCTGTGCGACCTCGCGGAGGATCCTCAGCCGCTTCACATCGAGCATAAGGGGAGCTTATCACGCGCAACGTGAATCCATGTTGCGCTTATGACCACGCGGCGAGATCCTGTCTTCGGATCACGAAATCGGTCCGGCGAACGTTGAAGAGACAGAAATCGAATGCGAGACGAGGTGACTCAGATGAACGCGCAGAGCACGACTTCCGCGGCGATCACGATCCGCAACATGGACTCCTCCGAGCGTGACCGCCGGGCGCTGGCTCACCTCGCCGAGCTCGAGACGCGCGAGCCGCTCGAGGGCCGGGTTCTCGGCCTCGAGGTCGAGGGCGCGGTGGTCGCCGCGGTCGAGGTCGACACCGGCCGCAGCCTCGCGGACCCGTTCAGCCGCACCGAGGAGCACCGCGCCGTCCTCGAGCTGCGCGCGAAGCAGCTCCGCCACCGGCACCGGGGTCGGCACCGGAGGGTCCGCGGTCTCACGAGCCGCAGCCGTCCGGCGCTCGGCGGCTCGCCCCCCGGCCAGATCATCAGCCTCCCGCGCGTGAGCTGAGGAAGTTTCCGCGCCCTGCCCGCGCGGACCTGCGCCCCTCGGCCGGCCACCGGCCGGGGGGCGCGAACGTCTGATTCGGGATTGACGTTGATATCCAACGTCAAACTCGAATGAGAGCGGTTGCAGGACGTCAGCATGGCGTGATCTCGCGAGCGCAGCTGCTCGCCGCGGGTCTCGGGCCCGGCGCCATCGACTACGCGCGGCTCAACGGCGAGCTCGCCGTCGTGCACCGCAGCGCCTATCTCCTCGCCGGCGCCGCGCTGACCACCGCGGCGCGCGAGTTCGCGGCGGTCCTCGCGTGCGGGGACGACTCGGCTCTGAGCCATGCGAGCGCCGCCTACCGGCTCGACCTCCTCCCGTATCCGACCAACTATGCGACGCTCGATGTCACGCTACCGAGGCGCGCCAGCGGCAAGCACGGGATCCGAACGCACTTCACCGGATGTTGGGAGCCTGGCGACACGTTCGTCCTCGATCACCTGAGGGTGACGACGCCGCGGCGCACGCTCCTCGACCTCGCCGCAACCGAGTCCGGCCGACCGCTCGAGCGGGCCCTGGCCGCGGCGCTTGCCACGAACCGCGTCACCCGCAGGACGCTCCTCGCCCACCTCGACCGCCGCCCGTACCGCCGCGGTGGGGCGCGCGCCCTGCGCGCCCTTCTCGATGCCGGCCCATCCCTCACTCGCTCGGAGGCGGAGGAGCTCCTCCGCGCGCTCGTCAGATCCGCGGGGCTTCCGGATCCCGAGACGAACGTTCGCATCGGGCCCTACGAGGTGGACGTGCTCTGGGCCAAGGAGCGCCTCGTGGTCGAGGTGGACGGCTGGCGCTTTCACGGCGATCGGAAGGCGATCGAGCGCGATCGGGCACGCGACGCACCCCTTGCCGCATTTGGGTACCGCGTGATGCGCGTGGGCTGGCGGCAGCTCGCGGACGAGCCGCAGGTCGTGCTCGACCGGATCGCGGCGGCGCTCAGTGCTGCTCGAGGGGCGCCATCGTGAGCCCGGCGTCCTTGAGCTGCTCCCAGTAGAGCTCGGCCGGCTCACGCGGGCCGGACCAGACGATCGCCTGCCCGGCGTTGTGGATGCGGTCGGCGAACCGGTAGCCCTGATCGAGCGACACGCCCGGCACCACGGAGGACAGCGTGCGGGCCACGTGGTCGAATGTGTTGTGATCGTCGTTCAGGACGATCACCTGCCAATTGCCGCCCAGGCCGGATCCCGGGCCGCCCGTCCTCGGGCGCTCGATCGTCTCGGTCGGCAGCGCGGCCTCCGGCTCAGGGCTCGGGAACGCTGACCGCGATCCGCTTGAACGTGGCCACGACGTCCTTGCGGGACTCCTTTTGGCTTCCGATCGCAAAGCGGATCTTGCGGCCCTGCACCTGGCCCGGGTTGTTATCGGTGACCATCGCCACCTCCTTGCCGTTCACGAAGGCGGTCACCCGCGCGCCCTCGAGCGCCAGGCGCAGGGAGTTGCGCTCGTTGATGCCCTTGATCGCGTCGCTCTTGCCGCGTTTGGGGAAGCCGTTGCCCTGCGGTTCGCGCTTCAGCTCGAAACGCTTCTTCTGAGGGAAGACCTGCAGCTTGTAGCCCGTGTCGCCGCCCCCGGCGCGGGCCGAGATCTCGAGGAAGGTGCCGGCGCGCAGCGACTTCGGCGTGTTCTTCAGCACCTTGCCCTCGACGGAGATCGTGTAGTTGGGAAGCTCGTCGTCGCCCTGCACCGGCGTCTTGAACGAGCAGGTGGTCGGGCTCGCCTTGATCGAGGCGAGCATCACCTTGCTCTTCTCCCGGTACTTCTTGTCGCAGCGCTTGCCGCCGCCGGAGCGAAGGATGTCCTCGAAGTCGCCGCGACGGGAGAAATCGTTGCTGTAAAGCGTTACCGCGGCGATCGCCGCCCCGGCGCCGATCGCGAGCATGACCGCGACCGCACCGACGAACAGCGTCCTTTTGCCTGCAAACCTCATCATGAGTGGCGACGGCCCGGTGGGCAGCCTAGCCGCTAATGATCTCCTAACACCCCTGCGGGTGAAACGGAGCGGGCGGCGAATTTCATCGTCCGGCCACGGCCCCCGCCTCGCGCTCGGCGCGCTTTCGCCAGTAGCGCTCGAGCCCCTGCCACGACTGATCCGGCGGGATCGCCTGGCGCACGCTCTCCGCCGTCACCGGGTCCGTCGCGGTCTCGATCTCCGCCGCGAGCGTCTCGAGGAACCGCTCGCGATCCCCGGCGCGCGCGAGCTCGGCGAGCCGCCGCAGGCTCTCGCGCACCCGCTCGAGCTGCTCGGCGACGTCCTCGGCGACGCCGAAGTGGGTGAGCCGCAGGCGCTCGGGCCGCAGCGAGGCGATCAGGTCGATCGAGCGAAGCCACGCCTCGACGTCGATCTCCGGCGGCGGCGTCGGCGCCAGCGTCAAGCTGGAGGGCGGGATCCGAACTCCGGCCATGTCGCCGACGTAGGCGTCGCCGCGCTGGAGGTCGAGCCAGCAGAGGTGATGGCTGGCGTGCCCCGGGACGGGCTCGACGCGGAAGCCCTCGAGGTCCTCCCCACCCGCGAGCGGGACCACGCTCTCCTCCGGCACCGGCATAACCTCGCCCCACAGCCGGTCCATGTTCTCCTCGCCGTAGAGCCGGCCGGCGCTCGCCAGGAGCTTCGTCGGGTCGATGAGGTGCGGCGCGCCAACCTCGCTCACGTAGACGCGCAGCCCCGGAAACCGGCGGACGAGCGCGCCCGAGGCCCCCGCATGATCGAGGTGGATGTGGGTCAAGAGAAGCGCGCGCGGCGCGGCGACGTCGTCGATCCAGTTCTCAAGCGACGATGTCGGCCCCGGGTCGACGATCACGTCGCCAACCGCGTGCGCCGCGATCACCCGCTCGCGGCCGAGGTGGTGGACGTCGATCTCGCGAACCATCGCCCGCACGGTACCCGCCCTCGCGATCCGCCTACCTGGGACAATCCCGCCCATGAGCGACCACCGACTCGACCGGGCGGACCGGCCGTGGGTGATGCGGACCTACGCCGGGCACTCCGACGCCCGGCGCTCGAACGAGCTCTACCGACGCAACCTCGCGAAGGGGCAGACCGGCCTCTCGATCGCCTTCGACCTCCCGACGCAGACCGGCTATGACCCCGACCACGTGCTCGCTCGCGGCGAGGTCGGCAAGGTCGGCGTCTCGATCGCCCACAAGGGCGACATGCACGCGCTCCTCGACGGCATCCCGCTCAGCGAGATGAACACCTCGATGACGATCAACGCGACGGCCGCGTGGCTGCTCGGGCTCTACTGCACGGTCGCCGAGGAGAACGGCGTGGAGCTGGGCTCCCTCAAGGGGACGACCCAGAACGACATCATCAAGGAGTACCTCTCGCGCGGCACGTACGCGTTCCCGCCCGGGCCCTCGATGCGGCTGATCGCCGACACGGTCGCCTTCGCCGTCAACGAGATCCCGACGTGGAACCCGACCAACATCTGCAGCTACCACCTGCAGGAGGCCGGCGCGACGCCGGTGCAGGAGATCGCCTACTCGATGTCGACCGCGATCGCCGTGCTCGACGAGGTGAAGGCACGCGGGCAGGTCGCCGAGGAGGACTTCCCCAAGGTCTTCGGCCGGATCTCGTTCTTCGTCAACGCCGGCGTTCGCTTCGTCGAGGAGCACGCGAAGCTGCGCGCGATGGCCGAGATCTGGGAGCGGATCGGCCGCGAGCGCTACGGCGTCACCGAGCCGAAGTTCCTGCGCATGCGCTACGGCGTGCAGGTCAACTCGCTCGGCCTCACCGAGGCGCAGCCGGAAAACAACGTTCAGCGGATCGTGCTCGAGGCACTCGCGGTCACCCTGGGCCGCAACGCGCGCGCCCGCGCGATCCAGCTGCCGGCCTGGAATGAGGCCCTCGGGCTCCCGCGCCCGTGGGATCAGCAGTGGAGCCTGCGAATCCAGCAGGTGCTCGCCTTCGAGACCGACCTGCTCGAGTACCCCGACATCTTCGAGGGCTCGAAGGTGATGGACGGGCTGGTCGCGGAGCTGGTCGAGGGAGCGGACGAGGAGATGCGCGTGGTCGGCGAGCAGGGCGGCGCGGTCGACGCCGTCGCCTACATGAAGGCGCGTCTCGTCGAGTCCCATCGCGAGCGGATCGCGAAGATCGAGCGGAGCGAGATCAAGGTGATCGGCCAGAACTGCTTCACCGAGACCGAGGACTCACCGCTCACGGCAGGTGCCGATGGCGGCATCCTCACCCCGGATCCCGAGGTCGAGCGCGAGTGCATCGAAGCGCTCGAGCGCTGGAAGGCCGAGCGCGACTTCGACGCCGTCGAGCGGGCGCTTGCGGAACTCGCCGAGGCCGCCGCGGACGAGTCGCGAAACATCATGCCGGCGACGATCGCGGCCGCGAAGGCCGGCGCCACGACCGGCGAGTGGGCCGGCGTCCTTCGCGACGTGTTCGGCGATTACCGGGCGCCGACCGGCGTCTCGGGCGCCGCCGCGCCCGGCGACGAGGACCTGCTCGCGTCCCTGCGCGTGCGCGTCGAGGAGGTCGCCCGGCGGATCGGCCACCGGCCGCGGATCCTCGTCGGCAAGCCGGGTCTCGACGGTCACTCGAACGGCGCCGAGCAGATCGCGGTGCGCGCCCGCGACATCGGCCTCGAGGTGATCTACCAGGGGATCCGCCTGACGCCCGAGCAGATCGCGGCCTCGGCCGTGCAGGAGGACGTCGACGTCGTCGGCCTCTCGATCCTCTCGGGTTCGCACCTCGAGCTGATCCCGGAGACCGTGAGGCTGCTCCGCGAGCACGAGGTGGACGTGCCCGTGGTGGTCGGCGGGATCATCCCGGCCGCCGATGCCGCGAAGCTCCGCAAGGCGGGCGTCGCCGGCGTGTACACGCCAAAGGACTTCGACGTCAACCGGATCATGGGCGAGATCGTCGAGCTCGTCGCCGAGCGAAGCGAGGCGGGCGCCGCCTCGCCCGCCTGAGGCGTGTGCCCGGCGCCGATCGAGTTCCCTGTCGAGGGGCTCACCGACGGCGTCGTTCGGCTGCGGCTGCTGGCTGAGCACGATGTCGCGGCGATCGTCGCCGCCGTCCAGGACCCCGAGATCCCGCGCTATACGCGAGTGCCGAACCCCTACGGAGAGCAGGAGGCGCGCCAGTGGCAGCGGATGGCGACTACGGGCCTCAGCGCGGGGACGGACCTGCCGACGCTCATCGTGGACCCCGTGGACGCGCGGCTCCTGGGGGCGGTCGGCCTGCACAACATCGACCCGGAGAGCGGACGGTGCTCGGCCGGCTATTGGGTCGCGGCGGCTGAGCGCGGTCGCGGCGTCGCGCAGCGCGCCCTGCGGCTGCTCTGCGAGTACGCGGTCCGGGAGCTCAGGGTGCACCGGGTCGAGCTCTGGATCGAGCCGGAGAACGTCGCCTCGCTGCGCGTCGCGGAGGCGGCGGGCTTCACGCGCGAGGGGTTGCTGCGCTCGTTCATGAGCATCGCCGGAGAGCGAAGGGACATGCTCATGTACTCGCTCTTGCCGACCGAGCTCGGGTGATCCGCCGCGTGGCGGCCCCGGCGCTACCCTCAATGCCGTATGAGCGAGCTGAACGGCGATCGATCCGCCTGGCTGCGCTGCTACCGCTGCTGGTCGACCCGCCTCGAGGCGCAGGTTCACTACGACGCGATCATTCGCGTAGATCCGGATTCGGGCGAGACCGCCGAGCGGGTCGAGGAGGTCCAGGAGGCCGTCGTCCAGTGCCTCGACTGCATGCACGACCAGCCGCACCTGGCGATCGAGGAGGGTCACGTCGTCCCGGTGAACGAGCGGTGGGAGCGGATGGTCGCCGGGACACCGTGGGTCGCCTCCTGCACCGTGACCGTCGACCAGGACCAGGTCGAGACCTGCTCCGGCCCGGAGGCCGCGGACAGCCTCACCTACGCAGCCTTCGGCGATCCCGGCACACGCGAGTTCTTCACCCACGTCCGCTTCCACAAGCACGACGAGGAGCGCATCATCGTCCACCTCCTGGTCGAGCTGTACGCGCGCTCGGCCGAGGAGGCGACCGAGGTGCTGGAGGAGGCGGCGCGCGGAACGCTCGAGCTCACCTCGCTCGCCGAGGAGTCACGGCCGCCGGCGCACGCCGCGGACGAGGCCCATTAGCTAGGGTGGCCGCCGGCATGGACTGGCGGCTCGAACTCGTGCAGGTACCCGTCTCGGACGTCGACCGGGCGATTGCGTTCTACACCGAGAAGGTCGGCTTCAACCTGGACCACGACCGCCAGGTGAACGAGGACCTCCGCTTCGTGCAGATCACCCCACCGGGATCCGCCTGCTCGATTGCGATCGGCGCTGGCCTGTCGGGGATGGAGCCGGGCTCGGTCGAGGGGCTCCAGCTCGTCGTCGACGACGCCGACGCCGCCCGCGCCGAGCTCGTCGAGCGGGGCGTGGAGACGAGCGAGGTGCAGGAGTTCCCCTGGGGGCGGTTCGTCTTCTTCAGCGATCCCGACGGGAACCGCTGGAGCGTCCAGCAGATCCCCCCGCAGCAGGCCTAGTCGGCGGCTGAGAGCTCGAGCGCCTCGCCGGTCCGCACGACGTCGATCGCTGACCGGGCGCCCTCGGCGTCGACGAGCTCGATCTCGGCCCTCGCGCCCTCAGTGGAGACGCCGGCGGCGCGGAGCCGGTTCGCGTCGAGCGCGATGCTCAGCACGCGGGTCTCGCTCTGGGACTGGTCGGAGTAGGCGATCGCCCAGCGCGGCAGCCACTCCCGAAAGTCCGGCGAGGTGAAGCCCTGGAGCGGCTCGTTCTGCCCGCGCACCTTCGAGCGCGTGACCGGCGTGCCGTTGTCGAGGTCGTAGACGGCGGCGTCCAGGTTCGCCGCCTCGAGCTCGAGCGCGCCGTCGCGGCCGGGCTGCGCCTCGACGTTAGGGTGCAGGTGCAGGTAGCGCGCGTAGGTGTGGGGTGCATCGGCTCGAACGCGATCGACGACGAGCAGGACGACGCCGGGGCGATAGAGGAGGAGCCGCTCATGGCGCACGCCCTGAGCCTCGAGCAGCGGGTTCGTCCCCTCGATCGCGTACCAGCCGTCGCCGGCGCCGCTCGCCTCGAGGCCCGAGCCGTAGGCCTCGCCGGCATCGGAGATCGGCAGGTCGAGCCCGTCCACGGTGAGCGTCGAGTGGGCGCGGTTCGAGACCACGTAGTCGCGCACCGGGCCGGGATCCTTGTCGTAGAGGCCCGTGTCGGTGACGATGCTCGTGCCGTGGTCGAAGAGCTCGAAGCTGAGCTCGTCGGCGTGCTTGTGGGTGAGGTTGTGGAAGCCGTCGGTGACCGCGAGGTAGCCGATGTCGCCGGCCCCGCCTCGGGCGCGAACGAAGGCGAAGCCCGCATCGCGGAACGTCACGAGCCCCCCGAGCCGCGACGCCTCCGCGGCCGCCCAATCCGGGATCGGCTCCAGGTTTGAGTCGCCGAACTGCGTGATCTCGCCGTTCGGCTTCACGAACCAACCCGCGGCCGCGCGCATCTCCACGAAGAGGCCCTCGAGCTCGGCGTCGGGCCCGTGGACTCGGAGGAAGTCCTCGAGCGCCCGGATCGCAAGGAACTCGTAGGCGGAGGAATGCTCGAGCCAGACGCCGGCGGACAGGCGGCCGCGAAGCGTGGCCTCGAAGCGCTCGCGCGCGAGCTCCCTCCACTCGTCG
>Ga0126307_10000092_pt1 | contig 50535 bp, 44 predicted proteins | sample Plot28_FD_89955 | JGI IMG/M metagenome (GOLD analysis project Ga0126307, IMG submission 89955) | Serpentine soil microbial communities from UC McLaughlin Reserve, CA, USA - Plot28 | ecosystem: Environmental > Terrestrial > Soil > Grasslands | place: USA: UC McLaughlin Reserve, Lake County... | reverse complement strand
GATCTGCCGCGCCGACGACCGCGGCGACCCCGTCGTCCAGCTCGCGCCGCCGCTCATTTGCGACACCGAGCAGTTCGAGGAGATCGAGACGGTGCTCCGCGACGTGCTCACCGAGGCGTCGGACCGGCTCGAGAGCGGCTTCACCGGCGCGAGCGTCTGAGGGGAGTCCGAGCGCCGGCATGCTCACCGTAGGCAGCCTCGTCTCCGATTGCGGGCTCGAGCTCGCCGCGGGCGAGGTGGGCGCCGATCGCTCCGTGCGCTGGGTGCACATCTCCGAGCACGAGGACCCTACCCCGTGGTTGCGCGGCGGCGAGCTTCTGCTCACCACGGGCCCTAGCCTGCCGAGCGCAGCGAAGCAGCGCCGCTACCTGGAGCGGCTCGCCGACCACGGCCTCGCCGGACTCGGCTTCGGCACCGGCTTCGATCACAAGCGGCTTCCGAAGGCGATCGTCGGGGCGGCCGACGCGCGCGGCATCCCGCTGTTCGAGGTCCCGTATGAGATGCCGTTCATCGCGATCACCGAGCGGGCCGCGGCGCGGCTCGTGAACGAGCAGTTCGATGTACTGGAACGCGGCGTCCAGGTCCACGAGCGGCTCGAGGGGCTGGTGGTCGAGGGCGCCGGCCTCGACGAGGTGCTCGCCTCGACCGGTGCGGCCGTCGGCGGCACCGCGATCGTCCTCGACGCCACCGGCCGCGAGCTCGGCCGCCGCTCGAGCGGCCGCGAGCCCGAGCCGGAGGCGCTCGCCGCCCTCGCGAGCGAGCTGGCCGCCGAGCAGCCCGCCGGGGCCCACGCGCCGTACGCCTCCGAGCACCCCGAGCTCGCGGGGCGCGCACTCGCGATCCCGGTCCCGGGACGACGGGGCGGCGCGCCCGTCGGCTGGCTCGTCGTGGTCGCCGATACCGACCCGCTCGGCGACTTCGAGCGGCTGTGCGCGCGGCAGGCGGCGATGGTCGTGGGCCTGGAGCTGATGCGCGAGCGAATCGTCCACGAGACCGAGCGCAGGCTCGCCGGCGACCTGCTCGCCGACGCGCTGGGCGAGCGCTTGGATCCCGACGAGCTGCGAGGGCGCCTGCGGCCGTTCGGGATCGGCCCGGAGGCGGCCGTGCTGATCTTCGAGCTCGACGACCCGCCGGCGGCGGAGGCGACCCTCGAGGGCGCGCTCACGCAGGCGGGGGTGCCGGCGCTCGTGGCCACCAGCGCGGCCGCGGGGAGGCCGCTTCTGTGCGCGGTGGTCGACGCGGCGAGCGGCGACCCGATCCGGACCGCGCGGCGCGCCCGCGAGGCGCTCACGGGCGGGCCGGGGCGAAACGGCGCCGGCGTCAGGGCGGCGGCGAGCCGGCCAGCCGCGGTGGGCTCGCTGCGGCGAGCGTTCCACGAAGCGCGTTGCGCGCTCGAGGCCACCGCGCTCAGCGACGGCGGGGCGCCCGAGGTCGCCTCGCATCGCGACCTTGGCGCGTTCACCCTGCTGCTCGCGCTTCAGGACGACGACGCCCTGAGGCTCTACAGCGAGGGGCTCCTGGAGCCGATCGAGCGCACCGAGGGCGAGTATGGCGGGGAGCTCCTGCGCTCGCTCGAGGCGTTCATCGAGAACAACGGCAACTGGGAGCGCGCGGCGCGGCAGCTCTACTGCCACCGCCACACGCTGCGCTACCGGATGCGCAAGATCGAGGAGCTGACTGGCAGGGACATGTCGCGGGCGACCGACCGGATCGAGCTGTGGCTCGCGCTGAGGGCAAGGGAGCTGGTGAGATGAAGATAGGGGTACCGACCGAGATCAAGCCCGACGAGTACCGCGTCGCGATCACCCCGATCGGCGTGCGCGAGCTCTCCGAGCACGGCCACGACGTGCTGATCGAGGCGGGCGCGGGTGCGGGCAGCGGGATCTCCGATTCCGACTACGAGGCCCAGGGCGCGCGGATCGTGCCGACGCCCGAGGACGTCTTCTCCGAGGCAGAGATGGTCCTCGGCGTCAAGGAGCCGCAGCGCGAGGAGGTCCCGATGCTGCGCGAGGGCCAGACCCTGTTCACCTACCTGCACCTCGCCCCGGCCCCGGAGCTGACGCGGGGCCTCTGTGAATCCGGCGCCACCTGCGTCGCGTACGAGACGGTCGAGGACCGCTCGCGACGGCTGCCGCTACTCGCCCCCATGTCGGAGGTCGCCGGGAAGATCGCCACGCAGGCCGGTGCCTTCATGCTCGAGCGCCCGCTCGGCGGCCGCGGCATCCTGCTCGGCGGCGTCCCGGGTGTGCCGCCGGCAAACGTGATGATCATCGGCGGCGGCGCCGTAGGCATGCACGCCGCGTTCATCGCGATCGGGATGGAGGCGGACGTCTTCGTCTACGACGTCTCGCTCGACAAGCTGCGTGAGCTGGATGTCGCCTTCGGCGGTCGTGCCTCCACCGTGTTCAGCTCGCGGCTCTCGATCGAGGAGAGGCTGCCGCAGATGGACCTCGTGATCGGCGCCGTGCTCGTCCACGGCGCCCGAGCTCCCCACGTGATCACCCGCAAGCAGCTCGGGCTGATGAAGGATCGGGCGGTCCTGGTCGACGTCGCGATCGACCAGGGCGGCTGCTTCGAGACCTCGCGCCCGACGACGCACGGCGACCCGACCTACGAGGTCGACGGGATCATCCACTACTGCGTGACCAACATGCCAGGTGCCGTCCCGATCACCTCGACCTACGCGCTCACCAACGCGACGCTTCCCTACGTGCTGGCGCTCGCCGATCTCGGTGTCACAGAGGCGGCGCGCCGCGACCCCGGGCTCAAGCTCGGGATCAACGTCGCCGCCGGCAAGGTCACGCATCGAGCGGTCGCCGCGGGGGTGGGGATGGAGTACGTGCCGCCCGAGCAGGTGCTCGACATCGGCGCGCCGGAGATCGGCGCGCCGGGCGCCGACGGCGCCGGCGCGACCGCTTCGCACGCGGTCCCGAACGGACGAACCAGCAACTGAAGGAGAGAAACAAGATGGCAACCGTCACCGGCACGAAGCTTCAGAACTTCATCAACGGCGAGTTCGTCGACCCCGTCGACGGGCAGACCGAGGACGTCATCAACCCGTCGACCGGCGAGGCGATCGCCCAGGCACCGGTCTCGAACGCCCAGGATGTGGATCGCGCCGTAGCCGCGGCGCGCAAGGCGTTCGAGACGTGGGGGGTGACGACGCCGCGCTACCGCTCGGAGTGCCTGCTGAAGCTCGCGGACGCGATCCTCGAACACGGCGACGAGTTCGCCGACCTCGAGTCCGCCGACGCGGGCAAGCCACGCCAGGCGTTCATCGACGAGGAGCTCGAGATGTGCGCGGACAACCTGCGCTTCTTCGCGGGCGCGGCGCGCAACATGGAGGGCAAGGCCGCGAACGAGTACGTGGAGGGCCACACGTCGTTCGTGCGCCGCGAGCCGATCGGCGTCTGCGGGCAGATCACGCCGTGGAACTACCCGCTGATGATGGCGATGTGGAAGATCGGCCCGGCGTTCGCGGCCGGCTGCACCTCGGTGCTGAAGCCGGCCGAGAACACGCCGCTTTCGACCTTCAAGCTTGCCGAGATCGCGGGCGAGATCCTGCCGCCGGGCGTTCTCAACGTCATCGGCGGCCACGGCGAGCCGGCCGGCGCGTCGCTCGTCACGCACCCGGACGTCGACTTCGTGTCGCTCACCGGCTCGCCCGAGACCGGCAAGTGGATCGCCCGCGCGGCGGCGGACACGCTCAAGCGCGTCCACCTCGAGCTCGGCGGCAAGGCGCCGGTGATCATCTTCGACGACGCCGACATCCCGGCGACCGCCGAATTCGTGGCCGCGACAGGGCTCTTCAACGCCGGCCAGGACTGCACGGCTTCGACCCGCATCCTGGCCGCGGGCGACGTCTACGACGACGTCGTGAACGCCCTCTCCGAGGAGGCGAGGGGCTACAAGATGGGGGACCTCAACGATCCCGAGACGACGCTCGGGCCGGTGATCTCGGCCCGCCAGCGCGAGCGGATCGAGGGCTTCATCGAGCGCAAGCCCGGTCACGCGGAGGTCGTCACCGGCGGCAAGGAGCCCGAGCTCCCCGGCTTCTACTACGAGCCGACCGTGGTCGCGAACCTCGAGCAGGGCGACGAGATGATCCAGGACGAGATCTTCGGCCCGGTGATGACGGTGCAGCGCTTCGACGACGAGCAGAAGGCGATCGAGTGGGCGAACGGCACCCGCTACGGGCTCGCCGCCTCGGTGTGGACCCGCGACCTCGGCCGCGCCCTGCGGGTCGCCAATGCGATCCGCTTCGGCGCCGTCTGGATCAACAACCACATCACGATGGCGTCGGAGATGCCGCACGGCGGCTACAAGCAGTCCGGCTACGGCAAGGACATGTCGATGTACTCGGTCGAGGACTACACCGAGGTCAAGCACGTGATGATCAACATCGAGCCGTAGGCCTTCTGGTGTGGCGCCTTCTTCGTCTCACGGACGAAGAAGGCGCCATCTAGCGGAGCAAGCGTGAGACGAGAGGCCAAGGACTCAACAGCGGGCGCCCCTGCGGGGGTGAAATTCAAGGCGAGCCTTGCCACCGGGACGAGCGGGCAGGGCGTCGTGACGGTGTTCGGAGACCTCGACCTGGCGAGCGCGCCGAGGCTGCGGGGAGTGCTGGTCGCGGCGATCGACGACGAGCGGGATCTCGAGATCGACCTGCGGGCGTGCGGCTTCATCGACTCGTCCGGGATCGCCGTGCTCGCCTGGGCGGCGTGGCAGCTCAAGGATCAGGGCGGGACGCTCAAGATCCGCGGGGTGCGGCCGCGGATCATGAAGATCTTCGAGCTCGCCGGGCTCGCGGGCCACTCGGCGATCGTGCTCGAGCCGATGCGGGCGGCGGACTGACGCCCGCCTAAGCGGTCGCCCGCCGGCGCCACGGCCGTCGCGCGCGCCTGCGGTCTCTGAGGATCCGGTGGGCCGCGTTGTGCCCGGAGCAGCCGGTGACGCCGCCGCCGGGATGGGTGCCGGCGCCACACAAATAAAGCCCGGCCACCGGGGTCGCGTACTGCGCCATCTCCGGATGTGGGCGCATGAACGCCATCTGGTCGAGCCCCTGCTCGCCCTGGAAGATCGAACCTCCCTCGAGGCCGAAGATCCGTTCGAGATCGGGTGGCGCGAGCACCTCGCGCTCGAGCACCGCGTCCGGGATGTTCGGCGCGAAGCGGGCGAGCTGTTCGACGCAGGCGTCCGCGTAGCGCTCGCGGGCGCCCTCGGGCCAGCCCGCCTCATCCGGCGGCCCGTACTGCGTGAACATCGTCATCACCCAGCGGCCGTCGTCGGTGAGCGACCGATCGACCGCGGTCGGCAGCTCCGCCTCGACGTACGGGTGCTCCGCGGGTCTGCCAAGAGTGGCGTCCTGCCATGCGCGCTCGAGATAGTCGATCGACGGGCACACGTTGACGCCGGCGGTCATCATCAGCCGCTGCTCCTCCTCGCTGACCCCGGTGTAGCGAGGCGGCTCGGAGAGGAGCAGGTTGATCTTGACCGAGCCGCCGCGGGTCCGGTAGCGGCGGATCTCGGCGGCGACCTCCGCCGGGAAGTGATCGGCGCCGACGAGATCGAGGACGGTCCGCTTCGGGTGCGCGCCGGAGGCGACGATCGGCGCTCGCAGCTCGGTTCCGTCGGCGAGCGTCACGCCGACCGTCCGACCGCCGCTGACGTCGATCGACGCGACCTCGGCACCGGTCCGGATCTCGGCTCCCGCCGACTCCGCCGAGCGCGCGAGGGCTTGGCTGATCGCGCCCATGCCGCCGATCACCTGGCCCCACGCGCCCTCGATCCCGCCGCACTGGCCCAGCGCGTGGTGGAGGAGGTTGTAGGCGGTGCCGGGTGTCCGCGGCCCCGCCCACACACCGACCACTCCGCTCGACGCGGTCGATCCCTTGAGCCCGTCGAGCTCGAAGTAATCGTCGAGCAGGTCGCCGACCGACATCGTGAACACGCGGACGAGCTCGTGGACCGCGCGCTTGGAGAAGCCGGCCATGCGCGCCGCCTCGCGAAGTAGGGCGACCACGTCTCCCGCGTGCCTCGAGCCGACCGCGGGCGGCTCCCGGAGCATCATCGGCTTGACGAATTCCGCCACCCGGTCGAAGAGTGCCTCGAAGGCGGGGTAGGCCTCGGCATCGTGGCGCGAGAACCGCGCGATCGAGGCCGCGGTCCGCTCGACCTCGCTGAAGAAGAAGATCGGCCCCTGCTCGGTGAGCGACACGTATGCGGGGTCGAGCGGGATCGCCCGATAGCCGAAGCGCTCCAGCTCGAGCTCGCGGACGACCTTCGGCTGCAGCATCGAGACCACGTAGGAGGCGCGCGAGACGCGTGCGCCCGGCCAGAGCTCCTCGGTCACGCAGGCGCCGCCGAGGACCTCGCGCCGTTCCAGGCAGACCACCCGCAGCTCCGCGCGGGCGAGGTAGGCGGTCGCGGTGAGCCCGTTGTGGCCGCCGCCGACCACGATCGCGTCGTACTCGCCGCCTCCCGGCCGCGCCGCCGACGGTCTCGCCTCGGGGGGACCGGGTGCTTTGGTCGCCGGCTCGATGCCCAGACCGTAGCACCTTGTCCGGTTGACTACAAGGTCAAGCCGCGCTCCGAGCGACCGCGTCAAGCGCCACCGCGCCTTCGGTGGTGAGCGCGACCGGGTTGAGCTCGATCAGCTCGAGCTGCTCGCCGATCAAGAGCTCGCCTAGCCGCGAGGCGAGCTCGGCCGCGGCCCCAAGCGCGAGGGGACCGTCGGCGAGCCCGCCGGCGATCACGGCGGCGCCGCGGAGCGAGCGCAACCCCGCCTCCACTCGCGCCGGCGAGGCGGGGAGGGGGATCACGGCGACGTCCGCCAGCGCCTCGGTCCAGACGCCCCCGAGGCCGACGACGAGCGCGGGGACGACCGCGTCGCCGCGCGCCGCGACGAGCAGCTCGGCTTGCGAGGCGACCATCTCCTCGACCAGGATCGCCGCGCCGGCTCCCGCCGGGCCGGAGCGAAGCCGCTCATAGGCGAGCCTCAGCTCGCGCTCGTCGGCGATCCCGAGCACGAGCCCGCCGACGTCGCTCTTATGGGTGATGTCGGGGCCGCTCAGCTTCAGGGCGACCGGCCAGCCGAGCTCGTGGGCGAGCCTCGTGCAGGCCTCGAGGTCCTCGACCTGCGTACCGGCCGCCACAGCGATCCCCGCCGCGCGGAGGAGCTCCTTCGCTGGCCCCTCGCCGAGCCACTCGCCGCCGTCGCCTCCGGCGGCCCGGCTCCGCGCTGCGGCGGCGATCGCGCGCAGTCGGCCCGGATCGCCGACCGCCGAGCGCAGCGCCCGCGCGCAGACGAGCGCGGTGCGAAGTCCCGCGATTGCCGGCAGGCCCCGGGCGGAGAGCTCGCGCGCCGCGCGCTCATCGAGCAGGTCCGGGAGCGTCGAGGCGACGAGCGCGGCGGCCCCGGTCCGCTCGGCGCCCGCGACGAGCCCGGCGCGAACTCCGTCCCAGGAGGCGTCCGCGTCGGCCGGGTGGTCGTACAGGAGCAGGAGCTGGTCGACCGCCTCGTCGTCGCCGACCGTGGCGACGATCTCGCTCAGGAGCTCGGCGTCGCCCCAGATCATCGCCGTGTAGTCGAGCGGGTTCGCGATCGTCGCCGCTTCGGGGAGCAGCTCGGCGAGCCGCGCGCGCGTCGTGGAGCCGAGCTCGGGCAACGGCAGGCCGAGCTCCGCCGCCCGGTCCCCGGCGACGCCGGAGTCGCCTCCCGAGCAGGTGAGCACCGCGAGGCCTCCCGGGCCGCTCGGCCGCGCCCGTGGCTCGGCCAGCGCCTTTGCCAGCTCGAGCAGGTCGTGGAAGTCCTCGGCCCAGGCGGCGCCCGCCTCCTCGACCAGGGCGCGGAACACGCGCTGGTCGCCGGCAACCGCGCCGGTGTGCGCGGCGGCGGCGTGGGCTCCGGCCGCCGAGATCCCGACCTTGAGCACCGCGACGCCGATCCCTCGCTCGGCGCAGGCGGCGAGCGCCTCCGCGAGCTTCGCCCCGTCACCATCGGACTCGAGGAAGAGCGCCACCGAGCGCACCCCCTCGCGCTCCGCGAGCGCTGCGAGCCAGTCGCTCGCGTCGCAGACCGCCTGGTTCCCCGTCGAGACGACGGTGTGCCACCCGATCGCGCGCCGCGAGCCGAGCGCGTTGACGCCCGCATTGCCGCTCTGGGTGACCATCGCGACGGGTCCGGCCGCAAGCGGCCCGAGCCCGTCGCCCCAGATCGCGGCGCCCGCGGCGACCGAGACGATCCCATTGCCGTTCGGCCCACACACGGGCAGCTCGCTCGCGAGCGCGACCTCGCGCAGCTCGGCCTCGAGCTGGCGCCCCGACTCGATCTCGGCGAACCCGGCCGAGAGCACGATCGCGCCCCCGCAGCCCCGCTCGGCGGCGGCGCGGATGGCCGCCGGTACGCCGGGGGCGGGGATTGCGACGACGAGCGCGTCGACCGGACTCGGCAGCTCGGAGATCTCGGCCACGCAGCGCCGGCCGAGCGCCTCGTCGCGGTTTGGGTTCACACCCCAGACCTCGCCCTCGAAGCGGGCCCGCTCGAGGTTGCGGAGGACGTTACCGCCGTAGGAGCCCGGGCGGTCGGTGGCGCCGACGACGGCGATCGACCGCGGCGCGAGCAGGGGCGTCAGGTCCAAGGCGTCAGTGCAGGATCGCCTCGACGCCGCGGCTCTCGAGGCCGCGGGCGACGATCAGCCGCTGGATCTCGCTGGTCCCCTCCCAGATCCGGTCGACGCGGAGCTCGCGAAGAAGTCGCTCGGCGACGTTCGAGCGCAGGTATCCGCGCCCGCCGAACGCCTGCACGCAGCGATCGGCGCAGCGCCAGGCCGCCTCGCTCATGAACAGCTTTGCCATCGACGCCTTGTGGTGGACGAGCTTCGGGTCGGCGCCGGCGTCGGCGAGCTCGGCGACGGCGAGCGTCATCACGCGCCCGGCCGCGGCGTCGGCCGCCGAATCGGCGAGCGGAAACGAGACGCCCTGGTGGTCGTACACCCGCGCGCCGCCCTGCTCGCGGCTGGTCGCCCAGGTCATCGTCTCGTCGAGCAGACGCCACATCGCGCCGCAGCAGCGGGCCGCGATCGCGAGCCGCTCCTCGGTGAACCACGAGCGCTGGAGCTCCTCGCCGCCGCCGATCTCACCGATCACGTCCTCCGGGCCGAGCTCGACGTCGCTGAACCGGATCGTCGGATGGCCGTCGGGGTAGCTGTGCGTGAAGTCCGGGTCCTCGACCACCTCGATCCCGTCGCGGGAGCGGTCGACGACGAACAGGGTCGGCAGCCGCTCGCCGTCCTCGATGAGGTTCGCCATCACCACGATCACTTCGGCGTGGTCGCCGGAGGTGACGAACCACTTCTCGGCGTTGAGCCGGAAGCCGGCCTCGGTGCGCTCCGCGGTGGCGGCGATCCGCGACGGGTCGGAGCCGGCGTCGCGCTCGGTGACCGCGTATGCGTCCTTGAGCTCGCCGCGCAGGGCCGGGCGCAGATAGCGGTCGACCTGCGCGTCGGACGCGTGCGCCCAGACGTTGTAGGCGTTCGGGACGTGCCAGTGGATCGCATTCGTCGTCCGCCCGTACTGTTCCTCGACCAGCACCCACTGAAGCCGCGTCCATCCCTGGCCGCCGTGCTCGGCTGCGTGCAGCCCACCGGCAAGGCCCGCCGCGGTCGCCTCGCGCCTCACGGTCTCGATCGTCTCCCGCTCGAGGCGGCCGGCGCGGCGCTCGGCCTCCTGCTCGAGCGGCATCAGGACATCCTCCGCGAAGCGACGGGCGCGCGCCTGAATCTCAAGCGCGCGCGGACCCGCGTCGGCGCGCGGCGCCACGGCCTCGCGGGCAGGAGCCGCCTTGACCTCCATCTCGGCGCAGCGTATCATGCGGTTGACTACAAGGTCAACACAAGCCCGAGGCGCAGTGCGGCGCGCGCGGGCGCACAAAACCGATTGAGGAGGCCAGACCCTTGCGCACCGATCCGCCCTCGACCGCCAGCCTCGAGCTCGACCCCCGAGACATCGCGCTGACGCGAAAGCCGCTCGAGCGCGCGACGATGCTTCCGCCGCGGGCATTCAGCGATCCGGGCGTCTTCGCCTGGGACCTCGAGAACCTGTTCACCGGCTGGGTCTGCGCGGGTCACGTCTCGGCGGTCGACGCCCCCGGCAAGTTCTTCACCCGCGAGCTCGGGCCGGACAGCGTCCTGGTCATCGCCGGGGAGGACGGGCGGCCGCAGGCCTTCCTCAACGTATGCCGCCACCGCGGCGCGCGCATCGTCAACGAGGCCGAGGGCCAGGTGCGGCGGCGGCTTCGCTGCCCGTATCACGCGTGGTCATACGGGCTCGACGGCGAGCTTCGCGCGGCGCCGCACATGGACGGCGTCGAGGACTTCGAGTTCTCCTGCTGGGGGCTGATCGAGGTCCGCCTGGCCGTGGTCGGCGGGCTCGTCCTGATCGACCTCTCGGGCGCGGCGCCGGAGCCCGACGAGCACGTGGGCGACCTGCTCTCTCACCTGCGTCGCTACCGGGTCGAGACCCTGGAGCGCGCGGACGCGGTCACCTACGACGTGGCCGCGAATTGGAAGGGGATCGCCGAGAACTACAACGAGTGCCTGCACTGCCCCGGCGTGCACCCGGAGCTGCAGGCGCTCAGCGACTACATGAGCGGCGACGCGGTCGTCGGCGAGGGGGAGTGGTGCGGCGGCTCGATGACGCTCAGGGACGGGACGCGGACGATGGCGGTGAACGGCGACGGCGCCGCCGCCGGGAGACCGCCGATCGAGGGGCTCGAGGGCCGCGACCTCGAGACGGTGCTCTACTTCGCGCTCTTTCCGAACGCGCTCGTCTCGCTTCATCCCGACTATCTGATGCTCCACACCCTGTGGCCGCGGGCCGCTGGGCGCACCGAGGTGGTCTGTGAGTGGTTCTTCGAACCGGCGACGATCGCGCGGTCGGACTTCGATCCCTCCGATGCCGTCCGGTTCTGGGACACGGTGAACCGCCAGGACTGGCGCGTCTGTGAGCTGGCGCAGAAGGGAGTCGCGACGCGCGGCTACACGGCCGGCCGGTACTCGGCGGAGGAGGTGGACGTCCACGCCTTCGACGTGATGGTCGCCGACCGCTACATGGAGGCGCTGCGGGCGGGCAGCGAGGTCCCGGCGTGAACGACATCGCGCGGCAGCTCGGCGAGGCCGGGTTGCCGGCGCCGGTCGCAGAGCTCGCGGCGCGCGACTGGGACGCGATCATCGTCGGCGGCGGCCACAATGGCCTCACCGCCGCGGCCTATCTGGCGCGTGCCGGACGCTCGGTCCTCGTGCTCGAGCGGCGCGAGCGGCTCGGCGGCGCCGCGACGCTCGAGCGCCCGTTCGCCGACGAACGCTACGTCGTCAGTCCCTGCGCCTACGTCGTCGGCCTCCTCGACGAGCTCGTGATCTCCGAGCTCGACCTGCGCTCGCGTGGGTTGCGCTACTGGGTCGCCGACCCGAACCTCTGGGTCCCGTTCGAGGACGGGACCGCGTTCGGGCAGTGGCTGGACGACGCCAGGACCGAGGCCAACCTGCGGGAGCTCGGCGTCTCCGACAGAGATGTCGCGGGCTACTGGGCCTACGAGGAGCTCTTCGACGAGGCCCGCAGGCGGCTGCGCAAGGGGGAGCGCGACACCTGGGTCGGAGACGCGCCGACCCGCCCGGAGATCGAGGAGCTGCTCGGCTCGGAGGAGATGATCGACCTCGTCTTCGAGGCCTCGATCGCGGAGGTACTGGACGCACACCTCACGGACGAGCGGCTGAAGACGGCCCTCTTCGGCCAGGGGATCATCGGCACCTGGGGCGGGCCGTACGAGAAGGGCACCGCCTCGATCAAGCTCATGCACTACCAGGGCGACCTCGACGGCCAGGGGCCCGTGTGGGGCTATGTCGAGGGCGGAATGGGCATGTGCTCGTTCGCGATCGCGGACGCCGCCGCCGAGGCCGGCGCGACGCTCGCCTGCGGCGTGCCGGTGGCCCGCATCGTCCCGGACGAGGGCGTCGTGCTCGAGGACGGGACGGCGCTTCGGGCCTCCACCGTGATCTGCAACGCGGACCCGAAGCGGCTGCTCGCGATGCTCGACGGCGCCGAGGTCGATGCGGCGTTTCGCGACCGGCTCGAGGCCTGGAAGGTGCGCAGCCCCGTGGTCAAGTTCAACGCGGCGCTCGAGCGCCTGCCGACCTGGACGGCGGCGCCCGGCGAGGCGTGGCCGGCGCGGGCGACGATCGACGCGACGGGGACGATGGCCGAGGCCCAGGCGGCGTTCGACGCCTGCGAGCGCGGTGAGCCGGCGGTCGCGTTCGGCGAGATCTACATCCAGACCGGTCACGACCCGAGCCCTGCGCCCGAGGGGCGGCATCTGATGAGCGTGTTCGGCCAGTACGCGCCATATGACATCGCGGGCTCGGATTGGGACGCTGCACGCGACGGCGTCGCGCGGCAGTTCATCGACCTGATCTCGCGCTTCGCCCCGGACTTCGAGCACTGCCTGATCGACCACGAGGTGCTCGGTCCGCCCGACATCGAGTCGCGGATCGGGCTCACCGGCGGGAACATCTTCCAGGGCGAGGTGACGCCCGACCAGATGTGGGAGGGGCGGCTCGCCGCCCGCACACCGGTCACCGGCCTCTACCTCTGCGGCGCCGCCACCCATCCCGCCGGAAGCGTGATCGCTCTCAACGGGCGTAACGCGGCGGCCGCGGTCCTCGCCGACCAGGGGGCAGGGCTCGCGGTCGCGGCGTCGGCCTGAGCGAAGGCCGGCGGCGGCCGAGCGCCGGGATAGGCTCGAACCGTGGCGGCGGCGGACACGCGGGAGCGGATCCTCGAGGCGGCGTGCGACCTGATCGCGAGCGATGGGATCGACGACGTTCGGATCGCTCGCGTCGCGAACCGCGCCGGCGTCTCGACCGCGCTGGTCCACCACTACTTCTCGACCCGCGAGGAACTCCTCGAGCAGGCGCTCATCCACTCCTTCGAGGCGACCGGGGAGGAGCGCTTCGGCGACGAGCCCCAGGCCGCGAACGCGACGGAGCGCCTCGCACGGGCGATCCGCGAGTGCCTGCCGCTGCCCGGAAGGCAGGAGCGCGAGTGGGTGCTCTGGGTGGAGCTCTGGCTCCGTGCCGTGCGGGATCCGACCCTGCGGCCGGTTGGGGCTCGGCTCTATGAGCGCTACCGCGAGTGGCTCGCCGCGGTGATCCGGACCGGGGTGGAGAGCGGCGAGTTCGACTCGGTCGACCCCGAGCGCGTCGCCGACCACGCGATGGCGCTTTTGGACGGCGCGGGGCTGCGCGCCCTGATCCGCGATCCGGCGATGGACCTCGAGCGAGCGCGCGAGCTGGTCGCCGCGGAGCTCGCGTCGGAGTTGGGCGTCCGCGCCGCCGCGCTGGCCGCGTAGTCCCGCGGGCGGGGCCGGCGGCGGAGGACGTGTATGAGCGGGGCCTGACCTAGGCGCGGTCCGGCCGGGGCTGGATCCGCCCCCGTTCGTACATCGGCAGCTCGAGCTCCGCCGCGGCGCCGCGATCGAGCTGCTCCCACATCCGCGAGACTCCCGCGGTCCCGAAGCGCCGCACGCGCGCCACCGCATCGAGGTCGATGACGTCGGTGACGAGCTCCTCGCCGGCGCCGGCCTCCGCGCGCACGAGCCCCTCCGGATCGACGATCAGGCTGCGGCCGAGGCCGGCCGGGCTCGCGGCGTTCAGGTTGACGACGAAGAGCTGGTTGAAGATCGCGTTCGCTCGCGCGGTGATCAGCTCCGCCGAGCGGTCGCTCGTCGTGGTGAGCGTGGGGTGGATGACGACCTCGGCCCCCAGCCACGCGAGCTGGCGGAAGCTCTCCGGGAAGAAGCCGTCGTAGCAGATCGCGAGGCCGGCCCGGCCGATGCCGGGGATCTCGAAGACCTGGAAGCGGTGGCCCGGGGCGCTGCGCTCGTGGGGCTCCCACGGGAACGCCTTGCGGTATGCCGCGACCAGCCCGTCGTCCGGCGAGATCGCGACCGCGGTGTTGTAGACGCGGCCGTCGTCGCCGCGCTCGTAGACCGAGCCCGGGACGAGCCAGAGCCCGGTCTCGGCTGCGAGCGCCTCGAGGCGCGCGGTGAGCGGGCCCGGGATCTCGACCGCGACGCGGGCCGCGTGGTCGGCGTGGTCGTCGAACTGCCCTGGGAGCGCGGAGAGGTGGAGCTCCGGCAGGACGAGGAGCTGCGCGTGCTCGGCCGTCCGGCTCGCCGCCCGTGCCTCGCGATCGAGCCGCGCGAGCGTCGCCTCCGGCTCCCCCGGCACCGGCGCCGTCTGCAGCGCGGCGATCGAGAGCGACCTCACGACGCGCCGGACAGGACGCGCTCGAACGCCTTCGTGACCTGGTCGCCCTGCTCGCCGCCGAGCACCGGCTCGAACGTGCAGTTCTCGGTGTACTTCTTGCTGGGGAAGATGAGCGGATTGCGGGCCAGCGCCGGGTCTCTCTTTTGGAGGATCTCCTTGACGCCCGAGACCGGGGTCACGTAGTTCACCCACTCGGCGATGTCGGCCTGCACCTTCGGATCGTAGACGAAGTTCATGAACTCGAGCGCCGCCTGAGGGTCCGGCGCGCCGACCGGAATCTCCATGCTCGTCGACCACAGCATGCAGCCCTCCACGGGCATCACGAACTCGATGTTCGGGTTGTCCTTCTGGAGCTGGACGGCGTCCCCCGACCACCCGAGCGCGATCGCGGTGTTGCCGCTCGCCAGGTCGCGGATGTAGTCGTTGCCGGTGAAGCGGCGGATCTGCCCCGACTGCGCCGCCTGGCCGATCTTGTCGACGGCGCTGAGCCACTGCTCGGTGGTCGCGGTGTCCGGGTCGATGCCCATGCACTTGAGCGTCATCGGCAGCGAATCGCGAAGCTCGGTGAGCATCGAGACCTTCCCCGCGTACTTCGGGTCGAACAGGTCGCAGATGGAGTCGACGCCGGGCGCGAGGTCGGTGCGGACGATCAGCCCCGTCATGCCGCTCTGCCACGGGACCGTGAAATCGCGGTCGGGATCCGCCGCCGGGTTGCGGAGCGCCGGGATCAGGTTCGCCTCGACGTTCGGGAGCTTCGACTTGTCGAGCTCGTAGAGGTAGCCGAGGTCATACATCTTGCGGGCCAGCCAGTCGCTGACGGTGATCACGCTTCGCCCGCCCGACTCGTCCTTGGCGAGAAGCGGCTGGAGCTTCGCGAAGAACTCGGAGTTGTCGTTGATGTCCTCGATGTAGGAGACGTCGATTCCGGTCTCGTCCTCGAACTGCGCGATCGTCCCGTCCTTGCCGGGGTCGACGTAGAGCGGCCACTGCGAGATCGTGAGCTGATCCGTGACCTCGCCGGCGGGCACCGCCTGCGCCTCCTGCTCCCCGCCCGAGTCGAGGCCGCCGCCGTCGCCACCGCACGATGCGAGCGCCAGCGCGACGATCGCGATCGCCGCGGCCAGGGCGGCCCTGATGTCATTTCTTTGAATCAGATTTCAAAAATAACCGCCCGCATCGGGCAATGTCAAGGGCAATCTGCGCCGTTACGCGCGATACCGTTCAAGGTATGAGGCGAAAGGACCAGGCGCGCAGGCGAGCGCAGCTCGTCGCCGCAGCCCGCGACGTGCTCCTGGAGCGCGGGGCGCTCGGTCTCCGCGTGAAGGATGTCGCCGAGCGGGCGGGCCTCTCGTCGAGCGCCGCCCTCTACTACTACCCGGACTTCGAGGAGCTCCTGCTCGAGGTCGCGACCGACGCGATGAGCCGCTACGCCGAGCGCCGGGCGGACGCGATCCGCGGCATCGGCGACCCGGTCGAGCAGCTTCGGGAGGCGGTCCGGCTCGGTGTGCCGGCGGGGCCCGACGACGAACAGAGCCGGCTGCTTTATGAGCTCGATGCGATGACGGGGGCCAGCCGGCTGTTCGCGACGCTGTCGGTGAGCTTCTTCGACCGGCAGACGATGCTCTATGAGCGCGTGATCGAGCGCGGAGCCGAGTCCGGGGCCTTCGAGCTCTCCTCCGATCCCGTGACGATCGCCCGGGCCCTCGTCGCGCTCGAGGACGGCCTCGGGCTGCAGGTCGTTCTCGGCCATCCCGGGATCGACGCACAGCGCGCCGAGCGCATCCTGCTCGCCGCGGCCAGCGCCGCGGTCGGCGTGGAGCTGCTGTCGCCGTCCCGCGTATAACGGCGCCCAAGCGGCGCTAACACCACACGGGCGATCGCACCGCACGGTCGCCGCGCCTTCCGGCGTCCGGAGCTAGGGCGCGGCGGCCGTCTCGGCGACCACGCCGGCCGCGCCGGCGCCGCCGCCCGCCGGTGCAGCCGCGGCGCCCTCCTCGCGCGTGAGCCGGTGCGCGAGGTAGACCGGGATGATCGAGATCAGCACGACCAGCACGGCGACCACGTTCACGATCGGCACCTGGTTCGGGCGAAAGAGGTTCGAGAAGATCCAGATCGGCAGCGTCTCGGAGCCGGCGCCGAGCGTGAAGGTCGTCACGATGATCTCGTCAAAGGAGAGCGCGAAGGCGAGCAGGGCGCCCGCGACGAGCGCCGTTTGCATGTTCGGCAGCGTGATGTGGCGGAACGTCTGCCAGGTGTGGGCGCCGAGGTCCGCCGAGGCCTCCTCGAAGTTCCCGGAGACGCGGCGCAGCCGGGCGACCACGTTGTTGTAGACGAGCACGATGCAGAAGGTCGCGTGGCCGACGACGACGGTGAAGAAGCCGAGGTTGATCCCGAGCACCTCGCGGAACGTGTCGCTGAGCGCGATCCCGGTGACGATGCCCGGCAGCGCGATCGGCAGGATGACCAGGAACGAGATCGTCTCGCGGCCGAAGAAGCGGTAGCGGCTGACGGCGAACGCGGCCAGCGTTCCGAGCAGGAGCGCGATCCCGGTGGCCACCGCACCGACCTCGAGCGAGGTGACGAAGGCGTCACGGGCGCCGTCGTTGCGGATCGCGACCCCGAACCAGTGCGTCGTCAGGTCCTCGGGCGGCCAGCCGAGGGCCGGGCCGCCGTTGAAGGCGTAGATCGCGACCACGAGCAGCGGCAGGTAGACGAACGCGAGCGTGATCGCGACGCCGACCCGCAGGGCGATTCGTGTTCCGCGCGAGAGCCTCATAGATGCTGGAACGCGCCCAGCCGTCGGGCGATCAGGAGGTAGATGACCATGACCACGATCGGCACCATCGCGAACGCCGAGGCGAGCGGCAGGTTGTTGGTGATGTTGGCCTTGACGACGTTGCCGATGAACTGCGTGTCCGGGGAGACCAGCGACGGAGTGATGTAGTCGCCGAGCGTGAGCGAGAAGGTGAAGATCGAGCCGGCGACCACGGCCGGGAAGGCGAGCGGCAGGACGATCCGGCGAAACGTCGTCCCCGGTCGCGCCCCGAGGTCGTCGGACGCGTTGAAGAGCGAGTTCGGGATCCGCTCGAGCCCGGCGTAGATCGGGATGATCATGTAGGGCAGCCAGAGATAGCTCTCGACCAGCCACACCGCGGTCGTCCCGTAGCCGGGCCCGGAGATCCCGAGCGGGTCGAGCGCCCAGTTGACGATCCCGCCGGAGGACAGCATCGTCCGCCACGCGTAGACCTTGACGAGGTAGAAGGACCAGAGCGGCATCAGCACCGCGACGACGAGCAGGCCCTTGGCGCGCGGGCTCGCGACCTTCGCCATGTAGAAGGCGATCGGCACCGCGAGCAGGATGTCGGTGATCGTCGCCGCCGCGGCGATGCCGATCGTCCGGCCGGCCACGTCGCGGTAGACGGGCTGCTCGCCGAGCTCCTTGAAGTTGTCGAGCGAGAAGCTGCGCGTGGTCTCGCCGCTGAGGGCGTCGACGCTCCAGAACGAGGCGACCAGCAGTACCGCCAGCGAGCCGATGTACCCGATCACCAGCCAGCCGATCGGGCCGGCCAGCAGGCTGCCGATCTGGAGCCGCGGGCGGCCGTGGAAGAGGTCGGCGAGCCTGCGGCCCACCGACCTCCGCGGCGCTGACCCGGCTAGGTCAGCAGCTTCCACGGCCTCGTACTCAGCCCTTGATCTCCGTCCAGGCGGAGACCCAGTCGTTGTAGTCCATGCATTCCGAGCCGCGGTCATCACCGCAGTCGGCGACCGGGGTGATCCAGTAGTAGACGCGGCTCCAGAACTCCGGATCGTCGGCGTGATACTTCGCGCAGAAGTTCTTATCCGCGGTGAAGTCACACGACTTGCTCTGGGCGGGCGCCTCGCCGAACCACTCCGAGACCTGGGCGTTCACCTTCGGGTCGATGATGTGGTCCATCCACATGTACATGCAGTTCGGGTGCGCAGCCTCCGAACTCATCATCCACGTGTCGGACCATCCGGTCGCGCCCTCCTGGGGGAGGAAGCCCGTGCCGCCCGCGCTCGTCGCCACCGACTCGCCCTCGCCCTTGAGCGCGAAGTACTGGTACTGCCACGTGGTCGCGACGACGTCATCGCCGTTTTCGAACGCCGAGATCTGCTTGAGCGCGTCCGACCAGTACTCGCCGACGTTCGGCTTCTGCTGCTTGAGCAGGTCGACCGCGGCGTTGAACTGGTCCTCGTCGAGCTCGTACGGGTTGTCGATCCCGAGATCCGGCTGATGGGCCTTGAGATAGACGGCCGCGTCCGCGATGTAGATCGGGTCGTCGTAGACGCTGATCTTGCCCGCGTACTTCGACGCCTCGTTCGGGTCGAGGAGCGGTGCCCAGGTGGACCCGTCGATGTCGGCGGCCTCCTGGGTGTTCCACATCAGCACGTTGGCTCCGCGCGCGTGCGGGATTCCGTAGTTCGTGCCGTCGACCGTGTTGTACGGCTGGTTCTTGAGGTCCTCGAACACCGTCGCGTAGTTGGGGACGAGGTCGACGTTGATGGGTGCGACGTCGCCGCCGTCGACGAGCCGCAGCGAGGCGTTGCCCGAGGCAGAGACGCCGTCGTACTGACCGGTCCGCATCAGGTCGACCATCTCGTCGGACGTGCCGGCGACCTTGACGTTGACCTGACATCCGGTCTGCTGCTCGAAATCGCTGACCCAGTCGACCTTGGGATCGGTGGAGCCGTCCTCGACGTAACCGGCCCAGGCGATCAGGTTGACCTCGCCCTCACCCTTGCCGAGCTCGGTCTGGGCCTCGGCGCCGTCGGAGTCCGAGTCGTCGTCCGACCCGCAGCCCGCGGCGAAGGCGAGCATGAACGCCACCAACCCCCCGAGCACGAGCCAGACAACCCTTGCCGGGTCGCCTCGCTTGTTTCGCATCACTGTTCTCCTCTCTGAGCCGCGGACGACACCGCGACGGTGTGTTCAGGTCGCCAGCCGACGACCACCTCCCGGCCAGCCTGCTCGAGCGCCTGTGCAGACGACGTCTCGAGGTTCTGGCGGACGACTTGAAGCTCTCCCCCCGCGTCCAGTGCGACCAGGTACCGGGTGATCATCCCCGCGTAGGCGACGTCGCGGACGCGGCCGCGCTCCGTCTCCAGCCCGTCGGTCGGCTGCCCCGGCTCCAGCATGCGCACCTTCTCCGGTCGCACGGTGAACTGCCGGCCCTCGCGCTCGAGCACGTTCGAGATCCCGACGAAGCCGGAGACGAACCGGTTCGTCGGCGCCTCGTAGACCTCGGCGGGAGTCCCGACCTGCTCGACGCGGCCCTCGTTGAAGACCGCGATCCGGTCGGACATCGTCAGCGCCTCCTCCTGGTCGTGGGTGACGTAGACGAACGTGATCCCGACCTCGCCCTGGATCTGTTTGAGCTCGACCTGCATCTGCTCGCGCAGCTTCAGGTCGAGCGCGCCGAGCGGCTCGTCGAGCAGCAGCACCCGCGGCCTGTTGACGATCGCCCGTGCGAGCGCCACCCGCTGGCGCTGGCCGCCCGAGAGCTCGCTCGGCTTGCGGTCGCCGTAGCCGCCGAGCCGGACCATCTCGAGGGCCTCGTCGCGGCGCCGCGCCCGCTCGGCCTTGTCGACGCGCTTCACCCGCATGCCGTACTCGACGTTCTCGCCGACGCTCATGTGTGGGAAGAGCGCGTAGTCCTGAAAGACGGTGTTTACCTCGCGGTCATAGGGAGGCGTGGTCCCCACATCGCGCCCCGCCAGCTCGACCGTGCCAACGTCCGGGAGCTCGAACCCGGCGATCATCCGCAGCGTCGTCGTCTTGCCCGAGCCCGACGGCCCGAGCATCGTGAAGAACTCGCCGCGCCGCACGTCCAGATCGATGCCGTCGACGGCGACGACGTCGCCGTAGGCCTTCCGCACCCCGCGCAGCCGGATGTCGAGCTGCGCCTCGGACTCCGGGGCGGAGGGCGGGGACGACGGGCTTGCGGTCGAGCTCAGTTGCTCCACTGCGTACAACTGGGGCGCGGTAGCACGGGTGACGACCTTATGCGAACCGTACGACTGCTGCCACCCCGGAGCCTGGACAAATTCTCCCGGGTGCGTTGGCCGGTACGTCACACGAGCCGCGCGAGCGCCGTCACGACGGCCGCGAGCGCGACCACCGGCAGGGTCGAGAGCCCCACCGCGAGCGCGCCGCCCGCCGCGGCGACCCCGAGGACCGCGCGTCGACCTCGAGCGCCCCGCCCTCGGGCGCCCCAACGGTCTCGACCACCACGAGCGCGGCGAGGAGCGCCGGAGCGATGAGGGCGATCACGGCCGCGGCGCGCGCGGGGATGTCGCGACCACCGAGCGCGAGCGGCCCCGACGCGCGGATCACCGCGGTGGCCACCGCGAGCACCGCGATGGTGACCCAGACCTCGCTCATTGCGCCAGCTCGCGCGCGTCGAGCAGGCCGATCAGCGCCGCGCCGGTGGCCGCGATCACGGGAATGCCTGCCGGCGTGAACGGGATCAGCACCAGCGCGATCAGGCTGCCGATCGCGGCGACGAGCGCGGGGCGGCCCCACCGCAGCTCCCCCTCCATCAGCAGACAGAGGAAGAACGCCGGGAACAGCGCGTCGAGCCCGAAGTCGCCCGGGTCCGCGATCACCTCGCCCGCGAAGACGCCGATCGCCGTGCCCAGCACCCAGCAGGGATACGAGGGCATGGTGACGCCGAGCATGTACGGCACCGAGAAGCGGCCGCCGCCGCGGCTCGCAGCGGCCCACGAGAAGTCGATCAGTGCCTGACCGATCGCCGCACGTCGGAGCGGTCCCCCGCGGGTGGAGGGCGCAATCGCGATCCCCATCGGCACGTAGCGAAGGTTGAGCAGGATCCCTGCGGCGACCGCTGCCGCGGCGCCGCCGCCGGCGCTCAGCACGGCGACGGCGGCGAACTGAGCCGAGCCGGCGAACACGGTCATCGACATGACGATCGGCGCCACCTTGCCCATCACCGGCTGCGCGAGGACACCGAAGGAGACCGCGAGCAGCAGCGCGGCGAACGAGTACGGGATGCCGACGCGAAGGCCCCGCTCGAACTCCCCGCTGCGCGGGTCCGCTTGGCCCTCCGACGACACGGCCCGCCATTGTGGCGGGCCGTGGAGGGAGGAGCTATTCGACTTGCTTCAGGCGCTAGAAGCCGGCCGGATGGCGGGCCACATATCCCCCGCTGGAGCGCATCTGGGTGCTCCAGCCGGGACCGTCGCCGGCGGTCATCGAGGTGTCGAGGCGCAGGCCGGCGATCACCGCATAGATGTGCCCCTCGTTCGAGTAGGTGGTGATCCACCGACCCTTGCCGCGCTCTTCCCAGCGCATGAACGAGCCGGACGGCATCGCGTAGTCGAGCAGCCCGGCGCCCGTCAGTGCATAGCTCACCGAGCCCGAGCAGTCGTAGCAGCGGTCGCGCCGGCGGGCGTGACCGCCGCCCATGCAGTACGGCTTGCCCTTGACGATCTCGTTCGCGGCCTCGATCGCGCGCACGACCTTGCGCGGCGCGCTCGCGGGCGGGACGGCATAGCCGTCCTTGAGCTTCGCGCTCGCGCCGGGCGCGGTCTGGCCGGTGGTCGGCGGATCGTCGCCGGTGCCGCCCATCCCGATTCCGCCGCTGTCGGCGCCGAGCGCCGTGGCGGGTACGAGGACCAGGGAGGCTGTTGCGACTGCGAGACCGAGGGCGACGCGGTGCTTCCCCTTCGGCCCCGAATTCGTTTCATAGGTCAACGGCAGGTCTCCTTCGTCGGCCTACGGGGTTAGCTGACGGGCTGGCGCTGAAAGAGCCTGCGCCCCCACCCAATCGGGTGGGTTAGCCCCAAAGTTGGTTCCCCCGTTCCCCGGCACATTGGCTGGGGATTCGGCTTTACCGGTTATCGAGTTGCGGCAGCTTACACAGTTCGACGCCGAAGTGCAAAGACCTGCTCACAGAAAAGTGTAAATTTGCACAAGGCGCGCTAACGGAATGCTCGTCAACGGGCGGGGTTCGCCGCCGCCCATCCGGCGATCCGCCTCGAGTCCCGGATCACCTCTCCCGAGTCGGTGACGAGCACCGGGACGGCGTGCTGTCCCGTCAGCTCCTCGACCCGCTTGCGCCCGGGCGTCATCACGTGCACGAGGCTCGGCCCGATCCCGAGGCCGTGGACCTTCTCGAGCTCGGGGTAGTGGCCCACGTCACGAGCGCGACTGTATCCGTCGGCCGGAGACCGAGGCGCTGCTAGCTTGCCCGAGCGTGAAGCTGGCCGGCAAGAGCGTCCTGCTCACCGGGGCCACGGGGGGACTCGGGCGGGCGATCGCTAGTGCCTTGGCGGATCGCGGGGCGACGCTCGTCCTCAGCTCGCGCAAATCCGCCGAGCTCGAGGACCTGGCCGCGAGCCTGCCGGGCTCGACCCACGCCGCTGTGGTGGCCGACCTCGCCGTCGACGGCGAGGGGCTGCGGCTGCTCGAGGCGGCGGGGGAGATCGACGCGCTCGTCGCCAATGCGGGCCTGCCCGCCGCCGGTCGGCTCGACGGCTTCAGCCAGGAGGAGATCACGCGCGCCCTTCGGGTCAACCTCGAGGCGCCGGTGCGGATGGCACGCGAGCTCGTCCCGCGGCTGACCGTGAAGGGCGACGGTCACCTCGTCTTCCTCTCCTCGATCTCCGGTAGGGCGGCGACGCCGCGCGCCTCGCTCTACGCGGCGACCAAGTTCGGGATCCGCGGCTTCGCCCTCTGTCTTCGCGATGACCTGCGCCGGACCGGCGTGGGCGTGTCGGTGATCAGCCCGGGGACGATCCGCGGCGCGGGGATGTTCGCGGACTCGGGCGCCGCCGGCCACCCGCTGCTGGGCACGGCGAGACCTGAGCAGGTCGGCGCGGCTGTCGCCCGGGCGATCGAGCGCGACCGCGGCGAGATCAGCGTGGCGCCGCTTCGCCAGCGGCTGATGTCCCGGATCGCGGTCAACGCGCCGGAGCTCTCGGGCAGGGTCGCGGGCGACGTCGCGGCCCGGGTCGCGGACGAGATCGCGGCGGGGCAGACCGAGAAGCGCTAGGTGCCGGCGAGGAACTCGGAGATGGCGGCATGGGTCGCCGCCGCCGCCTCGAGCTGTGGGACGTGGCCACAGTCGAGCACGACGTGCTCCGCGGCCGGCAGCGCGCGGCGGACGTGCTTGGCGAACGCCATCGGCACGAGCCTGTCGTGGCGGCCCCAGACGAACATGGTGCGCGGCGAGAGCCGCTCGAGCCGGGACCAGAAGCCCCGCTCGCCGTGGGGCTCGTCGCGGTAGATGTTCCGCGCGGCCTCGTAGAACGCGAAGCGCCCGCCCGCGGTGCAGAAGGCGCGCAGGAACTCGTCGATCCCGGCCGCGACCCATCCTCGGTCCCCGTTCGGGATCAGCCGTCGCACGACCGGCTCCACGATCGCGCGCGGCGCCGGCTGGATCAGCCCGAGCCGCGAGACCGGGAGCTGGAGGAGCAGGCTGAGGGTGCGGTCGTGGCGAAGCCACGCCATCGCGGGGCTCAGGAGGACGATCCCGCCGAACCGGTCAGGCGCACACAGCCCGGCCTCGATCGCGACGCGCCCGCCCATGCTGTTGCCGACGAGGTCGGCGCGCTCGAGGCCGAGGCGGTCGAGCAGCCCGATCACTGCGTCGGCGAACCACGGTGCGTCGTAGCGGCCGCCAAGCGGCTTCGCCGAGTCGCCGAAGCCCGGCAGGTCGACGGCGATCACCCGGCGCTCGGGCGCAAGGGCGGCGATCGTCGTCAGAAACGAGGCCTTCGTCCCGCCCAGTCCGTGCAGGCAGACGAGCGGCTCGCCATGCCCGGCCTCCATCGTCGAGAGCCGGCCGACGGGTGTCTCATGCGACGCGAAGCGCAAGCGGCCGGGCTCCCGCGCGCCACTGGTCGCGGCGATGAGGCCGATGCTGAGGTGGAGGTTTCGCCGCACCCGGAGGCGCCGGCGCCGGAACTCCTCGAGCCCGGCGCGCGCGTCGAGGGCCACCCGCCGCCACACCTCCTCGCTCGCCGAGATCGACGCATCCGGCTGCCCGCGCGGCCGGTCCAGCCGCGCCGCACCGTTCGCCAGCACCGCGTCCCACTCCAGCTCGCCGACGGCGAGCCGGATCCGCGCGGGCCGGCCGAGCAGGTCGATCACATCCGGGTCGTACTGCCCAAGCAGGGACTCGAGCGCGAGCGGCGGGGGCACCGGCGTCGATCTTCTCAGGGCGGTCAGCTCCATTTCCGGGCATGTGCCCGGCGACGCCGCGCGCTAACCCCGTGCTCGGGTGTAAAGCGGCGCGCGTGCGGAATACTGGATGGGTATGAGCGGTTCCTTTAATGCCAAGAGCACCCTGGAGGTCGCGGGTCGCGAGTACGAGATCCACCGCCTCGACGCCCTGCAGGAGCGATTCGACACGGCAAGGCTTCCCTACTCGCTCAAGGTGCTGCTCGAGAATGCGCTGCGGCTCGAGGACGGCGAGTCGGTGACGGCGCAGGACGTCGAGACCATTGCGTCGTGGGACGCGGGCGCAGAGCCGTCCGAGGAGATCCCGTTCCAGCCCGCCCGGGTGCTGATGCAGGACTTCACCGGCGTCCCGGCGATCGTCGACCTGGCCGCGATGCGCGACGCGATCGACGAGCTCGGATCCGACCCGGCGAAGATCAACCCGCTCGTCCCCGTCGACCTGATCATCGACCACTCCGTGCAGGTCGACGCGTTCGGCAACCCGCGCGCCTTCGATATCAACGCCGACCGTGACTACGAGCGCAACCGCGAGCGCTACGCGTTCTTGCGCTGGGGCCAGCAGGCGTTCGACAACTTCCGCGTCGTCCCGCCGGCGACCGGGATCTGCCACCAGGTGAACCTCGAGTACCTCGGCCAGGTGGTGTTCCGGCGCGAGGTCGACGGCATCACGCAGGCCTATCCCGACACGCTTGTCGGCACCGACTCCCACACGACGATGATCAATGGCCTCGGCGTCCTCGGCTGGGGCGTCGGAGGGATCGAGGCGGAGGCGGCGATGCTCGGCCAGCCGATCTCGATGCTGTTGCCGCAGGTGGTCGGCTTCAAGCTCTCCGAGGAGCTGCCGGAGGGATCGACCGCCACCGACCTCGTCCTCACCGTCACCGAGATGCTGCGCGAGCGCGGCGTCGTCGGCAAGTTCGTCGAGTTCTTCGGCCCTGGCCTGCACACGCTCGGACTCGCCGACCGGGCGACGATCGGCAACATGTCGCCGGAGTTCGGCTGCACCTGCGCGATCTTTCCGGTCGATCGCGAGACGCTCCGCTACCTCGAGTTCACGGGTAGGCCGACCGAGCTGATCGAGCTGGTCGACGCCTACTCGCGCGAGCAGGGGACCTTCCACGACTCGGAGTCCGAGGACCCCACCTTCTCCGAGACGCTCGAGCTCGACCTCTCCTCCGTGCAGCCGTCGATCGCCGGCCCGAAGCGCCCGCAGGACCGGATCGCGCTCTCGGATGCCAAGGCCGCCTTCCTCGAGTCGCTCAAGGAGTTTGACCCGGAGGCCGCGCAGAGCCTCGGCAACGGCTACGACGAGGCGATCGCCGGCACCTTCCCCGCCTCCGACCCGCCCGGCGAGGATCACAACGACGAGCGCGGGAAGCCGCGCCGCGCGGGCGGCACGGTGGTCGAGGAACGCAAGGCGGAACCGGTGCCGGTGACGCTCGAGGACGGCGAGGACGTCGAGCTCGACCACGGCCGGGTCGTGATCGCCGCGATTACGAGCTGCACCAACACGTCGAACCCCTCGGTCATGATCGGCGCCGGCCTGCTGGCGAAGAAGGCGGTCGAGCGCGGGCTGAGCTCGAAGCCGTGGGTGAAGACCTCGCTCGCCCCCGGATCGACCGTCGTCACCGACTACCTGAAGCAGTCCGGCCTCGACGAGGCCCTCGATCAACTCGGCTTCAACCTCGTCGGGTACGGCTGCACGACGTGCATCGGCAACTCGGGGCCGCTGCCGGAGGCGATCTCCGAGGCGGTCAACGCGCAGGAGCTTGTCGTCTGCTCCGTGCTCTCGGGCAACCGAAACTTCGAGGGCCGGATCCAGCAGGACGTGCGCAACAACTACCTCGCGTCGCCGCCGCTGTGCGTCGCCTACGCGCTCGCCGGGCGGATGGACGTCGACCTGACGCGCGAGCCGCTCGGCACCGACTCAGACGGCAACGATGTCTTTTTGTCCGACCTCTGGCCGAGCTCGGAGGAGGTCAAGCAGACGATCGCCGACGCGGTGCGGCAGGACATGTTCGAGAGGTCCTACGCCGACGTCTTCACCGGCGACGACCGCTGGCGCGAGCTCGACACACCCGAGGGCGACCGCTACACGTGGCCCGACTCCACATACGTCCGCAAGCCCAGCTTCTTCGAGGGCATGGACGCCGAGCCGGAGCCGATCGAGCCGATCACCGGCGCGCGGGTCCTGGCCGTGCTCGGCGACAGCGTCACCACGGACCACATCTCTCCGGCGGGCGCGATCAAGAAGGACAGCCCCGCCGGCCGGTGGTTGATCGACAATGGGGTCGAGCCTCGCGACTTCAACTCCTATGGCTCGCGCCGCGGAAACCACGAGGTGATGATCCGCGGCACGTTCGCCAACGTCCGCCTACGCAACCAGCTGGTCGATCGCGAGGGCGGCTTCACCCGCCACTTCCCGGACGGCGAGGAGACCACCATCTACGAGGCGGCGATGAACTACGCGGACGAGGGCCTGCCACTCGTCGTCCTGGCCGGCAAGGAGTACGGTTCCGGCTCCTCCCGCGACTGGGCGGCGAAGGGAACGGCGCTGCTCGGTGTGCGCGCGGTGCTCGCAGAGAGCTTCGAGCGCATCCACCGCTCGAACCTGATCGGGATGGGCGTCGTGCCGCTCCAGTTCCCGGAGGGTGAGTCGGCCGCGTCGCTCGGGCTGAGCGGCGAGGAGACGTTCGACGTCGGCGACCTCGAGCAGAGGGAGGCGCGGACGGTGGCGGTGAAGGCTTCGCGCGACGGCTCAGATCCGGTCGAGTTCGAGGCACGAGTGCGTCTCGACACGCCGAACGAGGTCCGCTATTTCCAGAACGGCGGCATCCTGCACCGCGTGCTGCGCGACCTGCGCGACGCCTAGTCGGAATCCGGCATCGCGTCGCGGTTGACACCGCGTTGCGCGATGGGGCAGAATGGGACTCGCCCAGCGGGAGGGAGAATCTTCAAGACTCGTCCCCGGCTAGTCCCGCCTCCGGGGACGATCGCGTCGGCATCCCTCCCTGGCTACCGACGCGCTGGCGGTGGCGCGGGCCGTGTGGACCCCCTGCCTCCCGCGGCCCCGCCCCGCCAATTACGTCGCCGGGAGGGTGAAGCTTGTGCCAAGCCGGCGCAACGAAATTGCTTCCCCCCTACGATCGAATGACTCAGGCTCCTTCGAACGGGTACAGGGCAAAACCAAAGGGGAGAAGTCAAGGGGAATTCGCCGTGGGGCGGGCCGCGTGACCCCCTTCGCGGTCCCGCCCCGTCTATTTAGACGGCGGGATCGGCGCCCCACGCTCGATGTAACGGATCGCGATCACGCTGCCGACCGGCCCGACGGGCGTGAGCGTCGCGGCGAGCAACGTGTACGGAGCCTCGTGGCGCAGGACCGCGAGCCAGATCAGGAGCGCCAAGGCGACGAACCCGATCCCGTGCGAGAGCCCGAGCACGGCCGTTGGTCCGTCGAGGCCGGGCGCGAGCCAGACGACGATCAGGGCCGCGAACAACGCGAGCTCGACGTAGGACGCCCGCTTCACACAGACGAACATCGGCCCGGGCACCGGGGCCCTCAGAACTGCGGAATCCTCGGCGCTCATCGGACCGATTGATAGCGAAGCGCGCACGCCGCGATCGCCGGCTTCTAGCCGAGCCCCAGGTCGCGCCTTAGCCGCCGAGCCACGGCGCTCGCGTCGCGGCCGAGCTGCCGGTCGCTGACGCGGCGAATCGTGAGCCCCGCATCTTCTAGCTCGGCCGCCTTGATCCGGTCGCGCTCGAACGCGGTTGGTGAGGAGTGCGCTCCGTAGCCGTCGACCTCGACGACGAGGCCGTGCTGGGGCCAGAAGAAGTCCACCTCCCACCTGCCAACCCGCGCATTCACCTCCGGCTCCGGCAGCCCAGCCGCCCGGATCAGCTCGAGCATTCGCGCTCGGCCGGTGAGCGAAGGCGCGCGGGTGCGCGCCGCGCGTCGAGCAGCTCCCGGAGCGTCGCAGTACCGCGCTTGCGCCCGGCACGTTCGAGCGCGGCGAGCATCCGAGCGCGATCGGTGAGTCGTAGGGCGAAGGCCTCGGCGAGCGCCCGCTCGAGTGCGTCTCGCGAGGCGCAGGACGCCAGATCGATGAGCGTCCGGGCGGGCGAGGTGACCGGGATGCCGAAACGGTGGCCGATTTCGTCGGCCTCCAGGCGGCGGGTTCGGTGGACGACTGCGCCGCGTCGAGGCCCGGAATTCCGGCTACGAACGGTGACATGAGTTGGGACCTCTCGCTCTGGGTACGGCAGGAAGGCCCGCAGGTACGCCGCGGATATGTGGCTCACCGCCGTCCCCGGACCGCAGGCCAGGACGGCCGCAGCCTCGCGCGTGTGCTGCGTGACCCATCCCCCGAGGAGGTAGACGCCGGCGTGCAAGCGGCTGAGCTCTCCACGCTCGAGCCGCCGCTCGATCTCGCGGACCGTCATTCCGGCGTCGAGCAACTGGCGCCGGGTCACTACGCCGTGTTGGCGCGCAGCGATCGCCCGAGTGTTTTGGGCTGCCCGAAGCCGCTCGGTCCGTAGTCGAGTGACGCGCTGACCACCCACTGGGTGGTCGATGTGGCACTCGACGGTGATTCGCCCCCGCGCAGGGGCCGGGGGCGGGCCGGCTACCCCTCCAGCGCGGTGAGCACGATGCGCTCCTGCTCGAGGCGGTGCGCGGCCGGGTAGCCCTCGCTGGGACTCGAGCGCTGCGGGCGGCCGACGTACTGCAGCTGGGCGCCGTCGGGCAGAAGCGCGGGCAGCCGGCGCGCCATGACGCTCCAGGCGCCCATGTTCTTCGGCTCCTCCTGAGCCCAGACGACCTTCTTCAGGTTCGGGTAGGAGGCGATCAGCTCCTGGATCTCGTTGCGCGCGAACGGGTAGAGGAGCTCGACCCGCGCGACCGACGCGGAGCTGGCGCGCTCGCGGCGGTCGTGCTGGTCGATGTCGTAGAACACCTTGCCGCTGCAGAGCACGAGTCGGTCGATCTCCTCGTGGCGCCCCTGTGCGCGCGGGTCGTCGAGCACGAGACCGAACTGCCCGGTCGTCAGGTCCTCGAGCGACGAGGCCGCGGCGCGCAGCCGCAGGAGCCCCTTCGGCGTGAACACGACCAGCGGTCGCGGTTTCGCGATCCGCGCCTGGCGGCGGAGCAGGTGGAAGTACTGCGCCGCCGTCGTCGGGTTCGCGAGCCGGATGTTTCCCTCGGAGCCGAGCTGGATGAAGCGCTCGATGCGGGCGCTCGAGTGCTCCGGACCGCCGCCCTCGTAGCCGTGGGGGAGGAGCAGGGTGAGGCGGGTCGTCTGTCCCCACTTCGACTCGCCGGAGGCGATGAAGCTGTCGATGATCACCTGTGCCGCGTTCGCGAAGTCGCCGAACTGCGCCTCCCACAGGATCAGGCTCTCGGGCGAGGCCGCCGAGTAGCCGTACTCGAAGCCCAGGCACGCGGCCTCCGAGAGCGGGCTGTTGTGGAGCTCCATCGGCGCCAGCGCGCCAGGCAGGTTCTGGATCGGGACGTACCTGAGGCCCGTATTCTCGTCGTGGAGCGCGAGGTGGCGATGGGAGAACGTGCCGCGCTCGGTGTCCTGGCCGGTGAGGCGGATGTGGGTCCCCTCGGTGAGCAGCGACGCGAAGGCGAGAGCCTCGGCGTGGCCGAACTCCACCTCGCCCGACTCGAGCCTTTCGATTCGAGAGAGCAGCGGCTTGCGGAGCTTGCGGTGGACCGTGAAGCTGTCGGGAACGCGCAGGAGCTCCTGGTTCAGCGACCGGAGGCGCTTCTCGGAGACGGCGGTCTCCACCTCGGGGCTCTTCCTGCGATCGAGCTCGCCGGTTCCGAGCGCCGTGGAGCTCGGGTCCTCGTACTCGCCCGCCTCCATCTTCGCGCGCAGGTCGTGGAGCTGGGACTGCAGCCACTCGAGCCGCCCGCGCCCCTGCTGCTCGACCTCCTCGGCGCTGATCACGCCCTCGTGGACTAGCTGCTGCGCGTAGATCTGCGACACCGGCGGGTGGTCCTTGATCTGCGTCGCCATGCGCGGCTGCGTGTACGCAGCCTCGTCGGTCTCGTTGTGGCCGTAGCGGCGGTAGCCGATCAGGTCGATGACGACGTCGCGGCCCCACTGCTCGCGGTAGGACATCGCGAGGCGCACGGCGGAGATGCATGCCTCGACGTCGTCGGCGTTCACGTGGATGATCGGACAGTTGAAGCCCTTCGCCATGTCGCCTGCGTACGGCGTCGAGCGCTCCTCGCTCGGATCGGTCGTGAACCCGACCTGATTGTCGGTGATCAGGTGGATCGTGCCGCCGGTCGAGTAGCCCTTCAGCGACTGGAGGTTGAGCGTCTCGGCGACGACCCCCTGGCCGGGGAAGGCGGCGTCGCCGTGGAGCAGCACCGGCACCGCGACGTGCGGGTTGTGGTGGAGCTGCGGGCCGGAATGCTCGGTCTGCGCGGCCCGCGCGCCGCCGGTGACGACCGGGTCGACGAACTCGAGGTGGCTCGGGTTCGGATACAGGCGCATCTTCACCTGCTCGTCGTCGCGCGTGGTGAAGAGTCCCTCGGCGCCGTGGTGGTACTTGACGTCGCCCGTGCCCGAGTGCGGGATCGCCGCGATCGCCTTCACCTGGTCGAGCGCCTTCGCGCCCTCGAACTCGGCGAGGATCGACTCGACGGAGCGGCCGAGGTTGTGCGCAAGCACGGCCAGTCGGCCCCTATGGGCCATCCCGATCACGACCTCCTCGGCGCCGTTCTGGCGTGCCAGCATCGCGATCTCGTCGAGCATCGGCACGGTCGAGTCGAGCCCCTCGATCGAGAACATCTTCTGGCCCAGGTAGGCCTTCTGCAGGAAGCGCTCGAACTGAAAGACCTCGATCAGCCGCGAGAGCAGCGCCTGCTTTTCGTCCGGGGCGAGCGGCGCCCGGTGCCAGCCCGTCTCGATCATCTCCCGCAGCCAGACCCGCTGCTGGTGGGAGGAGAGGTGCTCGACCTGGTAGGCGATCGTCCCGCAGTAGGCCTGGCGCATCCGCGGGAGCGCGTCGAGCAGGGTCTCGCCCTCGACGCCGATCCGCAGGATCGAGGCCGGGATCTTCGACATCAGCTCCGGCGTCAGGTTCACGTTCTCTGGATCGAGCGCCGGATCGCCCTTCGGCTCGCCGCCCAGCGGGTTGACGTTTGCGGCCAGGTGCCCGTGGGTCCGATATGCCTTGAGCAGCGAGGTCGCCGCCTGCACCGCCTGGAGCAGGTCGAGGTCGGGCTCGGCGGTGACCGCGGCCTGCGGGCGTGGCGCGGCGCCGAGCGGCGGTGCTGAGGCGGAGGCCGGGTGGGCCTTCGTGACCACGCTCTCCGGCACCCCGAGCGCCTGTGCGACCGACTCGTAGAAGCCGTCCTCGCCTTGGAGGAGCTGGTCGAGGCGGCGCAGGAACGAGCCGGACTCGGCCCCCTGGATGATCCGGTGGTCGTACGTCGAGGTGGTCGTCATCACCTTCGAGATCCCCAGCGCCCTGATCTTGTCCGCGGGCGTGTGCGCCCACTCGACGGGGTAGGCGAGCGAGCCGCAGGCGACGATCGTGCCCTGCCCGGGCATCAGCCGCGGGACGGAGGCGACGGTGCCGAGCCCGCCCGGGTTCGTGAGCGTGACGTTGGTGCCCTGGAAGTCGTCCGCCGAGAGCGCGTTCTCGCGCGTCTTCGTGATCAGGTCCTCGTAGTAGGCGTGGAAGGAGGCGAAGTCGAGCGTCTCCGCGGCGTTGATGCACGGCACCATGAGGCTGCGCGAGCCGTCCTTGCGCTGGACGTCGACCGCGATCCCGAGGTTGACGTGCGCGGGCTCGACCACGAACGCCTTGCCGTCGCGCTCCTCGTAGGTGCGCCCCATCACCGGCCACTCCTCGACCGCCCTGACGATCGCCCACGCGATCAGGTGCGTGAAGGAGACCTTCATCCCGCGCTGCTCAAGCTCCGCGTTGATCGCCCTTCGCTTCGCGTCGAGCGTGTCGACCGGGAGCGTCCGGAAGGAGGTCGCGGTCGGCATCTCGCGGCTCTGGTTCATGAGCCGGGCGAGCGTTCCGGCCGGCCCGCGAAGCGGCTTCGCCTCGCCGGCCTCGGCCGCAGCCACCGTGGGGGCCGCCGTCTCGCCGTCGGCCGCCGCGAGCACGTCCGCCTTCACGATCTTGCCGCCGAGCCCGCTGCCGCTGAGGCCCGAGAGGTCGACGCCCTTCGCGGCCGCGACCCGCCGGGCGATCGGCGAGGCGGCGGCGCCGTTGCCGGCCTCGGGCGAAGACGGAGCTGGAGCGGCGCCAGCCGCTGATTCAGCGGGAGCGGCGTCGGTGGCGGGTGCGGCTCCCTGGCCGGCGACGATCTCCGCGAGCGCCTGCCCGACCTGGACCGTGTCGTCGGGCTGGACGAGCAGCTTCGCGATCGTCCCCGAGGCGGGCGCGGGGACCTCGGCGTCGATCTTGTCCGTCGAGACCTCGACCACCGTGTCGCCCTCGGCGACCTGCTGGCCTTCGGAGACGTGCCACTCGAGCACCGTGCCCTCGGTCACCGACTCGCCCATCTCCGGCATCGCCAGAACGACCGTCTCGCCCTCGGGAGCGGACGGGCCGGCCGAGGGTCTGGGCTCTTCGATCACCCCCGGCTGAGGAGCCTCGGAGCCGGCCGTCTGATCGCCGAGGTCCGCGTCGCCCTCGCCGCCGCCCATCACGAGGCCGCCCTTGGTCTCCTCGAGCGGTGACGGGTCGGCGGAGGCGCCGTTACCGGCCGACGGCGCGGTCGCGGCGCCGTTCGGGTCGATCTGCGCGAGGGCCTGCCCGACCTCGACGGTGTCGTCCGGGTTCGCGAGGAGCTTCGTGACCACGCCGCTCGCCGGAGCGGGCACCTCGGCGTCGATCTTGTCGGTGGAGACCTCGACGACGGTGTCGCCCTCGGCGACCTGCTCGCCCTCGGAGACGTGCCATTCGAGGATTGTGCCCTCGGTGACCGACTCCCCCATCTGGGGCATCTGAACTTCGACGATGCCGTCTGCCATCTACGTCATTTGAGTCTATGAGGTTGGAGTTCGCCCGGGGGCGGCTTTCACGCGCACGAATGCGACTTCCCGGGTATAGACGGAGCTAATCGCCATGGCGCAGCTGGCCTTCACCACTCGGCGCCTCGTCTGCGCCGTCGGCTGCGCCGCGGCGCTCCTTCTCTCAGCCTGCGAGCCGCTCGGCCCGGACGAGCTTCAACGGGAGGTCGAGACGATCGGCTCCGTCTCTGCGGAGGGGTCGGTTCTGGCCGACCAGGTCGCGCGGCAGAGCACGAAGCGAACCTTTGCCCGCGTCCAGAGCAGGGAGCTCGCCGACGCCGCCGAGCACAGCGCCGAGCGGCTCACGGACGCGCATCCGGCTGACGGGCTCGGCGAGCCGACGCAGCGGGCGATCGATCTCGCCGGCCGCATCTCCGACGAGATCGGCGAGCTCGAGCAGGCACCCGACGACGCCACGCAGGCGGCCGGGATCGCGACCCGGCTCCGCGACCTCTCCGACCAGGCCGATTCGCTCGCGGGGTCGCTGTGAAGAAGCTCGTCCAGGTCGCGCTCGGGATCCTCGCTGCGATCGGCGGCTTCGTCGACATCGGCGACCTCGTGTTCACGACTCAGGCCGGCGCCGAGTTCGAGTTCCAGCTCATCTGGGCGGTGATCGTGGGCGTGGTCGGAATCGTCGTCTTCGCCGAGATGTGCGGCCGGGTGGCGGCGGTCACCGGCCGGCCGGTGCTCGACGTCGTCCGCCAGCGGCTCGGCTACGGGGCCGGGCTCGTGACGGTGATCGGCTCGGTGCTGCTCAGCTTTCTCACGCTCTCCGCGGAGGTCGGGGGCCTGGCGCTGGTGATGGAGCTCTTCTTCGACGCGCCGTACGCGACGCTCGTCCTCGTCTCGGTGCTCGCGCTCCTCGTCGTCACCTGGATCCTGCCGTTCGAGTGGATCGAACGGGTCTTCGGGTACATGGGACTCGCGCTGCTCGTCTTTTTGATCGGTGCGATCGACCTGCACCCGGACTGGGGCGCGGTGGCCGACGGCTTCGTCCCGAGCGTGCCCGAGCACTCGATCGTCCTCTACGCCTACTTCGCCATTGGTCTGATCGCGGCGGCGCTGATGCCGTACGAGGTCTACTTCTATTCGTCTGGCGGGGTGGAGGAGCACTGGGGAGTGAAGGACCTCGGCCTCAACCGGGCGAACGCTGTGCTCGGGTTCGGGCTCGGCGGGCTGCTGTCGATCTCGGTGCTGCTCGTCGCAGCGCTCGTCTGGCACCCGATCTCGGTCCAACCCGACATGATCGGGACCGTCGCGCTCGGCGCAAACGTCCCGCTCGGCGAGGCGGGCCTCGTGCTCGCCCTGATCGGGATCGCGGTCGCGGTCGCGGGCGCGGCGATCGACACCGCGTTCGCGACCGCCTACAACATCGCCCAGTTCTTCGGCTGGGAGTGGGGGAAGTACCGGTCGGTCCGCGTGGCGCCGCGCTTCACGATCGCGTGGGTCGCAGCGTTCGCGCTCGGATACGTGGTCGTCTCGACGGGCGTCGACCCGATTCAGCTCACCGAGTACGCGGTCGTGTTCTCCGTCGTCGTCCTGCCCCTCACCTACCTGCCGATCCTGCTCGTCGCCCGCGATCGCACGTTCATGGGCGAGTACGCCAACGGGCGGCTGGCGAGCGCCCTAGGCTGGATCTACCTGGGCGTGATCATGGTCGCGGCGCTGTCGGCGATCCCGCTTCTGATCGCGACCAACGCCGGAGGCGGGTGATGGCCGCGGACGATCAGATCGACCTCGCCTACAGGCTCCTCGACCTCGACCTCGTCGACTCGGAGGGGATCCGCTGCGGCAAGGTCGACGACCTGGAACTCACGGGCGGCCCCGGCGAGACGACGTACGTGGGCGCGATCCTCAGCGGCCCGGGCGCAGTCCCTGCGCGCTTCCCGCGGCGCTTGAGGAAGCACGCCCGGCGCGTCTTCCGCGGCACGGCCGTGCGAGTCGCCTGGGGGGAGGTCGAGGACTTCGATGCTGTCGTCGAGCTCCGCCGCCCGGCCAAGCGGCTCGGGTTGGGCGCGGGCGATCGAAAGCTCGCGGACCTCTTGCCGGCGAAGGGGGAGGGGGACTGAGGGTGCGGCTCACCGACCTGCTCGAGGCGGAGGTCCGGACCGAGGACGGCGCTGCGCTCGGCCGCGTGCACGACCTCTGGGTGCGCAGGCTCAAGCGACGTTCGCCCGATGGCTACGAGCTGCGGGTGGTTGGGCTGGTGCTCGGCGGCCGCGGGATCCGTGAGCGCTTCGGCGCCCGCACTGCCCGGCGCGAGGCGCCGATCGCCGACGCCGAGCTGATCGAGTGGGAGCGCGTCGTCGAGGTCGACGGCGACGCGGGCACCGTGCTCGTCCGCGGCCAGTAGACCCGTCAGGCGACCCGGGCGATGAGAACGACGTCGTTGGCAGGAGTGTCGATCAGGTCGCGCGCCAGGAAGTCGAGCGCGGGCGCCGCGTGGGCACAGAATCCGCACCGAAGCTCGGCCCGCGGCGGGATCCTCGGCGCCGGTGAGATCGGGAGCGCGCACCCCGGGCAGCGAAGCGCGCCCCGGGCCAGGACCTGGACGCCGCTGGAGATGAGGCGCCTGTCCTCGCCGACGGCGGAGCCGCCGCTGCGGCCCAGCTTGACGTCCGGCTCGCCGCGGTCGCCGGGATCGGGTGCAACCTCAAAGGCCACGGCCCAATAGTAGGGTCCGGAAGGGGACTCACGGCTTTGGAGGAGCGGCAATGAGCTACTTCGTCACCGGCGCGACCGGCTTCATCGGGCGCAACCTCGTCGAGCTGCTGCTCGAGCGGGAGGGCACGATCTACGTGCTCGTGCGGGAGGGCTCGAAGGGCCGCCTCGAGGAGCTGCGCAACCGCTGGGGAGCGGACGAGAGCCGCATCGTCGGGATCGTCGGCGATCTCTCCCAGCCGCGGCTCGGCGTCTCCGACGCCGACCTCTCCGAGCTCCAGGGCAGGATCGACCACCTGTTTCACCTGGCGGCGATCTATGACATGACCGCGGACGCCAACGCGCAGCGGGTCGCGAACGTCGAGGGCACACGGCACATGGTCGAGTTCGCCGAGGCGGTCGAAGCCGGCCGCGTCCACATGGTGAGCTCGATCGCGGCGGCCGGGCTGTACAGGGGCACGTGGCGCGAGGACATGTTCGAGGAGGCTCAGAACCTCGACGTCCACCCCTACTTCCGCACCAAGCACGACTCCGAGGGCGTCGTCCGCACCGAGAGCTCGCGGCCGTGGCGCATCTACCGCCCGGGGATCGTGGTCGGCAGCTCCGAGACCGGCGAGATGGACAAGGTCGACGGCCCGTACTACTTCTTCAAGCTGATTCGGCGGATCCGAAACGCGGTCCCACAGTGGGTGCCCATGCCCGGGTTGGAGGGCCGCGAGATCAACATCGTCCCCGTCGACTTCGTGGTCCGCGCGATGGACCACATCGCGCACCTCGACGACCTCGACGGCCGCGCCTTTCACCTCACCGACCCCGACCCGCCCACGGCCGGCGAGCTGATCGACATCTTCGCCGCCGCTGCGCACGCGCCGAAGTCGACCGTGCGCGTCCCGGCCGGCGCGCTCGAGGCGCTCGAGCCGCTGCTCAAGTTCGGGATCTCCGCGGTGCCGCTCGGCGACGCGCTCCTCGACAGGGTGCTTGCCGACTTCGGGATCCCGCGCCAGGTCCTGATCTACGTCAACTACCCGACCCACTTCGACTCCCGCCAGACCCAGGCGGCACTCGCCGGCACCGACATCGGCGTGCCCCCGCTCGAGGCCTACGCGGGCAAGCTCTGGGACTACTGGGAGCGACACCTCGACCCGGACCTCTTCCGCGACCGGACGCTCATGGGCGCGGCGCGGGGGCGCGCCGGGGTGATCGGCGGCGTGACCCAGATCCTGGAGCAGCAGATCCCGGACGAGCTGATGCGGCTGGGTCGCCGCATGCTCGGCAACGTCTCTCTGGAGAAGGCGGTGCGCGGGCGCGTCGTGATGGTGACGGGCGCCTCCTCCGGGATCGGCAAGTCGGCGGCGCTCAAGATCGCCGACGCCGGCGGGATCGTGCTGCTCGTGGCGCGAACGCCGGAGAAGCTTCAGGCGACGCAGGAGCAGATCGCCGCGGGCGGCGGCCTCGCGTACATCCACCGGTGCGATCTCTCCGACTTCGACGACATCGATCGGATGGCCGAGGAGGTGCTGCAGCAGCACGGTCACGTGGACGTCCTCGTCAACAACGCCGGCCGCTCGATCCGGCGCTCGATCGCGCTCTCCTACGATCGCCCGCACGACTTCGAGCGCACGGTCCAGCTCAACTACCTCGGCGCCGTGCGGCTGATCCTGAAGCTCCTGCCGGTGATGCGCGAGCGCAAGCTCGGGCACATCATCAACATCAGCTCGATCGGCGTGCAGACGAACATGCCGCGCTTCTCGTCCTACGTCGCGTCGAAGGCCGCGCTGGACGCGTTCTCGCGCTGCGTCGCATCGGAGATCGTCGACGACAACGTCTCCGTCACGGCGATCTACATGCCGCTGGTGCGCACCCCGATGATCGCGCCGACGCGGATGTACGACCGCTTCCCCACGATCACGCCGGACGAAGCGGCCGACATGATCTGCGAGGCGATCATCCACCGGCCGAAGCGGATCGCGACGCCGATGGGGACGCTCGGGCAAATCCTCTACGCGCTCAACCCGAAGTCGATCGACTACATCCTCAACACCGCCTACCACCTGTTCCCGGATTCGGCCGCGGCGAGGGGCGACAAGCCCGCCAGGGCGACCGACGGCGCCGTGCCGCAGAGCCTCGACGAGCAAGCGACCTCGCGTCAGCTCCTGTTCGCGAACCTGATGCGGGGGGTTCACTGGTAGCCGACGCCGGCGCCGCCCAGCGACGTCGACGCAAGCACTGGGGCTGGGGCTACGCCGACCAGCAGCCGACCGCGGCGGAGCTGCGCGACGCGGCGCCGGCAATCCGCGAGCGCCTCGGCTTCGGCGGCGAGGCCGAGGCGCCGGTCGCACTCGAGGAGATCGAGCTCCCCGCGCCGCGGATCTCGCCCCCGGCTTCGCTGGCCGCGATCTGCTCGACGGAGCACGCCGAGCGGGTCTCGCACGCACTCGGGAAGGCCTACCGCGACATCGTCCGTGGCTTTCGCGGCGAGTTCGACCACCCGCCGGACGTCGTGGCGCGCCCGCGCAGCGAGGCGGAGGTGGAGCGGGTGCTCGCGTGGTGCGCCGAGGCCGGGGCCGCCGCGATCCCGTACGGTGGCGGCACGAGCGTGGTCGGTGGCGTCGAGCCGCGCCTGGAGGGGGACTTCGTCGGCGCGGTGACCCTCGACCTCGGCGCCCTCGATCGCGTGCTCGAGGTCGACGGGGTCTCGCGCGCCGCCCGAATCCAGGCCGGCGTGCTCGGGCCGTCGCTCAACGAGCAGCTCGCGGAGCACGGACTGAGCCTCCGCCACTTCCCCCAGTCGTTTGAGTTCTCGACCCTCGGCGGCTGGATCGCGACCCGGGCGGGCGGCCACTTCGCCACCGTCTGGACCCACATCGACGACCTGGTGGAGTCGGTGCGCGCGCTGACGCCCTCCGGCACGTGGGAGAGCCGGCGCCTGCCGGGCTCCGGCGCTGGCCCGAGCCCCGACCGGATGCTGATCGGCTCCGAGGGCATCCTGGGCGTGATCACCGAGGCCTGGGTGCGGGTCCATGAGCGGCCGCGCCACAAGCTTTCGGTCGGCGTCGCGTTCGAGAGCTTCGGCGCCGGAGCGCGGGCCGTGCGGGCGCTCGCCCAGTCCGGCCTCAACCCGTCGAACTGCCGCCTGCTCGACGAGGCCGAGTCCGAGCTCACGCACGCCGACGAGCGCGGCCGGGCGATGCTCGTCCTCGGCTTCGAGTCTCCCGAGCAGCCGGTGGATGCGCTCATGGACGGAGCGCTCGAGCTCGCGCGCGACCACGGGGGCGAGGCGGGCGAGGTCCGCTCGTCGAGCTCCCGCTCCGACGCGGTCGGCGCCTGGCGCCTCGCGTTCCTCGCGGCGCCGTACCTGCGCGACACGCTGGTGGCCGTCGGCGTGCTATCCGAGACCTTCGAGACCGCGATTACGTGGGATCGGTTCGAGGCCTTTCACGCGCGCGTGCTCGAGGCCGCCCGCGACGCTGCGGCCGAGGCGAGCGGCGCGCCCACGGAGGGTGACGGCGCGCCGAGGACCACCTGCCGGTTCACACACGTCTACCCGGACGGACCCGCGCCCTATTTCACGATCCTCGCGCCGGCGCGCCGGGGCTCGGAGGTCGCCCAGTGGGGCGAGATCAAGGCCGCGGTCTCGGAGGTGATCGCGGCCGAGGGCGCGACGATCACCCACCACCACGCGGTCGGCCGCGACCACCGGCCGTGGTACGACCGCCAGCGCCCGGAGCCGTTCGCGGACGCGCTCCGCGCCGCCAAACGCGCACTGGATCCTGCCGGCGTCCTCAACCCGGGCGTCCTGATCGATCCGTAACCGGTACGCGACGTGTCGCTGCAGCATCTTTCCCGCTACTACGCTGGAAGGCGTGAAGATCGAGCTGTTGTGGTGGCGTGGCTGCCCCTCGACGGACGAGGCGCTCGCACTGCTGCGCGAGGAGGTGAGAGCGGCCGGGCTCGACCCGGCATCGATCGAGGTCCGCGAGCTGAGCACCGACGCCGAGGCCCAGCGTGAGCGCTTCGTGGGCTCGCCGACCATCCGAATCGACGGCCGCGACGTCATGCCGCCCGGATCCGAGCCAGTGGGACTGACCTGCCGTGTCTACCGACTGCGCGATGGGCGCGTATCTCCGCTACCCGATCGCGCCGATGTCCGGGAGGCTCTCGCGGGGGAAGGAGGCTGAGGTATGTCAACTGGAACCGCGACAATGGTGGGACGCAGATCCCCTGCGCTCGAGCTCCCGGATACCGATGGCGCCGTCCGTTCTCTGCCGGCGCCCGGCGAGGCGCCGGCGACGGTTGTCGTGTGGACGTGCAACCACTGTCCCTACGCGCTCGGGTGGCACGATCGGATCGTCGCCGTGGCGCGCGATTACGCCGACCGCGGCGTGCGCGTCCTCGCCGTCAACTCCAACGACGCCGATCGCTACTCCGCGGATTCGCCGGACGCGATGCGCGCGCGTGTGGAAGCCGAGAACTGGCCGATGCCGTACCTGCACGACGAAAGTCAGGAGACGGCGCGAGCGTGGAACGCGCAGGTGACCCCGCACGTCTACGTCCTCGACGACCAGCGCCGGATCCGGTACGAGGGCGCGCCCGACGCCGACCACATGGACCCTTCGCTCGAGGGGGCATGGCTGCGCGGCGCGATCGATGCGGTGCTCGAGGGGCGCGATCCCGAGCCCGCGGCGACCGACCCGGTCGGGTGCTCGATCAAGTGGAAGCGCGTGAGGCGGGGCGCCTCGCCCTAACCTTCGGCGGCCATGTCGCCGCTTGTCCGGGCCCTGCGGCCCTCGGAGTGGATCAAGAACCTGCTCGTGTTCGCGGGCCTCCTGTTCGGTGGCCGGCTCGACGACGCCGGCGCGATCGGCGACGCGACGCTCACCTTCGTCGCCTTCTGCGCGATCTCGAGCGCCGGCTACCTGCTCAACGACCTCCGCGACCGCGAGCACGACCGCCGCCATCCGGAGAAGCGCGACCGTCCGATCGCAAGCGGGGCCCTGGCGCCGGGAACCGCGGGCGCCGCCGCGATCGTCCTCGCGATCGCCGGGATCGCGCTCGCGCTCGCCGTGGACGTCGAGGTCGGGGGCTTCGTCGCCCTCTACGGCGCGATCACCGCCGGATACTCGCTGGGGCTGAAGCGCCTCGTGATCATCGACGTGATGACGATCGCCTCGCTCTTCATCCTGCGCGTGGTCGCCGGAGCGGTGGCGGTCGGCGCCCACGCCTCGGACTTCCTGCTGATCTGCACGGGGATGCTGGCGCTCTTCCTCGGGTTCACGAAGCGGCGTCAGGAGGCGATGCTCGAGCAGGAGGATCCCGACGTGCTCGAGGGCACGCCGGCGACCCGGCCCGTGCTCGAGCACTACTCGCTGCCGTTCATCGACCAGATGATCGCGATGGTCACGGCCTCGGCGATCATCACCTACGTCATCTACGCGGTGGACTCGCCGAGGATCGGCTCGAAGATGCTCGCCACCGCTCCCTCGGTCCTCTACGGCATCTTCCGCTACCTCTACCTGATCTACGACCGCAAGGACACGCGCTCGACCGCCGCGATCCTCACGGAGGACCCGGGCATGATCTTCGCCGCCCTCACCTGGGTGGGCACGGCCCTCGTGATGCTCTACGTGGTCGATTAGGGCCGCGGCACCGCCAGCCGGTAGGTTTCCGCGGGCACATGGACCTGACGCTCAACGAGTCAGAGCGCGCCTTCCGCGACGAGCTCCGCGCCTGGATCGAGGAGAACCATCCGGGGGCCGCTCCACAGGGGGGCGACCAGGTGCAGTTCGAGTTCGAGCGCGAGTGGCAGCGAAAGCTCCACGAGGGCGGCTGGGCCGGGATCTCGTGGCCGAAGGAGTACGGAGGGCGCGGGGCAACGCTGGTCGAGCAGTCGATCTTCGGGGAGGAGCTCGCGCGGGCGAAGGCGCCGCGGCCGGCGAACGTGCTCGGGCTGGTGATGGGTGGGCCCGTCGTGATCGCCCACGGGACCGAGGAGCAGAAGGAGCGGTTCCTCGAGCCGATCCTCTCGGCGGAGGAGATCTGGTGTCAGGGGTTCTCCGAGCCCGAGTCCGGCTCTGACCTCGCGTCGCTCAAGACGCGCGCGGTGAAGGACGACGGCGGCTGGCGGATCACCGGGCAGAAGGTGTGGACGACATTCGCCCACGAGGCGAAGTGGTGCATGCTCGTCGCCCGCTCGGATCCCGAGGCGCCGAAGCACAAGGGCATCACCTACTTCCTCATGGACATGGACCAGGACGAGGTCGAGGTGCGGCCGCTGCGCCAGATCACGGGCGAGGCCGAGTTCAACGAGCTCTTCATCGAGGACGCCTACGTGCCCGACGCCAACGTGGTCGGCGGCGAGGGAAACGGCTGGATGGTCGCGATCACGACGCTGATGAACGAGCGCGCCGGCCTCGGGGCCTCGGCGGCGCTCGGGCTCACGAACTCGCTCGACGAGCTGATCGAGCTGGCCCGGGAGCACGGGCGGGCGGACGACCCGATCGTCCGCGACAAGGTCGCGCGGCTCAAGATCGCGATCGAGGGCCTGCGGCTCGGCGCGATGCGCTCGCTCACCGCGACGATGAAGGTCGGCATCCCGGGACCCGAGGGCTCGATCTCAAAGCTCCAATGGTCGTCGACGAACCAGGCGCTGACCGAGCTCGCGGTCGAGGTGGGCGGCATCGACGCGCTCACGCACGAGAACCTCTGGGCGTACCGCTTCCTGCGCTCGCGGGCGAACTCGATCGAGGGCGGGACGAGCGACGTGCTCCGCAACATCGTCGCCGAGCGCGTGCTCGGGCTTCCGAGGCTGCGCTAGTGGACTTCGACCTCTCAGACGAGCAGCGCGAGATCAAGTCGACGGCGCGCGAGTTCATCGCGGCCCGCTTCAGGCCGGAGAAGGTCCGCGAGCTGGCGGAGTCCGAGAACCCGTACGACGACGCGATCTGGGCCGAGATGTGCGAACTCGGCTGGCCCGGCATCGCGATCTCCGAGCGGTACGGCGGCCAGGGCCTGGGCGTGGTCGAGCTGGTCATCCTCCAGGAGGAGCTCGGGTATGCCTGCGCGCCCTCGCCGATGATCTCGAACGCGTTCGCCGGCGCGCTGATCGAGACCACCGGGTCGGACGTGCAGAAGAGCCGCTGGCTGCCCGGCATCGCCGCGGGGGAGCAGCGCGGCGCCGCCGCCTTCACCCCGGACGATGAGCCGGTGGTCGGGGCCGCGGCGGGCGCCGCCGTCCTGGTCCTCAACGACGGCGAGGGCGGACGCCTGGTCGAGGCGGACGCCGCGAACCTCGAGCGGCTCGACCTGATCGACACGACGCGCGCCTACTTTCGCGTCGTCGCCGACGGCGGAGATCCGCTGCCGGGCGACGTTGGGCCAGCGGTCGACCTCGGGGTGGTCGCGATCTGTGCCGAGCTCGTCGGCGTCGCGCAGCGGGCCCTCGACATGGCCACCGAGTACGCGAAGGAGCGGGAGCAGTTCGGGCGGCCGATCGGCGCCTACCAGGCGGTCTCGCATCGGCTCACGAACATGCTCTGGGAGGTCGAGGAGGCCCGTTCGCTCCTCTACTACGCCGCCTGGGCGGCCGATGCCGAGCCGGAGTCACTGCCGCTCGCCGCGTCGATGGCCAAGGCGCGCGCCTCGGATGCCGCCAACGCCGTCACGCACGACGCGATCCAGACGTTCGGCGGCATCGGCTTCACCTGGGAGCACGACGTCCACTTCTTCCTCAAGCGGGCGCGCGTCTCGTCGCAGCTCCTCGGCACGCCGCGCCAGCACCGGGAGCGCGTCGCGGAGCTCGTCGGGCTCGGCGAGCCGGCGGCTGCGCCGGCCTGAGCTTCAGTCGTCTCCGATCACGTCGACGTCGCTGGCCAGCTCGACGCGGCCGCCTCGCCGGTACTCGATGTCGATGGTCTCGTCCTTGCGGTAGGTGCCGAAGAGCCCCAGGTACATCGCCATCCAGCGCCCAGCGCCGACCGTCTCCTTGATGATCGGCCGCGCGAACACGACCTCCTGGCCGCGGAGCTCCCAGTCCTCGCCCTCCGCCTGCTCGACGCCGTTGATGTAGACGCGGATCGGCGGTTCGGCGCCGCGCGGCAGCCGCACGCGGCGCCCCGCGGCGTAGCTTCCCTTCGGGACCTCGACCTCGCGCGCTCGCATCGCGGCGAAGCCTAGGCCGTTCGCAGCGCCCGCCGCACCGCGTCGAACGGCGACTCCGAGCGTCGCGGCTTCAGCGTCTCGCGCCGCATCCCGCCGCTGAACGGGACCAGCTCGCCGTCGCCCATCACGTCGATGCCCGCCGCCCGGCCGCGCAGCCACCCGCCGGTGGAGAGCTCGAGCCGTCCCGCGACCCGCTCCGCCGGTTTGAACTCGCGCAGGAGCTTCGCGGTGGGCAGCCGGCCGCCGGCGCGGATCTCCGCCGCCTCGCGCTCGAGCGCGGCGATCGCCTCGTCGAGCTCGGCGAAGCGCTCGCGCTTGACCTGCGGCCCGCTGCGGACTGTCAGCCGGTAGCCGCTCAGCCTCTATGCGCCGCGCCGAGCGCGAACCGGCCGCCGGAGCGCGTCGTTCGTGATCTTCTCGGGACCGTCGCGATCTTCAATCGGCACGTAGTCGACGTCGCGAGCGCCCGTGTAGATCTGTCGCGGCCGGGCGATCTTCGTCTCCGGGTCGTCGAGCATCTCGAGCCACTGCGCGACCCATCCGGCCGTGCGCGGGATCGCGAAGATCACGGTGAACATCTCGGTCGGGATCTCGAGCGCCTCGTAGATCAGGCCGGAGAAGAAGTCGACGTTCGGGTAGAGCTTGCGGTCGGTGAAGTACTCGTCGTCGAGGGCGCGCTTCTCGAGCTCGGTTGCGATCTCGATCAGCGGGTTGTATTCGGTCGCCTCGAGCACCTCGTCGACGTGCTTGCGGATGATCCGGGCCCGCGGGTCGTAGTTCTTGTAGACGCGGTGGCCGAAGCCCATCAGCCGCTCCTCGCGGTTCTTCACGCCCTCGAGGAAGTCGGGGACGTTCTCGGCCTTCTCGATCCGCCTCAGCATCCGCAGCACGGCCTCGTTGGCGCCGCCGTGGAGCGGCCCGTAGAGCGCCGCGATCCCGGCGGCGACCGCGGAGTAGGGGTCGACCTGCGAGGAGCCGACGCTGCGCACGGCGCTCGTCGAGCAGTTCTGCTCGTGGTCGGCGTGGAGGATGAAGAGGACGTCGAGCGCCTTGGCGAGGCGCGGGTCGGGCTCGTACTTGATCTCCGTCTTCTTGAACATCATCGAGAGGAAGTTCTCCGAGTACGAGAGGTCGTTGTCCGGATAGACGTAGGGGAGGCCCATGTTGTGGCGGTAGGCGAACGCCGCCAGCGTCGGCACCTTGGCCACGAGCCGCACCGCGGCCATGTAGCGCTCCTCGGGATCGTCGATGTGCTTCGCCTGGGGGTAGAAGGTCGAGAGCGCCCCGACGCCCGCGAGCAGCATCCCCATCGGGTGCGCGTCGTAGCGGAACCCCTGCAGGAACTGCTTGATGTCCTCGTGGACGAAGGTGTGGTGGGTGATGTCGTAGAGCCAGCGCTCGAGCTGCGGCTGGGTCGGCAGCTCCCCGTAGATGAGCATGAACGCGACCTCGAGGAAGCTCGACTTCTCACAGAGCTGCTCGATCGGGATGCCGCGGTGCTGGAGGACCCCGGCGTCCCCGTCGATGTACGTGATCGCCGAGCGGCACGATGCCGTGTTCGTGAACGCCGGGTCGTAGGCCATGAGCCCGAAGTCGTCGTCGGCGACCTTGATCTGCCGCAGGTCGATCGCCTTCACGGTCCCCTCGGTGACCGGGAGCTCGTAGGTCTTGCCGGTGCGGTTGTCGGTGACCGTCAGGGCCTCCGCGCCCGCTTCCGCGGTCGCACTGCCGCCGTCCTGCGAAGTCTCCTGCTCAGTCGCCATCCCGTCTCCTCGGTCGTCTTCTTCAGTCGCCCCCATTCTCGCACCTGGGCGGTTCCGGCTACGAGCCGCGGGCCAGCCCGACGACCGGCGCCTCCTCGAAATGCGTGAGGCGCTTGAACTCCCCCAGGCGCCGCGCGATCGCCGCGTCGGTGAGCCCGGCCACGCGCTCGGTGCCGAAATCCTCGACGTTGAACGAGGCCATCACCGAGCCGTAGGCCATCGCCTGGCGGAGCGTCCGGTCGTCGTGTGTGCCGCCCGCGCGCACGGCATCCAGGTACCCGAGAAAGCCGCCGGCGAAGCTGTCCCCCGCGCCGGTCGGGTCGCGGACGTCCTCGAGCGGCAGCCCGGGGATCGCGAACGCTCCCTCGTCGGTGAAGAGCGCCGCCCCATACTCGCCGCGCTTTGCGACCACGACGCCGGGCCCGAACGCCATCGCGGCGTGCGCCGCGGCGACGAGGTTCGGCCGTTCGGTCAGCATCCGAAGCTCGGCGTCGTTGAGCATCAGACAGTCGACTTCGCCGATCGCGGCAAGCAGCGGATCCTTTGCCGTTTCGATCCAGAGGTTCATCGAGTCGAGGGCGGCGAACGAGGCCGCGGACTGCCGCCGAACGCCGCGTTGGAGGTCGGGCTGGATGTTGCCGAGGAAGAGCATCTCGGCCTCGCGCGAGCTCGCCGAGAGCTTCGGCTGAAAGTCGGCGAACACGTTGAGCCGCGTGTCATCGGTGTGGGCCACGTTCATGTCGTGGTCGTAGTGGCCGCGCCAGAAGAAGGTGTCGCCGCCCGGGACGTGCTCGATGTCCTCCGTCGCGATCCCGCGGTCCGCCAGCAGGGCGATGTGCTCGGCGCCGAAATCGTCGCCCACCGGGCCGACGACGCGCACCTCGGTGAAGAAGCTCGCCGCGAGCGCGAAGTGCACCGCGGACCCGCCGAGCATGCGCTCGCGCTCGCCGAACGGCGTGCGGACGCTGTCGAACGCGATCGAGCCGACGACGGTGAGGGCCACCGGTGCGGCAGACTAGCGAGCATGAGGGCGATCCAGATCCAGGAGTTCGGCGGCCCCGAGGTGATGGAGCTCGTCGAGCTCCCGGATCCGGAGCCCCGGGACGGCGAGGTTCTCGTCGAGGTCGCGCGTGCCGGGGTCAACTTCGCCGATACCCACGCCACCCGCAACGACTATCTCGCCGAGCAGACCCTGCCCCTGACGCCGGGCGGGGAGGTCGCCGGGCGAACGCGGGACGGGCGCCGCGTCGCCGCGCTGGTGCCCTCCGGTGGCTACGCGGAGCGGGTCGCGGTGCCGGAGTCGTGGCTCGTCCCGGTCGCCGACAACGTCTCCGACGACGTCGCCGCCGGGCTCCTGCTCCAGGGCCTCACCGCCCACGCGCTGATCCACCGCTGCGCCCGCCTCGAGCCGGGCGAAACGATCGTCGTCCAGGCGGCGGCGGGAGGCACTGGCACGCTCGCGGTCCAGCTCGCGAAGCGCGCCGGCGCTCGCGTGATCGCCCTCGCCTCGAGCGAGGAGAAGCGCGCCGTCGCGAGCCGGCTCGGCGCCGACGCGACCGTCGACTCGCGGGCCGAGGACCTCAGGGAGGCGATCCTTGCGGCGAATGGCGGCGAGCCGGTGGACGCCGTGCTCGAGATGACGGGCGGCGAGACGTTCGAGGCATGCCTGCGGACGCTCGCGCCGCTCGGGCGCATGGTCTTGTTCGGGATCGCGAGCCGGGAGCAGAACGAGGTTTCGACCGGGCACCTGTTGCGCCACTCGCGCGCCGTGATCGGCTTCTGGCTCATGCACCTGATCCCCCGCCGCAAGGAGGTCGCGGCGATGATCGGTGACCTCCTGAACGCCGTCGGCGCGGGCGACCTCGAGGTCGTGATCGGCGGCGTCTATCCGCTCTCGGAGGCGCGCCGCGCGCACGAGGAGATCGCCGGCAGGCGGACTTCGGGCAAGCTCCTGCTAGACCCTTCTGGATGAAGACCTTCCAGGAACTCGGCCTGAACCGGGAGATCCTGCTCACTCTGGAGGAGCTCGGGTACACCGAGCCGACCCCGATCCAGGAGCAAGCGATCCCCGAGCTCTTCGCCGGCCACGACGTGATCGGCCAGGCCCAGACGGGGACGGGCAAGACGGCCGCCTTCGGCCTGCCGCTGCTCCAGTATCTCGACCCCGCCTCCGAGGAGACGCAGGCGATCGTGCTCACCCCCACTCGCGAGCTCTGCATCCAGGTGACGCAGGCGCTGCGCGCCTATGCGGAGCACATCGACATCGAAGTCGTCGCGGTGTTCGGTGGGGCGCCGATCGCGACGCAGCAGTCGCGGCTGCGCCGCGGCGCGCACGTGGTCGTCGCGACCGTGGGCCGGATGATGGACCTGATCTCCCGTCGCTCGCTCGTGCTGACCTCGGCGCGCTACGTCGTCCTCGACGAGGCCGATGAGATGCTCGACCTCGGCTTCATCGAGGACGTCGAGCGGATCCTGCGGATGTGCCCGTCCGGTCGCCAGACGGCGCTGTTCTCGGCGACGATCCCTGCCCCGATCGCTCGGCTCGCCGAGCAGTACATGTACGACCCGGTGACGATCAAGGTCACGCCGAAGCAGCTCACCGTGGACGCGATCGAGCAGGCGTTCGTCGAGGTCGACAACCGCTCGAAGACCGAGCGGCTGATCGACGTGTTGCGCGCCGAGGAGCCCGAGCAGGCGATCATCTTCTGCCGCACGAAGATCGGCGCCGCCCGGCTGGATCGCGAGCTCCGGGACAAGGGCTTTCGCAACAAGGCCCTGCACGGCGATATGACCCAGGGCCAGCGCGACGGCGTGATGATCCAGTTCAAGGACCACAACCTGCCGCTCTTGGTCGCCACCGACGTCGCCGCCCGCGGGCTCGACATCGAGCACGTCACCCACGTCATCAACTACGACCTGCCGAACAACACCGAGATCTACGTCCACCGGATCGGGCGCACCGGGCGCGTCGGGCGCACCGGTCGGGCGATCACCTTCGTGACCCCGAAGCAACGCCAGGAGATCGGGCGCATCGAGCGCGAGGCGAAGACCGCGATCGGCGAGTGGGAGCCGCCCGAGGAGCGGATCGAGCACGCCCCCCGTCCGCGCCGCCGCGACCACGCCGCGGAGGGCGGCCGGCCGCGCCGCGAGCGCGAGCGGCTGCCGGCCGAGCGGGCGGATGAGGCCGCGGAGCAAGCCAGCAGCGATGGCAACGGCCACGTGAAGCTGTTCGTGAACCGCGGCGAGCGAAGCGGGATCACCGAGGAGAACCTGCGCTGGGCGCTCACCGAGGGCGCGGTGATTCCCGGCGATGCGATCGGCGCGATCCGTGTGCTCGAGCGGTTCTCGTTCGTCGAGCTCCCCGACGAGCAGGCGAAGCTGGCGCTCGAGCGCCTCGACGGGACGAAGCTCGAGGGCAAGCAGATCCGCGTGGAGTACGCGAAGGACTAGCCGGCCTCGGCGTCGCCGCGGGCGGAGCGACCCTCGCGGATCAGGCGCCGCACGTCCCAGGCACGGAAGATGACGCCGAGCACGAGGAAGGCGATCGCAACCGACCACACGGTGACCGCGACCTGCTGGCCGATCGAGTAGGCGAGGATCGCCGATTGGGTCGCGCCCTCGAGCGTGACGAAGAGCAGCGCCTGCTGCGCCCCGGCGCCGCCGGGCGTGAACGGAAGCGCGCCGGTGATCGCCTGCACCGACATCACGAGCAGCACTCTGTCGAAGGAGCCGCCGATGTTGAACGCGTCGAGGAAGAGCCAGAATGAGGCGAACCGCAGGAGCCAGCCGGCGCCCTGCCAGGCGAGCACCTCGCGCAGGTAGCGGCGCGGGGTCCGGAAGATCGCGACCCCCTGCTTCAGGTGCTCCCAGAACGTCTCGATGCGGCGGGCGAGCACCATCGTGAGCACCATCACGCCGATCACGAGCACGGTCAGCGTCACTGCCAGCAGCTCCGGATGGCCGGCCCAGAAGGAGACCTCGAAGGCCGGCAGGTCGGGCAGCCGCGGCGCGGCGGGCAGGAGCCCCTGGGTGATCGCGTAGAGCAGGACGACGAGGCCGATCCCCGAGTCGAACGGGGCGAGGACGGCGAACGAGGAGATGATCGCGGGGTAGGTCGAGCCGCGGACGCTTCGCTTGGCGAGCACGATCTTGAGCGCGTCGCCGCCGCGCGCGGGCAGGAGCCCGTTGAGGCCCGAGCCGACCAGGAACGCGCTGTCGACGCCGCGCTCCGAGACCGCGTCGCCCGGATAGGCGGCACGCAGCGCGTTCGCCCAGGCGTGCGCGCGGCAGAGCTGTAGACCGAGCGAGAGGACGAGCGCCGCGATCAGGTACGGCAGGTCGATTCGTGAGAGCTCCTC
>Ga0126307_10000091_pt1 | contig 50577 bp, 52 predicted proteins | sample Plot28_FD_89955 | JGI IMG/M metagenome (GOLD analysis project Ga0126307, IMG submission 89955) | Serpentine soil microbial communities from UC McLaughlin Reserve, CA, USA - Plot28 | ecosystem: Environmental > Terrestrial > Soil > Grasslands | place: USA: UC McLaughlin Reserve, Lake County... | reverse complement strand
CCGATGCCCTGCACGATGGTGGTCATGGCGGCGATGATGCCGCAGGGCGGGGGCGATGACACAGCCGGACCCCGCCGCCGGGCCCACCGCCGGGTCCCCCGCGCCACCCGCCGCCTGCGACGGGCTGTGCGGGGTGGTGCTAGCCGCCGGCGCCGGTGTCCGCCTGCGGCCCCTCACCCTTCTGCGCCCCAAGCCCCTGTGCCCGGTGGGCGGCACGGCCCTCGTCGACCTGGCCGCCGACCGGGTCCGCAGCGTCACCCCCGCGGTGGCGGTGAACGTGCACCACGACCGGGCCGCCATCGAGGACCACGTGGCCGGGTGGGCGCACCTCTCGGTCGAGGAGCCCGACGCCCTGGGCACCGCCGGGGCGCTCGGCCGCCTGCGCCCGTGGATCGCGGGCCGGGCGGTCGTGGTCGTCAACGGCGACACCTGGTGCCCCGGGACGCTCGCCGGGCTGGTGGAGGGGTGGGATGGCGAACGGGTCCGCCTGGCCGTCGCAGGCGACGACGTGCTGCACCCCCGCAGCACCGTGGCCGCTGCCCTCATGCCGTGGGCCGAGGTGGCCCGCCTCGAACCGGTGCCCTCCGGGCTCTACGAGGCGTCGTGGCGGCCGCAGGCCGCGGCGGGGCGGATCGACGTCGTTGACTGGACCGGGCCGGTGCTCGACTGCGGCACCCCGGCCCGCTACCTGCACGCCAACCTCGCGGCGACCGGGGGCGTCCCGGCGATCGAGCCGGGTGCCACCGTCGAGGGCCGGGTCGAGCGGGCCGTGGTGTGGGCGGGATCGCACGTGGCGCCCGGCGAGCAACTGGTCGACGCCATCCGTGCCGGCCGGCTCACCGTGCTCGTCCGCTGACCCCCCCCACGGGCGTCCACCGGGCGCATGCCGGCCGGCCGGGCGATCCGCCGGGCGGGCCACCGGCGCGGCGAGTTGGCGGGGAACGGCCGGCCGGCGAGCTGGCGGGAGACCGGCCGGGCGATCTCCGGAGCGCCCGGGAGCTGGCCGGCTCCGCAGCGCCGGGCGCGTCAGCCGACCGGCTTCTCGAAGACCAGCAAGGGGTAGGCCAGGCGGCGCGGCCGGGGGCGGTCGTGGTCGGGCAGGCTGCGCAGCGCCGCCACGACCTCGGCCACCACGCGCCGCTCCTTGGGGCGGTCGAGGTGCCACAGGGTGGTGAGATTGCGGGCCTCGAGCCCGGTGGCGGCCTCGGCCGGGGACTGGTCGAGGGCCACGATCCAGTCCCGGCGCTCGATCAGTCGTAGCCCCGCAGACGTCCCGCGCAGCGTCATGTCGGCCGGCCGATCGCGCGGCCGGACCACATCGAGGCGCCGCTCGATGGCGCCGATCTCGTCACCGGTGCCGCTCTCGTAGCGGCCCGTCACCACGACGAGCCGTCCCCCGGCGCGCAGGATGCGGGCCGCCTCCGCCACGACGGCCCCCACCGGCACGAGCTGCAGCCACACCATGTAGACGGCGTCGACCGAGCCGCCCGCCACGGGCAGCGCCGCGGCGTCGGCCTGCGCGGCCGCCCCCATGAGCCGCCGCGACGCGCGCCGCAGCCGGGTGTACGACAGGTCCACGCCTCCCACCCAGCGCCCGTCGGACCCGACCGCCGCGGCGACGACGCCGGCGCCCACCCCGACCTCGAGCGTGCGCGGCACGAGCGGCAGGTACCGCCACAGCGTCTCGGCGAGCGCGAGGCCTCGGGCCTCGCCCCCGCGCAGGATCGCGAACAGGTCAGCGGACCGGTCGACGGAGATGGGCCTGTCGCTCATCGTCGGACCGTCAATGGCCGGCCGCCGGTCAGCGGGGGCGCAGCTGCACCGGGGTGGTGCGGTGCGCCAGCTGGCCGCAGGCCGCGTCGATCGCCGTGCCCCGGTTCCGACGCACGGTGGCGTTGATGCCCAGGTCGCCCAGCCACTCGCGGAAGCGCGCCACCCGCTCGGGCGCCGAGCCCCGGGTGGGGTAGCCGGGCGTCGGGTTCAGCGGGATCAGGTTCACGTGCGCAGACAGGGGGAGCGAGCGGGCCAGCTCGGCCAGCTCGCGGGCGTCGGTCGTACGGTCGTTGACGCCGTCGATCAGTGCCCACTCGAACGACAGGCGCCGGCCCTTGGCCCGCAGGTAGTCGGCGCAGGCCGCCATGAGCACGGTCAGGGGGTAGCGCTTGTTGAGCGGGACCAGCTGGTCGCGCAGGGCGTCGTTGGCGGCGTGCAGCGACACGGCGAGGTTCACGGGCAGGTCCTCGCCGGCGAGCCGGCGGATGCCGGGGACGACCCCCACCGTCGACACGGTCACGTGCCGGGCGGACAGACCGAGGTCGCCGTGCAGGCGCTCGATCGCCGGCCACACCCTGTCGTAGTTGGCGAGCGGCTCACCCATGCCCATGAGGACGACGTTGGCCAGGCGGCGGTCGACGGCTCGGGCCCGCCGGGCCGCCCAGACCACCTGCTCGACGATCTCGCCGGTCGTGAGCTGGCGCTCGAACCCGCCCTGGCCGGTGGCGCAGAACCCACAGCCCATGGCGCAGCCCGCCTGGCTCGAGACGCACGCGGTGGAGCGGTCGCGGTAGTGCATGAGCACGGTCTCGACCTGGGCGCCGTCGGGCAAGCCGAACAGCCACTTCACGGTGTCCCCGCCGTCGGCCACCGACTCGGCGACGGCGGTGAGCGCCGCCGGCAGCTCGGCGGCCAGCCGGGTGCGGAGCGCCTTGGGCAGGGTGGTCAGCTCGGCGGGAGCGGCGAGCTGGCGGTGCAGCCCGTCCCACACCTGGTCGACGCGATAGCGCGGCTCGCCGACCAGGCGGTCGGCGAGGGCGTCGCGATCCAGGTCGTAGAGCGTCGGCACGGCTCCCCAGCGTAGAGGTGTGGTGGCCGGCCGGTACCGTCGACGTCGTGGCCATCCGCCCGCAGACCCCCGGCTCCGAGCCCGAACCGCCCGATCCGCCCGATCCGGGGCACGTGCGGGCGCCCGGCGAGCCGGCGGACCGGCTCGATCACCCCGAGCACCACCACCGCGACGTGCAGGGCGGTGCTGCCCGGGCCGCCGTGTTCGGCGTGAGCGACGGGCTCGTTTCCAACATGGGCCTCATCCTGGGCGTCGCGGGGGCCGATCCGGCGCCGGGCGTCGTCCGTCTCGCCGGCTTGGCCGGCCTGCTCGCCGGCGCCGTGTCGATGGCGGCCGGCGAGTACAACTCGATGCGGGTCCAGTCCGAGCTGCTCGAGCGCGAGCTGGCGATCGAGGCCCGCGAGCTGGAGCGCCGGCCCGAGCACGAGACCGCCGAGCTGACACGGGTCTACGAGGCTCGGGGCCTCTCGCCCGACCGCGCCCACGAGGTGGCGTCCGCGCTCATGCACGACCCGGACGCCGCCCTCGAGGCGCACGCCCGCGAGGAGCTCGGCATCGACCCCGCGAACCTGGGTTCGCCGCTCGCCGCCGCCTCGTCGTCGCTCGCCGCCTTCGCCGTCGGCGCGGTCGTGCCGCTCGTGCCCTGGTTCGTGACGGCGGGAATGGCCGCCACGGTCGCCTCACTGGTCCTCGGCGTGATCGCGGCGGTGGTGGTCGGGGTGCTGATCGCCCGCTCGACCGCCCGGCCGATCCGCCGGGCCGCGCTGCGCCAGGTGCTCTTCACGGTCGTGCCGGCGGCGATCACCTTCGCCCTCGGGCGCATGCTGGGCGTCGGGGTCAGCTGACCGGGGCGACCTCGCCGGCATAGGCCCGATCCACGTGGTGCACCGTGAAGCCGAGCCGCTCGTAGAGCCCGACGGCGGCGGTGTTGTCGGCGTCGACGTAGAGCATGGCGGTGCCCAGGCCGGCCCGTGCCAGGTGGTCGAGGCCGGCGAGCGTCAGGGCCCGTCCCAGGCCGCGGCCGTGGTCGGTGGGGTCGGCGGCGATGACGTAGATCTCGCCGAGGGGCGGGTCGTGGTCGGCATGCACCTTCGTCCAGCAGAAACCGGCCAGCCGGCCGTCGCGCTCGTGCAGCAGGAAACCGGCCGGGTCGAACCACGGCTCGTGCTCGCGGGCGACGACGTCAGCGACGGTCCAGCCGCCCTGCTCGCGGTGCCACGCGAACGCCCGGTTGTTGACCTCCACGAACGCCTGCTCGTCGCGGCCGGGCACGAAAGGGCGGGTGGCCAGCTCGAACGGCTCGCCCACCGGCAGGGACCGGCGCATCTGCCACAGGTCACGCTCGGGCCGCAGGCCCACGCTCGCCGCGACGGCGTCCTGAACGTCGCCGGCGTCGGTGAGCCACATGTGGACCGGTCCGCCGCCGTCGGCCGCCACGGCCGCCACCACGGGCCCCAGCACGGCGGCGCCGAGAGCGGCCGTGTCGGCGGCGCGGTCGGGGGCGACGACGAGATCCAGGTCCCAGCCCGCAGACCCGGGCACGGCGTGGGCGTACGCGTCCGGGTGCCGGCGCCCGGGGGACCACGCGAGCGCCGCGGTGGCCGGGCGGCCATCGCCGCCCGCCGCCAGGCGGGCCAGCCGGGCGTCGTCGAAGGGCACGTCGGCGGCGGCGCGTGCCGACGCCACCAGGGCATGCACGGCCGCGAGGGCGTGTGCGGTCAACCGGCGCGTCACGTCGACGACGGGCACGAGGCAAAACTAGGGCTGGATCGGCACGAGACCCGCCTCCGCGGCACCGAGCGAGTTCACGATGCCCGCCGTGCGGTCGCGGGCCTGTTCGAGCCGGGCGCGTTGGGCCGGGTCGGTGGCCGGGTCCGCGAGCGCCCGGTCGACCTCGACCAGGCGGAGCGGTGAGAACCCCTCGGCGATGAGCGTCGGAGCGTACTCCGCCCGGGTGACCGACCAGCCCTCGTCGCCCTCCGTGAAGGTGAACCGCACGATCAGCCCCTCCTCCTTGCCCGTGCCGCGGCTCGACTGGGTGGCCAGCGAGTTCCCCATGCCGTAGACGATCCACTCGCCGCCCACCTCCTGGATCGGCTGCACCACATGGGCGTGGTGGCCGATCAACAGGTCGATGTCGGGCCAGGCGATCAGGCGCGGGGCGAGCGTCGCCTGCTGATCGGTCGGCTCGTTCTGATACTCGAGGCCCCAGTGGAGGGCCACGACCACGACGTCAGCGCCGGCGTGGCGGGCCCCGGTGGCGTCCGACACGATGCGGTTCTCGTCGATCGGGTTGGCGCGCCACGCTTCGCCGTTCGGCGCGGGGATGCCGTTGAAGGCGTAGCTGTAGGACAGCAGCGCCACGGTCGCCTCGCCGGCCTGCAGCAGCGTGATCTCGGTGGCCTCGGCGGGGGAGCGGGCCGACCCGGCGTGCTCGAGGCCCCCCGCCTCCAAGGCGGCGATCGTGCGGTCGACGCCGTCGGCGCCCCGGTCGAAGGTGTGGTTGGACCCGGTGGTGCAGGCGTCGTAGCCGGTGGCGGCGAGCGCCGGCACGATCTCGGGGGGGACCGAGAACGACGGGTAGCCGGAGTATGGCCCGCCGGCCGGGGCGATCGGCGTCTCCATGTGGCAGATCGCAAGGTCGGCGTCCTCGACCGTGGGGCGGATGCCGGCCAACAGCGGGGCGAAGTCCATGCCGCCCGCCCCCGTTGCGGCGCCGTCGGCCTCGGCTTGGCGCCACAGCGGGGAATGCAGCAGCACGTCGCCCGTGGCCACCAGGGTGAAGCTGGCGGGCGGGCCCGTGGTCGTGGACGTCGCGTTCCCGCTCGGCCGGTCCGCCGTGCCGTCGGCATCGGCCTCCTGCTCGGCGGTGCCGCTGGCCGCGCGCTCGGCCCGGTTGCCGTCGGACGGCTGCAGGACCCGATCGCCGGCGGACAGGAGGAGCGGCACGACGAGGGCCACGCCCACGGCGATGGCCAGCACCCGGCGTCGCATGGGGGTGGTGTACCAGGCCACCACGGCCGCGTGGCGGACGGTCGCGTGACGGTTCGGTGGCGGACGCTCGCCCGCACCGGCGCCCCGCCCCGCGGAACGGGGCGTCGTCTCGCCCCGCGCTGGGCGGCGAAGGGGACGCGCGCCGGCCGGTAGCCTCCGGCGACGTGACAGGCCGCCCCCGTTCGCCCAAGGGCCGTGCCCGTGTCGTCGCCGACCGTCTGGCCCGCGAGTACCCGGGCACCGCTACCCAGCTGTGCGCACTCGATCACACGAATGCCTTCCAGCTGCTCGTGGCGACGATCCTGTCGGCGCAGACCACCGACGAACGCGTCAACATGGTCACGCCCTCGTTGTTCGCCCGCTACCCGTCGGCGGCCGACCTCGCGGCGGCGGAGCCGGCCGAGCTCGAGGAGATGATCCGCTCGACCGGCTTCTTCCGGTCGAAGGCGAAGAGCCTGATCGGCATGGCCACGGGCCTCGTCGACCGGTTCGGCGGCGAGGTGCCCGCCCGGCTCTCCGACCTCGACAGCCTGCCGGGGGTCGGCCGCAAGACGGGCAACGTGGTGCGCAGCGTCGCCATGGACCTGCCGGGCCTCCCGGTCGACACCCACGTGCTGCGCCTGTCGAAGCGGCTGGGTCTCACCACGCAGAACGATCCGGTGAAGGTGGAGCTGGAGTTGAATCCGATGATCCGCCAGGAGGAACGCGGTGCACTTTCGCTGCGGCTCATCCTCCACGGCCGTCAGGTGTGCAAGGCCCGCAAGCCGCGATGCGACGCCTGCGTCCTGGCCGACATCTGTCCGTCGGCCTTCCGGGTCTGACCGGTGTGCCCGCACGCCTCAGGACCCCGCCTCAGCAGCGGAGGAATTATTTCTCGCCAGATGGACAACCTGGGTGCGTTGCGCGAGATAACGTTCGTGGAGACCAGGTTCCCGCCACCTGGTTCCTGCGACGCCGGGATCCGCCGCCTGGCGTCGCCGCAACGGCGCCCTTCGGGGCGCCGTTGCCCGTTCCGGGCACGACCTTCCCTCCTGGCCGGCCCGGTTCCCGTCGGCTCGGGTCGGCCCGGGTCGCGATGCCGGGCGGTCAGCGAAGGTCGCGCAGCACCCGGTTGAGCTGGCGCCCCGCCGTGGTCAGCGAGCGCTCGACCTCGTAGAGGCCGTCGGAGGTCTCGGGCCGCGGCGAGGTGCGCAGGCGGTCGGCCACGGCGGTGATGCGGGCGGTCAGGTCGTCGAGACTGCTCGACAGGGCGGAGAGCTCGGCGCGGTCGCTGTCCATCGCCTCGTTTCTACCCGGGCGCGGCGCGCACACCGATCGTCCCGACGCCCGGTCGGAACCCGTGGCTGCCCTGTCACAGGCCACGGGTAGCGTTGCCGCGGTGTTGCGCCGCCTCGATCTCCGCACGACCCCGGCCGCCCCCGGCCCCACCTCCCTGCGCGAGCTGCGGCACCGCCTGCCCCGTCCCGCTACGCAGACCGAGCCGCCGGTCGAGCAGGTCCGGGCCGTCCTCGCCGAGGTGCGAGCCGACGGAGACGCCGCGCTCCGCCGTTTCACCAAGCGGTTCGACGGCGCCCGCCTCGACGACCTACGGGTGCCGCCCGGCGAGGTGGCCGCCGCCCTCGACGCCGTCCCGGACGAGCTGCGCGCCGCGCTCGAGGCCGCCCACGCCAACATCGCCGCCTACCACGCCGCCCAGTGCCAGCCCGAGGTCGTGCACCACAACGGCGCCATCGAGGTCCGCGAGCTCGTGCGCCCGGTCGACCGGGTCGGCTGCTACGTCCCGAGCGCGGCTGCCCCGCTGGTCTCGACCGTGCTCATGACCGTCGTGCCCGCCAAGGTCGCCGGCGTGCCCGAGGTCGTGCTCGTCACCTCGCCATCGCTTGACGGCACCGTGGCCCCCGGCATCCTGGCCGCCGCGGCGCTGGCCGGGGTCGAGGAGGTCTACCGGGTCGGCGGGCCGGCCGCCATCGGCGCCCTCGCCTACGGCACCGAGTCGATCGCTCCCGTCGACGTGATCGTCGGTCCGGGCAGCGCCCGCGTCGCCCAGGCCAAGCGCGAGGTGGCGGGCCAGGGGCTGGTCGGCGTGCCCTCCGCGTTCGCCGGGCCGAGCGAGGTCGTGGTCGTCACCGACGCCTCGACGCCGGTCGAGCACGCGGCGGTCGACGTCCTGCTCCAGGCCGAGCACGGCCCCGACGGGCTGGCCTGGCTCGTGTGCTGGAGCGACGACGTGGCCGACGCCGTGACCGAGGCCGTGGCCCGCCTGGTGCCTCTGTCGCCCCGTCGCCGGCACCTCGAGGCGACGCTCGCCGAGGGCGGCTACACCGTCGTGTGCGACGGCCGCGAGCAGGCCATGGCCGTGTCCAACGCCATCGCGCCCGAACACCTCGAGCTGCTCGTCGACGATGCCGAGGCGCTGCTGCCGCTCGTGCGCCACGCCGGCGCCGTGTTCTGCGGGCCCCTGGCCCCGGCGTCGATCGGCGACTACATCGCCGGGCCCAACCACGTGCTGCCGACCTACGGCTCGGCCCGGTTCTCGGGCGCGCTCCGGGTCGACGACTTCCGCAAGCACGTGCACGCCGTCCTCGTGGGCCGCGATGGCCTCGACCAGGTGGCCGACCACGTGGTCGCGCTCGCCACCTACGAGGGCCTGCCGGCGCACGCCGACTCGATCCGGCTGCGCACCCAGCGGCAGGGCGTGGCACCGTGACCGGCGTGACGGGCGTGACCGGCCTGACCGATGTGACGAGATCGGCGGGCTCGGCGGCCTCGGCCGGCTCGGTCGCGCCGACGGCGTCGGGGGGGTCGGCCGAGCCGACAGGTGCCGTGCCCCCGGCCCTCGTGCCGGCCCGTGACGACGTGGCCCTCATGGCCGGCTACCACTCGCCACAGGTGGACGTGGCCGTCCGGCTCAACACCAACGAGGCCCCCGAGCCGCCGCCGGCGGCCTTCACGGCCCGCCTGGCCGAGCGCCTGGCGGCAATCGCCTGGCACCGCTACCCCGACCGGTCCTACACCGCCCTTCGCACCGCCATCGCGGCCGCCCACGGCGTCGGGCCCGAGCAGGTGTTCGCGGCGAACGGCTCCAACGAGGTGCTCCAGACGCTGCTGCTCGCCTACGGCGGGCCCGGCCGCACCGCCGCGGTGTTCGAGCCGACCTATGCGCTGCACAGCCACATCGCCCGCATCACCGGAACGGGCGTGGTGGCGGGCGAGCGGGCGCCCGACTTCTCGCTCGACCTCACCGAGGTGGGGCGGGTGCTCGCCGGGGCCTCTCCGGCGATCACGTTCCTGTGCTCGCCCAACAATCCCACCGGCATGGTCGAGGGCGAGGCCGCCGTGCGCCACGTGGTCGACGCCGCACCCGGCCTCGTGGCGGTCGACGAGGCCTACGGGCAGTTCGCGCCGTGGTCGGCGCTCGAGCTGGTGTCCGACGACCGGACGATCGTGGTCACGCGCACCTTCTCCAAGACGTGGTCGATGGCGGCCGCCCGGCTCGGCTACCTAGTCGGTCCGCGCTGGGTCGTGGGCCAGCTCGACAAGGTGGCGCTGCCGTACCACCTCGACGCCGTGAAGCAGGCGGCGGGCGAGCTGGCGCTCGAGTTCCGCGACGAGATGGCCGCCCGCGTCGCGTCCCTCGTCGAGGAGCGGGGCCGCCTCACCGCCGCCCTCGCGGAGCTGCCGGTCGACGTGTGGCCTTCGGGCGCGAACTTCGTGCTGTTCCGGCCCCGCGGGCGGGACGGCCACGACGTCTGGCAGGCGCTGCTCGACCGCGCGGTCCTCGTGCGCGACTGCGCCTCGTGGCCCCGCCTCGAGGGCTGCCTCCGGGTCACGCTCGGCACGCGCACCGAGGACGACGCGTTCCTCGCCGCCCTGACGGAGGTCCTGACATGAGCCGCGCCGCCCGCCGCCAGCGCACCACGAAGGAGACCGCGGTCACCGTGGCGGTCGACCTCGACGGTCCCGAGGGCAAGGTCCACGCCGCCACCGGGCTGCCATTCTTCGACCACATGCTCGACCAGCTGGGCCGCCACGGCGGGTTCGACCTGACGGTCGAGGCCACCGGCGACCTGCACGTCGACGGCCACCACACGGTCGAGGACGTCGCCATCGTGGTGGGCGAGGCGTTCCGCGAGGCGCTCGGCGACAAGGCCGGCGTGCGCCGCTTCGCGAGCGGCCTGTTCCCCCTCGACGAGGCGCTCGTCGAGGTGGCGCTCGACCTGTCCGGCCGGCCGTTCACCATGTGGGACGTGCCCTTCGGGGCGGTGCTCCCGCTCGGCGACCCGCCGTTCAACCCCGAGATGGCCGAGCACTTCTTCCAGTCGTTCGCCCTCAACGCCGGCATCACGCTGCACGTGACCCGGAGGGCCGGGCGCAACACCCATCACGTCATCGAGGCGGCGTTCAAGGGTGTGGCCCGCTGTCTCCGCGACGCCGTGCGGGCCGAGGGCGGCGGCGTGCCCTCGACCAAGGGAACGCTCTAGCCGTCGGTCGGCTCGCTCCGCCCGTCAGGAGTTGAGGGCCACGCAGCGCACGCCGGGCAGCGTGTCGGCGATGCGCGCCCACGTCGCCCCGCTGTCCTGCGAGACGAACAGCTCGCCGACGGGCGTGCCCAGGGCGACGACGTTGCCGGCGGCGGCGAGCTCGAAGGTGTCGATCTGGTGGGCGAAGCCCTGGGGCAAGCCGTCGCCGCACGGGACGAACGGGCGGGCCGGGGCGTCGAGCGGCCGGCGGTAGAGGGCACTGCGCTTGGCCCCCGGCCCGGACGATGCGCTCACGATCAGCCAGCCTTCGGCGAGGGCGGCCGCCCGGCAGTACGGGCCGTGCAGGCCGTCGTCGTGCCAGTCCCACGTGCGACCGCCGTCCTCGCTCTGGCCGACGCCGGCGCCGGCCGCCACGGCCACGGTCTTGCCGCTCGCCACCACCTGGTGGTCGTCGGCCTCGACCGGCACCGCCTCGACCCACCGGTCGCCCTCGGGGCGCCACACGCCGCCGACGTGCACGCCGACGATCGGGCCGTCGGGCCCGGCGGCGATCGAGCGCACGTCCGGCGGGCCGCCCCAGGGCGTCGACCACCGCTCCCGACCGGGGATGGCCTCGAACGCGCCGTCGGCCACGGGGCCGCCCGGGTTGCCGACCTGCAGCAGGTGGGCCTTGTTCGTGCCTACCAGCGCCCGCCCGCCGGAGCCGGCGAGGACGCACCGCCCGGTCAGGCCGGCCGGCAGCTCGATGGGCTGACCGCCCCGCAGCGACACCACGCGCCCGTCCGCGATGACCCAGTCCCGAGAGATGGCGCTCACCTGGTAGCCGGGCAGGGCACGACGGATCTCGCGCCCGTCGAGCGCCAGCTCGACGAGCCCATCCGCTGTTCCGACCACGATCATGCCTACAGTGTGACCGCAAGCTCACCGGTTGTGCTGGATCCGCACTGTTTTTCCGGGTAGCGGAGCGTCCGATGACCCGTCCCGAGTTGTGGCTCTGCCGTCACGGCGAGACCGAGTGGAGCCGCACCGGGCGCCACACGAGCAGCACTGACCTGGACCTCAGCGACGCCGGTGTCGACGTCGCCCGGTTGGTCGGGAAGCGCCTGCGCGCCGAGCAGTTCGACGTCGTGCTGACGAGTCCGCTACGGAGAGCGCGCAGGACGGCGGAGCTCGCGGGCTTCCCGGACGCCGACATCGACCCCGACGCCGTCGAGTGGGCCTACGGCGACTACGAGGGCAGGACGACGCCCGAGATCCGCGACGACGTTCCGGGCTGGACCATCTGGCGGGGCACCGTACCCGGCGGCGAGTCCCCGGCCGAGGTGGCGGCGCGAGCCGATCGCCTCGTCGAGCGGGTCCGCCGTGAGGCGCCGGAGCGGGCGCTGCTGTTCGCGCACGGCCACTTCCTGCGCGTGCTCGGCGCCCGCTGGCTCGGCTTGCCGCCCGAGCGGGGCGAGCAGCTCAAGCTCGACACCGCCACGCTGTCGGTCCTCGGCTGGGAGCGCGAGGCCCCGGCGATCGTCCGGTGGAACTGGCCGCCGTGACGGCGACAGTGCGGTGGAACCGGCCGTCGTGACGGGGATCGTCCGGTGGAACCGGCCGCCGTGACGCCGATCGTCCGGTGGAACCGGCCGCCGTGACGGCGATCGTCCGGTGGAAGTGGCCACCATGCGACGGCCGGGGATCGGTGGGGAGGCCGGGAGTCGGTAGGGGGGCCGCCCACTGGGAATCGGTGGGCGGGCGGCGACCGGCAATCGGTGGGCGGCGGGTGACGGGCTCGTAGGATCCGGGCGATGGCCCTCATCGCCGTGCTCGACTACGGCATCGGCAACCTCCGCTCGGCGCAGAAGGCGCTCGAGCGCGTCGGTGCCGACGCCCGCCTCACCGCCGACCCGGCCCTCATCGCGGACGCCGCCGGCGTCGTGCTGCCGGGCGTCGGCAACTTCGGGCGCTGCATCCAGGCGCTGGAGGACAGCGGCCTCGACGGCATCGCCATCGAGGCGGCGTGCTCGGGCCGGCCGTTCCTCGGGGTGTGCGTGGGCATGCAGATGCTCTACGAGGGGTCCGAGGAGGTGCCCGAGGTCCCCGGCCTCGGCGTGCTGCCCGGCACCGTGCGTCTCATCCCCGGCGACGTGAAGCGGCCCCAGATGCAGTGGAACGTGCTCGACCGCCGGCGCGACAGCGGCCTGCTGCAGGGGCTGCCCGAGCCTGCGTGGGTCTACTTCGTGCACTCCTACGCCGCGGAGGCCACGGCCGAGGGCGACGAGACCGTCGTCGCCACCTGCGACTACGGCACCCCCCTGGTGGCCGCCGTCGAGCGGGGTCCGCTGTGGGCCACGCAGTTCCACCCCGAGAAGTCGAGCCGGGTCGGGCTCGGCATCCTCGCGAACTTCGTGGCCCGGGCCGCTCAGGTCCAGGCGGCCTAGGCCCGCCGGTGGACCTGTACCCCGCGATCGACCTGCGCGACGGCCGCTGCGTGCGCCTCTACCAGGGCGACTACGGCCGCGAGACCGTCTACGGGGACGACCCCGTCGCCCAGGCGCAGGCGTTCGCCGCCGAGGGCGCCCGCTGGGTCCACGTCGTCGACCTCGACGCCGCCCGCACGGGCGAGCCCGTGAACCGGCCGGTCGTGGCCGCGATCGCCGCTGCGGTCGACCTGCCCGTGCAGGCGGGCGGCGGCGTGCGGTCCGACGAGGCTGCCGAGGCGCTGTTCGACGCCGGCGTGCGTCGTGTGGTCGTGGGCACGGCCGCGCTCAACGACCCCGGCTGGGTCCGGCGTCTGGCCGCCCGCCACCCCGGCGGCGTTGCCGTCGGACTGGACGCGCGTGGCCGCGACGTGGCCGTGCGCGGGTGGGTCGAGGGCTCCGGTCGTGACCTGGTCGAGGTTGCACGCGAGTTCACCGATGCCGGTGTGGCGGCCCTCGTCGTGACGGAGATCGGCGTCGACGGCACGCTGGCCGGTCCGGCGCTCGACCAGCTCGCCGCCGTGCTTGCCGCCACGTCGCTCGACGTCGTCGCCTCGGGCGGCGTCGGGTCGGTCGACGATCTGCGAGCCCTGTCCGGGCTCGAGGGCGGCGGCCGGAGGCTGGCCGGCGCCATCGTCGGGCGGGCGCTCTACGAGGGGGCCTTCCGGCTCACCGACGCCGTGGCCGGGCTGGCGTGAGGCGGCCGGATCGTGCGTAGCGTCGGCATCATCCCCTGCCCTCGCGAGGCGACCGGATCGTGCGCAGCGTCCGCATAATCCCCTGCGCTGGCGTGAGGCGGCCGGGTCGTGCGTAGCGTCCGCATCATCCCCTGCCTCGACGTCGACGCCGGCCGCGTCGTCAAGGGCGTCAACTTCGTGGGCCTGCGCGATGCCGGCGACCCGGTGGAGCTGGCCGCCCGTTACGACCGCGAGGGCGCCGACGAGCTCGTGTTCCTCGACATCACGGCATCATCCGACGCCCGCGACACGATCGTCGACGTGGCCCGGCGCACGGCCGAGCAGGTGTTCATCCCGTTCACGATCGGGGGCGGCATCCGCACCGTCGACGACGCCCGGCGGCTGCTGCGGGCCGGTGCCGACAAGGTCTCGATCAACACGGCTGCGGTCGAGCGGCCGGCGTTGATCGGCGAACTGGCGCACGAGTTCGGCGTGCAGTGCGTGGTCGTGGCCATCGATGCCCGGCGCTCGTCCGCCCGCATGGCCCTCAGCGGCTTCGAGGTCTTCACCCACGGCGGCCGCACGCCGACCGGCATCGACGCGGTCGACTGGGCGGTCGAGGTCGTGCGGCTGGGGGCGGGCGAGATCCTGCTCACCTCGATGGACCGCGACGGCACGAAGGCCGGCTTCGACCTCGAGCTGACCCGGGCCGTGGCCGACGCGGTCACCGTGCCGGTCATCGCCAGCGGGGGCGTGGGCACGCTCGACCACCTGGTCGACGGCGTGACCGAGGGCGGGGCGGACGCGGTTCTCGCCGCCTCGATCTTCCACTTCGCCCAGCACACGATCGGCGAGGCGAAGGCCGAGATGGCGGCCGCGGGCATCACCGTTCGCCCGTAGACGCCCGTCGTCGTCGAGTCCGTCCACGCAGTCACGTGGCCGGGACGGCTTCACGACCAGCGTCCCCACGCCCAGCGGACCGGACCAGGTCGACGATTTCCGTCGCTGGCGGCGCAGGATAGGAGCGGCCCAGCCGGTACCGTCTACCTCCGTGCCAGACCGCACCCCGACCCATGGCGGCGCCCCGGGGTCCGACGAGAAGCTCCCGATCAAGATGCTTAACGACCGTATTCTCGTGCGGTTGGCGGCGCCGGAGGGCGAGCGCCGTTCGTCGTCCGGCATCCTCATCCCCGCCACGGCCCAGACCGCGAAGCGCCTGGCATGGGCCGAGGTCGTGGCCGCCGGGCCGAACGTCCGAACGATGGAGGTCGGCGACCAGGTCCTGTTCAACCCCGAGGACCGCTACGAGGTCGAGGTCCGGGGCGACGACTACGTCATCCTGCGCGAGCGGGACGTGCATGCCGTGGCGTCCACCCGGCTCGGTGAGGCAAGCACGGGCCTCTACCTCTAGGCCACTGGCCCCCGTCCCCGGGCAGCGCACCGGGCACGGGCACCGGCCACCGGCCACGGGGGACTGGGCACCGGTGACCGGTGACCGAGCGTCGCACGCCGGTTGCCGGCCGCAGGCGGCCACACCGGGCCGATGGACCTGGCGGGACCCGTGACCGGGCAACCGCTAGCATCCGGCGTCGCGTGGTGCACGTGGGCGAGGGCCCGATCGCCGACGGGGACGCGGCAGGGGACGAGGCGGGGGAGCCCGGCACCCGCCGGCGTCGATGGCCGACGGCTGTGCCGCGCCCCGGAGGCCCCCGAGCCCCCGTAGGCCCCGGGCGCCGGGAGCGGCCGCGACGACCGGAACGGCTACGGCGACCGGGGCGCCCTGGGCGACCGCAGCCACGATGGCCCGACGCCGGACTGGTGGCCGCGACCGTGCTGGGGGCCGTCCTGCGGTTCTGGGGGCTCGGCGCCCAGAGCCTCTGGTACGACGAGTGGAGCACCGGCGAGGCCGTCGACGGTGGGTTGCGCGACCTCGTCACCTACGTCGCCAACCGCGAGGGCATCCCGCCGCCCTACTTCGGCCTTCAGTGGGTCTGGGTGCGCCTGGTCGGCGACGGCGAGGTCGGGTTGCGATCGCTGTCGGCCCTGGCCGGCGTCGCCGCGATCCCGGTCGCCTACGCGCTGGTCATGGCCCTGGGCGGCCGCCGGTCCGTCGCACGCCTGGCCGCGCTGCTGGTGGCCGTCAACCCGATGCTCGTGTGGTACTCGCAGGAGGCGCGGTCCTACAGCTTGTTGGCCCTGGCCGGGGCTCTGTCGGTGCTGGCGCTCGTCCGCCTCGTCGAGCGCGACCGCCGGGCCGACCGGATGGCGTGGGGGCTGGCCGTGGCGGCCGTCGTGGCGGTCCACTGGTTCGGGGCGTTCCTCGTGGTGGCGGAAGCCATCGCTGTGCTGGCGATCGGTCGCCGCCGGGGGCGGCCCTGGCGCCCGATCGTGGCCGCCTGCGTGCCGGCGGTCGCCGTGCTCGCGCTACTGGCACCGTTCGCCGTCGAACAGCACTCGCACACGGTCAACCGCTCATGGATCAGCGGGTTCCGGCTCGTCGACCGCCTGCGCGACGCCGGGCAGACCGCGCTCGTCGGGCCGAGCCCGCCGGTCGGTCGGCTGTGGCTGGCGGCCGCGGTGGTGGTCGGGCTCGCCATCGTGATGGTCGCGAGAGGTGGCCAGCGCCGGGCCCGCTGGGCGGTGGCCGCACTCGTCGGTCTCACTGCTGCGACCGTGGGGCTCGCCCTCGTGGCGGCGGCGGTCGGGGTGGACGCCGTCGTCGGTCGTTACCTGATCTCCACGCTCGTTCCGTTGGTAGTGGCCGTGGCGGTGGCCCTCGGAGCCGCCCGCCGGCCGTGGCTCGGCCTCGCAGTGGGCGGCGTGCTGGCGGTGGTGTCGCTGGTGGCGGTCGTATCCGTGGCCCGGGATCCCGCCCTGCAGCGCGTCGACTGGCGATCCGTGGCCCAGGCCGTCGCCGACGACGCCGACGGCACCGGCAACGCCAGCACGGGCACCAAGGACGCCCGCACGGGCACCGACGACGTCGACACGGGCACCGCCAGCGACGGCACCGGCGACGTCGGCACGGGCGACGCCAACACGGGCAACGCCAACACGGGTGACGGCACCGGCGACGCCAGCACCGGCGACGCCAGCACGCGCAACGCCAGCACGGGCACCGACCGCACTGGCGACCGGGCGCTCGTTCTCAACATCTACGGCGTGCTGGCGCGGCCGCTCCTGCGCTACCTCGAGCACACCCCGTCCTGGGTCCTCGGGGCCGGTGAGCGGGCCCGCGTCGAGGAGATCGACGTCGTCGTCCCCCGCCCCACCGACCGGCCGTGCAACCTGCTGGTCGGCCGGTCGTGCGCGCTCGTGTTCCTCGGCGTCCCGCCGCCCGAGCCGTTGGCCTCCGGCCTGCACCGCGCCGGACGCATCGAGCTCGACCAGTTCACGATCGACCGCTACCGGCCGGACCGCCCGGTCACGGTGACGATCGAGGACCTCGTCGCCGGGGACACGTCCGGCGCTCTGGTCGTCGTGGTCAGTGGTGGCGGAGGGTCTCGGTGATCTCGTAGGCCGCCCGGGCAGCGTCGCCGCCCCACCGGCTCGGATATCCGTCGACGATGCGCCAGCCGACCCGCCGCAGGGCGCGGTGGCGCTCGATGTGGGCCTCGGGGCCGTCGGGGTGGACCGCGGTCTCGACGGCCACGGCCTCGCCGTCCTTGCCCACGCAGAGGTCGAGGACCCAGCGCCCCACCGGATACGACGGCTGGGCCGCGGCCCCGTGCGAGCGCATCTCCTCGACGAGCGACGACACCCAGTCCGATACCCGAGCCGCACGGACTGCGGCCTGGCCGGCCGTCGCCGGCTCGTCGTCGGGCGTGACCACCACGGGGCGGCGCCGGCGGGGCGGGCGGGGTGGCCGCTGGGCGTAGGCCAGGAACGCGTCGATGAGCCCGGCCGGCGTGGCGACCGTGGGCGGCGCCAGCGCGGTGACCACGACGAGCCGGTGGCGGGCCCGGGTGACCATGACGTTGAACAGGTCCGGGTCCTCGACCATGCGGCGCCGCACCGGCGGGTCGCTCGGTGCCAGACCGAGGACCAGCACGACGTGGTCGGCCGAGCTGGCCCCGAACGCGTCGACCGGACCCACCCGCAGTCCGAGGCGGTCGATCTCGTCGAGGTCGTAGCGGTTGACGAGCCCGGTCCGCAAGCGCTCGGCCACGGCCGGGAACGGCGACATGACGGCGATGCCCGACTCGCCCAGCACCGCCAGGTGCTCGACCTGGTCGAGGGCGGCGGACACCTCGTGGGGGACGGGGTCGAGGGCGCCCGGCGCGTCGACGTGGACGACGTCCACGGCGGCGACGCCGTCGTTCGCCGGATGGCGCGTGGCGATCGTGAGGCGCCCCTCGTAGAACCGCCGGGCCGAGAAGTCGACCAGATGGGGCACCGAGCGGAAGTGCTCGTCGAGCCAGGTGGCCGTCGTGGCGCCGGCGGCGACGTCGAGCACGCTGGCGTGGCGCACGTCGAGCCGGCTGGCGTATGCGTCGAGGCCGTGGTCGGTCACGGCGGCGCGGACCGCTTCGTCGGTCGTCTCGGTGACGCGGCGCAGCTGGTGGGGGTCGCCGACCACGACGGCGCGCGCGGCCCGCAGCAGCGATCCGGCGGCGGACAGTTGGTCGACGTAGCCCCCGTCGTCGATGACCACGAGGTCGAACAGGCCAGGCACCGCCGGCAGCAGGTCGTCGACCTCGTCGACCGTGCCCAGCCACAGCGGCAGCGTGGCCACGAGCGCTGCGGCGTCGACGGTGTGCAGCAGCTCGCGGCGCCGCCGGTGGCCGGCGGTGAGGAGCCTGTGGACGTGCTCGACGGCGCTGCGGCCGCGCCGGCGGCGCAACTCGCTGTCGGCGTGCAGCAGCGCGAGCTCGCCGGCCGCCGCGAGGACCTCGTCGTCCGCCGTGGCCAGGTCGGTCCACGCCTTCGTGAGCGTCGTGCCGCCGGCGGCCGCCAGCTCGGTGGCGACCTTGCGGTCCTGGGCGGCCCGCACGGCGAGGGCCACCTCGGACAGGGGCTCGCCGGCGTCGGCCCGCACGAGCGTGCGCAGCCGGGCCTCGGCGATGCGGGAGCGCAGGCGCCGCCAGCGGCCGTCGTCGTCGTCGCCCTGCGCACGGCGCAGTAGGCCGGCGAGCCGCTCGGGGTCGAGCGGACCCTGCGCCGCCCGGGGGGCGACGGCGTCGAGGTGGTCGAGCACGGTGTCCCACCGGCTGGCGGCCAGGGCCCGCTGCTCGCGCTCCAGGCGGTCGGTGATCGCCCGCTCCAGCATCTGCTGCCGGGACCGCGCCTCGGCCAGCGCGTGCTCGGCCGACCGGATCTCGGCGCTCGTCGCCCCCGGCCCCGTGGCGCGGGCGACGACGTCGGCGGGCTGGGTCCGGCCGAAGCGCAGTGGCTGGGGGCCGGGGCGCAGCGCCATCACGTCGGCCAGCCCGTCGGCGATCTGGGTGCTGCCGGCGACCAGGAGCACCGAGGCGCCGCGGCTGACGGCGTCGGCGGCGATGGCGGCCACCGTGTGGGTCTTGCCGCTGCCCGGGGGGCCCGAGATCACTGTCAGCGGCTCGCGGCGGGCCCGGGTGGCGGCCGCCCGCTGGGTGGGGGAGAGGGGGATCGGCGTGTCGAGCGTCTCGGGCGTCGTCGTCGCCGGAGGGGGCGTGCCCAGGCCGTAGACGGTGGCGAACGCGGTGGCCTGCACGCCCCGCGTGCCGGCCCACGAGCGCAGCGCCACGTGGCGGGGCACGGGACCGGCCGGGCGCCCCGGCTCCATCGCGTAGAGAACGGCGCCCACACAGGCCACGAGTCCGACGCGGGACCGGTGGCCGAGGGGATCCTCGCTGGCGGGCAGCACGTCGGAGACCGGCGGCAGGCCGCAGGCGGCGACCACGTCGCGGATCCAGCTCTGCAGGCGGGGTAGGCGCCCGAGCTGGCGGCTCGTGATCTCGGCCCCGGCGTGGTCCAGGCGGCCGCTGCCGTACTGCCGGCCCTCCTCGAGTGCGGCGCCGCGGTGCGCGTCGATGACGAGCGGCGTGAGCTCCATGTCGCCGACCGGGCGCAGCGTGAGGTTCGCGGTCCGGGCGAGGTCACGCTCGAGCACGACCGGCTGGCTGATCAGGGGGAAGCAGTAGCCCTGTGCGTGGTCGTCGGCGCGGATCCGGCCGGTGACGACCACCCAACCGAGGCGCAGCCGGTGCTCGGACGGCTCGAGGGCGTCGAGCGTGGCCAGGTGGCGGATGCCCTCGCTGCGGGGCACGGTCGGCGCCACGGCGGCCTCGGCGTCGAGGGGGAGGGCGAGCGACGTGCCGAGCCAGACCGGGGCGTGCGCCGCCCGGGCGATGTCCGCTGGGCCGGCGCCGGGTGACGCCGCGTCGCTCTCGCCGCTCTCTGCGATGTCGGCGAAGCACCGGAGAATGGCATCGGGTCCCACAGGCACCACCGAGGGTAGCGGACCTCCTGGACGCGCGTCCGGCGCCACGTCCAGCGACGGAGCCTCGGGGGCGCCCCCGATCGAACCCGTTTCGGCGTCGGCGGCAGGCCGCCGTACGATGCCCCGGTGCCCCTGGTGACCCCCATCGACGCCACCGACGACCAGCTCGCGCGGGTCAAGTACGACGCCAATGGCCTGGTCCCCGCCATCGTGCAGGACCGCGAGACCGGCCAGGTGCTCATGATGGCGTGGATGAACGACGAGACGCTCCGCCTCAGCCTCGCCGAGGGCCGCACCGTGTTCTGGAGCCGCAGCCGGCGGGAGGTGTGGCGCAAGGGCGACACCTCCGGCGACGTTCAGCACGTGCGCGGCGCCTACTACGACTGCGACGGCGACACGCTCCTCTTCGTCGTCGACCAGCAGGGCGTCGGTGCCTGCCACACCGGCGAGCGTTCCTGCTTCTTCCGGGCCTTCGGCCCCGAAACCCGCGCGTGATCCAGCCCAGTCGCGACGACTTCCGGGCCCTGGCACGCCGCTACACCGTCATCCCGGTGTGGCGGGAGGTGTTGGCCGACCTCACGACCCCGGTCGCCGCCTTCAGCCGGGTTGTCGGCGACGCCCCGGGCTTCCTGCTCGAGTCGGTCGAGCACGGCGAGGCCCGGTGGAGCCGCTGGTCCTTCATTGGCCGCAACCCGCTCGCCACGCTCACCAGCCGTGCACGCACCGTCGAGGTCGCCGGATCCGTGCCCGCTGGCGTGCCCCGCGACCGCGGCGTGCTGGCCGCTCTCGACGCCCTGCTCGCCGCATGGCGGGCCCCCGCTCTGGCCGACCTGCCTCCCCTGCACGGAGGGGTGATCGGCTACCTCGGCTACGACGTCGTGCGCGAGGTCGAGCGTCTGCCCGACGTGCCGCCCGACGACCTCGGCCATGCGGACGCCGTCATGTCGGTGATCGGCCAGCTCGTGGCCTACGACCACTGGCGCCAGCGGGCCGTGCTCATCGACAACGTCGTCGTGCCGGACCACGCGGACGGGGCCGGCGACGCCGAGCTCGACGCGCTCTACGACGCGGCGGTGGACCGGCTCGACGAGTTCGCCCGCGACGGCACCCGGACGATCGACGAGCCGCTCGTCGAGCCCCCGTCGTCCCACGAGGCGCCGCCGGACGTGCGCTCGACGATGGGCAGCGACATGTACGCCCGGGCCGTCGAGGTGGCCCGCGAGCACATCCTCGCCGGCGACATCTTCCAGGTCGTGCTGGCGCAGCGGTTCGATTTCGACCTCGGCGCCCAGCCGTTCGACGTCTACCGGGTCCTGCGCCAGGTCAACCCGAGCCCCTACATGTACTTCGTGCGCCAGCCCGGCCTCACGCTGGTGGGCGCGTCGCCCGAGCCGCTCGTGCGCGTGGTCGACGGGCGGGTCATCTCCCGCCCGATTGCCGGCACCCGCCGCCGTGGTGAGACCGACGCCGAGGACGCCCGGCTGGCCGGCGAGCTGCGCGAGCACCCGAAGGAGCTCGCGGAGCACGTCATGCTCGTCGACCTCGCCCGCAACGACGTGGGACGCATCGTCCGCTTCGGTACCGAGCAGGTCGACGAGTACATGACCCTCGAGCGCTACAGCCACGTCATGCACCTCACCTCGCAGGTGTCGGGCGAGCTGGTCGAGGGCCGCTCGGCCATCGACGTGCTGCGGGCCACGCTGCCAGCGGGCACGGTGTCGGGCGCGCCGAAGGTGCGGGCCATGGAGATCATCGACGCCCTCGAGCCCGCCAAGCGGGGTCCCTACGCCGGCGTGGTCGGCTACATCGACTTCTCCGGCAACGTCGACACGGCGATCGCGATCCGCACGCTGGTGGTCGACGACGAGGGGCGGGCGTCGGTGCAGGCCGGGGCCGGCATCGTCGCCGACTCGGTGCCCGAGCACGAGGACCTCGAGTGCCGCAACAAGGCGCGGGCGATCCTGGCGGCCATCCCGGCGGCCCGGCGCATGTCGGCCGCCCGCCGGGCGGTGCCGGGGGGAACCGAGCGGCCGCCTGCCAGACTGGACCGGTGACCGCCGACGCCCCCGCTCCCGCCGACCTTCGCGCCGAGCTGGGCGCCGTGCCGGTCCGGCGCGACGTCGTGCGGGTGTCCGGCCCCGACGCCGTGGCCTACCTGCAGGGCCAGCTCAGCCAGGACGTCGCCGGCCTCGCCGCGGGCGCGACCAGCTGGTCGTTCGTGCTGCAGCCCACGGGCAAGGTCGACGCATGGGTGCGGGTCACGCGCACCGCCGACGACGAGGTCCTGCTCGACGCAGACCCCGGGACCGGCCCCGCCCTGCTGGGCCGGCTGCGGCGCTTCCTGCTGCGCACCAAGGCCGAGGTCGAGGCGCTCGACTGGCCCGCCGTGGCCCTGCGGGGCCCGGGCGCCGCCGAGGCTGCCGGCCGGGTCCTCGCGGCCGCCGGGGGCGGCGCCGACGCCCCCGGGCGTCCGGTGCTGGCGCTGCCCGCCGGGTGGCCGGGCGCCGAGGGCGTCGACCTGCTCGGCCCGGGCGCGGTGGTGCCGGAGGGCGTGGCCGAGGCCGATGCGGCCGCGTACGAGTCGCTTCGCCTGCGCTCCGGCGTGCCCGCCCTGGGTGCCGAACTGACCGAGCGCACGATCCCGGCCGAGGCCGGTCAATGGGTGATCGACGCCTCCGTGAGCTTCACGAAGGGCTGCTTCACCGGTCAGGAGCTGGTGGCCCGCATCGACAGCCGGGGCGGCCACGTGCCGCGCCGCCTTCACGCCCTCGTCGCCCCGGGCGGCGAGGACCTGCCCGTCGATGCCCCCGTGGTGGTCGACGGCGCCGAGGTGGGCCGGGTGACCTCCGCCGCCCCGGCGCCTGGGGGCGGCACCGTGGCCCTCGCCTACGTCGGCCGTGGCGTGACCGCACCGTCGGCGGCCGAGGTGCGCACCGGCGGTGGCGACGAGCGGTCGGTGCCGGTGACGGTGCTGGCGACGCCGCTCGCCGACTGAGGCGTGGCGGGGCCCGGGGGACGGCCGGCGGTGGAGCGGCCGGGGTGCCGATCGTGACGGCCCGGACCCACTACGACGTGCTCGGCGTGTCCCGTCTCGCCTCGGTGGAGGAGGTCCGGGCCGCCTACCGCGCCCGGGCGCGGGCCCACCACCCCGACGCCGGGGGCGACCCGGCCGCGATGCGCCGGCTCAACGCCGCGTGGCGAGTCCTGGGCGACCCGGCCCGGCGGGCCGCCTACGACCGCCTGCTGGCCACTGGCGGGGCGCCGACCGCCGGCGCGGTCGACGGCGCCGGTCCGGGCGCGCCAGGCGGCCCCGGGCCGGTCGGGGACCACGCCGCCTGGGCGCGGGCGTGGGGCGGTGACGACCTCGACGACCTGGGCCTCACCGCCGAGGAGTGGGCCGACCTGGCCGACGGCCGCCCGGTAGGCGAGACCATGGCGCTCGAGGGCTGGTGGGCGATCATGCCGCCTGGCACGCTCGTGGCCGCCGTGCTGTCGCTGGGGGGCGGCATCTTCTTCGTGTCGCCGCCGCTCGTCGCCCTGTCGGTGGGCCTCTTCGTGCTGGCGCTCGGTCTGTTCGTGCTGGCCCCGCTTCGGGCGATGGCGAAGAAGGGCGGCGGGGGCGCCGCCGGCGACGGCGGTTAATGTCCCGACCGTGCCCGAGGCAGCCGGCGCCACGACCTACCTCGACCGCATCGTCGCCGCCCACCGGACGATGGCGGCCGCCGATACCCGGCCCCTGCCCGGCCTGATCGAGGAGGCCCGGGCCCAGCCGCCGACCCGGGGCTTCGCCGCCGCCCTGCGCGCCGACCACGCCCGCGCCGACCACGCCCGCGCCGACCACGCCCGCGCCGACCACGCCCGCACCCTCGCCGTCATCGCCGAGGTGAAGCGCCGCTCGCCCTCGAAGGGCGACCTGTACCCCGACCTCGACGCGGCGGCCGTGGCCCGGGCCTACGAGCGCGGTGGGGCGGCGTGCCTCTCGGTGCTCACCGACGTCGAGTTCTTCGGGGGCTCGGTCGCCGACCTGCACGCCGCCCGGAGCGCCACGGCGCTGCCGGTCCTGCGCAAGGACTTCACGGTGAGCGCCGCGGACCTGTGCGACGCCCGCTCCATGGGAGCGGACGCCGTCCTGCTCATCGCCGCCGCCCTCGACGACGCCGAGCTGGCCGACCTCCACGCCCTGGCGGTCGATCTCGACCTCGACGCCTTGGTCGAGGTGCACGACGAGGCCGAGCTCGATCGGGCGCTGGAGGTGGGCGCCACGCTCGTCGGGGTGAACCAGCGCGACCTCGTGACCTTCGCCGTCGACCCCGACAGGGCGGTGCGGGTGGCGGCGGCCATGCCAGCGTCGGTCATGCGGGTGGCCGAGTCCGGCATCCGGGGCCCCGGCGACGCCAGCGCCCTGGCCGCCGCGGGCTTCGACGCCGTGCTGGTCGGCGAGTCGCTCGTCACCGCCCGCGACCCCGCCGCCGCGGTCGCGGCCCTGCGCCGACCGCCGGGACGTCCGTAACCCTGTTCGGGCGGGCGGGCGACGGTCGGTAGCCTGCCTGCGTGTTCGTCAAGATCTGCGGGGTCACCAACGAGGAGGACGCCTTGCTGGCGGTGGCCATGGGGGCCGACGCCGTCGGCTTCGTGTTCGCCCCGTCGACCCGCCAGATCGCCCCGCAGAAGGCCGCCGACATCGCCAAGCGGCTGCCGTCCGAGATCGTCACGGTGGGGGTCTTCCGCGACGAGACGCGCCAGCGGGTCGTCGACATCGTTCACCAGAGCGGGCTGCGGGCCGCCCAGCTCCACGGCCACGAGCCGCCGGCCACCTCGCGGTGGGTCCGGGCCCGCGTGCCCCTCTTGTTCAAGGCGTTCGCCGCCGGCGACACGCTGCTCGAGCAGGCCGATGACTACGGCGCGGACGCCATCCTCGTCGACTCCCTGCGCCCCGGCTCCGGCGAGGTGTTCGACTGGTCGCTCGCCGAGGGGGCGCCCACCGACCGGAAGGTGATCCTCGCCGGCGGCCTCACCCCCGAGAACGTAGGCGACGCCGTGCGCCACATCCGCCCCTGGGGCGTCGACGTGTCCTCCGGCGTCGAGGCGTTGCCCGGCCGCAAGGACGCCCGCAAGCTGCGCTCGTTCATCTACGCCGCCCGCATCGCCGAGCCTCCGGCCCCGGCCGAGCAGACGCCGGCGAGCGCCGCCGGGCCGGACCGCACCGGCGACCGGCGGCCCGGCGACCGCCCCTTCGACTGGATGGCCGACGACCCCTCATGACCGACACCACGCACCCCGTCAGCCTCATGGGCGACCCCGGGGACCGGGGCCGCTTCGGCGAGTTCGGCGGGCAGTTCGTGCCCGAGACGCTCGTGCCCGCCTGCCAGCAGCTCGACGCCGCGTTCCGTGACGCGTGGGCCGACCCCGGCTTCCGCCTCGAGCTCGATCGCCTTCTGCGCGACTATGCCGGACGGCCCTCGCTGCTCACCGAGTGCGCCAACCTCTCCGCCGAGCTCGGCGTGCGGGTCCTGCTCAAGCGCGAGGACCTGAACCACACCGGCTCGCACAAGATCAACAACGTGCTCGGCCAGGCCCTGCTGGCCAAGCGCATGGGCAAGACCCGCCTCGTGGCCGAGACCGGGGCTGGCCAGCACGGGGTGGCCAGCGCCACGGCCGCCGCCCTGCTGGGCCTCGAGTGCACGGTCTACATGGGCGAGGTCGACATGGAGCGCCAGGCGCTCAACGTCTTCCGCATGCGCCTGCTCGGCAGCGAGGTCCGCCCGGCCAGCTCGGGCAGCCGCACGCTGAAGGACGCGGTCAACGAGGCGCTGCGGGACTGGGTCGCCACCGTCGAGACCACGCACTACTGCCTCGGTTCGGCCATGGGCCCGCACCCGTACCCGTACATGGTCCGCGAGCTGCACCGGGTCATCGGCGACGAGGCGCGGGAACAGTGCCGCAGCCTCACCGGCGGCGATCCCGACGTGGTCGTGGCCTGCGTGGGCGGCGGCTCGAACGCCATCGGCATCTTCTCGGGCTTCGTCGACCTGCCCGGCGTCGAACTGGTGGGCGCCGAGCCGGCCGGAGGGGCTGCCGTGGGCCGGGGCATTCCCGGCGTGGTCCACGGCTCGAAGTCCTACCTCCTGCAGGACGAGGAGGGCCAGGTGATCGAGGCCCGGTCGGTCTCGGCCGGGCTCGACTACCCGGGCGTCGGCCCCGAGCACGCCCACCTGGCCGAGCTGGGCCGGGCCCGGTACGAGCCGGTCGACGACGACGAGGTCCTGGCGGCGTTCGAGCTGCTGGCCCGCACCGAGGGCATCATCCCCGCGCTCGAGTCGGCCCACGCTCTCGCCTGGGTGGCGCGGGAGCGTGGGAGGCTCGCCGGGCGCACCGTGCTGCTCAACCTGTCGGGCCGGGGCGACAAGGACGTCGCCCAGGTGGCCCGGCTGCTCGGTGCCGACCTGTCGGGGACGGGGCTGGAGGCGTGAGCCCAGAGCCGAGCACTGGGGCCGCCGCCGGTGGGCTCCTCGACGTGGGCGAGATCGGCAAGCTGGAGGCCACGCTGCGGGCCCAGCGCGACGAGGGCCACAAGCTGCTCGTCCCGTACGTCACGGGCGGCTTCCCCGGCTGGGAGCGGGCGGTCGAGGCCGTCGCCGCCGCGGGCGCCGATGCGATCGAGATCGGCATCCCGTTCTCCGACCCCGTGATGGACGGGCCCACGATCCAGGAGGCCTCCGAGCGGGCGCTGGCCGCCGGGGCGACGCCCCAGGGCATCGTGTCGGCCGCCGGGCGGCTCGACACGGGCGGCGTGCCCGTCGTGGTCATGACCTACTACAACACCGTGCACCGCAACGGCCACGTGCGGTTCGCGGCCTCCCTCGCGGCGGCTGGTGTGGCCGGCGCGATCGTGCCCGACCTGCCGCTCGAGGAGGTGGGTGAGTGGGCGGCGGCCGCGGACGCCGCCGGAATCGAGACGATCCTGCTCGCCGCCCCGACCGCCTCCGACGAGCGCCTGGCCCGGGTGTGCGCCCGCTCGCGCGGCTGGGTCTACGGCGTCGGCCTGCTCGGCGTGACCGGCGAGCGCGCCGCCCTGGCGCGCAGCGCCCTGGAGATCGCCACCCGGCTCAAGCACACGACCGACAAGCCCGTGCTCGTCGGCGTCGGCGTGTCCACCGCCGCCCAGGCCGCCGAGGTGGCCGCCGTGGCCGACGGGGTGATCGTGGGCTCGGCCCTCGTCCGCCGCCTGCTCGACGGCGGGGGTGCGGAGGCGGCCGGTGCCTTCGTGGCCGAGCTGCGCGCCGGCCTCGACCCCGGCTGAGCGGCGGGTCGGGGCGAGGGAGCGCGATGGGCGCCGGCCGAGCCGTCGTCACGGGTGTCGCCGCGGGCCTGGGTGTCCTGCTGGCCGTGGTCGCCGTGGCCGCCGGCCGGCCCGACCGGGCCGAGGTCCCCGCGGCGCTGGCGGGCGACGGGGCGGGCGACGAGGCCGCCGGTGGCGTCGACGACGAGGTGGCGTGGGACCCGCGCGTGGTCGACCTGGTGCGCTTCGTCGAGGACGAGCGCGGCCTCCGGTTCCGGCACCCCGTGGCCGTCGAGCTGCTCGACACCGATGCCTACCTCGCGGAGCTCGGCGTCGACACCGGCGCCACGACCGACGACGAGCTCGACGACGAGCCGGAGGAGCCGCCCGAGGCCGCGGCGTCGGTGGCCGACGACGGCCTCGACGTGCTGCGGGCGCTCGGCGTCGTGGCGCCAGCCGACGAGGCGGCGGAGGCCGCCACCGGCGACGACGGCAGCTTCGGGTTCTACGACTACGACCAGGAGCGCCTGGTGGTGCGCGGGCCCGACCTGTCGCCCACCGCGCAGGGCACGATCGTCCACGAGCTCACGCACGTGCTCGACGACCAGCATTTCGACCTGGACTCCCTCTACGCCGACCCGGGCCTCACCGAGGAGCAGTTCGCAGCCCGCGAGGCCCTCGTCGAGGGCGATGCCGTGCGCGTCGAGGACGCCTGGGTGGGCACGCTCGACAGGACCACGTTCGACGAGTACGTCGAAGGCAGCTTCGGCCCGGGCTCCCCGACCGCCAGCGGTTCGCTGGGCGAGTTGGGCGTGGCGGCGCTGCTGCAGGAGCGCGTCGGCGTCCCGTACAACCTGGGGGGCACGATGGTCGACGTGCTCGTCCTGGCCGGCGGCGACCCCGCCCTCGACGCCGCGTTCCGGGCCCCGCCCGACACCACCGAGGGTCTGCTCGACCCGCGGGCGCTCGTCGGCGGCGAGCAGGCCGCGCCCGTCGAGGCCCCCGTCCCGGCCGGGACGGTGGAGCAGACGACGACGCTCGGGGCCGTGGACCTGTTCCTGGTCCTCACTGCCGGCATCGACGCACACACAGCGCTCGCGGCCACCGACGGCTGGGGCGGCGACGTGGCCGTAACCTACGCGGGTGAGGGCGGCGTGACGTGCGTGGACCTGGCGGTCGTGGGCGACACCGCCGCCGACACCGACGAGATCGCCGCGGCCCTGGCCGACTGGGGCGACGCCGGGGCTGCCGAGGCCACGGCCGAGCGGCGCGACGACGGCGCCGCGGTGCTGCACGCCTGCCCGCCGGCGGGCGGCCCCGTCGAGCCGCTGGTCGACCCGGGCGACGCCGTCTACCTGCCCATCGACCGGTCGTACCACCTGACCGAGGCCATGGCCGTGGGCGGCCTCGGGGCGGACGAGGCGTTCGCCTACGCCGACTGCGTGGTCCGTGAGCTCACGCTTCACCAGATCATCGCCAGCTACGACGACGAGGTGCCGGCGGCGACCCAGGCCACGATCGACGACGCGGTCGCCGGCTGCTGACGGCCTCGACGGGCCGGCCGCGGTCGCGCCGATGTCTAACCGGCGCTCGCTGAGGCCGGCGGCGGGCCGCCGTCGGCCGGACGCTGACGGCCTCGACGGACCGGCCGTGGTCGGCGCCGATGCCCGGCATGCGCTCGGCTCACGCGATGCGGCCCAGGTGGTCGGCCAACCAAGCAAGCAGGTACGGCTCCCCGACGCGGGTGTGGGCAACCTCCTCGGCCGCCGTGTCGGGCGGCAGGTTGCGGAAGCCGCGGTGCTCGAGCGTGACCCGCGTGCCGCCGGGCACGGGGTCGAAGCGCACCTCGATCTCCGTGACCGGGTCGGGGATGCGCCGGCTGGTGTAGGTCATGACCAGGCGGCGGCCCGCCTCCCACGCCGTGATCGTGCCCATCGTGAAGCCCTCGCCGGTGGCGGCGTCCCAGACCTCGATCCAGCGCCCGCCCACGCCCGGCTCGATGCGGATGCCCACGGCCCGATCGGGGTCGTTCCACGAGTAGGGCGTGTCCTTGTACCAGGCGCCCATGTCGGCGGTGAAGACCCGGAACGCGGTGGCCGGGTCGACCGCCACCTCGACGGCGGTCGAGACGGCGTCCGGCGCGGTGTGGTGCCCGGTGCTCACGCCGGCGCCGCCGGCTCGTCCGGCCCACCGGCGGCCGCCTGGCTCGGCCGGGCTGGCTCGGCCGGCTCACCGGCGGCCGCCTGGCTCTCCACAGCGTGCGCGTCGACATGGGCCTTGAACGCCCCGAGCTGCTCGTTCCAGAACGCCTGGACCTGGTCGAGCCAGGCCTGCAGGGCCGTGAAGGGCTCACGCCGCAGTCGATAGACCCGCAGCCGGGCGTCGTCGCCGTCGGTCTCCGCCTCGACGAGCCCGCTGGCGCGCAGCACCCGCAGGTGGCGGCTCATCGCGGGGGCGCTCATGGCGACCGAGGCGGCCAACTCGCCGGCCGGCCGGGGCGACTGGCGCAGCAGGTCGACCACCTTGCGGCGGGTGGGGTCGGCCAGCGCCGTGAGCGTGGCGTCGAGATCGGTCACCGCCCGCGATAATGGGCGAAACAGTCACCCTAAAGCAAATAATTCACACTTGCGTTAAAGGATGGGCCCGCGCCACAGTGGCGGCATGACCTCTCCCGCCTTCGACTTGTCCGACACGTACGTCTCGGTGCACACCACCGGCGAGGCCCGCGCCGTTCCCGTCGACGACGGCTTCTGGCCCGAGGTGATGGCCGGGAAGCGCCCCGAGCTCGCGAGCGGATGGCTCCTCGCGGGGTTCGAGTACGCCGGCGACTGGGGCACGTGGGAGCGGCACCCGGCCGGCGACGAGATCGTCACGCTGCTGTCGGGCGCCGTCGACATCGTGCTCGACGAGGGCGGCGCCGAGCGGACCGTGAGCCTGACCGCGGGCCAGACATGCATCGTGCCCCAGGGCACGTGGCACCGCGCCGTCGTGCACGAGCCGGCCCGGGCTGTGCACCTCACGCCGGGCGAGGGCACCGTCCACCGGCCCTACGAGCCGTCGGCGTCGTCCTTCTGAGCGGCCTCGTCGACCGTTGCCCCGAGCTCGTCGGCGAGGACCTCGCCGGCGAGGTGCTCGTCGCGCCGGTGCTCGTCGCGGGTGTCTTCATCGCCGACGGCCACGTCGCCGGGGTCCACGTCGGGGTCGACGTCGACGGTCGACAGGCGCGCCCGCAGGAACTCGATCGTCCGGTTCCACGCCAGCTCGGCGGCCGGCGGGTCGTGGGCCGGGCGGTCCGCCTCGAAGAACCAATGCGAGGTGCCCGGGTAGCGGTGGAACGTGACGTCCTTGTCGAGCAGCTTGAGGTCGGCCTCCAGCAGGACGAGCTCGTCCTCGTCGACGAGCTCGTCGTGCTCGGCGAAGTGACCGAGGAACGGCGAGGTGGCCGCGGCCATGTCGACGCTCTGCGAGCCGTAGAACACGACCGTGGCGCCCACCACGTCCGGGATGCGGGTGGCCATGAGCAGCGCCCACGACGCCCCCATCGAGAAGCCGAGCAGGCCCACGGGCGCCTCGGGCGTGGCTGGCATCCCCCGCAGCGTTAGCAGGCTGGAGCGTACGAGGTCGAGCGTCACGTCCATGTCGGCCTCGCCGAGCATGGCCCGGGCCTCGTCGGGGTCGTCGGCGGTGCGCCCGGCGAAGAGGTCCGGGGCGAGCGCCACGAAGCCGGCGGCGGAGAGCCGGTCGCACACGTCCTTGAAGAACGGGGTCAGGCCCCACCACGAGTGCAGGACGAGCACACCCGGCCCGTCACCTCCGTCGGGCAGGGAGAGGTAGCCGGAACCGGCGGATCGGCGGGGCATGCGCGGCACGGTACCGCCGGTACGCTCGCAGACCGTGGCCACCGGTGAGAAGGACGACGTCTGCCTGCTGTGCGCCGCCGAGCGCATCACGCCCTGGTACCACGAGGACGACGTCTGCTGGATCGCGGACTGCACGATCTGCGACACGCCCATGGTCGTGTGGCGCTGGCACGGCGTCGACCCCTCCGGCGACGAGCTGGCCCACATGATGTCGCGCCTGGCGGCGGTGGCCGATGGCGTCTTCGACGGCCACTACTACGACGACCACATGCGCAACATCCCCGACCACTTCCACGTGCACGCCCGCCCCGAGGGCGGCTTCTTCGGGCACGGCTTCCGCCGCGACGAGCGCGCAGGGCGGCCCACGCGGTGAGCGCCGGACCGGGCGACGAGATCAGCGTCTACGACGCCGTCGGTGGTCAGGCGTTCTTCGACGACCTCGTGGGCCGCTTCTACCGGGGCGTGGCCGCCGACCCCCGGCTGAGGCCGCTGTACCCCAGCGCCGACCTGGCGCCGGCCGAACGGCGCCTGGCCCTGTTCCTCGGGCAGTACTGGGGCGGGCCCACGACCTACTCCGATGAGCGCGGGCATCCCCGGTTGCGCATGCGCCACGTGCCCTTCGTGGTCGGCGAGCCCGAGCGCGACGCATGGCTCGAGCACATGGGCGCGGCGCTCGACGGCCTGGTGGCCGAGGGCCGCGTACCCCCGCCGGTCGAGGAGCGCATGCGGCAGTACTTCGCCATGGCAGCTGACGCCATGGTCAACGCCCGCTAGGAAGCCCGCCGGGAACGTTCCTGGCGGCGCGGGTACCTCACCGGCGATCGACCGAGTCGATGCCCGTTCGGGCAGATCTCGGGAATCTCAGAGGAACGTCTGAGGCGGCTCCTGGCCTCGGTCACCACGATCGGCCTCCACCACGACATCGAGGAGGAGCGACATGGATGACGCACCGATCGCCCGTCGGCGGGCCCGGGCATCGTCCGCAGCGACATCACGTCCAGCTTCGGCTCGGCGAGCGGGGTGGCGGAGGGCGTCCCGCTCACCATCGCCCTGACCGTCCTCGATGTCGGCGCCGGGTGCATGCAACTTCGCGGGGCCGCGGTCTACCTGTGGCACTGCGACCGTGACGGCGGCTACTCGCTCTACTCCGACGACGTCTCCGGCGAGAACTACCTCCGAGGCGTGCAGGAGGCCGGGCGCCGACGGCACGTTGAGCTTCGCCAGCGTGTTCCCGGCGGCGTACTCGGGCCGCTGGCCCACATCCACTTCGAGGTGTTCGCCGGCCTCGACGAGGCGACCGGCGGGGGCACGCCGCTCGTCACGTCGCAGATCGCCCTGCCCGACCACGTCTGCGAGCAGGTCTATGCCGCCGCCGGCTACGAGCCGAGCGTCCGCAACCTGGCGCAGACCTCGCTCGAGAGCGACAACGTGTTCAGCGACGGCCACGACCAGCAGCTCGCCACCGTCACCGGCGCCGTCGACACCGGCTTCACGGCGAGCCTGACCGTGGCGGTGTGACCACGGCCCGGCGCCCGGAGCCCGCGCCGCGGGCCGTCCCGCCCGGCAGGGCCGGTAGGGTCGGCGCCATGGTGACCGCAGGCGACGAGGCCCCCCAGTTCACGCTGCTCGACCAGGACGGCAACGAGGTGTCGCTGTCCGGCCTGGCGGGACGCAAGGTGCTGCTGTACTTCTACCCGAAGGCCGACACGCCCGGCTGCACGACCCAGGCATGCGGGCTGCGGGACGTGCTGGGCGACATCGGCGACACGGTCGTGCTCGGCGTCAGCCCCGACCCGCCGGCCAAGCAGAAGCGGTTCGACGTGAAGCACGGGCTCGGGTTCCCGCTGCTGTCCGACGAGGACCACGCCGTCGCCGAGGCCTACGGCGCCTGGGGTGAGCGGTCGATGTACGGCCGGAAGTTCATGGGCATCATCCGCTCGGCGTTCCTCATCGACGAGAAGGGCGTGCTGGCCGAGGCGTGGCCCAAGATCAGCCCGAAGGACACGCCCAAGAACCTGCTCGCCGCGCTGGCCGGCTGAGCGGCTGAGCGGCTGAGCGGCTCAGCGGAGCGCCCGCTCGATGTCGAGCAGGTGGTGCTGCGCTTCGTGGGCGCAGCGCCGGATGACGTCGGCCGCGGTCATCGGGCCCTCCTCGTCGTGCTCGGCGCTCGCGTCGAGCGGTACCGACCCCGCGGTGCCCAGCCACGTCGCCGCCGCGTCCCGCAGGGCGCGGAGGACCGCGATCGACGACAGGTCCGCGTACCGGCGCACGGCCGCCAGGTCGTCCTGGTCCCAGCTGGGCAGGCCGGACACCGGGTCGAGGGCGATCGTCCACAGGCGCTCGGTGCCGATGCGCAGGACGTCGACCAGGTGCCAGGCGTAGCTGCTCGGCGACCAGACGCCGTCGGCGGGGGACCGCAGCGCCGCCACCCCCGCCCGGTCGAGGGCCGTGCCGACCCGGGCGGGCACGTCGGCGACGACGTCGAGGGCTTCGTCGATCGGCAGCGACCACGACCAGCCGCACCCGGCGCAGCGGGGGATCGTGGGCTGCTCGCTCACGGTCGGGTCCCGGACCTCGCGGCGTGGTTCGCCATCGAGGGCGACCCTACGGCGTCGGGGGCGGCGACGACGAGCATCTCACGGGCCGGACGCCGGGGGCGTTGTCCCCCGTGGTGACTCTCCCGCCCTTCCAGGCGCTGCTCGACGAGCACGCCGCGGACCTCCATCGCTACCTGGTCGCGGTGGCCGGCCCCCACGACGGGGCCGACTGCTTCCAGGAGACGGTCGTCTCGGCGCTGCGCGCCTACCCCGGGCTGCGGCGGGACGACAACCTGCGCGGCTGGTTGTTCACGATCGCCCACCGCAAGGTGATCGACCGGGCCCGCCACGCCGCCCGCCACGCCGTACCGGTGGCCGAGCCGCCGGATCGGGGCCACCTCGACGCCGACGCCACCGGCGCCGAGGACCTGTGGGCCGCCGTGCGGCGGCTGCCGCCGAAGCAGCGCTCGGCCGTGGTGCAGCGACACCTGCTCGACCGTCCCTACGCCGAGATCGCCGAGGCGCTCGGCTGCAGCGAGGCGGCCGCCCGCCAGAACGTCCGGGCCGGGCTGGTACGCCTGCGAGAGGAGGTCTCGGCGTGACCGACGACCGTCTGCCCCCCGTCCCCACGACCAACGACGGCGCCGCGGCCGACGACGGCACAGCGGCGACCGACGACGGTGTAACCGCCGTCGACGGCGAGCGGGCCGTCGCCGCCGCACTGCGGCGGACCGCGGCGCCGCCCGCCCCGCCCGCCGACGTCTCGCGCCTCGTCGCGGACGCCGTGGCCCGCGCCGACGCCCTCGACCTGGTCGACGTGGCCTACGCCGTGACGGACAGCCCGATCGGCCCGCTCACCGTCGCGACGACCGAGGTAGGCCTTGTCCGCGTGGCCTTCGGCACCGAGGAGGGCGTGGTCGACGAGCTCGCCGCCGCCCTGTCGCCAAGGGTGCTGTTCCTGCCGGACCGGCTCGACGACGTCCGGCGCCAGCTCGACGAGTACTTCGCCGGGCGCCGCCACGCCTTCGACGTGCGGCTCGACCGGCGGCTGTCCCGTGGCTACCGCCGCCGGGTGCTCGAGGCCCTCACGGCCGGGGTCGGCTACGGCGAGACGGCCACCTACAAGGACCTGGCCGTCGCAACCGGCAACCCGGGCGCCGTCCGGGCCGTCGGTACCGCCATGGCCACGAACCCGATCCCCATCGTCGTGCCCTGCCACCGGATCCTGCGGACGGGCGGCTCGCTCGGCAACTACGGCGGCGGGCCCGAGACGAAGGCGTGGCTGCTGCGCCACGAGGGGGTCCGCCTCCTGTTCTAGCCAGGCGTTAGGCTCGGGCGTCCTGCCCGGATGGCGGAACTGGCAGACGCCGGTCACTCAAAATGACCTGTCCGAAAGGGCGTGCGGGTTCGAATCCCGCTCCGGGCACGACGGGCCACGACGGTCGCCGTCACCGCTGCAGGGCGTCGGCGACGCGGCCGAGCAGGGGGTGGTCGAGCGCCTTCTCCAGGCTCACCGGCAGCCCGAACGACCAGTTCGGGCGCTCGCTCGTGGTGCCAGGCAGGTTCGGCCGCTCCGGCACTGCGAGGCCGTCCTCGATCGTGGCGGCCACGAGGGAGCAGGGACCTGCGGCCAGGCGGGCGTGCACGTCGACGATCACGTCCTCCAGCGGGGCGTCGGCCGGCCGGCCGCTCACGTCGCGCAGGCGACGGCGCAGGTCGTCCATGGCCGAGGGGTCGGGCTCGACGCCGGCGGCCCGCTGGTCCTCGTCGTCCGCACCGGTCCAGGCGCCCGCGATCGTCGGCAGGTCGTGGGTGGTGACCCCGGCGAGGGCCTGCGCCGGGTACTGCTCGGGCGGCTCGTCCTCGAACCAGACGAGCTTGTACGCCAGCACGTTGGCGTCCGCGAGCACGGTGCGGACGGTTGGCTCGACGGTGCCCAGGTCCTCCCCGACGACGACGGCCCCGGCGCGCACGCTCTCGACCGCCAGCACGGCGAGCAGTTCGTCGCCCCGGTAGCGCACGTAGGCGCCGTCGGTCGCGCCGATGCCCGGCGGCAGCCAGTAGAGGCGGAACAGGCCCATCACGTGGTCGATGCGCACGCCGCCGCCGCCCCCGCCGAGCGCGGCGCGCCACAGCCGGGCGAGGGGCTCGTAGGCCGCCTCGCGCAGCTTCCACGGCACGAACGGTGGCAGGCCCCAATCCTGTCCGGCGCGGTTGAACACGTCGGGCGGGGCGCCCACCCGGGTCCCCAGGGCGAGCAGGTCCTGCAGCATCCAGGCGTCGGCCCCATCGGGGTCGACGCCGATCGCCAGGTCGGTGAGCAGCGGCAGGGCCTCGCCCGCCCGGCGGAGCTGCTGGTCGAGCAGGTACTGCAGCCACGCCCAGAAGCTGACGCGCTCGGCCCGCCGGGCGGCGAACGTGGCCACCTCACGGCTGCCGGGATGGCGGTGCTCCTCCGGCCAGCCCGACCATCCGCCGCCGTGGTGCTCGGCAAGCGCGCAGAACGTGGCGTAGTCGTCGATGTCCCGGCCCCCCTCCACGCGCCAGCGGGCGAAGCCCGGGTCGCGGCCGCGCCGCTCCCACAGGCGCTCGAGGGCCCGGCGCTTGAGCGCCCAGGCGCGGTCGCGGTCGATGACCCGGTCGTCGTTGAGCCGGTGGGCCTGCTCGGCCAGCTCGGCCACGATCGGGTCGTCGCTGGCCCCGGGGACCTGATCGATGCGGATGTAGAGGGGGTTCCGCCAGCGCCGGCTCGACGGGTAGTACGGGCTGGGCTCGACCGGATCGAGCGGCAGCGGGGCGTGCAGCGGGTTGACGGCCACCATCCCGGCGCCCCGGCTCCCGGCCCAGGCGCCGATGCGTGCCAGGTCGGCCGCGTCGCCGACGCCCCAGCTGCCCGCCGAGCGGCACGCCGGGAGCTGCACGGTGAGCATCCAGGCCCGCAGGTGCGGGGGCAGGTGGCAGGCGCCGGGCGACACGATCAGGCGGGTCGTCGGACCACCGTCGGTCGGGTGCAGGTCGTGGTAGCCGAGCGGCAGGTCGGGGGGCAGCGTCGTGACGGGCGCCAGTTCGGTGCCGTCCTCGAGGGTGAGGCCGCACGGGCCGAGCAGTGCCGGGGCGGTGCCGGCGGCCACGATCCAGAGCGGGCGGCCGGTGGGCGGTGCCTCCGGCCCCGGGTCGGCGCCCATGGCCCGGCGCAGCGCCTCGGCCGTCTCCGGCGGGGTCGGGTGCCACTGCCCGTGGACATCGTCGTATCCGTCGTCGATGCCCCACGGATCCGTCGCCATCATCGGGAACGTACCCGCCGGACGCCCGTCCCGATCCCGGCCGCCACGGCGCCGGTGGGCGAGTGCGCGCGCGTCGACTTCCGCCCACGTCGCCGCTGGCGTGTACTGGTGTCATGCTCATGACCACCAGCGAGGAGCCCGGCGACAAACCGGTCGACGAGCCCCGCACGACGATCCTCCTGTGGCGCAGCGCCACGCTGGCGACGGCCGAGCGGTTCACCGACGGCGTCATTCCGGGCGGGCGCCAGCTGTCGGGCCTCGTGCTGGCCGCGGTCGACGGCGAGCCCGCCACGATCACCTACCGCGTCGTCGTCGACGACGCCTGGCGGACCCGCACGGCCGACGTCGAGGTCGAGCGCCCCGGCGTACTGCCGTTGCGCATCGCCACCCGCCTCGACAGCGCCGGGCGCTGGACCCGCAACGGCGAGGGCGTCGACGAGCTCGACGGGTGCGTCGACATCGAACTGGGCTTCACGCCGGCCACGGCAACGCTGCCGATCCGCCGGCTGGGCCTGGCGGTGGGGGAGTCGCACCTCGTGTCCGCCGCCCGCCTGAGCTTCCCCGGCTTCGAGCTGGCGCCCCGCGACGTGACCTACACCCGCTTGGCGGACGACCGCTGGTCGTGCGCGTGCGCGTCGGGCGACGACGACGTCGAGCTGGTCGTCGACGCCTGGGGCCATGTCCTGCGCCACGGCGACGACCGCTGGGTGGCCGAGGCCCGGTCCAGCCGCTGATCTCCGGGCGACTGCCCGTCCGGCGACTCCCCGTCGGGCCGCCCGGTGTCGGGGGCCTTCGCGTCGGGCCGCCCGGTGTCGGCCCGTCGACGGTTCACCGCGGCGATGCCCGCGATCGTCAACCCGCCGCCGACCACGAGGCGCCACTGGAACGGCTCGTCGAGCACGACGATGCCCACCACGACCGCCACGACGGGGATGAGGTAGGTCACGAGCGAGGCGGTGGTGGCGCCCAGCTCGGCGATGATCCGGTAGTTCAGGACGTACGCGATGCCCGTGCCGAACACGCCGAGCATCACGACCGAGGCGACGCGCGTCGGCGTGAGCTCGATGCCCTCGGCGATCGACGTGCCGAGGGCCACCGGCCAGAACAGCGCGGCGCCCATGGCCAGCTGGCCGCTCGCGGCCACGAGCGGCGGGATGCCCACCAGGTGGCGGCGCATGTAGACGAACGCCATGCCGTAGCCGGCGCCGGCAAGGGCGGCGGCCAGCGTGGCGAGCAGCGACGACCCGGCCAGGTCGTCGGCGCCCAGCCCGGCGGCGACGGCCACGCCCGCCACGCCGACCCCCAGGCCGGCGAACTGGATGGGCCGCAGTCGCTCGGACAGGGCGACGGCTGCGAACAGGGCCGTGAACAGCGGGGTCGAGGCGTTGAGGACGGCGGTGAGGGCCGAGGTGATGTGCTCCTCGGCATAGGCGAGCATCGCGAAGGGGAGGATGTTGCCGACGAGGGCGGTGACCGCGAAGTGGCGCAGCGAACGCCGGTCGGTCGGCACGCGGCCGCCCTGGCTGCGCAGCACGGCGTAGAGCACGAGCGCGCCGAGCCCGATGCGGCTCCAGGCGAGGGCGAACGGCGTCAGGCCTGCGCCCGCCACCTTGATGAAGAGGAACGACCAGCCCCAGATGAAGGCCAGCAGGACGAGGCGACGCATGCGGGGCAGTCAATCAGCGCCGGGGGCCCGAACCCCCACGAGATCCCCGCGAAGACCCCGCGACATCCCCGGCGGTGGACCCGGGCGCACCTAGACTTAGGTTTCCATGTCCAAGTCCTCGGTCGAACGGCGCTTGCGCCAGGTGTCCGGGCGGCTGCGGCAATTGCGCGATGAGCTCGAGGTGAGTGCCGAACAGCTCGCGCACCTGGCCGACGCCGCGGATGACGCCCGTCTGCGCGCCCTGGTCTCCGAGACACCGGTGTCCGAGCGCGACCACCACGACGCCGAGCGCCACGCCGACGCCATGCGCCGGCACCGCGCTGTGGTCGCCGACGAGATCGCCAAGCTCGAAGCCGAACAGGACGAACTGCTCGACCGCCTTCTGGCAGAGTCGCGTTGATCAAGGAAGATCGAAAGGAACGCTCTTGGCCACCCGCGTCGTGATCGCCGAGGACGAGGCCATCATCCGCCTCGACCTCAAGGAGACCTTGGAAGAAGAGGGGTACGAGGTCGTCGGCGAGACGGGCCGAGGCGACGAGGCCGTGAAGCTCGTGCGCGAGCACGAGCCCGACATCGCCATCCTCGACATCAAGATGCCGGGCATGGACGGGCTGCAGGCCGCCCGCGAGATCGCGGGCGAGCGGCGTGCCGCCGTGCTCATCCTGACGGCGTTCAGCCAGCGCGACCTCATCGAGCAGGCCCGTGACGCCGGGGCGCTCGCGTACCTGGTCAAGCCGTTCGAGCGCAGCGAGCTCATCCCCGCGGTCGAGGTGGCGCTGGGCCGCTTCAAGGAGATGAAGGCGCTCGCCGCCCAGACGGCCAGCCTCGAGGAGCAGCTCGAGACCCGCAAGGTGGTCGACCGCGCCAAGGGCATCCTCATGGACCAGCACGGCATGGCCGAGGGCGAGGCGTTCTCGTTCATCCAGAAGCGCGCCATGGGCGAGCGCATCACCATGCGGGTCGTGGCGGAGCGCGTCATCGCCGGCGACATCCGGCCGGGCAGCTAGGCACCCGGGTCCCGTGGCCGGCACCCCCCTGCTGCTGATCGACGGGAACTCGCTCACCTACCGCGCGTTCTTCGCACTCCCCACCGACATGTCCACGGCGTCGGGCCAGGTCACCAACGCGGTGTTCGGCTTCACGTCGATGCTCATCAACCTGATGCGCGACCACGGGTCGGGCCGCGTCGCCGTCGCGTTCGACCGGCCCGAGCCCACGTTCCGCCATGAGCGCGTCGAGAGCTACAAGGCGAACCGCGAGGCTGCGCCCGACATCCTGCGCCAGCAGATCGGCCTGGTCCGCCAGGTCATCGAGACCTTCGGCATCCCGATCATCGAGCTGCCGGGCTACGAGGCCGACGACATCATCGCCACGCTGGCCACCGAGGCGCGCGACGCCGGGCTCGAAGTCATCGTCGTCACCGGCGACCGCGACACCTACCAGCTGGTGGAGGACCCGCACGTCAAGGTCCTCTACAACCGGCGGGGCGTCAGCGACTACGTGCTCTACGACGAGGCCGGCATCGAGGAGCGGACGGGCGTGCCGCCCCGCCTCTACGTGCCCTACGCAGCGCTGCGCGGCGACCCCTCCGACAACCTGCCCGGCGTGCCGGGTGTCGGCGAGAAGACCGCCGCCAAGCTGATCACCAGGTACGACGGGATCGACGGGCTCTTCGCCCACGTCGACGAGCAGACGCCCAAGCTGCGCACGAGCCTCGCCGAGCACGAGGTGCAGGCCCGCCGCAACGCCGAACTGATGGTGCTCGTGCGCGACGCCCCGGTGGGCGTCACGATCGACGACCTCGTGCGCTCGCCCGCCGACCTCGATGAGGTCCAGCGGCTGTTCGACTTCCTCGAGTTCCACAGCCTGGCCGAGCGCCTCGCCGAGGCCCTCGGCGAGGACGTGGCGCCGGGCGCACCCACCGAGGTGCTGGAGGCCGAGGTCGCGGTGATCGACACGCCCGACACGGCCGTCGCCGTGCTCGACGAGCTGCGTGCCGAACGCGACGCCGGACCGCTCGCGTTCGCAGCCGCCTGGGCCGCCGGCGAGGGACGCTCGCCGCTCGAGGGCCTGGCCTTCGTGACCGCGCCCGACGCCGCCGAGGTGGCGTGGCTGCCGGCCGCGGTGCTCGACGACGCGTCGGTGCGCGCCGCACTGCGGGGGCTCGTGGCGCTGCCCGAGCAGGGCGGCCGCCCGATCGCCACCCACCAGGCCAAGGCCGTCATGCGGTCGCTGCTCGCCCTCGACGTCGACGTGCACAGCCTGACCCTCGACACGGCGATCGCCGCCTACCTGCTCGACCCGGCCGAGTCGCGCTACCTGCTCGACGAGGTCCTGCGCCGCTACGCCCAGGCCGACCTGCCCACCGACGGCGCGGCGAGCGAGGGGCAGCTCGACCTCGACGGCAGCTCCGTCAGCGCCGCTCAGCAGACCGGGCGTCACGCCCTGGCCGTCCACCGGCTCACCGAGCCGCTGTCCACGGCCCTGCACGACCGCGGCCTCAGCGACCTCTACGACTCGATCGAGGTGCCGCTCGTGCGGGTGCTCGCCCGCATGGAGCACGTGGGCGTGGGCGTCGACGCCGACGAGCTGCGCACCCTGCGCGACCGGCTGCACGGCGAGGTCGAGCGGCTCCGCGACCAGATCTACGAGGACGCTGGCACCGAGTTCAACGTCAACTCCACGCCCCAGATGCGCGAGATCCTGTTCGACAAGCTGGGCCTCACGCCGCAGAAGAAGACGAAGACCGGCTACTCGACCGACGCCGCCTCGCTCGAGCGCCTCGCCGGCCAGCACCCGATCATCGAGCACCTGCTGGCCTACCGCGAGGTCGAGAAGCTGCGGTCGACCTACGGCGACGGCCTGCTCGCCGAGGTGGCCGCCGACGGGCGCATCCATGCCACGTTCAACCAGACCGTGGCCCGCACCGGGCGGCTGTCGTCCGACCAGCCGAACCTGCACAACATCCCCGTGCGCTCCGAGCTCGGGCGCACGTTCCGCCGCGCCTTCGTCCCCGCCCCGGGTTGCGAGCTGCTCGTCGCCGACTACAACCAGATCGAGCTGCGCTGCATCGCACACCTCGCCGAGGATCCGGGCCTGGTCGAGAGCTTCGCCTCGCGGCGCGACATCCACACCGAGACGGCGTCCCGGGTATTCGGGGTCGAGCCGGGCGACGTCACGATCGAGCAACGGTCGAAGGCCAAGATGGTCAGCTACGGCCTGGCCTACGGCATGGAGGCCTACGGGCTGGGCCAGCGCCTCAACATCCCCACGAGCGAGGCCGCGGTCATCCTCGACGCCTACTTCGAGGCGTTCCCCGCCGTGAAGGACTACATGGACCGCACGGTGGCCGAGGCCCGCGAGCGGGGCTACACCGAGACGTTGTTCGGCCGCCGGCGGCAGATCCCCGAGCTGTCGTCGCCGAACGTGCGCATCCGCCAGGCCGGCGAGCGCCAGGCGATGAACGCGGGCATCCAGGGCCTGGCCGCCGACATCTTCAAGGTCGCGCTCGTGCGCATCGAGGCGGCGCTGGAAGAGGCCGCGATGGCCAGCGCGCTGATCCTCCAGGTGCACGACGAGGTGCTGCTCGACGTGCCGCCCGACGAGCGCGAGCGGGCCACCGACCTGGTCGTCGACGCGATGAGCCACGCCGCCGAGCTGCGAGTGCCGCTCGACGTCAACCTGGCGTTCGGTCCCACCTGGGCCGACGCCAAGGGATGAGCGTCACGTCCCGTCGAGGGCGGCGAGGGCCTCGGCGATCGGCGTGTCGCCGGCGAACAGCTCGAAGGTGACGCCGACGGCGGCCTCGTCGACCAGCGTGGCCAGCAGCACGGCGGCCACGTCGTCGCGGGGCACCGACGCCCGCCCGCCCAGCTCGGTCGAGACCGTGACGAGGCCGGTGCCAGGCTCGTCGGTCAGGCCGCCGGGCCGCACGATCGTGTGGCGCAGGCCGCTCGCCAGCAGGGCGGCGTCGGCGTCGGCCTTTGCCTTGAGGTACGGGCCCATGTCGCCCCGGCCGGACGCCGGGTCGTGGGCACCGATCGACGACACCATCACGTAGCGGTCGACCCCGGCGGCCCGGGCCGCCTCGATCAGCGCCACCGCGGCGCCGTAGTCGACCGTGCGCTTGCGGGCCGGGCCGCTGCCCGGTCCGGCGCCCGCCGCGAACACGACGGCGTCCGCACTCCGCACGGCGTCGGTCACCGTGGCGGCGTCCGCAGCCTCGAGGTCGAGGACCACCGGCTCGGCGCCGGCCGCGGCGACGTCGGACGCGTGGTCGGGATTGCGGATCAGCGCCCGGGCTCGATGGCCGCCGGCGGCCAGCAGGCGCTCCAGGCGCAGCGCGATCTTCCCGTGGCCCCCGGCGATGGCGACGTCCATGGCCCCCAGCCTGCCAGGATCGGGTCGATGCCCGAGACCGGCCACTGGTTCGAGCCCGTCGCCGACCGCCTGGGTGCTGCCTACCTGCGGTACTCGTTCACGAAGGGCACCGAGCAGGAGGTCGGCTTCCTGGTCGAGGCGCTCGGCCTCGGACCCGGAGCTCGGGTGCTCGACGTCGGCTGCGGACCGGGGCGCCACGCCCACGCCCTGGCGCGCCGCGGGCTGGAGGTGGTGGGTGTCGACATCAGCCGGCGCTTCGTCGAGCTGGCGGCGGCCGACGCCCCGCCGGGCGCCACGTTCGTCCGGGCGGACGCCCGGACACTCGGCTTCGATGCCGAGTTCGACGCCGCCATCTCCCTGTGCCAGGGGGCGTTCGGGCTGGCCGGCGGTCCCGGGGCGCCGCTCGACGGCGACGGCGACGTGCTCGCCGGCATCGCCCGGGCCCTGCGGCCGGGCGGGGCGGCGGCCGTCTCCGCGTTCTCGGCCTACTTCCAGGTGCGGTGGCTCGAGGACGCCGACACGTTCGACGCCGAGGCGGGCGTCAACCACGAGCGCACGGCCGTGCGGGACGAGTCCGGCGCCGAGGTGCCCGCCGACCTTTGGACCACGTGCTTCACGCCGCGGGAGCTGCGCCTGCTGGCCGGGCGGGCCGGCCTCGTGCCCCGCGCGGTGTGGTCGGTCACGCCCGGTGCGTACGCTCCGGCGGCGCCGACCGTTGACACGCCCGAGTTCCTGCTCGTCGCCGAGCGACCGGCCTGAGTCCCGCGACGCGCGCGCCGCCGCGCCGCCGCGGTCAGCTGCGCAGGCCGGGTGAGCGCCACACCTGGACGTCGATGCCCGCCCGCTCGGCTACGAGGCCGACGAGTGACATAGGGCTTACTCTCTAGTCGCTCGCGGTCGGCGGCCGCGCCGCCCGACCGGGCATCGTGACGATCATCAGGGGCCCGCGGGCCGGTGGGCACGGGCCCTGCGGGTCACCGGGAGGCCCGACCTGGGGCGTAGCTGAGCATCGCGACCGGCTGCTACGCTCGCTCGGCGCGCCCCCAGCGCGTCTCTCGCGGGCCCGCCCGCCCGCCGCCAGCGAGTTCCACGCTGTCACATCGCCCCGAAGAAAGCCGAATCAGTTCGTGTCCGACGTCCAAACAACCGATTCCGCCACCTCCGACCCCAGCCCCGACGACGGCGAGGGCACCTACACCCCCCGCGAGATCGTCCAAGACGACCTGACCGGCAGCTTCGCCGATGCGGTCGACGCGACGCTGGTGACCGTCGAGGACGGCGCGATCGTCACGGGCACGGTGGTGCGAGTCGACCGTGACGAGGTCCTCCTCGACATCGGTTACAAGTCCGAAGGGGTGATCCCCAGCCGCGAGCTGTCGATCCGCAACGACGTCGACCCCGACGAGGTCGTCTCGGTCGGCGAGGAGCTCGAGGCCCTGGTGCTCACCAAGGAGGACAAGGACGGTCGTCTCGTCCTGTCCAAGAAGCGTGCGCAGTACGAGCGTGCCTGGGGCGACATCGAGCGCATCAAGGAAGAGGACGGCGTCGTCTCCGGCCCCGTCATCGAGGTGGTCAAGGGCGGCCTGATCATCGACATCGGGCTCCGCGGGTTCCTGCCCGCCTCGCTCGTCGAGCTGCGACGCGTCCGCGACCTCCAGCCCTACGTCGGCAAGGTGCTCGAGGCGAAGATCATCGAGCTCGACAAGAACCGCAACAACGTCGTGCTCTCCCGCCGTGCGTGGCTCGAGGAGACCCAGCGCGAGCAGCGCGAGGACTTCCTCGCCAACCTCAAGCCCGGCGAGGTCCGCAAGGGCGTCGTGTCGAGCGTCGTCAACTTCGGCGCCTTCGTCGACCTGTGCGGCATGGACGGGCTCATCCACGTCTCCGAGCTGTCCTGGAAGCACGTCGACCACCCCGGCTCTGTCGTGTCGGTGGGCGACGAGGTCGAGGTGCAGGTGCTCGACGTCGACCTCGACCGCGAGCGCATCAGCCTGTCCCTCAAGGCCACCCAGCAGGACCCGTGGCAGGAGTTCGCCACCAGCCACCGCGTGGGCGAGCTGGTCTACGGCCGGGTCACGAAGCTGGTGCCCTTCGGGGCCTTCGTCCAGGTCGGCGACGGCATCGAGGGCCTGGTGCACATCTCCGAGATGTCGGCGCACCACGTCGACCTGCCCGAGCAGGTGGTCACGCCCGGCGAGGAGCTTTGGGTCAAGATCATCGATCTCGACCTCCAGCGCCGCCGCATCAGCCTGTCGATCAAGCAGGCCGCCGAGGGCGGCATCGTGGCCGCCGAGTACCAGGAGCACTTCGGCGAGCACGCCTACGACTCCGAGGGCAACTACATCGGTGCCGCGGTCGAGCACTCGCCCGAGGCCGACGAGGCCTGGGCCGACTACTACGCCGAGAACGGCGAGGCGCCCGAGGGCGGCGGGGCCACGCCGGCCGCCGAGGCCGCTCCGGCCGAGGCGGCCCCCGAGCCCGACGTCGACGCCGCCGAGGAACCGGCCGACGACGAGCAGTAGCGTCCCCCCGGCTCCGGCCGGGGCCACGGGTACGACCGCACGATCGGGGGCGTCACCGCCCCCCCTCGTGCCGCGTCCGGGCGCCCGCCGGGGTGACCGACGATGGCGCAGATCCCGAGCCGCGCCGCTAACGTCCGCCGCCGTGTTGGTCGTGGGCCTCACCGGGGGCATCGGGTCCGGCAAGTCGACGGTCTCGTCCCTGCTGGCCGAGCGGGGCGCGGTGGTCGTCGATGCCGACGCCATCACCCGCGAGCTGCAACGCCCGGGCACGCCCGTGTTCGCCGCCATGGCCGAGCGCTTCGGGCCCGGCATCGTGGCCGCGGACGGCACGCTGGACAGGCCCGCCATCGCCGACGTCGTGTTCGGCGACGCCGGGGCGCTCGCGGACCTGAACGCCATCGTCCACCCGGCCGTAGGCGGCGAGATCGTACGGCGCCTGGCGGACCTCCAGGCGACCGACTGCGTCGTCGTGCTCGACGTGCCCCTGCTCGTCGAGTCCGCGAACGCCTACCCGGTCGGTGGGCTGGTCGTGGTCGACGTCGACCCGGAGGTGGCCGTGCGACGCCTGGTCGAGCACCGCGGCATGCGCGAGGCCGACGTGCGCGCCCGCATGGCTCGCCAGGCCGACCGCAAGGAGCGCCTGGCCCGGGCCGACCGGGTCGTCGACAACTCGGGCACGCCCGACGACCTCCGCCGGCAGGTCGACGAGGTGTGGGCCTGGATAGCCACGCTGCGGCGGCCCTGACCGGTCACAGCGGGGGACGTCTAACGACACGCCGGCGTCTGAGCATGGTCCGCCTCGTCGACGGGCCTCGGCGCCCCGGGCCCGCTCAACGCAGCATGGCGTGGACCAGCACGACCAGGGGGGCGAGGAACAGCGCGTCCAGGATCAGGCTCAGGTAGACGAGGCACGCGGTCAGTGCCAGCAGCGCCGTCACCGCCACAAGGCGAGCCGGCCACATGACCGCGTGGCGGACGGCGCGTGCCAGCGTGGCCAGCCCGCCGGGTCCGTGGCCCCCGGCCGGGACCGGTACGCCGGGATCGACGTCGGGCCGGGCACCCATGGCGTGCAGCCGGCGCAGCCGCTCCGCCAGCGGGGGCAGGAACGTGACGAGCTCGGCGTGTGCCGTCCCGCCGGCCACGACCGGCTCGGCGCCGGACCGGCCGCCGGACGGGCCGACGGACGGGCCCACGAGGAACAGGTGGGGCCACGGCCCCTCCGGCACCCCCGCCCCGCGCTCGTCGAGGTAGGCGAGCGCCCGGGCCAGCGCACCGGGATCGCGGGTGAGCTGCACGGCGGTGGCGTCGGCCAGCAGGCGCCGCCGCCGCCACAGGGATCCCAGCAGCGGGTCGAGCAGGAGGCGCCCCGGGCCCATGCGGGTCAGCTGGAACGTCAGCGACCCGACGAGGAACGGAAGCTGCGCCATGCCCGCCAGGCACCCGCCGGCCGGTTCGAGGTCCGCGTCGCCGCGGCCGAGTGCCGCCAGATGGTCGACGATGAACTGCGCCTCGTCCGGGTCGCCGGTGCGCCCCCGGCGCAGCCCGAAGCGGCCCACCCGCCACAGCACCGCCCGGGTGCGCCGGTTCGTGGGGGCGGCCAGCACGGCCCCGACCAGGTCGAGCGTCTGCATGACCGAGGCGACGTGCAGCGCCACGCCGAGGTCGCCGTCCAGCACGAGGGCCAGCAGATCGGCTACCACGGCGCCGGTCGGGCCCCGACCCAGGTCATCGAGGAGGCCGCGGGGCAGGAGCAGCACGGCGTCGTCGATCGACCGCCCGACGACCGCGGCGTTGGCGTGGTCGCCGTCGACGACCAGGACCCGGGGCGGGCTGATGCCCGCGGCGATCGCCATCTCGTCGACCAGGTTGGCGAGCTGGCGCTCCTCGAGGTCGCCGGCCTCCGGGGGCCGGGCGGCGGCCGCCAGCACGAGCGCCTCGGGCCCGGCCCGCAGGAACAGCCGCCGCACGCAGCGCCACGTCGTCACCATGAGCACGACGCCGGGGGCCAGCAACGCCGTGGCGCCGACCAGGCCCTCGATCCAGCCGAGGCCGAGCGGGCCCACGTGCCAGGCCGGGCCCGGGTCGCCGAGGCCCAGCACCGCGTCGTTGGCCAGTTCCCCGAGGTCGGGCATCGGGACGACCAGGTTGACCAGGTCGATGGCGATGACGGCGACGGCGACGGCCAGGGGCGACACCACGACGCTGAGGGGCAGCCCGATGATCACGACCGCCATCACGCCGAGCACGGAGATCCGCCGGCCGGCGCGCCGGTGGCGTTCCTGGGCGTCGGCAAAGGTGTCGCGTGCGGTGCTCGGGCCGACTCGCATCGTGTCCTCCGTCGCCCGCAGGATGGCACAGGACGACCCGTTCGGCGCCGGCGCCCAGGGCTGCCGAGCAGCACGTGGGGCACACTCGCCGGCTCGTGCGCTCGGCCGCTCGTGTCAGCCGCCTGAGGTCTGTTGCTCCCGGCGCTGCTCCTCCCGCTGCTCCACCCGGCGGACCGCCTCCGGCCAGGCGACCGGCAGCTCCCCGGCGGTCGTGGTCCACGTCACGAACGTCGTGGGATCCATGCGCGGGCGGGTGACGGCGACGGAGCCCTTGTGGGGATCGGCGCGGTCGAAGCTCCGCAGGTGGTTGCGGTCGGTCCACGCCGAGAGGGTCCAGAACGTCTTGCGGGAGAGCTGGGCATCGAGCGCGTAGCCGACCAGGCCCTCGCTCTGCGCGAGCTGGCGCCGGATCCGCAGCGTGGCCGCCATGAAGCCGGGGATGTGCCGGTACCGCCGCAGCGGCAGCCGCGACGCCATGACGACGACCTCCGTCTCGGGCTCGACCGTGTCGATCGTCGTCCACGGCAGTTTGGGCATCGGAGCCTCCTCGTCCATCCGGCACGGCGCCGAACTTGACAGTGACAAGTTAGCCCGCCGCGACCGCATCTTGTCAACGTCTAGATTGCTGGTACGCTGGCGGCGTGACCGAGCGGCCGTACCACCACGGCAACCTCCGCCGGGCGCTGCTCGACGCCGCGGTGGACGTGATCGACGAGAAGGGGCCCGCGGCGCTGAGCCTGCGCGAGCTGGCGGGCCGGGCCGGCGTGTCGCACGGGGCGCCCGCCCACCACTTCGGCGACAAGGCGGGCCTGCTCACGGCGCTGGTGGCCGAGGGTTACGAGCTGCTCGGCGACGAGATGGCGGCGGCCGCGGCCCGCGGCGACTTCCTGGAGGCGGGCCTGGCCTACGTGCGCTTCGCCACCGGCCACCCCGCCCACTTCCAGGTCATGTTCGAGCCCCACCTCTACCGCCCCGACGACCCTGCCGTGGTGGCCGCCCGGGCCAGGACCGACGCCGCGCTGCGGGGTACGGCGGCCACCGTTCCGGCCGCTCGCGAGCACGAGGCCGGGTCGGTGGCGATCGCCGGCTGGTGCCTCGTGCACGGGCTCGCCACGCTGTGGCAGGCCGGCAACCTGCGGACGATGGCCGACGATCCGGTCGAGCTCGCCCAGCGGGTCGCGGCGACGGCGTTCGGCCGGGCCGCGTCCGCGCGCGACGGTGCCCCGGCACCAGGCCGCGGCGAGCCCGCCACCGGCTCGACTGTCACACCCCGCCGGTAACCTCGGGGGACGATGTCGACGTCGACGAGCCCCACTCCGGTCCCCGATCTGGCGGGCAGCCTCACGACCGACGCGGCGAACGCGCGTCCGTTCCGCATGGTGTCCGACTTCGAGCCCTCGGGCGACCAGCCCAAGGCGATCGAGGAGCTGAGCGCCAGCATCCTCAACGGCGAGCGGTACCAGACGCTCCTGGGCATCACCGGCTCGGGCAAGAGCGCGACCGTCGCCTGGGCGATCGAGCGGGTGCAGAAGCCCACCCTGGTCATCGCCCCCAACAAGTCGCTGGCGGCGCAGCTGGCCAACGAGTTCCGCGAGTTCTTCCCCGACAACCGGGTCGAGTACTTCGTCAGCTACTACGACTACTACCAGCCCGAGGCCTACATCGCCTCGAGCGACACCTACATCGAGAAGGACTCGTCGGTCAACGACGAGATCGACCGGCTCCGGCACTCGGCCACCTCGGCGCTGCTGACCCGGCACGACGTGATCGTCGTCGCCTCGGTGTCGTGCATCTACGGCTTGGGCTCGCCCCAGGAGTACCGCGACAACCTGCTCTACCTGCGGACGGGCACCGAGGTCGACCAGCGGGCAGTGCTGCGCAAGCTCGTCGACATGCGCTACGAGCGCAACGACATGGACCTCAGCCGCGGCAAGTTCCGCGTCCGGGGCGACACCATTGAGGTCCACCCGGCCTACGACGAGACGGCCGTGCGCATCGAGCTGTTCGGCGACGAGATCGAGCGTATGACGGTCGTCGACACGGTAACCGGCGAGCAGCTGCGCGAGCTCGAGGAGCTGTCGGTCTACCCGGCCACCCACTACGTGACCGGCGACGAACGCATGCGCCAGGCGATCGTCCGCATCGAGGCCGAGCTGGCCGAGCGGCTGGCGTACTTCGAGAAGGAGGGCAAGCTGCTCGAGGCCCAGCGGCTGCGCATGCGCACGCAGTACGACCTCGAGATGATGCAGGAGGTCGGCTTCTGCAACGGCATCGAGAACTACTCGGCGCCGCTCGACGGGCGCGGCCCGGGCGAGACCCCCAACACTCTGCTCGACTTCTTCCCCGACGACTTCCTGCTGGTGATCGACGAGAGCCACCAGGCCGTGCCGCAGCTGCATGGGCAGTACGAGGGCGACCGCTCCCGCAAGGAGCAGCTCATCGAGCACGGCTTCCGGCTGCCCTCGGCGGCCGACAACCGGCCGCTGCGCTTCGAGGAGTTCATCGAGCGGGTCAACCAGGTCGTGTTCCTGTCCGCGACGCCCGGGCCCTACGAGCTCGAGATGTCCTCGACCGTGGCCGAGCAGGTGGTGCGCCCCACGGGCCTGATCGATCCCGAGGTCATCGTCCGCCCCACCAAGGGCCAGATCGACGACCTGCTGGGCGAGATCGGCCGGCGCATCGAGGCCGACCAGCGGGTGCTGGTCACGACGCTCACGAAGAAGATGGCCGAGGACCTCACCGACTACCTGGTCGAGCAGGGCCTCAAGGTGCGCTACCTGCACTCCAACGTCGACACGATCGAGCGCATCGAGATCCTGCGGGCGCTGCGGCTCGGCGAGTT
>Ga0126307_10000090_pt1 | contig 50629 bp, 49 predicted proteins | sample Plot28_FD_89955 | JGI IMG/M metagenome (GOLD analysis project Ga0126307, IMG submission 89955) | Serpentine soil microbial communities from UC McLaughlin Reserve, CA, USA - Plot28 | ecosystem: Environmental > Terrestrial > Soil > Grasslands | place: USA: UC McLaughlin Reserve, Lake County... | reverse complement strand
GGAGAGCCGGCCGCCCGGTCGAAGGACGCGAAAGGCCTCCTCGAAGGCGCGCGCCTTGTCCTCGACGTAGATGAGGACGGAGCGCGTCGTGACGACGTCGACGCTTTCTCGAGCGACCCTCGATAGGTCGGTGGCCGAGGCTTCGAGGAACTGGGAGCGATTCTCGAGACCACGGTGAACTGCGATATCGCGGCAGGTAGCAAGTAGCTCGCGTGAGATGTCCGAGAAGATGACTCTCCGCGCCCCTCTGTCGAGCGCGGAAAAGCCGATCAGTCCGTCGCCGCAGCCGATATCGAGCAGGGTTTCATCGGCCTTGAGACCGGCGTTGTCGAGGATGGCATCCCTGACCGACCACAAGCCCTCCATAAACCGCGCGCGTGTGTCGGCGTCTGGCGCAGCGCTTCCGAAGCGGCGCTCCAGGAGCCACTCGGCCCAGGGATCACGCTCCTCTCTGGCCACGCGAGGAAGTGTAGGAGTCGGAACGCTTGCGGAAGGCAGCGGTAAATCGGGGAGAAATCCCTGACGTGGCGAGGAGTCATGGCCGTGAGTCCCTACGAGGCGGCCCTCTCCCCCTCCTAGGCCCGAGCCGCAGGAAGGGCGACGGACTGAGCCAGTCAAGGTCGGAGCGGGCTTGCGGAAGGGCGGCGGCGGGCTAGGGTGATCGAATGGCGACATTCATTGCCGAGGTCTCGTTTCGTTTCGAATCAGAGAGCATCGAGACGCAGGGAGCTGAGCTTCGTCGGCTCCGTGATGCTGCCGAGAACATTGGGTTCGAGTTAGTGCGAGGCAAGGTCACACCAGCCCCGCCTGATGAGGATCAAGACCGAAGCGGCCCGACGAGCTACGCGCCCCTAGATCAATAGGCCGGACTGAGGCCGGAACGCTTGCGGAAGGGTGGCGGCGGGCTAGCCTGAAACCGTGACGGTCGTCGCGCAGCAACGACGAGGACGACAGCTAACTCAGCCGGGAAGATCGCCCAGATGATCCAGTTCGCACGCTAAGCGGTCGCGGCACTGTTCTGGACTGTTTTTTCGGCGGCGAGGAATGCTCGATCATGGAGGTCCCGAGTGGAGGAAAACCCACTGGACGGAGCCCCGATTCGGGCTCGAGCGGCGAGACGGGCGCGAAATCAGCCCTTGACGGCGAAGCAGTGCCGACAGAGACGCTGAGCTATGCGGCAGTTCCGTGAAGTGTCCGTAGGCCCCCTGCATCCGCTTGTAGGCAGAAAGAAGCCGAGCAATGGGCACGATCCGGAACACTCGCCACCAGTAGGAGTGCCGCGAGTCGAACGGCGCGTCCCTCCCGCCTCGAGCTCTTGGCTCGACCCCCTCGAACTTCTCCCTCGCATCCAGCCTGTCGGCGGGGACCCGGGGCTTCAAGACGCGGCCCGTGTCTTCTATTAGGCCGTACTCCTGCAGCCACTTGATCGCCGCTGCCGCCGCCTTCCACCCCTTGCGGGGTGCGCCGACTTCGCGCAAGAGCCCACGCATCCACTTGTCCGTCAGAATCGTCTCCCCCTCGGGGCCGACCCGCTCCCGTGGGTCCTCCCGCTGAAAGCGCAAGGTGGTGTGCAGCGCGAGTGCGCGCACGCATGCCTGCTCCTGTCGGCTGAGAGCGCGGTATTCCTCCTTTTCCAGAAGCGCCTTCCAGGTCAGCCTCCACGCCTGGGAACGCCGGTTATCGTGAATCGAGAGACAACGAATGAGCCGGGGCTGTAAGGAGGAATTCGGTCACGCCCTGTGCCGTTGAGCCTGCCCCGGCTCCGTCGTCTCGTCCCTCTCAGTATCGGACTTTCCGCGCCGCGCTTGCGTTGATCTTCGTAAACGGCTAAGCGGAAGGGCTCGGATTGCCGATTTCCTCCTCGGAATGCGCTTCCGGCTCTTCACTCTGGCCTTCGCGGGGGCCGCGGCCGCGCTGACGGCGACCACGAGCCTCGTCCCGGGCTTCTCACTCGCGTACTCGAGCCCGCAGCTCCACATCGCCCTCGACACGGCGACGGCGCTCATCTCCTTCCTGGTCGCGTACCTCGTCTACGGCCGTTTTCGCGAGCGCAAGCGCCTCGACGACCTCATGCTTGCCTCCGCCCTCGCCCTGATCGCCTCGACGAGCCTCGTCTTCTCGGCGGTCCCGCACACGGTTCCGGCCGAAGGGGCTCGGAACTTCAGCGTGTGGGCTTCCGTCGGCGGTGCGGTCCTCGGTGCCCTGACGCTCGCCCTGGCGGCCTTCGCGCCCGCGACGCGCGTCTCCTCGCCGCGCCGGGCAACCGTCATCGCCGCCCTCTGCTGCGTAGGAGCCCTGATCGCAACGGCGTCCGTCGTCGGCCTCTTCGCAGACGGCATCGACCCCGAGATCCCGCTTGCGCTTTCTCCGGACGCGACGCACCGGCCGATCCTCCTCGGCCACCACTTCCTGCTCGGCACGCAGATCGTCGGTGTCCTCCTCTTCATCGCCGCGGCGCTCGGCTTCATCCAGCGCGGCGAGCGGGACAACGACGAGCTCATGCGCTGGTTCGCAGCAGGCGCCGCCCTTTCGGCCTTCGCGCGCTTCAACTACTTCCTCTTCCCGTCGCTCTATTCCGACTGGGTCTTCACAGGAGACTTCCTGCGACTCGGCTTCTGTCTCCTCCTGCTGGCCGGCGCGGCCCGGGAGATCGGAAGCTACTGGCGCCGGCTCGCGTCCATGGCCGTTCTCGAGGAGCGGCGCCGCATCGCGCGGGAGTTGCACGACGGCGTCGCCCAGGAGCTCGCGTACATCGTGGCCGAGTCGAGCGGGACTCTTGCCGCTGCGGCCGAGCGCGCACTCGACGAGTCCAGACGCGCGATCGCCGCGCTCACCAGACCTGTGGACGAGCCGCTCGAGGTCGCCCTGGTCCAGGCCGCCGAGGAAGTGGCCGGGCGGGTCGGCGTCCAGCTGCGGATCGACGTCGGCAGGGGTGCCCGGGTCTCACCCGACGCGCGCGAGGCGCTCATCCGCATCGTCCGCGAGGCGATCACGAATGCAGGCCGCCACGGGGGCGCCGAGAACGTCTCCGTCGAGCTCTCGAACGGGAACGGCACCCTCCTCCGCATCGTGGACGACGGCTCCGGCTTCAACCCTCGGCGCACGCGCGTGGGCGGGTTCGGCCTCGTCAGCATGCGCGAGCGCACCGAGGCGCTCGGCGGCCGCTTCAAGCTCTCCTCCGGGGCCGGCGAGGGCACCCGCATCGAGGTGCGCCTGCCGTGAGCGAGCGGATCCGCATCGTCATCGCCGACGACCACGCGCCGACCCGGGCGGGGATCCGGGCGGTGCTCGAGGAGGACGGCTTCCAGGTCTGCGGCGAGGCGGCGAGTGCGGATGCTGCGGTCGAGCTCGCGCTCGAGGAGCAGCCGGCGGTCTGCCTCCTGGACATCAACATGCCGGGTGGCGGGATCGCTGCGGCCGGGGCCATCTCGGAGCGGCTGCCGGAGACCGCGATCGTCATGCTCACCGTTTCCCGCGACGACGCCGACCTCTTCGACGCGCTGCGCGCCGGCGCCGCGGGCTATCTCCTCAAGGACATCGACCGCCGGCAGCTCCCCGCCGATCTCCGCGGCGTGCTCGCCGGGGAGGCGCCTCTCCCCCGCGCCCTCGTCACCAAGCTGATCGAGGAGTTCCGCGAGCGTGGGCGGCGGAGGAAAGTGCTTCTCGCCGAGCGCCCCGGCGTGCAGCTTCGCCAGCGCGAATGGGAGATCCTCGAGCTTTTGGCCGAAGGGCTCTCGACCGCCGAGATCGCCTCGAGGCTGTTCATCGCCGAGGTGACCGTGCGCACGCACGTCTCCTCGATCCTGAAGAAGCTTCGCGTGCCCACCCGCGAAGCGGCCGTCGAGCTACTGCGCGGCCGATAGACGGTCGGCCGCCGCCTGCTTCGCCCGCTCGAGGGCGGCCTCGGCTCGCTCGCGGAAGACGGTCGCGTCATCCTCAGCCCGGAGCTCCACGAGCCCTGCGTGGATACGCACGCCGTCGGCGCCGGAATCGACCCGGCCGCCGAGCGCGAACTGGACGTGGCGGTGGAGGCGCTCGGCATCCGCCTCCGCGACCTCGGGCAGGATGATCGCGAAGCGCCCTTCGTCTCGATGGCTCGCGATGTCGGTTGCGCGCACGGCTGTGCGGATCCGCTCGCCGGCGGCGACGAGGGTGGACCCTCCCCCCTGCTCCCAGGTCGAAGACCAGGAGGCCGAGGCGCCGGTCGTAGCGCCGCGCCCGGGCGATCTCCCGGCGCAGGCGCTATTCGAAATAGCGCGCGTTGTTCGGCACGGCGCCAGAAGATCGCCAGGGTCCCGATCCGCTCCTCGCTCTCGCCGTGGAGAGGAACGGCCAGCCCGCCGCTGAGGGATCTCCCTAGTGCAGGTCGAGGTCGAGCGTTGTCCCGAGCTCGCCGAGAAGAGCGACACGGCGGCCTTCCTCCTGCGCGTCCGCGAGCGCGGCCCGGATCTCACCGACCAGCCGCTCGGTCCGCGCTGTCGACTCCTGAACCGCGGCGATCTCGCGGGCGGCGGCGCGCCGCCAGCGCCAGAAGAGGAAGATCCCGAGCGCGAGGAAAGAGCGCGGCCAAGCCGAGCGCGGCCGCGCTCGTCCAGGTTGCGCTTTCGTCTGCGCAGGTCATCGCGGCTCCCCTCGCTTCGCCGCAAAAGGCGAGCTTCAGTCGCACAATAGGGCGGATTTTGCGAATTACCACCAGGCGGTACCTTCGCGAGATGTTTACTTTCGAATTGAGGTTGGTAGGGTTAGGCGGCAGCGCGTCCGGATGCGACTGGCAGGGCGAAATCCGGGCGCATTCGACTGAATGGCCGACGAAACCAACGCTCTTCACAACGAGGAGGTCCAGCACCTCCTGGAGCGCGGCGAAGCTGCCGGCTTCCTCGAGTCGACCGACATCTCGGAGGTGCTCGACACCCTCGAGCTAGACGCGTCGGACGTCGAGCTGGTCCATCGCGAGCTCGAGGAGCGCAACATCGAGCTCGTCGAGGTCGTCAAGGAACCTCCGCGAGAGCCAACGGCTCCGCCCAGGGCCTCCGAGGTCCTGGAGACGACGACCGATGCCCTCCAGCTCTTCCTCCGCGAGATCGGGCGCCATCCGCTTCTGACCGCCGCTGACGAGGTAGAGCTCTCCAAGCGCATCGAGCGCGGTGACATGGAGGCGAAACGGCGGATGATCGAGAGCAACCTGCGCCTGGTCGTCTCGATCGCGAAGAACTACCGCAACCAGGGCCTCCCCTTCCTCGACCTCATCCAGGAAGGCATGTTCGGCCTCATCCGCGCCGTCGAGAAGTTCGAGTGGCAGCGCGGCCTCAAGTTCTCGACCTACGCGACCTGGTGGATTCGCCAGGCCGTCGCCCGCGCGATCGCCGACAAGGCGCGGACGATCCGTGTGCCCGTCCACGTAGTGGAGCGCATGCAAAAGATGCACCGCGCCGAGCGGCACCTCTGGACGCAGCTCGCCCGCGAGCCGACCCTCGAGGAGATCGCACACGAGGCGGGCCTGCCGCTGCAGCAGGCGATCGAGGTCCGGGCCGCTGCCCGCGCCTCGACGAGCCTCGACCAGCCGATCGGCGAGCAGGAGGATGCGGTCTTCGGCGACCTCGTCGCCGGCGAGGATCCGCTTCCGGAGGAAGAGACCGAGCGGCGCCTGCAGAAGGAAGCCCTCGACCGCGCTCTCGACTCGCTGCCCGAGCGCGACCGCCGCGTCCTCGAGCTTCGCTACGGGCTCGGCGGCGAGGAGCCGCACACTCTGGAGCACATCGGCCGCCGGCTCGGGATCACGCGCGAGCGCGTGCGGCAGATCGAGATCGAATCACTCTCGCGGCTAGCGTCCCTGCGCGAGATCGACGCCGTCGCCAGCCGCTAGCCCGGCGAGCGCGCTCCCGTCGAAGAGGCTCCGGGCCCCTTCCCCCATCCGCGTCTCCACGAGCCGGTACGCGTCGTCGAGCGTCGCCGGCCGTGCCGTTCGGTGCCCGTCCGAGCCGAAGAGGTCGACGAGGCCTTCCCCGACGAGTCGCCAGGCCGTCAGCTCGATAGCCGCTCCGTGGTAGCCGAGGACGCTGGTCGCGTTCATCTGTAGGAGCCAGCCGCGCTCCCGCAGGCCCGCCGCGAGGCCCGGATCGGCGCCGACGGCCTCAGAGCGCTCAGGATGCGCGATGACGGGTACCAATCCCGAACCCTGGATTCGCTCTCCGAGGGCCTCAGCAAGCCGGAGAGAGCCGTGGAACGGGAGTTCCATGAGGACGGACGGGAGGCCGCCGAGCCGATAGCGGCGTAGATCGTCGTCGAGGAGCTCCGGAGCCGGGGTGAGCTCGAAGCCGAGCCGGAGGTCGAGGCCGAACGACGATGCCTCCTCGGCGAGCTCGGCGTGAGCCTCGCGCACCTGTTCCTCCCGGTCCTCGGTGAGCGTCAGACTCGGCCAGACGTGCGGCGTGGCGAAGAGGACGCTCGTGCCGCTCTCGCTCGCCGTCCGGCAGAGGGCGATCCCCTCCTCGAGGCTCTGGGCACCGTCGTCACCGGACGGGACCACGTGGGAGTGGACGTCCCAGAACATGCCCGGGACGCTACCCGCCGCCGCGCTTACTCGGCGCGGAGGTAGAAGCGAAGGTCCGGCGCCGCGGCCTGGAGCTCGCGGAGCGCGCGGGACTCGAGCTGGCGGACGCGCTCGCGCGTGACTCCGAGCTCGGTGCCGACTTCCTCGAGGGTCTTCGGCGTCGCGCCCGCGAGGCCGAAGCGGAGCTCGAGCACGTGTCGCATGCGGTCGGAGAGCTTCTCCAGGGCGATCTCGAGCTCGACCGCGCGCAGAAGCTCGGCGAGGGCCATGTCCGGCTGCTCGGCGTTGACGTCTTCGAGCATGTCGCCGTAAATAGAGTCGCCGTCACCGACGGGTGTCTCGAGGCTGACCGGGTCCTCGACGAGATCGAGGAGCTCGTTGACGCGCTTGACTTCGAAGCCGCTCTCCTTGGCGATCTCGTGCGGGAGCGGGTCGCGGTTCAGCTTCTGGGTGAGGACGCGGCGGGCGCGCATGACACGGCGCACCTGGTCGACGACGTGGACGGGCAGGCGGATCGTCCGCCCCTGGTCGGCGATCGCACGCGTGACGGCCTGACGGATCCACCATGTTGCATACGTGGAGAGCTTGTAGCCCATCTTGTAGTCGAACTTCTCCACCGCCCTGATGAGGCCGAGGTTGCCCTCCTGGATCAGGTCGAGCAGCGGGACGCCCGAGTTCACGTAGTTCCGCGTGATGGACATGACGAGGCGCAGATTCGACTCGATGAGCTTCTTCTTGGCCTCCTCGTCGCCCTCGTCCTTGCGGCGCGCGAGCTCGCGCTCCTCCCGGGCGGTCAGGAGCGGGCCGTCGCCGATCTGGCGGACGTAGAGCTTGAGCGGATCCTGCGTGGGCCCGGGAACGAGCTTCTCACGGGCCTCTTCCTGCTCGTCTTCGTCGACCGGAGCGTCGAGCGCACCCGGGTCCGCGACGAGCTCAAGCTTCGTCTCGTCGGTATCGAGAGCCTCGGGCTCGGGCTCTGGCTGCGGCAACTTGGAGACTGGACGCTGTCCCATCGAGCCGTCTATCGGCCTGAAGCAATGGCCCCTTGAGGCGTGTAACCGATACGAGGGATGGTGCTCCGAGCAGGCCGGGCCGATGGCTATAGTGGTCATTCGTCTTGTGTGGGATCGCCGGATATAGCCTCAGCGACTCGAGTCGGGTCGACCCCACCCTCGCTACCCAGATCCTCATGGCTGCGATCTCCGAACGGGGATCCGACGCCGCCGGCTACTGCTACCGCGGGCTCGACGTCGCGCTCGCGATCCACAAGGAGCGCTCGGGTGCGAGCGGCCTCCTCGACTCGATCAGGGTGCCGTCCAAGGCGCGGCACGCCCTCGTTCACGTCCGCGACTACACGAAGGGCCATCCCAGTCTCGAGGCCAACAACCATCCGATCCGTCACGGGTCGGTGGTCGGGATCCACAACGGGATCATTCGCAACGACGAGGAGATCTTCGCGGAATACGGCTTCGAGCGCGCCGAGCCGGGAATGACGGTCGACTCCGAGGCGATCTTCGCGCTCATGGAGCTCGAGCGGAGTTCGGCGCAGGCCCTCGACAAGCTGTACGGCTCGATGGCGAGCGCCTGGATGGACGAGCGCGAGCCCGAGGTCGTCTACCTCGCCCGCGGGATGGGCAGGCCGCTTTGGATCGGCGAGGGGCGCAAGGAGCTCTTCTTCGCGTCCACGAAGGCCGCGCTTGAGCTCGTCGAGAGCTATGCCGGGGTTTCGCTCGTCAGCCGCGAGGTCACCGAGGGCACGCTTCTCACCGTGAACGGCGGCAAGATCGCCCTGAGCGAGTCCTTCCGGCCGGACCTGGCCTTCACCGAGAAACTCCTCCCCGCGGTTCGCGCGCCGGAGGAGCACCGTTCCTGCCTCGCGCTCCTGGCTTCGCTGGCTGCGCCGGCCGCGGCCCGCGCGGCTGCCCGCTAGGAAGCGCTCCGCTCCACTTTCCGGAGGAACGCCGCCCAGGCGCCTTTGCGCCCGCCGAAGAGCCGGTAGACCTGCCATTCGCTCGGGAGCCGCGAGTTCCGGGATCGCTCCCGGGCCCAGTCCTCGAATGTCGGCAGGCGGCCGAGCCTCTTCGCGAGGCGAACGCCCTCCTCCACCGCGCGCTCGGAGCGCTCCTTCGTCCTGGGAACGTCGAAGCCGGCCGCGCGGAGTGCTGAGCGGAACGAACCGAACGTCTTCCAGTAGAGGGACTTCGACGGCATCGAGCTTCGCCTCCGCTCGAGGTCGACGCCCGTCGGGGTCCTCCCCAGCTCGGCGCCGAGCTTCCGGAGCTGGAGGAGCAGCTCGTCGCGCGTCGCGAACCGCCGTGCGACGAGGCCAGCCCGCCTCTTCGCCTGGTTCCAGCTGCCGAAGCGGCCCACGATGGTCTGTGGATGTGGCTTTGCCCGGGAGTCGAGCGAAAACTCGCGCATCGTCGGCGAGCGCCCCAGGCGCATCGCGGAGCCCCGGAGCTCTTCGAGGAGCATCTCGTCGGTGTAACGCTGCGACCGGGCCATGGCGGTCGCCGAAAAGGATAGAGCAGGCTAGACGGCCCGCAAGAGGCTTAGGCGGTGGCGATGAGCTTCGAGGGCGGCTGGGTCTCGCCCGGCTCCTCCGTCTGAAGCAGACGCTCGAGCGCCGAGACGCAGCGCGGGCAGAACTGGCTGCCGGACCCGCGCCGGAGCTCTTCGAGAGCCTCGTCGGCGGGACGCGCGGCGCGGTAGATGCGGGTGGTGAGCATCGAGTCGAGCGCGTCGGCGACGTGGATGATGCGGGCGCCGAGGGGGATCTCCTCGCCGGCGATGCCGTCGGGATAGCCGGTGCCGTCGAAGCGCTCGTGGTGCTGGCGAATCGCCGGAACGGCGTCCTGCAGGAAGCCGAGGCGGTCGATGATGCGCGCCCCTTCGTCCGCGTGACGCTGCATCAGGGCCCATTCGTCCGGCGTGAGGCTCGCCGGCTTCAGGAGGATCGAGTCCGGGATCGCGAGCTTGCCGATGTCGTGGAAGAGCGCTGCGTGACCGAGCAGGTCGAGCTCGGCCTGCGATAGTCCCAGCTCCCCCCCGATGGCGAGGGCGAGCTGTTGGACGCGGCGCGAGTGGCCGGCCGTGTAGGCATCCCGCGCGTCGACGGTGGCCGAGAGGCTCTCCATCGCCGCCGTGGAGCGCTCCTTGAGGAGCCTGTTCGCCTGCTCGAGTGAGACGTTCTGCTGCCGGATGGTGTCTGCGGCCTTCCGGAGCTTCTTGGTCGACTTCTCGGTGTGCCCGACGTAGGTGGCCATCGTCTTGCGCATGAGGAAGAGCGGTAGGACGAAGACGGCGAGGCCGTACAGGCCGATGGCCGAGTATGCGAGTGCGATTGCCCCGCCGACCGCGCCGAAGGCGACGTAGTGCGGCAAGAGCCACGAGAAGCGCTCGTTCCAGACGCCCCTCCACTTGTCGTGCCCTTCGAGCGCCATCGCGCCCGAGAGAAGGCCCGTGTTGACCACGAAGTACGCGCCGCCGGCGACGAGGCCGGCTGCGGCAATGACGAGCTCGCCCGTGGGGCTGTCGCTCGAGCCGATGCTGAAGACGGCGGCCGCGGCGAGCGAGGCGAGGCTGAGCGCGCCGATGTTGAAGCAGACGTAGTACCAGGCGTCGCGGCGTGAGCTCCACTCCACCGCGACGGTGGCGACGGCGAGCGGCAAGGCCGCCCGTGGCCCGAAAAGTGCCGCTCCTGCGAGGGCGCCGACGGCGCTGACCGAGATCGAGCCAGCTTCCATCTCGAGGGAGAGCGCCTGCCCTCCGCCGACGAGGATGATGATCGCGATCAAGCCGATGAGGTCGTCGTTCGTCCCGAATAGGGCTCCGGCAATGCCGGCCCCGATCCCGGCGATCGACACGAGGGCGACGAGCGCGGCTACGGGCGGCGAGAGGGCGAGGAAATGCGGGCGGCCCGGTGTGTGCGGTCGCGGCTGGTGCTGTTCGCGGCGTTCGCTCGCGCGTTGCTCGGGGATGGTACGCGAGACGACCGACGCGTACTCCCCTTCCTCGGGCACGGCCGCAAGCCGGGCCGGGCGCTCCGTCGGCGAAAGGAGCAGCGGCTCGCAGCTCGCGCCCTGGACACGGTTTCGGCCCTGGAGCTTTGCCCGGTAGACGGCGAGGTCGGCCTGGTGGATGAGTTCGTTCGGGTCGGTCCCGTCCTTGGGGAAACCCGCGACGCCGAGGGAGATCGTGGCGCGGATCGGCTCGCTCGACGTCTCCACCTCGAAGCGCCGGTCGGCAACCGCCCGCCGGATGCGCTCCGCGATCTCGAGAGCCTGCTCCGGCGGAGTTTCCGGCAAGAGAATGGCGAACTCCTCCCCACCGAAGCGGGCTGGAACGTCGTAATGGCGCAACTGCTTGCGGAAGACCTCCGCGATGCCCTTGAGGACGGCGTCGCCGGCGAGATGGCCGTACGAGTTGTTGATGTCCCTGAGGAGGTCGAGGTCGGCCATGATGATCGACATCGGCCGGTCCATGCGGCCTGCCCTGGCCAGCTCCTCACGCAGCTCTCCGGCGAAGTAGCGGGCGTTGAAGAGGCCAGTCTTCGGATCGACGCGCGCCTCCTCCTGCAGGGCCGGCACGCTCAACGAACGGTGGATCAGGAGGAGCGGGGCGACGGCGGTCGGAAGGAGCCATGGGTTCCAGGTCCAGATGGCCGCGAAGGCGACGCCGAGCGCTGCGAGGACGAAGTCGGTCGAAAGGCTCTCTGCGGAGAAGAGGCCGGTCTCTCGCAGCGTGTGGCCGCGCGCGAAATGGAGCATAGTCGCGAGCAGGACGTGGTTCAGCGTGACGAAGACGACGGAAGCTGCGAGCCCGCCGAGCGCGAACGTCACGTCTGGGTTCAGGTTCCAGCTCTCCACGACCTGCACCGCCCCCCACGCCGCCAAGCCGTTCAGCGTGTAGTTGGCGATGTTGAAGCCCTGGATGTACCAGGGGTAGCGCACCTTCAGCCATTCGGGGATGTGCTGGACGACGCCCATCAGGGCGACGAGCTCCGGCGGGAGCAGCATGGCCGCCGGGATGAGGAAGACGATCGTCGTGTGGTACGACTGGTCCCGAGGCGTCCGCACGACGAAGAGCTGGGCGATCGCGGCACACGAGGCGAGGACGAGGAACGTCGGCCAACCGTGCGACCCCGGCTTCAGATGCGATAGCGGGACGAGGGCGACGACGACGGCGAGTGCGGCCACCGAGAAGAGGTAGAGCTTGGCCTGGCGCGAGAGCGATTCCTCGGGCGGTTCGGGCCCGCTGCGGCGCTCGGTTGCGCCAAATTCGCTCGAGGCTGCGCTCATCTATTTCACTCCAGAGGACGCCATGCGCCGAAGGACGCTCCGTTCCACGCGTACGCGTGGGGCCGCAGAGCCATAGCTGCAAGGTACGACCTGCAGAAAGGGGGAGCGTCCCCCGTTCGAGGGACGCCCTGACCCCGCTTGCAAATTCCCCCGAAAGGGTGAGTCCGGCGTGGAGCGGGTTCTGGCTTCAGCGGCCGAGCGTCACGGAAGCGGCGGAGGGATCGTGTCGATTGGATCGACGATCCCGAGATCGGCTGCGAACTCCGCGAGCTCGGCGTCGCTCAGGTACTCGCCTTCCTCGGACGGCGCCTCGATTTCGGCGTTGTCCGACCAGGAGGCCGATGCCCAAGACGCGCTGGCCCACGAGGCGGCCGACTGCGAGTCGCTCGCCCAGGAGGCAGAGGCCCAGGAGGCAGAGGCCCAGGACGCACTCGCCCAGCTGGCCTGGTTCCAGGACGCAGAAGCCCAGGAAGCATTCGACCAAGAGGCGCTCGCCCAGGACGCGTTGGCGGAGGCCGTGCTGGCCCAGCTCGCCGCGTTGAAGACCTTGCCGCCGGAGACGTCGGTCGTGACGAACTTGTTCAGTGCCGCGTTCGGGTTCGGGGCGCTCGAGAGCGCGACTGCCTTCGCGACGTCGACCACGCCGACGCCTGCCGAGAGCGGAGCCGAATCGCCGGCCGGCCGCGCCGTCACCATCAGTGCGCCCTTGACCTGATCGGGCGTCCACGTGGGATGCACTGAGAGGATCTGGGCGGCTGCGCCGGCGACGACCGGAGCCGAGAACGAGGTACCGGAGAGTTGGATGTAGCCGGGGGCCACGACGCTCGCCGGCTTTTCGGTGACGAGGGTCGAAGCGGCGGGTACAGGGCCGACCATGTACCGGCCAGGCGCCGCGATGTCGGGCTTGGCGAAGCCGTCAAGCGTGTATCCGTAGGCCGACCACGGAGCGGTGTAGTCGTCGTTCGTCGAGACGGAGCCGTCGATGTCGTCCGCGCCGACCGTGATCACGAAGGGATCGCTGCCCGGTGCGAACGGCACGCCGCTCGGCTTGCCCTCGACGCCGTAGTTGCCGGCGGCCGCCACGACGACCACACCCGAGAGCCAGAGCCGCTCGACCGCCTTGTCCAGCGGGTCGTACATGAAGCTGTTCGCCTGGGATGAGTGGAGCGAGAAGTTGGCGACGCGGATGCCGTACTTGTCCTTGTTCTGAAGGATCCAGTCTGCGGCGCCGATGACGTCGCGCGTCATCGCCATGCCCTGGTCGTCCATGACGTCGATTGAGACGAGCTTGGAGGCGGGCGCGGCGCCGGCATAGCCCTCGCCCGAGCCCGCTGCGATCCCGGCCACGAAGGTGCCGTGGCCGCGGCCGTCGCCGGCGGAGTTGCCCGCCAGCGAGGTCATGTTCACCTCGGCGACGACGCGACCGCCGAAGTCGGAGCGCGAAGCGTCGATACCGGAGTCGACGACGGCGATCGTGGGCGTCGCGGCCGAGCTCCCACTCGCCCAGAACTTCTGGACGCCGGAGACGAACGGCCAGCGCTGCTTGTTAGAGAGGCTGCCGGCGAGCTGCACCGCCGAGTCCGTCGTGATCGCGGAAATCCCGTTCTTCGAGACCAGGTGGAGGATCTGGGCGCCGGCCAGGTTCGCAGCGAGCCCGTTCACGGATGTGAACTGCCGCTTGATGCCCTTCGCTGCGCCGCGCTCGCCGCTCTTCAGCTCGTTCTTGACGACCGAGGCGATGGCGCCGGTGGTCTTGTCGGCATCGCCCTGAACGATGACGTTGAACGTCTGCGAGGGATTCGCCTTTGCAGACGCGAGCAGACCCGGCGTCGTGTAGGCGTACCGGGACGAGGCGCTTGCAGCCGTAGAGGCCGTCAGCGCCAGCGCGACGACGATGAGCGACACAAAGCCGCGTCCGCCCTTGCCCCAGAGCGCGCTCGAGCGCGTCTCGCGCTTGGGCTTGCCCGAGAGGGCGTCTTGCCTTTCTCCGTTCCTGTCGCGATCGAGCCGCATCAATCGAGTCTTCCTGCCCTTCTCACTCACCGAAAGGCCGCAGGGCCGAGTGAGGTTGAACGCCACGTCGCAAGCTAGGGGCGTTAAACGAACGGAGCCTCCCCCTTTTGCGGGAGAGGCTCCGAATCTCACTCGTTCGGGGGATCAGCCCGTTCGGCGCGTTTGACCATCTACGCGGCCCAGGAGGCGGCTGCCCAGCTCGCCGCGTTCCAGCTCGCCGCGGCCCAGGAAGCGGCTGCCCAGCTGGCAGCGTTCCAGGAGGCCGATGACCAGCTCGCCTGGTTCCAGGACGCGTTTGCCCAGCTGGCTGCGTTCCAGGAGGCGTTTGCCCACGAGGCCTGGTTCCAGGAAGCCTGGTTCCACGAGGCCTGGTTCCAGGAAGCGTTCGCGGTGACCGCGTTCGCCCAGCTGGCCGAGTCGAAGGCCACGCCGCCGGTTCCGTCGGCGCCGACGTACTGGTTTAGGCCGAGGTTCGGATTGGGCGGGTTCGTGGCGTCGAAGGCGGCCTTCGCGTTCAGCTCGCCGACGCCGAGACATGCTCGCAGCGGCGGTCGGCCGTGCGGTCAGCATCAGCGCACCCTTGACCTTATCCGGAGTCCAGTTCGGGTTCTTGGCCAGGATCAGGGCTGCCGCGCCCGAGACCATCGGAGCGGAGAACGACGTTCCGGACATCCACATGTAGCCGGAGGACGTCAGACGCTCTGGATGCTCGAGCGGCATCGTCGAGAGCGAAGGCACCGGGCCGACGACGTAGCGGCCGGGGGCGCCGATGTCCGGCTTCGCAAAGCCGTCCAGCGTGTACCCGTAGGCCGACCACGGAGCTGCGGTGTCGTCGTTCGACGTGTAGCCGGTGTTGTTCGTGTCGGACGCGCCGACGGAGATCACGAACGGATCGTTGCCGGGAGCGTATGCGACGGTGGTGGGCAGACCGTCGACTCCGTAGTTGCCGGCGGCCGCCACGACGACCACGCCGTTGAACCAGAGCTTCTCGACAGCCTTGTCCAGCGGGTCGTACATGAAGCTCGCGGGGACCGTGGACTGGAGGGAGAAGTTCGCGACGCGGATGTTGTAGCGCGTCTTGTTCGCGAGGATCCAGTCCGCGGCCGCGATGACGTCGCTCGTCATCGCCATGCCGTTGTCGTCCATGACGTCGATCGAGACGATCGGTGCCGTGGGCGCCGCACCGGCATAGCCGGCCTTGGAGCCCGCGGCGATGCCGGCCACGAAGGTTCCGTGACCGCGGCCGTCGCCGGGCGAGTTCGGAAGGAGGCCTGTCATCGTCACCTGCTTGACCACACGACCACCGAAGTCGAGGCGGCTGGACTGCACGCCGCTGTCCACGATCGCGATCGCGGGCACGGTCAGCGGCGCGAGGGTGTTTCCGACGAAGAAGTCGGCCACGCCGGCCGAATCCACCCACGTCTCGTCGTTCGAGAACTGGCCGGACAGGCGGATCCGGGCGTCGGGTGTGATTGCGAGGATCCCCGGCCGCTTGGCGAGGTCGAGGATCTGTGCGCCCGTGAGCTCGGCGGAGACGCCGTTCACGCTCGTGAAGCTCTTCTTCAGGCCCTTCGCCTTGCCGGGCTTCGACTTCTCGGAGTTCCCGACCTGGCCGGCGACCCTGGCACTCTTCGTCCCACGGGTGCCCTGCACGATGACGTTGAAGACCTTGGTGGGATGCGCTTCCGCATCCGCCATCAGGCTCGCGGGAACGAGCGCACGCGCTGCCTGCATGGAGCGCGCCGTCTGTCCCGCGGTTGCCGCGACCGGCGCGGCCAAAGCAGCGACGAGCGCCAAAATGGCGAAACCACGCCCGGGCTCGCCCCAGAGCGCGCTGGAACGAGACTCGCCCCTGGGCTTACCCCAAAGCGCACTGCCTCGCAGATTGCCCCTCGTGCCGTTGACCTGCCGCATATGGTCTTCGTTTCCCTCCGCGCTCCTGGCGCGGGCCGCATTTGAATTCAGTCCCCATGATCGGCGGAAGCGGGCTTTTTTACCCACCCCGTTCGAGGGGCGGTGGCGAAGTTCACTCGTTCGAGTGAGCGAAGGGCGCCCGTAGACTGGCTCCCGTGCGGCTCCGAGTCGAAATCGCGCTCGCCCGAGCGGCAGGACGGCTTTCGCGGCTCGCCGGAAGGGGTGGCGGGACGACGATTCCCGGGAAGATTCTCGCCACCGTGGATCCCGGCGCGGTGGGAACGTTGGCCGGCCGCCTGCCGCTGGGATCCGCCATCATGTCCGCTACCAACGGGAAGACAACGACGGCCGCAATGGTCGCCGAGATCGTCGGAGACCGCGTCAAGCTCGCGCACAACCGGGCGGGCGCCAACCTCGTTTCGGGAGTGGCGTCGGCGCTCCTCGCCTCTAACGGCGCCGACCTAGGGCTTTTCGAGGTGGACGAGGGCGCGTTTCCAGACATCTCCGGCCGGATCCGGCCGCAGGCCGTCTGTCTCGGGAACCTCTTCCGTGACCAGCTCGACCGCTACGGCGAGCTCGAGCACATCGCCGAGCGCTGGCGCACCGCGGTCTCCGATCTCGACCCGGCGGCCTGGACGGTCGTGAACGCCGACGATCCGCTCCTGGCCGACATCGCGCGCGGTCGCACCGAGGCGCTCCGGTTCGGGATCGACGACCCCTCGGTGGCGCGCGAGCGCCTCCCCCACGCCGCCGACTCGAAGTACTGCCGGACGTGCGGGGCGCCGTACGACTACGCCGCCGCGTACGTCGGACACCTCGGCGACTACCGCTGCCCGCGCTGCCACGAGGCGAGGCCCCCGCTCGACGTCGCCGCCAGGGCGATCGAGTTCTCCGGCCTCGAGAGCTCGTCGTTCGACCTGGTCACGCCGGAAGGCACGCGCCGCGTTTCCGTGCCGCTCCCGGGGCTCTACAACGTCTACAACGCCCTCGCCGCGGCCTCGCTCTCTCTCGTCCTCGGCGCCGGACTGGACGACGTCGAGGCCGGTCTCGCCCGCTTCAGGGCTGCATTCGGGCGCTTCGAGCGCATCAGGGCAGGCGACCGCACCGTCCTGCTCCTCCTGGTGAAGAACCCTGCGGGCGCGAACGAGGTCGTGCGTACGCTCGTGGACGCAGGCGCGCCAGGACGCCTGCTCGTCGCTCTCAACGACGAGATCGCCGACGGGCGCGACGTCTCGTGGATCTGGGACGTCGATTTCGAGCCGCTGGTCGGGTCTCTCCAAGAGCTCGTCGTGAGCGGCTCGCGCGCCCAGGAGCTGGCGCTTCGCTTCAAATACGGCGGGCTCGATCCCGAGAAGATCACGCTTCAGCCGGACCTCGCGGACGCACTTAGCTACGGGGTCGAAGGAACCCCGCTCGGAGGCGAGCTTGTCGTCCTCCCCACGTACACCGCCATGCTCGCGTTGCGGCACATCGCCGCGGAGCAGGGCCTCGTCCGCCCGTACTGGGAGGAGGCCGTCGCATGAAGCTCGTCGTCGGGCACCTCTATCCCGAATATCTGAACATCTACGCCGACCGCGGCAACATCGCCGTCCTCGAGCGCAGGAGCGCGTGGCGCGGCATCGAGCTTGACTACCGGACGATCGGCCTCGGCGAGGCCGTCCGGCCGGGCGAGCACGACCTCTACTACGTCGGCGGCGGCCAGGACCGCGAACAGGCGCTCATTGCGCCGGACCTCGCCGCCAAAGGCCCCGCGCTCACCGAAGCCGTGGAAGCGGGCGCAGCATTCCTGGCCGTGTGCGGGGGCTATCAGCTCCTCGGCCACTTCTACCGCGACCGGTCGGGCGCCGAGCTCCCCGGGATCGGTCTTCTCCCCCATCACACGGTCGCCGGCGAGCGGCGCATGATCGGCGACGTCCTCCTCGAGTGTGAGCTCGACGCGGGCGTGCCGAGGACCCTGGCCGGCTTCGAGAACCACGCGGGCCGCACCTATCTCGACGACGGCGCCCAGCCGCTCGGGCGCGTCGTCTCGGGATTCGGGAACAACGGCAAGGACAGATTCGAGGGGTGCCGCGTCGCCGGTGCCGTTGGCACGTACCTCCACGGCCCGCTTCTACCCCGGAACCCCTGGCTCGCGGACTGGCTCATCGCGCGCGCCCTGGCGCGGAGGCTCGGCGAGCCCCCGGAGCTCGATCCTCTGGGCGACGACCTCGAGGCGGCGGCGAAAGCCGTCTCCGCCGAGCGAGCGCGGAGCCGCGGCGGGCGTTTCTAGGCCGTTCGCGCCCTGCGGCGCCTGCGGGCGGCCGCCTGGGTAGCCCGATCGGCGCAGTAGTGGCAGCAGTAGCGCCGGCTCCGGTTCCGAGAGCGGTCGACGAACACGCAGCAGCAGGGCGAGGCGGCGCAGAGGCCGAAGCGCTTCCAACCGCCCTCCTCGATCACGCCCAAAAGCGCGACGCTCGCGCGTCCGGCGAGCTCGTCCACGAGGGACCGCCGACCGATGCCGTAGCGAAAGGTCCAGCCCCCGTTCCTCGGCTCGAGCTGCGGGATCGCCCCCGCCTCGCGCGCCACTGCGTTCAGCTCCTCGACGGCCTTGGCTTCGTCGGCCGCTCCGAAGGCCTTCCGGAGGCGGTCGCGCATCGCCCGGAGCGGCGCGAGGTCGCCCTCCCTCGCCCGCATCGCCTCGTCGTCCAGACGGAACGCACGCAGGATAACCTGCAGCATCTCGATGTCGTCGAGGTGCTCGGGCGGGTCGTTCAGAACGTCCCACGTGTTCGCCAGAGCGACAGCGAGGGCGATCGAATCTCTTTCGTGCGGAAGGACCACTGGACTTTTCTCCGAAATCAGTCTAACTTCGTCAGTCCCGTAACGTCTTTTGCTAATGATGGCCGTCGACCACCGAGAAGTCGCCCTTCCCCACGGGGAGCTGGGCGCCGAGACCTCGGCAGCCGCGGCCGGCACCCCGCTCCGCCGAACAGGGCTTTGGGGCGACGCATTCGTCCGCTTCACGCGTAACCGCGCGGGCCGTGGCAGCGTCGGCCATCTTCGGCGTCATCGTTCTCTACTGCGTGATGGTGCCGTTCGTCTCGCCGTACGGCCCGAACGTGGTCAATTTCAAGGACGCCTACCTGCCCGCGAGCCTTCAGCACCCGTTCGGGACGGACAAGTTCGGCCGCGATCTTTTCACCCGCATTGCGATCGGCGGGCGGATCTCGATCGCCATTGGCTTCGCGGGGACCATCGCGATTCTGACCGTCGGCGTCATCTACGGCTCGATCGCCGGCTTCCTCGGGGGGACCGTGGACGACGTTCTCATGCGCCTCCTCGACGCGCTCTACGGTCTCCCCTACCTCCCGTTCGCCATCATCACGACGCAGATCCTGAGCCCGAGCGGCGAGGTCACGTTCTGGACGATGGTCGCGGCGCTCACGATCGCAAGCTGGCTCACTACCGCGCGGATCGTCCGGGGCCAGGTGACGACGCTCAAACAGAACGAGTACGTCAGGGCCGCCCGGGCCGTGGGCGCGCGCTGGTACCGGATCCTGAGCCGCCACCTGCTACCGAACACGCTCGGCGTGCTCATCATCGCGGCCTTCCTCGACCTTCCGGGCGTGGTGCTCGGCGAGGCCTTCCTCTCATTCATCGGTCTCGGGATCAACCCGCCGACGGCCTCATGGGGCTCGATCGCCCAGGACGGGCGGGCCGCCTTCGTCCTCCATCCTTTGGTGCTCTTCATGCCGAGCCTTGCCATCGCAACGCTCGTTCTATGCGCGAACTTCATCGCCGACGGCCTGCGGGACGCGCTCGATCCTCGCACCCGCGCCGAGCGCACCTGAATCGCTCCCTTCGCTTTCGTATCATCGGAGCGAACGGAGGCGGCACGCTCAAGCGCAGATCTAAGGTCTCGGTGGACGAGGAATGGCGCCGCGTACTGACGGGCGAAAGGCGCGGTCACTTCTGCTGGAACCCGACGGTGCGGCGGATCAGCCGTGCGATTCCTTCGGATCCGCGTTGCAAGCTCTGCGACACCCCGTTCGGGCGCCCGGGGAACCTCCTCCGCTTCCTTGGATTCGGCCCTTCTCGCATCAACCGCCGCATTTGCAGCGGCTGTATCCACGCGCTTCAGAAGCGCCCAGGCGGCGCCGAGGTCGAGGCCACGTTTCTCTTTGCCGACGTCCGTGGGTCGACTGGGCTCGCCGAGCGCGTCGGCGCGGAAGAATTCCGCGGGTTGATGGCGCGGTTCTACGCCGAGGCGGCAGCCGCGGTCGACGCGCGGAACGGCATCGTCGACAAGTTCGCAGGAGACGAGCTCGTCGCGCTCTTCATTCCCGGCTTCTCAGGGCCTGACCATGCAACCGACGCCGTGGACGCCGCGCGGGAGCTCCTGGCTCGAACCGGCCACGAGGACGGCGCGCCGTGGCTTCCCCTGGGCGCCGGCGTGCATGTCGGGACGGCCTACATCGGGACCATCGGTGAGGACGAGGCGCTCGATTTCACGGCGTTGGGCGACCCCGTCAACACGGCTGCCCGCCTAGCCGGTGTTGCGGGCGCCGGCGAGATCCTCGTGTCCAGGACCGCCGCGACCGCTGCGGATCTGGACACCGACGGGCTCGAGACGCGCTCTCTCGACCTACGCGGTCGCTCGAAGGCTCTGGAGGCCGTCGTGCTGGGCATCATGGCTCACGGAGCCCACATTGCACCGAGGTAGACCACGGGGTCTCCCGGCTGCCAGCGCTCCAGGAACCGCTGGATGGGCGGATGCACCGGCAGGCCCAGGAGCTCTTCCCCGCCGAAGAGGCGATGACCGCGGACGGCAGCGTCCTTCGACGTGACGGTCTCGAGTGAGCGGCCTCCGAGGTAGCCCGCGAAGACGATGTGCACGACGTGCTTGGCCGGGAGCCCCTGGGGTGCGATCGACTCGACGACAGCGATCGGCCCCTCCAGGGGAAAGTCCTCGTCGATCCCGCACTCCTCTGCGAGTTCGCGTTTCAACGCCTGGAGAAGAGTCTCCCCCGCGTCCACGCCGCCGCCGGGGAGCATCCAGTACTCGTTGCCCGGCTTCTCCTGGCGGATGAGAAGTGTCCGGCCCTCGCGCCGGAGGACAGCGGAGACCCTGATTCTCGGCTCCATCACACGGTTTGCGACGAGCCGAAGCCGCGCACGCCCCTCTCGCTCCCCGGCAGCTCGTCCACCTCGCGGACGGCGACCTCGGGAACGGGCAGGACGACGAGCTGGGCGATTCTCTCACCCGGCTCGGCGACGAACGTCCTCTCGCGGTCGGTGTTCAGGAGCACGACCTTGATCTCGCCGCGGTAGCCCGAGTCGATCAGGCCCGGCGAGTTGACGACCGCGATCCCGTGCCGAGCCGCCAGGCCCGACCGCGGTTGGACGAACCCTGCATACCCCTTGGGGATCGCAACGGCGAGCCCCGTACCGACGAGCGCGCGCTCGCCCGGGCCGAGCCGAACCTCGTCGCAGGCAGCGAGGTCGAGGCCGGCATCGCCCTGATAGGCGTGCTCCGGGACGTGCGCGTCTTCCCGGAGCTTCTGGATCTCGAGGTCGATCACTGGCCGCGGGCCTTGGCGCTGGTCGCGGGCTCGGCAACGAGGTACGGCGCGAAGTGCGGCACTTCGCGCTGCGGGAGCTGGGCGAGGACGACGACTCCCTCCGCCGTGTCCAGCCGCTCGTCGATCGGCGCGCCAAGCTCGTAGAGCTCGGCGAGGATGCGACCCTCGCCATAGGGGACTAGGAGGCGAACCTGGCGCAGGCGTTCCGCAAACCGCGCCGCGATCCGGCCTTTGAGCCCGTCGAGTCCCTCGCCGGTGAGCGCCGAGACCTCGAGCGCACCCGGGAAGCGGTTCGCGAGGCGGCGGCGCCTCAGCGGGTCGACGGCGTCGATCTTGTTCAGGAGGAGCTCCACGGGGAGCTCTGAGCCGCCGATCTCGCCGAGAACGGACTCGACGGCCGCGATCGTGTCGTCCAGGTGCTCGTCCGAGGCAGAGGCGTCGGCCACGTGCAGCACGAGGTCGGAAGTCAGTGTTTCCTCGAGAGTGGCGGCGAAGCCCTCGACCAACTGATGCGGGAGGCGCCGGATGAAGCCGACGGTGTCGGTCACCAGGTACCGACGGCCTTCGTGGGCAAAGCCGCGCGTGGTCGGGTCGAGAGTCTCGAAAAGCCTGTCGTCGACGGATACCGACGCGTCCGTGAGCGCGTTCAGAAGCGTGGACTTGCCCGTATTCGTGTACCCCGCGAGCGCGACGACCGGCGTCTCCCCGCGTCGGCGTGCCTTGCGCTGGGTATCGCGGCGGCGCTCGAGCTCCTTGAGCCGGCGCCTGAGCTGGCCGATCCGACGCCGGGCGAGCCGTCGGTCGGTCTCGAGCTGCGACTCGCCGGGGCCGCGCGTCCCGATACCGCCCCCCAGGCGCTCGAGGTGCTGCCACATGCCGCGCATCCGCGGGAGGTTGTACTCGAGCTGGGCCAGCTCGACCTGGAGCTTGCCTTCGGCGCTCGTGGCGTGCTGGGCGAAAATGTCGAGGATGAGCTGCGTGCGGTCGACCACGCGCAGCTTGAGCTCGTCCTCGAGGCGGCGCTGCTGGCCCGGGTCGAGGTCGTCGTCGACGACGAGAGACTCGGCGTCGGAGCCGGCGACCGCCTGCTTCAGCTCGACGAGCTTGCCCTTCCCGACATACGTGCGCGGATCGGGCGCGGGCCGGCGCTGCAGGAGCTCTCCCACCGGCTCGACGCCCGCGGTGCGCAGAAGCTCCCGCATCTCGGCGAGCTCGTCCTGTTCGTCAACGCCCTGGGCCAGCACGGCGACGAGGAAGCCCCGCTCCGGCTCGGCCCCCGGCGCGGGATCCGGCTGGTGATGGGTCACACCCGGATTATGCCCCCGCCTCGACGCGGAGCGAAGTTGCAATTCGGGAGGCCGCCTCCTCGAGCCGCTCGTCGGCGACGGTGAGCGAGATGCGCACGTAGCCCTCGCCGCTCGGCCCGAACGACGGTCCCGGCGAGACCACGACACCCGCCTCCTCGAGAACGAGCTCTGTGAACGTCTCAGAGGTATGACCACCCGGCACGCGCACCCAGATGTAGGGCGTCGCCCGCGGCGGGTCGGCCGGCAGGCCGATGCCTGCAAGCGCCTCGATCATGAGGTCCTGGCGGCGGCGGTAGATCGCCGACATCTCGGCGGGGAAGCCGCGTGCCTCGGTCAGCGCGGCAGCGCCGGCGAGTTGGAGCGCGTCGAACATGCCCGAGTCGAGATTCGTCTTCAAGCGGCGGAACTGCTCCACGACCTCGGCATTTCCCGCCACCCAGCCGACGCGCCAGCCGGTCATGTTCCAGCCCTTCGACAGCGAGAAGATCTCGACGCCGACCTCCTTCGCGCCGCTCGTGGCCAGGAAGCTCGGCGCGTCGTAGCCGTCAAAGGCGATCTCGGAATAGGCGTTGTCGTGGACGACGATGAGGTCATTGGCACGGGCGTACTCGACAGCCCGGTCGAAGAAGCCGGGCGCGACCATGGCTCCTGTCGGGTTGTTCGGGTAGTTGAGGAAGAGCAGGTTGGCTCGCGCGGCCACGTCGGCCGGGACTGCATCCAGGTCGGGCATGAACTCGTTTTCCGCCTGGAGCGGCAGATAATGGACGTCCGCACCGGCAAAGAGGGGCCCCGACGTGTAGGGCGGGTAGCCGGGCTCGGGGGCGAGCGCGACGTCGCCAGGATCGAGGCAGGCGAAGGCGATATGGGCAACCCCCTCCTTGCCGCCCAGGACGGGCACGACCTCGATCGCCGGGTCGAGGTCGACGCCGAAACGTTCCTCGTAGAAGTCTGCGACTGCGCCTCGAAAGGGCTCCAGTCCTCGGTTTGACGGGTACTGGTGAGTCACCGGGTCAGCGGCCGCCTTCTGGAGCGCGCGGATCACCGGCTCGGGCGTCGGGAGATCCGGGTCGCCGATTCCCAGGCTGATCACGTCGATGCCTTCGCGCCGCTTTTCCTCGATCTTCCGTTCCAGCTCGGCGAAGAGGTAAGGCGGAACGAGGTCGAGTCGCTTCGCGAACTTCATCCGGCCAGCCACTCTGAGCTCAGCTCGCCGGTACAGATCTCCTGCGCCGACCCCGTCAACCGGGCGCGCAGATCGGAGTCGAGCTCGACGAGAAGGTCGCCCCCGGCGAGATGTACGGTGACGGGGCTGTCGCACCATCCGTTCACGATGGCGGCGCCGGCGACCGCGCAGGCGCTCGTGCCCGAGGAGAGTGTCTCCCCGGCTCCTCGCTCCCAGACGCCCGCAGTCGCGTCCGTGCGCGAATTGACGCGGACGAGCTGCACATTTGTCCGCTCGGGAAAGCGCGGGTGGTTCTCGACGAGTGGGCCGAGCCGCAAAAGCTCTTCGCGTGCGGGGTCGCGGGCGATGACAGCGTGTGGATTACCCACCGACACGGGCGTGAACTCGAGCTGCGTTCCGTTCACGTCGAGCGCCTCGGTGGGCGCGACCTCGACCGGGCCCATGTCCATCTCGACCTCGAGTCCGCCGTGCATCCGGGCGTGAACCTCGCGCTTGCCGACGGCGATCGCGACCTCGTCGGCGCCGCTCCGGCGGGCGAGCCAGCGGGCGGCGATCCGCGTCCCGTTGCCCGAGAGCTCCGCAGTCGAGCCGTCGGGATTCCAGATGACGATCTCCGCGCGTGGCCCGTCTGTCACGACTACCTCGAGGATCCCGTCCGAGCCGACACCGAAGTGGTAGTCGCACAGCCTGCGGACCAGAGCCGCCTCGAGCGGTGCGCCGACCTCGTCCCGCTCGACGAGGAGATAGTCGTTGCCGAGCCCGTGCCATTTCGCGAAGCGCAAAGCGCCGACAGCGTAACGAAGCGGTCTTCGCCCTCAGGCTCTCTGCGCCTGTGCGAGGAGCTCGGCTGCGGTCTCTTGCGCCGGACGGTCGGGCGAAACCGTTTGAATACCGGGGATCCGGCGCATCCACTTGCGTTGGTAGGCGGCATATCGGCGTGTGCGTAGTGCAATCGCGGCGACCGCCTCGTCGCGTGGAAGCTCGGCGACCTCGCGCAGGCCGATGATCTGGCTTGCGGTCCGTGAGATCGGGGCCCCAAGCGCGCGGGCGACCTCCTTCTCCACCCCGCTCGCGAACATCGCCTCGGTGCGCTCGCGAATGCGCTCGTCGAGGGCGTCTTTCGGAACGTCGAGGCCGAAGATCAGCGTCGGGTGGCGGGTCTCCTCGCTCCAGAGGCGGTCGCGGGGCGGTGCGAGCGATCCGCCCGCGTCGCACAGCTCCAGGGCGCGGACGACGCGCCGGCGGTCATTCGGGTGGACGGCCTGTGCCGCCTCCGGGTCGCGCTCGGCGAGGGCGGCATGCGCCTGCTCGGGCCCATTCCGGTCGTAGAGGCGCTCCCAGCGCTCGCGTGCGCCGGGCGGTGGCGCGGGCGGGAGCTCGAGGTCGGCGAGTGCAACGCGGAAGTAGAGGCCGGTGCCGCCGACGACGATCGGCGTGCGTCCCTGGGCCAACGCACCGTCGACGGCCTCGTGCGCGAGACGCTGGTATTCGGCGACGGTGCCTTCGTGGTCGAGCGGCCAGATGCCGACGAGCGCAGTGGGCCGCTCGGGTTGGTTCGTGAGGATCGGCAAGCCGTAGTAGACCTGCATCGAGTCGGCGGAGACGATCTCGGCAGGAACGGTGTCTGCGATCGCCTCCGCGACGGCCGACTTGCCGCTCGCCGTGGGCCCAAAGATCGCAATGACCATCCCAGACAGGTCAGCGGTGGACATGACACCGGGGCCGCCGCGGGCCTCCCTCCGCTTCCAGCCTATTCGGGAAAAGCGCGCGGGTGGCGCGCGGAATGTGGGAAGAGCGGGTCAGGCTGCGACGAGGGCTGCCTGCCTGCCGCGCAGCGTCGTCGACGTCGAGTCCTCGATGCGGACGTTGACGAGCGCGCCGGGCTCGGCATCCCCGGTGAAGTTGACCGTGGTGTTCCGTCGGGTGCGGCCCCGCAGCACCTCAGGATCGGTTCTGCTCGGGCCCTCGACGAGTACCTGCTCCATCCGGCCCACGCGCTCCGCGTTCCGGCGGGCGGCGAGCCCCTGCACGACATCGATGAGGCGCTCGATGCGCTCGGCCTTCACCTCGTCAGGCACCTGGTCGGTCATCGTCGCCGCCTCGGTACCGTTGCGCGCGCTGAAGAGGAAGGTGAACGCGTCGTCGTAGCCCACCTCCTCGACCACCTCGACCGTCTCGGCGAAGTCCTCCTCGGTCTCGCCCGGGAACCCGACGATGAGATCGGTTGTGAGCGCGAGGTCGGGAATCGCGGCGCGCAGCTTGTCCACAAGGGCGAGATAGCGCTCCCGGCTGTACGTGCGCCGCATCGCTTTGAGAATGCGCGTGGAGCCCGACTGGAGGGGAAGGTGAATGTGCTCGCAGACTGCATCGCACTCCGCCATCGCGGCGATCACGGGATCTCTGAAGTCTTTGGGATGCGGGCTGGTAAAACGGACCCGGTCCATGCCGCTGACGCGGTCCAGCGCGCGCAGGAGCTCGCCGAACTCCGTCCTGAGCTCAGGCGCGAGGTCGCGTCCCCAGGAGTTGACGTTCTGGCCGAGGAGCGTCACCTCGCGGACGCCGTCGCGGGCGAGCGCGGTGACCTCCGCGACGATGTCCCCCGGCCTTCTGCTCTGCTCACGCCCGCGTACCGCGGGGACGATGCAGTAGGCGCACTTCGAGTTGCAGCCCATCGAGATCTGCACCCACGCCTGAAAGCGACGTTCCCGCCGAGTCGGCAGATCGGCCGCAAACTCGCGCCACTCCGCGAACCTTCCCCGCACGATGCCCTCGCCGCCGGCGCCGACCCAGTCCGCGAGGTGTGAGATCGACCCCGGGCCGAAAGCCACGTCCACCTCGGGATAGAGCTCGAAGATGCGCTCGCGCTGCGCCTCCGCGTAGCAGCCGCCGACGGCGATCACCTTCTCCGGTTCTCGTGCCTTGAGTGCCCGCGCCTGAGCGAGGTGAGCGGCGAACCGCTGGTCGGGCTTCTCGCGCACTGTGCACGTGTTGAAGACGATCACGTCAGCGATGTCCTGCGAGCGCGCCTCCCCCAGTCCGAGCGACTCGAGCATGCCCTTGATCCGCTCGGAATCGTGCGCGTTCATCTGGCATCCGAAGGTGGATACGAAGTAGGTCCGCACGTCGGGCACTGTAGCGACGGAAACGGCCTTGTCTCGCCAGGGAGTGGCAATAGGATCGGGCGGCCGTCGAAACCCTGGGGGAAATCAGCGTGCCTTTCTTGAGCTCACGCCGGAGGCGTCTGCTTGCCGGCTTCGTCACTCTGGTCGCGGCGCTGCTGCTTGTCGTTTCCGTCTCCAGTGCGGCCGCGGCGCCGACTGACCTTTTCTTCTCCGAGTACATCGAGGGGACGAGCAATAACAAGGCACTGGAGATCTTCAACGGCACCGGTGCGCCCGTGGACCTGACCGCCCAGGGCTACAAGGTCCAGATGTTCTTCAACGGCAGCGGCACGGCCGGGCTCACGATCAACCTCACTGGCTCGCTCGCGAACGGCGACGTCTCCGTGCTCGCCCAGCACGGCGAACGCGACCATCCTTGCCCAGGCCGATCAGACGAACGGCGCGGGCTGGTTCAACGGCGACGACGCGGTCGTCCTGCGCAGAGGGACGGCGGTGCTCGACGTCATCGGGCAGTTGGCTCCGATCCCGGTACCGAATGAGGAACCGGGCTCACGAGCACCGCAGACAACACCCTCCGCCGCAAGGCAACCATTCAGGCCGGCGACCCCAACGGCAGCGACGCCTTCAACCCAGCGGACGAGTGGAACGGGTTCGCAACCGACACCTTCGACGGGCTCGGCGCCCACGAGAGCAATCCCGGCGACCAGCCTCCCCAGGTGGTTTCGACGTCTCCCGGCAGCGGCGAGGCGAACGTCCCGGTGGGCGCGAACAGCAGCGTCACGTTCAGCGAGCCGGTCGATGTCACGGGAGCCTGGTTCTCGATCTCGTTCGGCTCGAGCGGCAACCACTCCGCCACGGCCGGCGGCAGCGCGACCACATACACGCTCGATCCGGCTAGCGACTTCCCCGCGAACGAGGCGTGCACCGTGACCGTCTTTGCCGGGCAGTCACTGACCAGGACGTCGACGACCCGCCCAACACGATGGCCCCGAACTACGTCTGGAGCTTCACGACCGTGGCGCCGCAGCGATCCACGAGATCCAGGGCGAGGCGCACATCTCGCCGTTGGCCGGCCAGAACGTCTCGAGCGTGCCGGGAATCGTCACGGCGCGGAGCTCGAACGGTTTCTGGATGCAGGATCCGAACCCGGACGCCGACGACGCCACCTCCGAAGGCATCTTCGTCTTCACGACTTCAGCTCCGACCGCCGTCGGCGACGCCGTCCAGGTCAGCGGGCGCGTGCAGGAGTTCAGGCCAGGAGGCGCGACGCACTCGATCGCCGTCCAGGTGACAGACGAGGGCGGGCTAAGCGCGGTCTCGACCGCAACCGTGAGCGTGACGAACGTCGAGCCCACCGTCGCTGCTTCGTTCTCCTCCGGAGCGGTGACCTGCGGCGCGAACAACGCCACGCTGTGAGCTTCGCGGAACTGGGCCCGGATTCGTTCACGGCCTCGGTCGACTGGGGGGACGGTTCAGCTCCCGAGTCCCTCGGCTCGGTCTCGAGCCCGTTCTCCGCGACCCATACGTACGCGACGGCGGCGACCTACCCGGCCACCGTCACGGTCACCGACGACGAGGGCGGGACCGGCTCGGCCGATGCCTCCGCGCGCGTGAACTACGTAGTGACCGTTCTGCGCCCGCTCGGCGACCGCGCGAAGGACGTGTTCAAGTCGTCCAGCACGATTCCCGTGAAGAGCAGCATCGCCGACTGCGACGGCTGACACCCCCTCCGACCTCCAGGTGCGCATCCGCGTCGTCAAGACCTCGGACGCGCCGCCGCCGCAGGAGGTCAACGAGCTCGTGTCGACGTCCGGCGCCGACCGCACCGGGTTCATGCGCTTCGTCGGCGGGACCTACACGTACAACCTCTCGGCCAAGGCGCTGCCGATCCGAGCGGCACCTACCGGATCGAGATGACGCTGCCCAACGGCCAGGTCGTGACCGCGTCGTTCGCCGTCAAACCCTGATCATTTCGCGAATTCAGTCGCTCGAGACTCCCGGATCACGGTCACCTTGATCTGACCCGGGTACTCGAGCTGGTCCTCGATCTCGCGGGCGATCTCGTGTGAGAGGAGCACGGCGGTGTCGTCGTCGACCTCCGTCGGCTTGACCATGACGCGGATCTCGCGGCCAGCCTGGAGAGCGTACACCCGCTCCACGCCCTTCTTCGCAGAGGCGATCTTCTCCAGGGACTCGAGGCGCTTGATGTAGTTCTCGAGACTCTCTCCGCGCGCGCCGGGGCGCGAGGCGGAGATCGCGTCCGAGGCGATCACCAGCACCGCCTCGACGGTCTGGGGCTGCACCTCGTAATGGTGCGCCTCGATCGCGTGCACGACGTGCTGGGACTCGCCATAGCGCTTCGCCTGCTGCGCCGAGATGACCGCATGCGAGCCCTCGACCTCGTGCGTCATCGCCTTGCCCAGGTCGTGCAAGAGGGCGGCTCGCTTGGCCGTCTTGACGCTCGCGCCGAGCTCGGAGGCCATGATCCCGGCAAGGTGGGCGCACTCGAGCGAGTGCTTCAGGATGTTCTGCCCGTAGCTCGTCCGGTAACGAAGCCGGCCGAGTAGCTTCACGAGCTCCTCGTGCATCTGCCCGCAGTTGGCCTCGAACACGGCCTGCTCCCCCGCCTGCTGAATGTGCTCCTCGATCTCCGCCTTGGAGCTGTAGTACATCTCTTCGATGCGGGAGGGATGGATGCGTCCGTCCTCGACGAGCTTCGTGAGGGTGAGCTTCGCGACCTCGCGGCGAACCCCGTCGAAAGATGAGAGGACGACCGCCTGCGGGGTGTCGTCGATGATGAAGTCGACGCCGGTGATGTTCTCGAGGGCGCGGATGTTCCGGCCTTCGCGGCCAATGATCCGGCCCTTCATGTCGTCGGATGGAAGCTCGACGATAGAGACCGTCGTCTCGGCCGCGTGGCTCGCGGCCACGCGCTGGAGCGCGTCGGCAACGAGGTTCCGCGCGCGCCGTTTGGCATCGGTGCGCGCCTCCTCCTCCATCTGCCGCACCATCCGCGCCATCTCGTGGCGGACGAGCTCCTCGGAGCGCTCCAGGACGTGCCGCTTCGCCTCCTCGATGGTGAGGCCGGAGATTCGCTCGAGCTCCTTGATCTGCTGCTCCCCCGCGGCCTTGGCCTCCTCCTGCATCGCCTTGAGGTGCGTTTCCCGGTCGGCGAGGCCCTGCTCGCGGCGCTCAAACTCGATCAGCTTGCCGTCGATCTCCTCTTCCTTGGCGAGCACGCGCTCCTCGATCTTGACGATCTCGCCCCGCTTCTCCCGCAGCTCGTTCTCGACTTCGGCGCGGAGCTTGAGCGCCTCCTCGCGCGCTTCCACCTGGGCCTCGCGGCGGATCGCCTCGGCGCTTCGCTTCGCCTCCTCGCTCAAGCGGCGGTTGTCTGCCGCCGTCGCACCGGCGCGGCGGGAAGACAGCAGGCGCGATCCCACGTAGATGCCGACAACCAGGCCAGCCCCGATCCCGGCGATCAGGAGGCCGATGAGAATCACCATTCCTCGCTCCTACGTGGTCAGGCCCGTAGGAACGGGTTCGTCGATCGGTGGTCCAGAAACCAGCAGGCCTATGCCTGCCTACTCGAGGCGCATCCTCCAGGTCTCAGGGCCGTTGGTCATGAACTGGGCTTCGAAGGGTCGTGGTTGCAGATTTCCCGATTCGAACGAAAAACCGTTCCATGCAGGCTTTTTTTGTGTGTGGTGACGCAGGGCTATCCTAGCCCCTCCACGCCGTTCCCGTCCAGGCTTCCCACGACGCATTCGACGGTCTCGAGGTCGAATCCGCGGCGCTGGAGGAGCACCCAGGCCTTCTGCGGGACCAGGCCGGCAACGAGGCGCCGGGCCCGGTCGGTCTCCGGCTCGAGTTCGGCCACCGCCGCTGCGAAGTCTGCCTCTCGCAGGCCCTCGCCCGCGAGGCGGGCCTCGATGGCAGCATCCCCCCACCCTCGCTCCGCAAGTGCGACAGCACGGCCCCGGGCAAGCCGCCCGTCGTCGACGAAGCCTGCTTCGGCGAGCGTGCCGACCACGGCTTCCTCGGCGTCCGGGCGCACCCCACGGCTCTGCAGCAGCTCGCGAAGCCGCCGTTCGGATAGAGGCCGGGCGCGCAGGGAGCGCACCGCAGTCCCCAGGGCACGCTCGCGGCGAAGCTCTCGAGCGAGAGACCGGGCGAGCGGGCGGTCGAGCACGATGCCGGGGCGGAGAGCACAGCGCACGACGACCCCCTCGGGGACCATCCGCCACGCCTGCCCGTCGAGCTCGACGGAAAGGCGCCCGGGACCCGCCCTGCGAAGCGCGGTGATCCTAGGCGGCTGCGACCTCGTCCGCGGCCTGCTCGGCCGCCTCGGCCTCCGCGTCCGCCCGGGACGGCGTGCTCGCGTCGTCGCTGATCGGCAGGAGCCGTGACGAGACGACCGCGTCGGGGCCGAGCTCCGTCTGCAAAGCGCGAAGGATCTGCTCCGCGACGTCGGGATGCTCGCGCAGGAAGGCCGTCGCATTCTGCCGTCCTTGCCCGAGTCGCTCGTCTCCGTAGCTGAAGTATGAGCCCGACTTCTGCACGAGCTTCTTCTCGAGGCCGACCTCGAGGACCGTTCCTTCCCACGAGATGCCGTCGCCGTAGATGATGTCGAACTCCGCCTGCTTGAACGGTGGCGCGACCTTGTTCTTCACGACCTTGACGCGGACGCGGTTACCGATCGCCTCGACGCCCTCCTTGAGGGTCTCGATGCGCCGGATGTCGAGCCGGACCGAGGAGTAGAACTTCAGCGCCCGGCCGCCCGGCGTCGTCTCGGGATTGCCGAACATGACGCCGATCTTCTCCCGCAGCTGATTCGTGAAGAGGGCCACGGTGCCGGTGCGGTTGAGCGTGCCGGCGAGCTTCCGGAGCGCCTGGCTCATGAGGCGTGCCTGCAGCCCGACGTGGCTGTCCCCCATCTCGCCTTCGATCTCGGCCTTGGGCGTCAGCGCGGCGACCGAGTCGACCGCCACGACGTCGACCGCTCCGCTGCGGATGAGGAGCTCGGCGATCTCGAGCGCCTGCTCGCCATGATCGGGCTGCGAGACGAGGAGATCGTCGATGTTCACGCCGATGCGCCTGGCGTAGGACGGGTCCATCGCGTGCTCGGCGTCGATGAAGGCGCAGATTCCGCCGCGCCGCTGAGCCTCGGCGATCACGTGGTAGACCAATGTCGTCTTTCCCGAGGACTCCGGGCCGAAGATCTCGACGATGCGGCCGCGAGGCAGCCCGCCCACCCCGAGCGCGACGTCGAGCGAGAGCGACCCGGTCGAGATCGAAGGGATCGCAACCTGGGCCTGATCGCCCATCTTCATGACCGCGCCTTTACCGTACTGCCGCTCGATCTGGCTCAGAGCGGCGTCGAGTGATTGCTCACGCTCCACAGCGTTCAACCTCCTAACGACACCGATTCGAAAACTTCATACTGCGCGCCGCCCGGACGCAGACGGGAAATCATCACGGCCGCGTCGGACGGAGCGACCTCACCGAGCTCAGGAAGTGACGGGCTGAGCCGCGGGCGGTTGCGAAAGCGCGCCACTGTGACGTGCGGCAGCCAGCGGCGCTCTTCCCGCTGGTATAGGCCACGTCCCTCGAGGGCATCGAAGAGCGCCTCGGCGACGCTCTCTCCACGGCCGCCTGCGTCCGTCAGGACGATCATCGCCACGCTCCTGGTCTCGCGGTAGCGCTCCACGGCGAACAGCGGGCGCTCGCGACCCGCACACACCTCCCGCAGGGCCGCGACGACCTCCCCCGCTCGACCCGAGGGCGTCGCGCCGAGGAAGGCAAGGGTGACGTGGAGGTTCTCACGAGAAACGAGGCGCAGCTGCTCGCCCTGCGGGGCGAGCTCGGCCGTCTGCCACTCGACGAGACCGTCCAGCGTCGCGGGAGACAGGAGCAGGGCGCAGAAGAGCCGAAGCCGCTCATCGCCTTCCAGCCTAGCGCCCGTTCTCAGACCCCTTCGTGCCCAAATGCGACAGCTCCCGCCGCAACGTGTGCAGAGCCAGCGCGGTAGCCCGCGCCCGGACGGTCTCCCGGTCACCCGCAAGCTGCAGGCGCATCGTGTGGGCTCGTGCAGGCCCGTCCACGGCGAGAAAGACGAGGCCGACGGGCTTCTCGGGCGCTCCTCCGCCCGGACCCGCGATCCCCGTGTCCGCGATCGCAAGGTCGGCCCCGAGAGCCTTGCGCGCCCCAGCAGCCATCGCCGCCCCCACCTCCGCCGAGACCGCCCCGTGCTCCCTGAGCAGCTCGCCGGGAACGGCGAGCTGCTTCTCCTTCACGTCGTTGGAGTAAGCGATCACGCCGCCGAGAAAGACGTCGCTTGCTCCGGCCACCTCGGTCAGCCGCGCGCCGATCAACCCGCCGGTGCAGGACTCCGCCGTGGCGAGAGTCAGGTCCTGCTGGCGGCAGAGGTCGAGGACGATCTCCTCGACCGGCCGCTCGTCGTCGCGGGCGAAGAGGTCGCCGGCGAACGCCCCGACCAGGGCGTCGGTCAGCCTTGCCGCTGCGGGCTCGCCGCCGGGCCGCACCACGAGGTCGACGTGGATCTCGAGGTCGCGCGCGCAGACGGTCGCCTCGAAGCCCTCCTCTCCCCCGTTCTCGTCGAGGACGCGTGCCACTGCCGACTCCGGGGGCCCGAAGAAGCGCAGCGAGTGGCGCGCCGGCGCGTCCGCCCTGCTCAGGAGCGCCTGCACGGCCGGGTGCGCGACGGCGTTCGGCCAGAGCCGGCGGAGCTCGGCCGGCGGGCCGGGAAGCGCGATCGCCACACGGCCTCCGTCGTGCTCGAGGAGGATGGCCGGCGCGGTCCCGGCGAGCCCGAGCGAGATTCCTCCTTCCGGGAGGGATGCCTGCTTGCGGATTCCGGGCATGAAGTCCCCGAAGGGACGCTTTAGGCGCTCGGCGACACCGCGAGAGAACGCTTCGATCTCGGCGGCCAGACGCTCGTCGACCGAGAGCGCACGTCCCGTGGAGTCCGCGAGCAGCTCCACTGTGCGATCGTCATGCGTGGGCCCGAGCCCGCCCGACATCACGCAGAGATCCGCCTGGAGGCCGTCCGCCAGCGCTGTGGCGAGCTCCTCGGGCCGGTCGCCCACGACGACGACGCGGTCGGGCTCGAGCCCAAGGCGCGTGAGCTCCTGAGCGAGGAACGGGCCGTTCAGGTCGCGACGGTCACCGCGGACGAGCTCGCTTCCGGTGACGACGACGACGGCCCGCGGAGGATCCAACTACGCGATCGAGACGACTTGAAGACCCTGGGGCTTTACGACCGCGATTGCGGGTCCGTTGGGCATGTTGTGGATCCGCTGGCCGTTCACGGTGCCCTTCAGGTAGGCGGGCGCCCCGAGCTGGAGCCAGATGCGCTTGTCGTCGACGAACCGCTGTGTCTGCCCGGACTGCAAGGTGCCTTCGTAGAGGAGCTTGCCCGTCGCCGACCTCGAGCGGACGCGGAGCCAGGAGTCCCCGCCGTCGGCGTAGAGGACGAGCTTCGTCTTCTTGTGGTTCGCCGAACGCCGGGTGGCCCGCGCCTCTTCGGTCGAGGTGCCCGTCGAGCCCGTGGGCGTGTTTACGGCGGCCGGAATCCCCCTGGACGTCGGGGGCCCAGTCGACCCGAACTTCCAAGCGACGACGACGAGGATCGTCACGGCGATGATCCCCGCCAAGGCGACGATGACGAAGTTGGACTCCACCGCGCGCGAGCGAGCGAGCTGCTTCCGTGGCTGCGGAGGCGCGAGCGGCTCCTCCTCCCTCGTGAAGCGGGAGTTGAACTCGTCTACGTAGAGCTGGCCGTCGAGGCCCAGGTATTCCGAGTACGTGCGCAGGAAGCCCTTGACGTATGTCTCGCCGGGCAGGACCTCGAAGCGCTCTTCCTCGAGCGCCCTCAGGTACTTCGCGCGGATCTTGGTGTCCGCTTCTACCCGGGGGAGCTCATAACCTTGGCGCAGCCGAGCTTCGCGCAGGCTGTTGCCGATCTCGAACACGGAGACCACGATTGTAGCGTCCGGGGCATGTCGCCCTACTGAGAAGCCAGGGTGAGCACGGCGAACACGCCGAGCGCGAGCGCTCCCGTGATCGCAAGCAGGAGCGCAAACCCGCCCAGGATGCGGGCTACCGTGGCGAGTCCTCGTCCCCCGATGCGCCCGAGGGAGCGGTCGTGGTCGAGACGCGCGCGTCGGGCCATCCGGACCGAGAAGAACGCGAGCACAAATCCGATCGGGACGGCAGGGATGGCCTGGTAGAGGCCGACCGCGCCGGAGTAGTGCGCCGCCGCGAGCCCGCCCCCGAGCACGGCGAGCGCCGCGAGGGCCAGCAGGAAGGCCCACACCGCCTTCGGGTTTCGGCTCACTGCTTGATGTACGGGCGGCCGGCTGCAGCCGGGCCACGCGAGCGGCCGACGACGCCGACGAGCGCGATCAGCGTGAGGATGTACGGGAGGGTCTGCAGGAGGTTGGACGAGATGCCCGCCTCGTTCTGCAGGCGCTGGGCGAGGCCGCTTGAGAAGCCGAAGAGGAGGCACGCGGCAAAGGCCGGGAACGGCCTCCACTTGCCGAAGATGACCGCCGCCAGGGCAATGTAGCCGCGGCCGGCTGTCATGTTCTCGTTGAAGGAGCCGACGAACCCGATCGAGAGGTACGCGCCGCCGAGGGCGGCCAGCATGCCCGAGAGGACGACGCACGCGTAGCGGATCCCGTACACCGAGATTCCGACGGTGTCCGCGGCCTTCGGATGCTCGCCCACCGAGCGGATACGCAGGCCGATCGGCGTCTTGAAGAGCACGGCCCACGTGACGATTAGGAGGATGAGCATTAGCCAGATCATCAGGCTCATGGAGCCGATCACGTCGCCGACGAATGGGATCCTGTCGATCCCGGGGACGGTCACCGTCGGGATGCGCGCCACGTCCGAGGGCGTTCCCTCCGTCCCGTAGATGTACCGGAAGAGGTAACCGGTGAGCCCGAGAGCGAGGAAGTTGATGGCGAAACCGCTGACGATCTGGTCGGCGCGCAGGTGGATAGAGAAGAACGCGTGGATGAGCGCGAGCGCCCCGCCGAAGACCATGGCCATGAGGATCCCGACGACCCAGGAGCCGCTCCAGGCCGCGGCCCAGATCCCAAAGAAGGCACCGGAGAGCATCATCCCCTCGAGGCCGACGTTGATCACACCTGAGCGCTCGCAGAAGATGCCGCCCATCGCGGCGAAGGCGAGCGGGGTGGCGAAGCGGATCGTCGCGGCGAAGAGACCGGCGTTGACGACCGCGTCGAGGGAGTCCGTGTCCTTCGTCTGAGCCCAGAGCGCCGCCGCGGTGCCGCCGATCGCGACGGCGACCGCCCACCAGCCGAGCCGCTTCTCGTCCCGCGAGACCGCCCAGAGGCCGGCGGCAAGGCCGGCGATACCCAGAGCGATGGGTCCGCCCTCGAAGCGGAAATCCCACGGGGGCAGTGCGAGCCAGAAGGCGAGCAGGCCGAGCCCGATCCCGTACCACGCGATCGACCTCGTCTCCGCGAGCCGGCGGAGCCAGCTGCGGTCTTGAATGGCAGCCGCGACCGACATCAGGCGATCAGAGCTCCTGCACTTTCACCCTCGGCGGCGCGCCACGCCCGATCCCGACCTTCTTCCGGGCGTTCCACGCGTAGATGATCAGGAGCTCCGCGCCGACGAAGAGGATGATCAGCGCCTGGATCATGGTCGAGAGGTTCGTCGCGAGCTCGGGCGGGAAATCGGTGCCCGAGAGCTGTCTCGGCGACGTCCCGACCTGCAACGCTCCGAAGAGGACCGCGGCGAAGAGGATCCCGACCGCTTTGTTTCGTCCGAGGAGCGCGACGGCGATCCCGATGAAGCCGACGGCGCTGACGTCGTAGTCGTTGATTGCCTGGTGGAACTTCCACCCGAGGATGTCCACCGCGCCTGCGAGGCCCGCGAACGCGCCCGCGATCCCCATGGCGAGGATGTAGTTCTTCGAGACATTGATGCCGCCGTACCGGGCGGCCTCCGGGTTGAAGCCGACCGCCCGGACCTCGTAGCCGAGCGTCGTCCTGTTCAGCAGGAAGTGGTAGACGACGAGGGCGAAGAGCGCGATGAAGATGCCGGCGTGCAGCGGCTGCAGCGCGCCCCAGATCGGCCAGATCTTGGCCGAGTCGGCAACGTCGTAGGACCTCGGGACGTCCGGCTCGTTCCCCTGCATCCAGCCGCCGAGCTCGACGAGGTACTTGCCGACCCAGAGAGCGATCCAGTTGAGCATGATCGTCGAGATGACCTCGTGGGCCCCGACGGCTGCCTTGAGGAAGCCGGCGATGCCCGCCCAGACCGCACCGCCGAGGATCGCTCCGACGCAGCAGATAAGGACGTGCAGCGAGCGAGGCATCCCGACGAAGACGTGGCCGAGGTAGAGCGCGGTCAAAAGGCCGACGAAGTACTGGCCCTGGCCACCGATGTTGAACATCCCGCAGCGGAACGCGAACGCCACGGCGAGCGCCGTGAGGATGAGTGGCGCCGTGATGATGAGCGTCTGCTGGAGGTCGAGCGCGGCGCTGAAGCGCTCGTCGCCCTGCACCCAGGGGAAGAACCAGCTGAGACCGGTGCCGGAGAAGATCGCCTTGTACGCGGCAAAGGGGTCATGCCCGGTCGCCACGACGACGAGCCCGCCCACGAAGAACGCGAGGACGGCCGCTGCGAGCGCCGTGAAGAAGCCGCCGAGTCCCGAGTACCAGCGGCTGACGATCTCGTAGCCGGAGCCGGCGCCCGCGCCTTCGCTCACGCCGCCGTCGCCTTTCTGGTGCCGCCGACCATTGCGAGGCCGATCTCCTCCTCGGAGACGTCCGGGCTGTACTCGGCGACGAGGTTGCCTTCGTAGATGACGAGGATCCGGTCGGAGAGCGACAGGACCTCGTCGAGCTCGAAGGAGACGAGCAGGATGGCGCGCCCCTCATCGCGCTCCTCGACGAGGCGACGGTGGACGAACTCGATCGCACCGACGTCGAGACCCCGGGTCGGCTGGGCAGCGACGAGGACGCTCGGGTCGCGTGAGACCTCGCGTGCGACGATCACCTTCTGCTGGTTGCCACCGGAGAGCGCCGCCGCTCTGGTCTCCGGGCCGCCGCCGCGCACGTCGAACTCCTTCAGGAGGGTGCGGGCGCGCGCGATCAGCCGCCCCGGGAAGAGCCAGCCGTACTTCGAGTCGGGCTCCTCGCGGTAGTCGTGCAGCGCGATGTTCTCCGCCAGGCTGAAGTCGAGGACGAGGCCGCGCAGCTGGCGGTCCTCGGGGATGTGGCCGACGCCTGCGTCCAGACACTCGCGCGGCGAGTCGTGCGTCAGGTCGCGATGGCCGACAGAGATCCGGCCGGCCTTCGCCCTGTGCAGGCCCGTGATCGCGTCGATGAGCTCCGACTGGCCGTTGCCGTCCACCCCGGCAATCCCGACAATTTCGCCCGCCTTCACCTCGAACGAGATGCCGCGAACCGCCTCGAGCCCTCGCTCGTCGTCGACATAGAGATCCTCGACCGTGAGAAGCGGCTCGCCGGGCTCGGCCTTCCCTTTGTCGACGCGGAGGATGACCTCGCGGCCGACCATGAGCCGGGCGAGGCCCTCCTCGGTCGCACCCTCGCGCGGCACGGTGTCGATCGTCTTGCCGCGCCGCAGGACGGTGATGCGTTCCGCGATCTCGAGGACCTCGTTCAGCTTGTGGGTGATGAAGATGATGGATTTCCCTTCGGCCTCGAGCGACTCGATGATCTCGAAGAGCTCGCTCGACTCCTGCGGCGTGAGGACTGCGGTCGGCTCGTCGAGGATGAGGATCTCGGCGCCGCGGTAGAGCGCCTTCAGGATCTCCACCCGCTGCTGCATGCCGACGCTGATCGACTCGACGCGGGCCTCGGGCCGGACGGCGAGGCCGAACCGCTCGGAGAGCTCCCGTACGCGCTCCTCCGCCTCACCCTCGTCCAGGAACGGGCCCTTCGTGGGCTCCGCGGCGAGCACGATGTTCTCGGCCACCGTCATCACCGGGATGAGCATGAAATGCTGGTGCACCATGCCGATCCCCGCGTCGATCGCCTCGCGCGGCGAGTTGATGCGGAGCGGCTTTCCATTCAGCCGAAACTCACCCTCGTCCGGGTGGTACAGGCCGTAGAGGATGTTCATCAGCGTCGACTTGCCGGCGCCGTTCTCCCCGAGAAGCGCATGCACCTCGCCCTTGCGGAGGTCGAAGTCGACCCCGTCGTTGGCCACCACTCCCGGGAAGCGCTTGGTGATCCCCTTGAGTTCGAGGAGGGGCGCTTCCGCCATGGGAGAGGAGTGTAAGGGGCGGGACGAGCCCGCCCCTTACGGAACGTTCCTTATCCGACCGTGTCCGGGATCTGGATCTCCCCGTTCATGATCTTCTGCCTGTACTCCTCGACGGTGTCGAGGACGTCCTGCGGAACCTCCGAGCTCACCTTCCCGAGCGCGATGCTGTCCTCGGCGAGGCCGAACGTCGTGACTCCGCCGCCGGTGAAGGTGCCGTTCTGAACAGACTCGATCGTCTTGAAGACGGCCACGTCGACGCGCTTCACGGCGCTGGTGAGGATGTGGTCGCCGAGGAACGACTGGTCGGCATCCACGCCGATCCCCCAGACGCTTTCCTGCTTCGCCGCGTCTAGAGCACCGAGGCCGCAGCCGCCGGCAACCTGGAAGACCACGTCGGAGCCCTTCGAGATCTGGTCGAGCGCGATCTCCTTGCACTTCGCCTGGTCGACGAAGTCGTCGGAGTACGAGCCCGACACCTTGATGTCAGGGTTGGCGTCCTTCGCGCAGAACTCATAGCCGGCGATGAAGCGGTCGACCGGCGGGATCTTCTGGCCGCCGACCCACGTGATCGTGCCGGACTTCGAGGTGAGCGCACCCACCACGCCGACGAGACAACCCGCCTCCTGCTCCTTGAAGAGGAGGCCCTGTGCATTGGGGATCGCAGGATCGAATGCCGAGTCCACGATCGCGAAGTTCGAGTCCGGGAACGCCTTCGCCGCCTGTGCGGTCGCATCCGTCATGAGGAAGCCGACCGACACGACGAGGTTCGACCCCTTCTGGCCGAACTCGGACAGGTTCGGGATGTAGTCGGCATCGGACTTGGACTCGAGGACGTCACCCTCGACGCCCAGCTGGCTCTTCGCGTTCTCGAGCCCCTGGTTCGCGAGTGAGTTGAAGCCGCGGTCGTTCAGACCGCCGATGTCGGTCACAAGGCCGACCGAGATCGCCTCACCGCGTGTCGTCTCGCTCGGAGTGCTCGAGGCCGCACCGCTCGTGTCGCCCTCGTCGTCGCCGCCACAGCCGGCCGCCGCAATGGCGATCACAGCCGTGAGGAGAGCCAAGAGCGCAAGCCACGACCACCTACGCTTACCGTTCACAGAACCTCCCTTGTCGCCCGTTTCAGCGGACGATGCTATCCCTCCCGCCGCTTGAAAGCTAGGACGGACTGGAGGGTGCTTCGTTAGGAGGGAACGTTCGTGAGGACGCGTTCGAGCTCGCCCTCGCCGATGAGCACACGGCGGGGCTTTGAGCCCTCGTAGCCGGAGATGATCCCGCGACGCTCGAGCATGTCGATGAGGCGGCCGGCCCGCGTGTAGCCGACCCGCAGCCGCCGTTGGATGAGCGAAACGGAGGCGGTCTGGGTCTGGACGACGATCTCGATCGCGCGGTCGAGAAGCGGATCCTCGTCCGGGTCGAACTCGCCATCCTCCCCCTCGTGCTCCCGGGCGCTCGGCGCTTCGAGAAGCGATTCATCGAGATCCTGCTCCCGCTGGCCGCGGCACTGCTCGACGATGAGCGCGATCTCCTCCTCGCTCACGTAGGCGCCCTGGACGCGCTGGAGCCGCGACGTGCCGAGCGGCTTGAAGAGCATGTCGCCCTGGCCGAGCAGGCTCTCGGCGCCCGAGGTGTCGAGGATCACGCGGCTGTCCGTCTGGCTGGACACCGCGAACGCGATCCGCGACGGCACGTTCGCCTTGATCATCCCCGTGATGACGTCCACCGACGGGCGCTGCGTGGCGAGGACGAGGTGGATGCCGACCGCGCGCGACTTCTGCGCAAGGCGGATGACGGCGTCCTCCACGTCCTGGGGCGAGACCATCATCAGATCGGCGAGCTCGTCGATCACGACGAGGAGGTACGGGAGCGTCTGCTCGCCTCGCTCGCCGAGGACGCGGTTCAGCTCGGGGAGGTTGCGGGCGCGGGCGAGACTCATGCGCTCGTAGCGGCGCTCCATTTCGGTGAGGACGTTGGTGAGCACGGCGGCAGCCGCCTTCGGGCTCGACACGACCGGCGTGAGAAGGTGCGGGATCGACTCGTAGAGGCCGAGCTCGACGCGCTTCGGATCGACGAGGATCATGCGCACCTCGTCCGGGGTCGCGCGGAGCAGGATCGAGCAGAGCATCGTGTTGATGCAGCCCGATTTGCCCGATCCGGTCGTCCCGGCGATGAGGATGTGCGGCATCCGCGCCAGGTCGGCGGGCACGGACGAGCCCGAGATGTCCTTCCCGAGCCAGACCGAGAGCGGGCTCGAGCCCGAGGGCATGTCCGCGAAGATGTCGCCGAGCGTGACGACGTTGGGCGAGAGATTGGGAACTTCGACGCCGACAGCCTGCTTCCCGGGGATGGGTGCGAGGATCCGGAGCTCGGTCGTCGCGAGCGCGTAGGCGAGGTCGTCCTTCAAGGAGGCGACCTTGCCGACCTTCGTTCCCGGCGCGAGCTGCAACTCGTAGCGCGTCACGCGCGGGCCGACGACCTGGCCGATCAGGTTCGCCTCGATCCCGAAGTTCGAGAGAGCCTGGAGCAGCGCCTCTCCGGTGCGCTCGATCGCCTTCTCGGGCTGACCCTTCTTGGAGTCGGCGCGAGAGTGCTTGAGGACCCCGGCGTCGGGAAGCTTGTAGCCGGCGTGCTCCGTCGACGGCATGTCGAAGACGGGCTCGGGCCGCTCGGGGAGCCCGGGCTCGAGATCCTGGAGCTGGTCGAGGAGGACCGCGGACGGCTCGAGGTTCTCCCCCACGACGTCCGGATACGCCGCTGCCCCGTCCACGGGCGGGGTATCCGGCTGCGTGATCGGCTCGTCCTCGAGCGGGATGCGGACGCGCTCGACGGAGCGGCGCGCAGCCACTGCCGTCTTCTGGGCCGCGCGGGCCGAGTGGCGGACGAGCGCGCCGAGCGATGCGCCGGAGACCAGCAGCGCACCGGTCACCACGAGGAAGAAGCCCAGGACGGCGGTGCCCGTCTCTCCGAGGAGGCGGCCGAACATGAGATCCAGCGCCTCACCGGTGCTCCCTCCGCGCGACTCGCCCAGGATCGTCATGACACCGAGGCCAAGGATGACGAGGCCGGTACGAAACGGCCTCACGTCGATCAACTGGGCGCGGGCGACCAGAAGGCCGCCGACGGCGAACAGGGCAAGCGGGACTCCGATGCGCCCCGCGCCGACGAGGGCGTCCAGGGCTGAGTCGATCCGGTCGCCGGCATAGCCCCCATCCCAGCCGAGCCAGAGCGGAATCGCGAGGAAGATCCCCACGAAGACGAGCGCAAGCCCGAGAAGCTCGTGGTGCTGCTGACCCCGGCGGCCCTTCGAACGCGAGCGCTTCTTCCGGCGGACGCGGGCAGGGGACTTCGGGCGTAGGTGCTTGGGACGCTTCCTCGGCGTCATGAACGCCATTTCGTCGGAACGGGAAGCGCTCCTCCCTCGTATCTTCAAGGTGTGAGAAGCGGCGCCACCTTCTTTCTCCTCGCCGCCGTGGGCATCCTCGCCGTCCTGGCCCTCGCCGACGCGCTCCGGCCGAAGGAGGATTCTCGCTCCGCGGCCGGGGCTGCGACGAGCTCAGCGACGGACCCGCGGCCCCCACCGCCGACGCTCCTCGGAACTCTGCGCGAGGAAGCGATCTCGGGCTTCGTCCTCTATTCCGACCAGGATTGCCGCCTCCACTCGCTGCTTCTTCCACGCATGGTCGACGACGTGGTGCGGGACGAGAACGGTGGGGACATCTTCCACTGCCGCTTCGACGTCGATGGAGGCCGGATCGTCCCCGGAGGCACGAACGCCGCGGGCAATCTCGCCTTTCGCGGCGGCCAGATCGTCTCGGGCGACCACGTCGTGCTCACCGGCGACGACCTGCAACGAGCCGCCCGCCGCCACCCGAACCTTGCCCGCGAGGCCATCGATCGCAGCATCCGGCTCGGTACTCGCGTCACAGCACTGGCCTCCTTCGGTGTCGGGCAGCCGGTCGTCGCCATGGAGATAACCGCCCGGTATCTCGAGCCGCAGTGGCTCGTGGCCCTCTTCGACGGGCGGGTCGTGCGCGCTGTCGCGGCCAGCTTCCGCGGTCCGTATCGCCACCTCTTTCTGAGTAACGACGGAGCTCTCCTCGGAGCGGAGGACGGAACCGTCATCACGCGGACGGGCCGCACGATCGACCCGCCTCAGGGGCTGCCGAGCGGCCGTGCGATCGCGTTCTCGCCCGACGACCGCTGGCTCGTATGGGTGACTCGCCTCAGCACCTTCCTCGTCGGGCCGCCCGAGAACGGCCAGGCAGGACGGATTATCCGCTTGCCGATCCGCGTCCAGGACCTCGTCTGGAAGCCGGTCAGCTCAGGGACTTCAGTCGGTCCACCAATACGTCGATGAACCCCGGCCCGTCGACGTCGACGCCCACGTGGCAGTTCGGCTCCTTGCCCGTCCGTTCCCAGAGATCGACGTAGGTGCGGCCGCGGCCCGGCTCAGGGCCCACATCGACCTCGACGTAGCGGTGCTCGGTCTGCAGGAACCGGTCGCTGACCACGTGCGCGACCGCGAGCGCATCGTGCACGGGCGAGCCCTCCCAGCCGTACATGCGCTGGTGGTGGCCGTGGTAGAAGTCGTAGAGCGAGGCGACGAGACCCCCGACGCGTCCCGCTTCGCGCAGCTCGTCCACCTTCTGCGGAAAGAGGAGCGCCTTGTGCGTGACGTCGAGCCCGACCATCGTCACGTCGATCCCGCTCGTGAACACGCGGTGCGCAGCCTCCGGATCCGCCCAGATGTTGAACTCCGCGGCCGGCGTGACGTTCCCCTCCGCGATCGCGCCGCCCATGAGGACGATTCGCGCGATCCGCTCCTCGATGCCGGGGTAGCGGGCCAGCAGAAGGCCGATATTCGTGAGCGGGCCTACCGGGACGAGGACGACGCCGTCGTTCTCCTCCACCGCCTCGGCGATGAAGTCGATCGCATGGCCGTCGGCGGGCTTCGTCGTCGGATCGCGGAGGTCGGGGCCGTCGAGACCGCTCTCCCCGTGGACGTAGGCCGCAGCCCATTGCTCGCGGACGAGCGGTCGGTCGCAGCCCACATGGACCGGGATGTCCGTGCGCTCGACGAACTCGAGGATCGTGAGCGCGTTCGTCGTGGTCTTCTCGAGCGTCTGGTTGCCCGAGACGGACGTGACCCCGAGTACCTCGACCTCCGGCGACGCGAGCGCGAGGAGGAGGGCGATCGCATCGTCGTGGCCCGGGTCGGTGTCGAGGACGATCTTGGTGCCCATCAGCGGCTGAGTATGTCGTCTATCTCCGCGGCCGTGGGCAGAGAAGGCTGCGCCCCCATCCGTGAGGCTGCGATCGCCCCGGCCGCGCACGAGCGGCGAAGCGCCTCCTCGCGGTCGCGCCCTTCGAGCAGCGACACGACCATGCAGGCCGTGAAGGCGTCGCCGGCGGCCGTGCCGTCGACTGCGTCAACCCTGGGCGGTGCAGCGCGCGCCACCTCCTCCCCGTCCTCGAGCAGGACCGCGCCCTCGGCGCCCAGCGTGAGCGCGGTCAGGCGCGGAGCCTCTGGCAGCGCGTCGAGCTCGTAGCGGTTGACGACGACGAGGTCGGCACTGCCGAGGATCTCGACCGGCACGGGCTTCGAGGGCGCTGCGTTGAGCGCGAAGAAGCCGGTCGTCGACCGCGCGGCGGCGGCAACTGTCTCCGCCGGGATCTCGAGCTGGCAGAGAAGGTTCTCGATTGGCCCGGAGGTCGTCACCGCGGCGTTTGCCCCTGGAGCGACGACGATCTCTGTCTCCCCGCTTGCGTCCACGTAGATGAGCGCGACGCCGGTCGGCTCGGTCGCATGCGCCAGGTCGTGGTCGATTCGCGCCTCTTCGATGCCCTTCAGTGCCTCATCCGCGAACGGATCCTCACCCACCGCGCCCACCATCCGCACGTACGCGCCGAGGCGGGACGCGGCGACGGCCTGGTTCGCACCCTTCCCGCCCGGAAAGCGGTCGAAGCTCGCATCGGTGATGGTCTCGCCGGGCTGCGGCAACCGCTCGCACCGTGCGACGAGATCGAGATTGATGCTGCCGACGACTGTGAGGGAAACGCTAGGCGGCAAGGGCGCGCAGGTCGTCGACCGCGCCGTTCAGAAGGTTCTCGCGCAGGTCGAAGAGGCCGGCCCAGAGCGACTCGCGGTCGGGCACCGACGCGAAGCGGGCGGATGCGGAAAGGCCTTCGAGCGCGCGCACGAGAACGGCGAGCTCGAGGTAGGCGTGCGCGACACGTGCGGGTGGCGCACCGACTCCGGCCCGGCGTAACACCGCCTCCCATTCCACGACTTCGCCGGCCCCGGGCTCGCCGTACCAGGATCGCCCTTCGGCCTGGTCGGACTCGAGCTCGATCAGAAAGCGCCCCAGCGGCCGCTCCAGCCCGGCAAGCGCGGTCTCCGCTCTCTCCGCCGCCCGGCGGAGCGCGGCTTCGCGCTTGGGGGCGGTGCACGGCTCCGGCTCTCCCTTCGCCCAGCGCTCGAGCAGGCGGCAGAACGCAAGGGCGGCGACCTCGCTTGCGGTGAGCGAGCGGACGAGCCTTTCGGCGGTCGCGTCGGACACGCCATAGGAGCGCATGAGGCCCGCCCAGGTGTTGCCGTTGGTCTCGCTCATCTCTTCCTCTACTAGTACACGAACTTGTGGTTGTGCGTACGGTTCCGTGGATGAACACGTACTCACTCGTTTCGACCCTCCCGATCGAGATCGACTCCTACGAGCTGGAGGGATTGAGCGTCCAGGTATCGCCCGAATTCACGCGCCGCACGACGGTTATCCACCTGCACGGCGGAGGCGAAACAGGGATCGGCGAGGACCCCACCTACAGCCCGGAGGATCACGAGGCCTTCCAGGCGGAGGGGCCCACCCTTCCCCTGCCCGGCTCGCACCACACCGTTGACTCGTTCTCGGAGCTCCTCGAGCGCCTATCCCTGTGGCCCGCCGGCCCCGCTCTCGACCAGTTCCGCCCCTATCGCCGCTGGGCTTTCGAGAGTGCGGCACTCGATCTGGCCCTTCGTCAGGCCGGTAAGTCGCTCGCCGAGGCGCTCGAGCGCGAGGCCAAGCCTCTCCGCTTCGTCGCGTCGATGCGATTCGGCGACCCGGCGACGATCGCGCCCCTCCGCGCCTGGCTCGATCTCTACCCCGATCTGCGCGTGAAGCTCGACCCGACAGGAACCTGGGACGATGCTCTGGTCAACGAGCTCGTCGAGACGGGCGCGGTCGACACGCTCGACTTCAAGGGCGCGTACGTGGGGACGCCGGTCGACCAGCCGCCGGATCCGACCCTCTACGCGCGCATCGCGCGCGCGTTTCCGGAGGCCTGGCTCGAGGATCCCGCGTTGAACCACGAAACCGATCCCGTCCTCGAGCTGCACCGCGATCGGATCACCTGGGATGCGCCGATCCACTCCGTGTCCGACATCGTCGGCCTGCCCTTCCCGCCGCGGACGCTCAACTTCAAGCCGTCGCGCTTCGGGAGCATCAAACGCCTCTTCGAGGCGTACGACCACTGCGCCGAGGCAGGAATCGCCATCTACGGCGGCGGTCAGTTCGAGCTGGGCCCGGGCCGAGGGCAGATCCAGTACCTCGCCTCGCTCTTCCACCCGGACTCGCCGAACGACACCGCGCCCGCGGCGTACAACGCCAAGCCGGCGGCGGGGCTCCCGACGAGCCCCATGGAACCGCAGCTCGAGGCGACTGGCTTCCGCTGGAAGTCCTGAGCCGGCTCGCGGCATGGACTGTCGCTCTCTCGGGAGCCCTTTGCCTTTCCCCATGCGCCGCCGACCCGTTCGGCGACCTTCCCGACCTTCGCAAGGCAACCGACTGCGTCGCCTTCATCTAGGTCGCAACGATGAGTCGCCGGCCCGGGCGCGGGAGTTTCTCCACCAGCTGCGGCCGGCCGACTAGACCTCGAGGACGACTGGGAGAATCATCGGCCGGCGGCCGGTCCGCTCGCGGATCAGCTGGCCGACGGCGTCGTGGATGTGCTCCTGCAGGAGCTTCAGCTCGGAGATGTCCTCGGAGAGGCAGTGCGCGAGGGTACGCTGGGCCTCGTCGCGCGCCTCGTCGAGGAGTGAGTCCTCGGGCTCGGCGAAGCCGCGTGCGATGACCTCGGGCGCCGCGATTTCCCTGCCGTTCTGCGAGCCGACGGTGACGACAACAATGAGGACGCCGTCCTCGGAGAGGTGGCGCCGGTCCCGAAGTGCCACGTCCTGCACATCCCCCACTCCTAGTCCGTCGACGAAGGTCGCGCCGCTTTCAACGATGCCGACGACTTCCGCGCGCCCGTTCGCGAGGTCCACGACGGAGCCGTTCTCGGCGAGGACGATGTTGTCCGCATCCACCCCGGCATCACGTGCCAGGCGTGCGTGTGCGGCGAGCATGCGGAACTCCCCGTGCACCGGCATGACGTTCCGCGGACGAAGGACGGCAAGGATCGTGCGTAGCTCCTCGGCGTGTCCATGCCCGGAGACGTGCACCGGCGCGATCTCCTGGTGCAGCACCTCGGCGCCCGACTTGGCCAGGCGGTTGATGGTGTCGTGCACGCGCAGCTCGTTTCCCGGCACCGGCTTCGCCGAGATGATGACCGTGTCGCCCTCCTCGATCTGCACGTGCTGGTGATCGTTGTAGGCCATGCGCGTGAGCGCGGACATCGGCTCACCCTGGCTCCCCGTGCAGAGGATCATCGTCTCGTCGGCCCTGAGCTCGGGGAGAACGTCGGGCTTTACGAGGAGGTCCTCCGGCACGTCGATGTAGCCGAGGTTGCGCGCGATGTTGACGTTCTTGCGGAGCGAACGGCCGATGAGGCACACCTTGCGGCCGTCGTCGAGTGCGACGTCGATCGCCTGCTGCACGCGGTGCACGTTGGAGGCGAACGACGCGATGAGGATCCGGCCGCTGCGCTGGGGGATGATCTGACGGAAGACTTCCCCGACCGTGCGCTCGGACTGCGTCACTCCGGGGCGCTCCGCGTTCGTGGAGTCGCCGAGGAGGAGGTCGACTCCGCGGTTGCCGAGGTCTGCGAGCGCGCCGAGGTCGGTGCGGAAGCCGTCCACGGGCGTGTGGTCGATCTTGTAGTCGCCGGTGTGGACGATGCGCCCGCCGGGAGTCTCGAGGACGACCGCCACCGCGTCCGGGATGGAATGCGCCATGCGCACGAACTCGGCGGGGTATGGACCGATCTGCGCCGGCCCGTCCTCGGGCACGGCCTCGACGAGCTCGGCGTCCCTCAAGAGGCCGTGCTCGTCGAGCTTCGACTTGACGAGCCCAAGCGTGAGGCCCGTGGCCCAGATCTCCGGGATCCTGACCTCGCGCAAGAGGTACGGGAGCGCGCCGACGTGATCCTCGTGCCCGTGGGTGAGGACGACGGCGCGAATGTCGCGCTCGTGGTCCCGGAGGTAGGAGAAATCCGGAAGGACGAGGTCGACCCCGAGATGCTCGTCCCGCGGGAACGACAGGCCCGCGTCGATCACGACGATGCCGTCGTCGCTCTCGACGACCATCATGTTCTTTCCGACCTCGCCCAGCCCCCCGAGGGGGATCAGCCGCGTTGAGCCCGCCACGGGCTAGACCTGCGCTGTCTGGAGGACGCCGGCTCGCTCGAGCATCGCGCGAAGCTCTGCCTTCTGAGACTCGGTCGCGTCGACGAGCGGCAGCCGCGGAATCCCGACGTCGTGCCCGGCAATTGCCATGGCCGCCTTCACCGGGATCGGGTTCGTGTCGATGGCCAGCGCGTCGATCACGGGCCTGAGCTCGGCCTCGATCTCACGCGCGCCGGCCTCGTCTCCGTCGCGAAAGCGGGTGAGAAGCTCGCGCACGCGCCGGCCGACGAGGTGCGTGAAAACGAAGACGCCGCCCTTCCCGCCCACCTCGAGGAACGGCAGGAGAAGGTCGTCGTTGCCCGCGTAGAGGGTCAGGCCGCTCTCGTTCACGATCCGCTTCGCCTGGTCGATATCCGGCGTCGCCTGCTTCACGTACTGCACGTTCGGGATCTCGGCCAGCTCGGTGAGCGTTTCCGGCTCGATGTTCACGACCACGCGCTGAGGGATGTTGTAGACGACGATCGGCTTGTCGGTGACGGCTGCAATCGCCTCGAAGTGGGCGACGATCCCACGCGCCGGCGGCTTCGAGTAGTACGGCGTGACGACGAGGAAAGCGTCCACGCCGATGCCGTGCGCCTCGCGGGTCAGGTGGACGGAGTGCGCGGTCGAGTACGTTCCGGTGCCCGCAACGACGCTCGCGCGGTCGCCGATTGCCTCGACCGCCGCGGTGAAGAGGCCGAAGCGCTCATCGTCGGTCAGGGTCGGCGACTCCCCCGTAGTCCCGGCCACGACGACTCCGTCGGAGCCGGTGTCGACGACGTGCGTGCACAGGCGCTTGAACGCCTCGTAATTGACGGATCCGTCGGCGCTGAAAGGCGTCAGGACCGCTGTCAGGACTTCGCCGAGCACCGGACGAATCTTACTCCAGGAGGCTTTCGAGCCCGACGGTGACGCCGGGCGGAAGGCTCGAAAGCTTGTCGAGAGCGAGGAGGACTCCAGGTGCGAACGCCTCGCGGGAGAGTGTGTCGTGGCGGATGGTCAGGAGCTGCCCCTCTCCTCCCAGCAGCACCTCTTGATGCGCGATGAGCCCCGGCAGGCGCACCGAGTGGATCGGCACGTCGCCGGGGATCGCCTCGGCAGTCGCCTTGGCAGTGCCCGAGGGCGCGTCGTCCTTCGACTCGTGGTGGAGCTCCACGATTTCCGCCTTGGGAAGGTACCCGGCGGCCTCCGCGGCGAAGCGCATCATCAAGACCGCCCCGACGGCGAAGTTCGGTGCAACGAAGCAGGCGATGTCCCGCCTCCGCGCGAGCTCGTCGAACGAGGCGAGATCCGCCGGGCCCATCCCCGTCGTGCCTATGACACAGGGAATGCCAGCCTGGAGGCAGCCCTCCACGTTCTTTCGCACCGCGTCGAGGCGCGTGAAGTCGATTGCTGCGTCGTGCCCGTCGCGCTTCGGCTGATCGCCCCTCCCGGCCCGGGTGACCTCGTGCCCTGCCTCCACGAGCTTAGGGGCGACCGCCGTGCCCACCTTCCCGTCGGCACCGTAGAGGAGAACCTTCACGCCGCGGCGGCCGAGATGAGGTCGGGACAGACAGACTCTACGGCTTTGAGCACGCGCTTCTCGCTCGGCCCCACCGCCGCGATGGACAGGCGCTCGCGGGCCAGGAGCGCACCCGTCAGCTCGGCGACGCTGCCCGCGTCGACCGCTTCGATCTCGGCCAGGATGCGGTCGAGATCGAGGAGCTCGCTGTCCGTGATGACCGACTTCCCCAGCCGGCTCATGCGGTTCGACGTCAGCTCCATCGAGAGCATGATGCGGCCCTTGAGGTTCTCCTTCGCGCGGGCGAGCTCGTCCT
>Ga0126307_10000089_pt1 | contig 51047 bp, 48 predicted proteins | sample Plot28_FD_89955 | JGI IMG/M metagenome (GOLD analysis project Ga0126307, IMG submission 89955) | Serpentine soil microbial communities from UC McLaughlin Reserve, CA, USA - Plot28 | ecosystem: Environmental > Terrestrial > Soil > Grasslands | place: USA: UC McLaughlin Reserve, Lake County... | reverse complement strand
GTGCCGCCCCGGCGGGGGCGGCACTGCCGCGTTCGGGCCCGTGCACCCATGCCGTCGCGCGGCAGCGCGGCGGGGGAGCGCTGAAGGAGGGGTCGCACTCCAGGACGCGTCGCGCTCAAGGACGGGACGCGAGCGTGACCTCGATGCCCTGGCGTAGCTCGTAGCCGCCCTCGGGTGCCCGGTGGCCGGCGTCGAGGTGGCGGGTGGCGGACGCCCGGAACGCCGCGAGCTGGCCGGGGTCGAACCGGTCCAGGAACGCCCGGCCGCCGTGGGTGCCGTGCCAGGCCACGACCGCGTCCAGGTCGGCGAACAGGAAGCGTCGCTCGATCGCCGTTGATCGCACGTCCGCGAAGCCGGCGTCGGCGAGCGCGGCGCGCACCGCCTCGGCCCGCCCGAGCGGCGCGGAGGCGGCCCGGCTGGCGTGTGCGGGCAGGATCCCCCTCACGACCGACGCCGTCCACGGGAACCCGCCGCCGGTCACGAACGTCGAGACCGCCACCGTGCCGCCCGGGCGCAGCACCCGCCGCCACTCGGCGAGCGCCCGCTCGGGCGACGGCAGGAAGAAGATCCCGAAGCCGCACAGCACGACGTCGAACGCCGCGTCGGGCACGTCGAGGGTTTCGGCGTCCATCACGGCCACCTCGACCTGTGGCATGCCGGCCGTCTCGTCCGCCAGCGCCGCGATCATCTCGGCCGCGAGGTCGACACCGAGCACGCTGCCCATGGGGCCCACCGCCTCGGCCGCGGGCAGCAGGCAGGCGCCGCGGCCGCAGCACACGTCGAGCACCCGGTCGCCCAGCCGCGGCCCGGCCTCGGCCACGAGCGTCCGCCCGAAGGTCGCGAAGAACGGCACGACCGAGTCGTAGACGCCCGCGGTGGAGCCGAACAGCGTCGCCACCGACCGCTTGGCGTCGCCCGGCTCTGCGGTGCCGCCGGCGTCGTCCCCCTCGCACGGGTCCGCGGCCCTCCCCGTGTCGTCGGTGGCATCGGCGTCCATGGCTTCAGCCTCCCGCACGGGGCCGGCGATGACGAGGCCCGTGGCGATGACGGGCCCGGTGGCGAGGGCGGGCGGGTCGTTCCGGCGGGCGGGTGCGCGACGAGGCGGGGATCGCGGCAGGGCCGGCGGCGACGGGGCGGCGCCGGAGCCGGTCGCCGGTAGCGTGCCGGCGATGGAGGGGACCCGCATCGTGCTGGTGCGCCACGGCGAGTCACGGGCGCAGGAGCTGAGGATCGTCGGGGGCCACAAGGGGTGCCAGGGCCTCTCGGACCTCGGGCGGCGCCAGGTACAGGCTCTGCGCGACCGGTGGGACGCCGGCCTGGAGCTCGACGACGACCCCGTCCTGTACGCATCGGTCATGCCCCGGGCGGTCGAGACCGCCACGATCCTGGCCCCGGCGCTCGGCGGCCCGCAGATCGCCCAGGACTGCGACCTGTGCGAGCACCACCCCGGCGAGGGCGACGGCCTGCCGTGGGACGAGTTCGACGAGCGGTACCCCGTGCCCGAGTCCGGCTGGGACGTGCACATGCGACGCGACCCCGGCGGCGAGACCTGGCACGAGATGGCCGAGCGAGTGAAGGCGGGCCTCGACCGGTTGGTCGAGCGGCACCCCGGGCGCACCGTCGTCGTGGCCTGCCACGGCGGCGTGATCGTCCAGTCGATGATCCGGTGGTTCGGTCTCGAGCCCGGCGGCGGCCGGGACCGGGCGTGGTTCAGTCCCGTCAACGCGTCGGTCACCGAATGGCGCTACGGCCCGAACCCGTACGGCCGGCGCACCGCGGCGTGGGAGCTGGTCCGCTTCAACGACCACGCCCACCTCGCCGGCCTGACCTGACCTCACCTGACCGGAGCGTCCCGGCGCGCCACGCCGCGTCCTGCCGCGCCGCGGCCCGGCCCGCCCGCCCCGCCGCCCCTACCTGACGCCCCGACCGCCCGGAGCCCGCCTCAGCGCTCGTGGTGGCGGGCCGGGGGGAGCCAGGCGGGGTCCACGTCGTCGTCCGGCTCGACCGGGCGCATGGCCAGGTCGATGGCGCTCCACAGCGTCTTCGAGAACGGGAAGAACAGCAGCGGCACGACCACGGCGACCGCGAGGGCGATGGCCATGAGCAGCCCGGTCGGGCTGTCGGGGTAGGTGACGACGAAGCCGATCACCACCGTCGCCAGCAGCGCGGTGAAGCTGACGACGGTGTTCATGCCGAGCGCTCCCAGCCAGTGGCCCTCGACCCGTTCGAGCGGGAACGCGCAGCGGGGGCAGCGGTCGCGCATCGTGAACCACCCGCGGAACAGGTCGCCGCCGCCGCACAGCGGGCACCGCTTGGCGAAGCCCCGCAGAAGCAACCGGGACAGGGTCAGCGGCCGGGGGTTGGGTGGGTCGGCGTCCACACCGGCAGCATGCCCCGTCCGCCCCCTCGCCACCCGTGTGGCGGGCCCCCCGGCCGGGGCCTACCGCCGTAAGGAAAGTGGCACTCGTCACACTGCGCGGGGGTAGGGTCGCCGCAACACGGGGAGGGGAACCGCATGGGAATCATGGGGAGGGCGTGGCCGCGTGCCGTGCTGTCCGTAGCGCTGGCGATGACCGCCGGCGTCGCCGCGTCGGCCTGCACGGTGCCGCCCCCGCCGCGGGGTGGCGGGCACATCGACATCACGCTGTCGAACGACCCCGGGACGTGCGACCCGCTGGGGGGCGAACGGTGCATGCTGCCGTTCCCCAACGACTACTTCACGGTGGACGACGACAGCACCGAGACGGGCCGGCGGCTCGACCTGTCGCCGGAGGCCACGCCGGCCAACAGCGACGGCACCCCGATCGACCCCACCGAGATGAACCGCAACGACGGCTTCTCGCCCGGATCGGCGATCACCGTGCTGCTGCCCGGCCTGGACCTGGCGGCGAGTGGGGCGGCGCCCATCACCGACATGGCGCGCTCGCTCGACCACCACGCCCCGATCGTGCTGCTCGACGCCGACACCGGCCGGCGGCACCCCTACTGGGCCGAGCTCGACAGCCGGGCGCCCGACGACGCCCACCGCCTGCTGTTCGTGCGGCCGGCAGAGTCCCTGGTGGAGGGCCACCGCTACATCGTCGCCCTGCGTGACCTCGTCGACGGGACCGGCCAGCCGATCGCCCCCAGCGACGTGTTCCGGGCCTACCGCGACCGGCTGAGCACCGACATCCCCGAGCTCGAGGCCAGGCGTCCCCACATGGAGGGGCTGTTCCGGGCCCTGCGGCGGGAGGGCGTGGCCCGCCGCGACCTGGTGCTCGCCTGGGACTTCACGGTCGCCAGCGGGCGCAACCTGTCCGAGCGGGTCCTCGCCATGCGTGACGACGCGTTCGCCCAACTGGGGGAGGCCGCTCCCGCCTTCACCGTCACCGCCGTACGCGCCAGCACGCGGTCGAACCTGCTGCGCGAGGTCGAGGGCACGTTCATCGTGCCGAACTACCTCACGGGCGACGGCTCGCCGGGCAGCGTGCTGAACAACGGGGTCGGGCCGGCGTCGTCGCCCATCCCCGTGCGCAACGGCACCTACACGGCCCGGTTCGTGTGCACCATCCCCGCGTCGGCGCTGCACGCCGACGGCACGGCGAACCCGACGAGCATGGCGCTCTACGGTCACGGCCTGCTCGGCTCGCCCAACGAGGTGCTCGGCTCGGGCTCACGCTACGCCAGCGTGGCGAACACCACGTTCTGCGCCACACCGTGGATCGGCATGGCGGCCGAGGACGCGGGCGCCGTGCTCACGACCCTCCAGGACATGTCCTACTTCCGCACGTTGCCGGACCGGCTGCAGCAGTCGATGATCAACTTCCTCTACCTGGGCCGGATGCTGAAGCACCCGGCCGGCCTCTCGTCGGACGCGGCGTTCCAGGCCGCGGACGGGGCGCCGCTGCTCGACCAGCACAACCTGTCGTTCGTGGGCGTCAGCCAGGGCGGCATCATCGGTGGGGCGCTCAGCGCCATCGCCCAGGACTGGAACCGCTCGTTCCTCGGCGTCGGGGCCATCAACTACTCGACGCTGCTCGACCGCAGCGTGGACTTCGACGTGTTCGCCACGGTGTTCGACCCCCGCTACCCCGACTGGGTCGACCGCCAGATGGCGATCGTGCTGAGCCAGATCCTGTGGGACCGGGGCGAGGGGGACGGCTACGTCCAGCACCTCGTCGAGGACCCGTACCGGGCCACGCCGGCCAAGCGGGTCCTGCTCTACGAGGCCTTCGGCGACCACCAGGTGGCGAACGTCGCCACCGAGGTCCTGGCCCGGACGATCTCGGCGCGGGTGCGGGTGCCGGCCCTCGCGCCCGGTCGCAGCCTCGACGTCGAGCCGTTCTGGGGCATCGACCCGGTGCGACACCTGCCCGACGACCGGGGCTCGTACCTCGTGGTCTGGGATTTCGGCACCCCGGCGCCGCCCACCGGCAACGTGCCCAACCGGGCGGGCGAGGACCCGCACGGCATGGGGCGCGACTTCCCCGAGGTGTTGACGGTCGGCACGACGTTCCTCGCCGAGGGCCGCCTCGTCGACACCTGCGGGGGCGGGCCCTGCCAGAGCCTGCCGCCCCCCGACTGATCGGCGGTCGGGCGGCTGCCGGACCGCCGGCCGGCCGTCGCCGGCGCGGTCGTCCGGCCGGCCGGTGGACATCCCGCGCGGGCGGCGGCCCGCGCCGGGGGCGCGTTGGAGCCCGTCCCGCGCTGTGGCAGAATGCGCGCCAAGTGAACGGCTGGTGCCGCGTCGAGGGCGACCGTGACCAGCACGTGGAGGCCGGCGGCGTGGCCGGCCACCGCGGGCGTCGCATGCGACATGCTGGCGTGGCGGACACGCGACCGACCGGTCCGATGCATAGGGAGAACCCATGCCCCTGGCCTATCTCGACGCCAACTCCGGCAGCCTCATCGCCACGGTGCTCGTCGGCGGCACCGCGGCCGCCGGCGTGGCCGTGCGAGCGGCCCGCTCCCGGGTGACGGGGGCGTTCTCGCGGCGGCGCAAGGGCGACCCCGACACCGCCGCGGACGCGGACCCCGACGCCGTGGCCACGGCGGGTGAGGCCGAGCGCCCCGCCCCCGCCCCGCCCGACGCCTGATCGTCCCCGGTGGCCACCTACGAGCCGGGCTCGTTCCGCGACCCGGACAGCGCGGTCTTCACCGGTGACGACGGCGCGGTGCTGCGCGGTCTGTCCGAGCGGGCCGCCGCTGACTGGCGCCGCCTGGCGGCCACGGCGTTCTTCCCGCGCCTGGTGGCCGAGGGCAAGGTGGTGGGCACCACCGAGCACGAGCCGGCCCGGCCCGGCGACGTCCCGCTCTCGCCGCGGGGCGCCCCCTGGGCGGCGGTGCTGCGCCACGAGCGGGTGCCGATCGTCTCGTATCCCTACGAGTGGCCCTTCACCATGCTCCGCGCCGCCGCCGCCCTCCAGCTGGAGGTGCTGGGCGCCGCGCTCGACGAGGGCTTCTCGCTCAAGGACGGCACGGCGTACAACGTCGCCTTCGTCGGCGCCCGCCCCACGTTCCTCGACGTGGGGTCGTTCGAGCCGGCGGCCGGGCCCTGGCCGGGTTACCGACAGTTCTGCCAGACGCTGCTGTTCCCGCTGCTCGTCAGCGCCCACCTGGGCGTGCCGCATCAGCCGCTGCTGCGGGGCCGCGTCGACGGGCTGACGCCGTCGGAGGTGCGGGGCATGTTCTCGGGCCGGGGCCTGCTGCGGCCGGGAGTGCTCCGCAACGTCGTGCTCCACAGCGTGCTCGAACGCCGGGTCACGGCCGGCAGCGAGCGGGTGAAGGCCGACCTGCGGGCCTCGGGCTTCGGCACCGAGCTGGCCAAGGCCACGACCACCAAGCTCGCGGCGCTCGTCGCCGGCCTCGACATGCGGCGCCGCCGCTCGACCTGGTCCGACTACCGCACGACGTGTGGCTACAGCCCCGCGGACGACGCCGCCAAGCGGGCCTTCGTCACCGAGGCCCTGGCCGGATACCGCACCAGTCGCGGCTCCCGCGCCGGGCTGGTGCTCGACCTCGGCACGAACGACGGGGCGTATGCCCGCCTGGCCGCCGAGCACGCCGACCACGTCGTGGCCGTCGACAGCGACGAGCTTGTCGTCGACCGGCTCTACCGGCAGCTGCGCGCCGAGGGCTCCGGCACGATCCTGCCGCTCGTCGTCGACCTGGCCGACCCGCCCGGCGGTCTCGGCTGGCGCAATTGCGAGCGGGCGCCGTTCACCGAGCGGGTCCGTCCCGATGTCGTGCTGGCCCTCGCCCTCGTGCACCACCTGGCCATCGGCGCCAACGTGCCGCTCCCCGAGGTCGTGGCCTGGCTGCGCTCGCTCGGTGGGCGCCTCGTCGTCGAGCTGCCCCATCCCGAGGATGCCCTGGTCCGCCGGCTCCTCGCTGACCGGCCGGCCGGCCTTTTCGACGACTACCGGCGCGACGCGTTCGAGGCCGCGCTGGCCGAGCACTTCGCCGTTGACCGACAGCAGATCCTGCCCGGCGGCACCCGCACGCTGTACCTGGCCGAGCCGAAGCCCTGACGGAGAGCGCCACGGGACCCGACGAGGTGGACGAGTCCAACGCCACAGTGGAGCCGATGGGCTCGCTGCGGCACCGGTCGGGCTGGGCCCACGAGGGCCTGCTGACGCTCGAGCTCGCGGCCCTGTGCGCCGTCGCGTTCGCGCGCCCCCTGCTCGACAGCTTCGGCCGGTCGCCCGACACGTTCATCGCGCGGGGCGCCACTCCGCGCACGATCGTGGCCTTCGGACTGGTCGTGACGCTGGCGCCGCCGCTCGCCCTGGCGGTGCCCGGCCTGACAGGCCGGCTGCTCGGCGCCCGCCGGCGCCGCGCCGTGCACGTGGTCGTCGTGGCCGCGATCGCGGGCGTCGCCACGTGGCGGCTGGGCCGGGACCTGACCGATGGGTCGTGGAGCCCTCCCGTGCCGGTCGCGCTCGGCGTCGCCGGCGGTCTGGCGGTGGCGGCGCTGCGCCTGCGGACGGTGGGGGCGCGCACGTTCCTGCGGGTGGCCGGGGCGGCGTCGGTCGTCTACCTCGTGCAGTTCCTCGCGCTCTCGCCCACCGCCGGGCTCGTGTCGGGCGACGGCGCGCCGCCGCTCGACGACGAGCTCGCGGCGCAGGTGGCGGCTGCGGTCGGCGAAGACCCTCCGGACGTGGCGATGCTCGTGTTCGACGCCCTGCCTACCCAGACGCTGCTCGACGGCCAGGGGCGGATCGACCCGGCGCTGTTTCCCAACTTCGCGGCCCTGGCCGACACGGCCAGCTGGTACCGGGACGACACGACCGTGTCGCTGTTCACCCGCGATGCCGTGCCCGCCATCCTCACCGGCCGCTACCCGGACCCGGACAACCGGGCCGAGGACGGTCCGGCCCAGGAGCCCGACAACCTCTTCACGCTGCTCGGTGGCGCCTACGACCTGCACGTGCGCGAGCAGATCACCCAGCTGTGCCCGCCCGACCTGTGTCCCCGCCCTCGGCCCGCCGGGCTCGGCCGGCTGCTCGCCGATGCCGTCGAGCTGTGGACCGGCAGCGCCCGGGCCGAGGACGATGCGGGCGGCGACGAGTTCGCCCTGCCGTCTGTGCTCGACGACGACCGCTTCGGCGAGGCCCGGCGGTGGATCGGCGAACAGGACTTCGCGCACCCCGGGCCGGACCTGTTCTTCTATCACGCGGCCCTCCCGCACGACCCCTGGCAGTTCCTGCCGGACGGGACCACCTACGCCACCAGCCGGTACCCGATCGGCTACCGCAACATCGGCTGGTACGGGCCGGGCATCGGCGTGGCCCACCAGCGCCACGTGCTCCAGGCCCAGGCCTGCGACCGCCTGCTGGGCGACCTGCTCGACCGGCTCCGCGCCGCCGGCACGCTGGACGACACGCTCGTCGTCGTCACGGCCGACCACGGCCACGCGTTCGTCGACGACGAGCCGTGGCGCTGGCTGAGCAGGGGCAACCACGAGGAGCTGCTGTGGACGCCGCTGCTCATCAAGGCGCCGGGCCAGTCCGAGGGCCGGGTGGTCGACGACAACGTCATGTCCATCGACGTCGCCCCCACGATCTACGACATGATCGGCGTCGAGCCCCCGTGGCGACTCGATGGTCGCCCCATCGGGCATGGGACGCCGCGAGACCCCGACCTCAAGCTCGTCGACGACGACGAGGACAACCTGTGGCGCGCCGAGCCCGGCGAGAGCGTCGTGACCATCGATGGGGCCGAGGCGTCGTTCGCGCGTGTCATGGCCGGCGACGCCGTCGAGGCGGTCGGCGACGACGCCGTTTGGGAGCGCACGGTCCACGGCGGTCTGGTGGGCCGCGACGTCGACGACCTCGACGTGCAGGATGCCGGCCGCTCAGGGCCGGCGCGCGAGGTGTCCGTCGACGGCCTCGGCCGGCTCCACGACATCGACCTCGACGACCCGCTGCCCCTCGAGATCGTGGGCCGAGGCGACCTGGGCGACGGCGCACACGTCGCCTACGCCCTGAACGGCACCGTGTCGGCCGTGGCAGTGGTGGAGCCGGACGAGAGGACCGACAAGCCGCTCGTGCTCGGCCTGGCCCGGCCCGACCTGTTCGTGGAGGGCCGCAACGCGCTGACCGCGTACCTGATCGACGGCGACCCGGGCGACGAGACGCTCGTGCCGCTCAAGGTGATCGACCAGCGCTGAGCGCTCGCCGGGGCGTGCCGGGGGTCACATGCTGGGACGCCGGTAGCCTCGGACCGTGCCCCGGGGTCGCGCGCACAAGGTGCTGACGCACCACTACGACGGCGCACGGCTGGCGCGCCGGCCCGACCAGGTGGTCGTCGAGGAGCCGCTGGAGATCCACCTCGACGGGGTGCTCGTGGCCACGACGATGCGCACGCCCGGCCACGACTTCGAGCTGGCCACCGGCTTCTGCCACAGCGAGGGCCTGCTCGGCGGCGCGCCGGTCCGCCAGTGCAAGTACTGCGGCGCGGGCTCGGCGCTCGAGAGCGAGTTCAACGTGGTCACGGTCGACACCGGGGGTGCGGCCCCGCCCCCCGTGCCCCGCCTCACGCCCACCACCTCGGCCTGCGGCATGTGCGGCACCACGGCCCTCGACGAGCTCCGCGAACGCCTGCACCCGCTCGCGCCGTCGCCCCCCATCCCGCTCGACGTGCTCGCCGCCGTACCGGATCGGGTCGCCGGCGAGCAGGAGCTGTTCGCGGCCACCGGCGCCGCCCACGCGGCGGTGGCCTTCGACGGCGACGGCACGCCGCAGCTCGCCCGCGAGGACATCGGCCGCCACAACGCCGTCGACAAGGTCGTCGGCCGCCTGCTGCTCGACGACCGGTTGCCTGCGCACGGCCTCGGGCTGTTCGTGAGCGGCCGGGCCAGCTTCGAGATGGTGCAGAAGGCCTGGGCCGCCGGCTTCGGCACGGTCGTCGCGGTGAGCGCCCCGTCGTCGCTGGCGGTGAGCGCGGCCCGCCTGGCCGGTCTGACGCTCTGCGGCTTTGCCCGCAGCGGTGAGCTGAACGTCTACGCCCCCGAGATCCCCGGGCCCTCGCGGCGGCACCCCGCCGAGGTGGCGGTGGCCGGGACCGAGGACCGGAGGCGGTGACATGGGCCTGCGCGAGCAGCTGACCGGCTGGAACCCCCGTCTGTGGGCCGGGTGGCGCCCGAACGGCATCGGCGAGCAGAAGCCGCACCACTACGGGGCCATGGCCAGGGCGGCGTGGGCCAACCGCGGCCACCCGATCTACGCCTGGAAGGTGCTCACACGGGGCTCGTGCGACGGGTGCGCCCTCGGGGTGACCGGCCTGCACGACTGGACGATCGACGGCGTGCACCTGTGCACGACCCGCCTCGACCTCCTGGCGCTCAACACCGCCGACGCGCTCGACCCTGCGGCGCTCGGTGACGTCGCCGGACTGCGCGGCCGCAGCGGCGCCGAGCTGCGGGCACTGGGCCGCCTCGGCCATCCGATGCGCCGGCGGCGGGGCGAGCCCGGGTTCCGCCGCGTGCCGTGGGAGGAGGCGCTCGACGCGCTGGCCGGTGGCCTGCGGGCCACGGCCCCCGAGCGCGCGGCGATCTACCTGACGAGCCGGGGCATCACGAACGAGGTGTACTACGCGGCGGCCAAGGCGGCCCGGGCCATGGGCATCGCGAACGTCGACTCGGCGGCCCGGGTGTGCCACGCCCCCTCGACCGTCGGCCTCAAGGACACGATCGGCGTGGGGGCCACCACCTGTTCGTACCAGGACGTGATCGACGACGCCCGCCTGGTGGTGCTGTGGGGCTCGAACCCCGCGAACAACCAGCCCGTGTTCATGAAGTACCTGTATCTGGCCCGCCGACGGGGCTGCCGGGTCGTGGTCGTGAACCCGTACCTCGAGCCGGGGCTCGAGCGTTACTGGGTGCCGTCCAACGTCGAGTCCGCCATCTTCGGCACGAGGATGAGCGACCTCCACGTTCCCGTGCGTCCCGGGGCCGATGTGGCCCTCGCCACCGCCGCGCTGAAGCGCCTGGCCGAGCGCGGCGGGCTGGACGAGGCGTTCGTCGCCGACCATACCGAGGGCTGGGGCGAGACCGCCGCCGCCCTCGCCGGCCAGGGCCTCGACGACCTGTTGCGGGTGGCAGGTGTCGACGCCGCGACGCTCGACGCCTTCGTCGACGAGCTGGTCCGGGCGCGGGGCGCCGTGCACCTGTGGTCGATGGGCATCACCCAGCACCGCACGGCCGCCGACGGGGTGCGCGCGATCGTGAATCTGGCGCTCGCCCAGGGCGGCGTGGGCCGGCCCGGGGTCGGGCTCATGCCGATCCGCGGTCACTCCGGCGTGCAGGGCGGTGCCGAGATGGGCGCCTACGCCACGGCGCTGCCGGGTGGCCTCCCGGTCGACGCCGACCACGCCGCAGCCCTGTCCTCCAGGTGGGGCTTCCCCGTGCCGGAGCGACCCGGGCTGACCGCGCCCGAGATGGTCGACGCCGCCGGCCGGGGCGAGCTCGACGTGCTGTGGATGTCGGGTGGGAACATGCTCGACGTGCTGCCCGACCCGCCACGCGTCGAGGCCGCGCTCGGCGGGGTGCCGCTGCGGGTCCACCAGGACGTCGTCGTCACCAGCCAGATGCTGGTGGACGGCGACGACGTGCTGTTGCTGCCGGTCGCCACCCGCTACGAGCAGGAGGGCGGCGGCACCGAGACGATCACCGAGCGCCGCATCGTGTTCAGCCCCGAGATCCCCCGCCGGGTGGGCGAGGCCCGCAGCGAGTGGCGCCTGTTCGCTGACGTGGCGAACCGGGTCCGGCCCGGGTACCGCGCGGCATTCTCGTGGCCCACGAACCAGGCCCTGCGGACCGAGATCGCCGCCGTGGTGCCGGCCTACGCCGGCATCGAACGCCTGGCGGTGTCCGGCGATGCCGTGCAGTGGGGCGGCCGGCACCTGTGCGCCGGGGGCGAGTTCCCCACTCCGTCGGGCCGGGGCCGGTTCACGCCGCTGGTCGCCGAGGTCGCCGAGCGGCCCGCCGGCTCGTTCGTGGTCACGACCCGCCGTGGCAAGCAGTTCAACTCGATGGTGCACGGCCGCATCGACCCTCTCACCGGAGCCGGCCGCGACGCCGTGTTCATCGACGGCGACGATGCCGCCGAGCTCGGCCTTGCCGCCGGCGACCGCGTGGTGCTGCGATCGGGCACCGGCCGTTACGAGGCCCGTGTGCGGCTGGCCCGCCTGCCGGCCGGCACGCTGCAGGTGCACTGGCCCGAGGGCAACGTGCTCGTGCCCGCCGGACCCGACCACCGCGAGCCGGCCTCGCAGGTGCCCGACTTCTCGGCCGTCGTGACCCTGGAGCGTCCGTGAGACCGGCCGGCCGGCTGCTTTTCGTCACCGATGTGCCACGCTGCGCGCGTGAACGGCGTGAGAACACCGGGCCGGTCGGGCAAGATCTGGAGTGGTTCAGTCGCAATCCATCGGTGCGATCGGGAGAATGCCATTCGTGAGAGTGGGTCGCTTGCTGCTTGTCGCAGTGGGGGTGGGGGCTGCCGCCGCCGCCTGCGGGGACTCGGGGTACCAGTACGTCGAGAACGAGGAGCAGGGCGTCTTCGCCAAGCTCCCCCGCGACTGGGCGATCTACGACACCGAGGAGCTGCTCCGGTCGGTCAACACCGGCGACGACGAGCTGACCGACGCCGCCCTCGAGCGGGCCGAGACCCAGGTCTGGTTCCGCGGGTTCGACGCCAGCGACGACCCGAGCGCCGAGGGCTCGGTCGAGATCGGCGCGTCCGAGCCCCGGGGCTTCGTGCAGATCCAGGCGCTGTCGGCCGCCGAGCGCGACCAGATAAACGTGAGCGGCCTCCGCAGCGCCGTGCTGGGCACCGACCCGCTCGGCACGAGCAAGGAGATGTCGCTCGGCTCGGGCGCCGCCGAGGACGTCCAGGTCCTCGTCGACGAGCCGGCAGAGTTCGACGGCGGCTACCACGGCAACCACAACGTGTACGCGGTCATGCAGGGCTCGGACGTGGCGGTGGTCGACCAGACCGCGCTGCTCGACTCGACCAGCAGCACGCTGTACCTGTTCGTGGTGAGTTGCGACGAGACCTGCTACTTCGAGACACGGAGCGACGAGATCGAGAAGATCGTCGATTCGTGGACCATCGAGGACACCGAGTCGTGAGACCACGTACGGGCACGCGTGGGCACCGGGCGACCCGGGGTCACCACAAGGGGAGAAGCTGACATGGCCGACCCGAACGTCCCGCCTGCCCGGCCGTCGGGCCCACCCGTCGGCGGCCCCCTCGGCCCGCCCCAGACGCCGCCCAGCGGGTCACCGCCCGTCGGCTGGCCGCCGATGCCCAACGGCCGTCCGGCCGGGCCGCCGGTCGGCCCGCCCGCGCCACCGGCGCCGCCGCCCGCCCCACCGGTCCCGCCCGGCGGCGGCGCCCCGCCGCCCGGGGGCGCGCAGCCGCCTCCGCCGCCCGGTCTGCCCGCCCCGGGCTTGCACGGCAGCGGCTCCGGCCCGGTGGCCCAGACCCGCAAGAAGATGCCCCTGTGGGACCGCATCAAGTTCCTGCTGCTGCTCGCCCTGCTGTTCGGGTTCTTCGTGTGGTCGGCGGCGTCCGACCCGAACCCGTTCAACACCTTCCGCGACGCCGTCGACGAGACGGTCCGCTCGAAGTGGTTCCTGTTCGTGCTGTTCGGGCTCGAGCTGCTCCGTCAGATCCATTACCTGATCGCGGAGCGCTCGGCGCGCTACCACGGGTTCTGGACCAACAGCGTGTTCGGGCGGTGGGAGCGCCGCGTCGGTCGCCTCAACGACTGGAACCGCTACCGGCTGGCGCGGGCGCTGAAGGTCACCGTGCTGCTGCTCGTCCTCAGCATCGTGCTCGGCACGATCTACGACGTCGCCCCGGTCACGGCCCTGTTCGAGCTGCCCTCTCGGGTGTGGCAGTGGCTGCCGTTCATCGCCCAGCTGCTGTTCGGCTTCTTCTTTGTGATCATCCAGTTCGCTGGCCTGTTCTGGTTCCTGTCGCGCGGTGGCGTCGACACCTACATGCCCGACGAGATCAAGACCCGCTTCTCCGACGTGTGGGGGCAGGACGCGGTCGTCGACCGGGTCAAGGAGAACATGGTCTTCCTCGACCGGCCCGAGGCGATCGAGGAGAAGGGTGGCTACGTGCCCGGCGGCATCCTGCTGTGGGGCCCGCCCGGCACCGGCAAGACGCTCATGGCCGAGGCCGTGGCCGGCGAGACCGGCAAGCCCTACGTGTTCGTCGACCCCGGCGCCTTCATCCAGATGTTCATGGGCGTCGGCATCCTCAAGGTGAAGGGCCTGTTCCGGAAGCTGCGACGCCTGGCCCTCCGCTACGGCGGCGTGATCGTGTTCTTCGACGAGGCCGACTCGCTCGGCAGCCGGGGCTCGTTCACCCCCGGTCCGTTCGGCCAGCCGAGCGCCACCCCGGCCCCGTGGGACGCGGGCGGGGGCGACGAGCACCTGCGGTGGCTGTCCCCGGCGTCGCAGTCGGCGCTGATGCAGGCCACGCTCGCGCCGTCGTCGGTGCCCGACGGCCCGCCGCGCATCCGCGAGTACATCATGATGGGCGGCATGGGCATGGGCGGCGGGGGCGGCACGCTCCAGGCGCTGCTGTCCGAGATGTCGGGCCTGAAGAAGCCGAAGGGCTTCCTCAACCGGCACGGCCGGCGGTTGCTCGGCATGCAGCCGAAGCCGCCGCCGAAGTACCGGATCATGGTCATGATGGCGACGAACATGCCCCAGTCCCTCGACGAGGCGATGCTCCGCCCGGGCCGCATCGACCGCATGTACAAGGTCGGGTATCCCTCGAAGGAGGGCAGGAAGCGCACCTACGAGGGCTACCTCGCGAAGGTCCGGCACGAGCTCACCGACGAGCAGATCGACAAGCTCGCCACGATCACGCCCTACGGCACAGGTGCCACGATGAAGGACCTCGTCAACGAGGCGCTCATCAGCGCGATCAGGGCCGGGCGCGAGGTGATCACGTGGGAAGACGTCATCAAGGCCAAGCACCTCAAGGAGCTCGGCCCGCCCGAGGACGTCGAGTACATCGAGCGTGAGCGCCACGCGATCGCGATCCACGAGGCGTGCCACGCCGTCGCCGCCTACCACAGCCGGCGACACCTCGAGATCGACCTGGCCACTATCGAAAAGGGGGGCACGTACCTGGGCATGGTCAGCTCGATCAAGCCCGAGGACCAGTTCACCCGCTGGCGCAGCGAGTACGAGGCCGACATCATCGTGTCGCTCGCTTCTCTGGCGGGCGAGCGCCTGTTCTTCGACGACGACTCGTCCTCCGGCGTGTCCGGCGACCTCGAGTCGGCCACCACGGTCGCGACCCTCATGGAGGGCTACTGGGGCATGGGCCGCACGGTCGCCTCCCATGGCGTGACCCACAAGGTGGGCATAGGCGGCGGCGGCCGTCCGGGTGGTGGCGACGACGACGAGAAGCTCGACCTGCTGAAGGGCAACCTGGGCGAACGCATCGAGGCGCACCTGGTCGAACTGCTGCACCGGGCCGAGGCCCTGCTTGTCGAGCACCGGGCCGACGTCCTGCGGGTGGCGCACGCGCTGGAGACCCACAAGACGATCGCCGGCGAGGACCTGTTCGCCGTGTTCCAGGGCACCCAGGGCCCTCTGATCGACGGCCGGCCCTACCACGACCCGTCGTTCATCGACACGCTCGAGCGCTACCACGAGATGGTGATGGCGGCGCACAAGAACCACGAGCAGGTCGAGATCCCCATGCCGCCGACGAATGCGGACGGCACCGGCTCCTACGGCCCGGCCCAGCTGCCCGTGGGCAGCTACGGGTCGGTACCCGCCCCGCCGACCGAGAACGCCTGACGCCGATCGCCGGGCCCGCACGCTGCGGTCCGGCGCGGCGGCGGTCAGTCGCCCGTGGGCTGCACGACGTGGGCGCAGCCGGGGTCCGCGGCGAACGCCCGCTGCAGATCGTCGCCGTAGGCGGCGATACGGGGCTCGAAGACCGAGGTGGCCCGCTCGACGCCGGTGAAGGCGCCGCCGAGGGCGCCGCGCTGGTCGGCCACCTCGATCGGGCCGAGCGCCGCGGCCTCCTCCCGCTCCTCCCGGAGGACGGCGATCGACCGCTCGGCACCGGCGCGCAGCTCGTCGAGCAGGGCGTCGCGCTCGGCGATCGCGGGCAGGTCGAGCTCGTCGACCTCAGTGACGTGGTCCTCGCCGATGGCGATCAGCTCGTCGAACCCGCCGACGAGCACGTCGGTGGCCGTGGCAGGGTCGTCCTCGTCGGTGATGGTCTGCGACGTGGCGTTGAGCACCTCGCCGTAGTCGTCGTTCCACCCGCGCAGGAGCGTGCACACGGCGTCGGCGGCCGCGGCGTCGGCCCCGGCCGTCGTCTCGCCGCCGTTGTCGTCGTCGTCCCCGCAGCCGGCTGCCGCGACACCGGCGAGGGCGAGCAGCGCCGCGCCGACGAGGGCGCCCCGGGGGCGAGGACGGGCGTGACCTGGCTCCATCGGGCCAGTGTCGCGCCCACCGTCGCCGGTAGCCTCGCGCCATGGCCGAGCCCCTCGCACCCACCGTCGGGTGGAACGTCGTCCACTTGTTCTGCGCCGTGACCCCGCTGGCCGACGGCACGGCCGTGGCGGCCGCGGTCAAGTCCCTCGAGGCCGACGAGCACCAGGTAGTGCCCGTGGCCCTCCTCGGCCACAAGGGCGACGTCTGCCTCCTCGCGCTCGGCCCCGATCTGTGGCGCCTGCGCCGCTTCCAGACCGAGGTGGAGGCGGCCGGCCTGCACGTGGTCGACAGCTACGTGTCGCTGACCGAGGTGTCCGAGTACGCGCAGGGCATGCCCGAGGAGCGCAAGCGCCCCCGGCTCTATCCCCAGCTGCCGCCCGAGGGCAAGACGGCGTTCTGCTTCTACCCGATGACGAAGCGCCGGGGCGACGAGCACAACTGGTACGAGCTGCCGTACGAGGACCGCGAGCGCCTGATGATGGACCACGGCCGTTCGGGGCGGAACTTCGCGGGGCGGGTGCTGCAGTTGATCACCGGCTCGACCGGCCTCGACGACTACGAGTGGGGCGTGACGCTCTTCGGCGTCCACCCCGACGACCTGAAGGCGTGCGTCTACACGATGCGCTACGACGAGGCCTCGGCCCGCTATGCCGAGTTCGGCCCGTTCGTGACCGGTGTCGTCGGCACGCTGTCCGAGGTGCTGGCCGCCGTGGGTGTCGTCGACTGAACTCCCGTCTCGCCCGTCCGCCGAGGTGCTGGGGCTAGTCTGTCCGTCCTGTCGGGTGCACGGGCGATCTGCTGCGCGAATCGCCCGACCGTGAGCGCCCGGGGGATGACGGACGTGTGAAACGAGGGCGTCGAGCGCTCGGGACGATGGGTCGCGCGGTGGCGTCCCGTAAGCTCCCGGTCCTGCGAATAGGAGCACACATGAGGAGATTGGTGGTGGCGCTGGTGGCCGCGTCGGCCGTCGGGATGGCGCTGGCACCGGGGGCGGGGGCCCAGGCTCCGGGGGGTACGCCGACCACGGCGGCGCCGCCGGGCGCGACCCCGACGACCGCGGCCACCGGTGAGGCCCCTGCCGAGGACGCCCTGATCGTCTCGGGCAACCTGCGCTACGAGCAGGACGACGAGGCTCAGACCGTCGAGGGTGCCACCGTCACGGTCGAGTCGGCCGACGGGGAGTTCTCCGAGTCGGTCGAGTCCGACGCCGACGGACGCTTCGAGGTCCCGGTGCCTGGCCCCGGCACCTACACGATCACCCTCGACGAGGAGACGCTGCCCGAGGACGTCGGCCTGCGCAACGAGCGGCCGTCGCTCGACGTTCGGGTGCGCGAGGGCCGGGCCAACACACCCGTTCTGTTCCCCCTGGGGTTCGGCGACGACGTGGGCCGCAACGTGTCGTCGACGTTGGACCGGTTCCTGCGCCTCACCGTGCAAGGCCTGCGCTTCGGGCTGATCATCGCCATGTGCGCGATCGGCCTGTCGCTGATCTTCGGCACGACGCGGCTCACGAACTTCTCCCACGGCGAGTTGGTGACGTTCGGTGCGCTGATGGCGTACCTGTTCAACGTCACGTTCGGGTGGCACATCTTGATCGCCGCGCCGCTGGCCATCCTCGTCGCCACGCTGGTCGGCTCGGCCTTCGACCGGTTCTTCTGGCGACCGCTGCGCAACCGGGGCACCGGCCTCATCGCCATGCTGGTGATCAGCATCGGCGTGGGCATCGCCGTGCGCTACACGTACAACCTCCAGTTCGGGGGCTTCAACCGGGCCTACCGGCAGTACTCCCTGCAGACCGAGGGCTTGGAGCTCGGCCCGGTCACGATCGTGCCGCGCGACCTCTTCGGCATGGTGCTCTCGATCCTCGTGCTCGTGGGCGTGGCGCTGTTCCTGCAGCGCACCCGGACCGGCAAGGCGATGCGCGCCGTGGCCGACAACCGTGACCTGGCCGAGTCCTCGGGCGTCGACGTCGACCGCGTGATCAACCTGGTGTGGGCCGCCGGCGCCGGCCTCGCCGCCCTCGGCGGCATCCTCCAGGGCCTGTCCGAGCAGGTGAGCTGGCAGATGGGCTTCCAGCTGCTGCTGCTCATGTTCGCCGGCGTGACGCTCGGCGGGCTGGGCACGGCCTACGGGGCCCTCGTCGGCTCGATGGTGGTGGGCATGGTCGTCGAGGTGTCGACCCTCGTGATCCCCTCCGAGTTCAAGACCGTGACCGCGCTGTTCATCCTGATCCTCATCCTGCTGGTGAGGCCCCAGGGCATCCTCGGTCAAGCGGAACGAGTGGGGTAGGACGCATGAACTGGCACAGCATCCTCAACGGGACCCTGCGTGCGCTCGTCGGCCGCGAGGCCATCATCTACTCCCTCGCCGCCATCGGCCTCAACGTCCACTTCGGCTACACGGGCCTGTTGAACTTCGGCCAGGTCGGCTTCATGGCCATCGGCGCCTACGGGGTGGCCATCAGTGTCACCACCTGGGACGTGCCCCTCATAGTGGGCGTGCTGATCGGTGTGGGGGCGGCCGTGTGCCTGGCGTTGCTGCTCGGCATCCCGACGCTGCGCCTGCGGGCCGACTACCTGGCCATCGTCACGATCGCCGCGTCCGAGATCTTCCGGTTCATGATGTCGGCGCCGTCGTGGCGAGACGTCACCGGAGGCTCCGACGGGCTGACCGGTTTCGCCGGCGACTTCTTCGACGCCAACCCCATCCCGGGCGGCGACTACGGGTTCGGGCCCTGGCACTACAGCGCCCGCGACCTGTGGATCCTGAGCGTGGGCTGGGTCGCCGTCCTGCTCGCCGTGCTCCTGGTGCGCATGCTCATGCACAGCCCGTGGGGTCGCATCGTCAAGGCCATCCGCGAGGACGAGGACGCCGTGCGCAGCCTCGGCAAGAACGTCTACAGCTACAAGATGCAGAGCCTCGTGCTCGGCGGGGTCATCGGCGCCGTCGGCGGCATGTTCTGGATGATCACCCAGGCGTCGATCACGCCGGGCAGCTTCAGCACGATCCCCACGTTCTACGCCTACGCCGCGCTGATCCTCGGCGGCATGGCCCGGGTCTGGGGCCCGGTCGTCGGCGCCATGATCTTCTGGGCGCTGCTCGCCTTCACCCAGGGCATACTCGACGAGGCCGTGGCCAACGACCTCATACCCTCCAGCATCATGGACAGCAACCAGGCGGGCAACGTGCGCTTCATCCTCGTGGGCATCGGTCTGGTGTTGCTGATGGTCTACCGACCACAGGGCATCTTCGGCGACCGGCGCGAGATCGCCCTGGGAGAGCGCTGATGACCGACGCCCCAACCGACGCCCCGGCCCTGGCGCTGCCCGACGAGGCGCTGCCCGACGGAGCGCGACCCAACCCGTTCGACCAGGTGCGGTCGTCCCCTGGGGCGCCCAAGCCCGAACCCATCCTCGTGGCCGACGAGGTCCGCCGCCGCTTCGGAGGCCTGACCGCGGTCGACGTGAGGCACCTCGAGGTGCAGCGCGAGGCGATCACCGCCCTCATCGGCCCGAACGGCGCCGGCAAGACGACGTTCTTCAACCTGCTGACCGGCTTCGACAAGCCCGACACCGGCTCGTGGACGTTCGACGACCGGCGGCTCGAAGGCCTCGGCGCCCACAAGATCGCCCGCACCGGCATGGTCCGCACGTTCCAGCTCACCAAGGCGCTGGCCCGGCTCTCCGTCATGGACAACATGAAGCTCGGCGCCACCGAGCAGCTGGGCGAGAACTTCTTCCGGGCCCTCCTGCCCCGCCTGTGGAACAGCCAGGAGAAGGAGATCGAGGCCCGGGCGGTCGAGCTGCTCGGCCGGTTCAACCTGACCCACATGCGCGACGAGTACGCCGGCACCCTGTCGGGCGGCCAGCGCAAGCTCCTCGAGATGGCCCGGGCGCTCATGGCGCAGCCGAAGCTGGTCATGCTCGACGAGCCCATGGCCGGCGTGAACCCGGCGTTGGCCCAGACGATCATCCGGCACGTGGCGGAGCTGCGCGACGAGGGCCTCACGGTGGTGTTCGTCGAGCACGACATGGACGTCGTCCGCACGATCAGCGACTGGGTCGTGGTGATGAGTGACGGAGAGATCGTCGCGGAGGGCACCCACGCCTCGATCGTCACGAATCCCGCCGTGATCGACGCCTACCTGGGCGCCCACCACGGCACGCCGATGGACCGCGCGGAACAGGACCGCCAGCTGGCCGAGGCCGAGGCGGCCATCGAGGCCGAGCGGCAGGCCCGGGAGGAGGAGGCGTGACCGAGGGAACCCCGCAGGCCGGCCCGGCGGCGGGGATCACCGCCCGCCCGGTCGTGCTCGAGGCGTCCGACATCGTGGCCGGCTACGTGCCGGAGGTGAACATCCTCAACGGGGTGAACCTCCAGCTCGTCGACGGCGAGCTCGTGGGCGTCATCGGGCCGAACGGCGCCGGCAAGTCGACGCTGGTCAAGGCCCTGTTCGGGCTGATCCCCGTCCGCGACGGCGTCGTGCGCCTGCGAGGCGACGAGGTCACGGGCCTCAAGGCCCACGCCCTCGTGGCGAGGGGCATCGGCTACGTGCCCCAGAACGACAACGTGTTCCCCCGCCTCACGGTCGAGGAGAACCTCGAGATGGGCGTGTACGGCAAGCCCAAGACGTTCGACGAGCGCTTCGAAGCCGTGGCCGACATGTTCCCCCGCCTGGCCGAGCGCCGGAAGCAGCGGGCGGGCTCGCTGTCGGGGGGCGAGCGCCAGATGCTGTCGATGGGACGGGCCCTCATGCCCGACCCGCAGGTCCTGCTGCTCGACGAGCCCTCCGCCGGCCTGTCGCCGGCCTTCCAGGACGAGGTGTTCATCAACTGCCAACGCATCAACGACGCGGGCGTCTCGATCGTGATGGTCGAGCAGAACGCCAACCGCTGCCTGCAGATCTGCCACCGAGGCTACGTGCTCGACCAGGGCCGCAACGCCTACACCGACTCGGGGGACGCGCTGCTGCGCGACCCCAAGGTCATCGAGCTCTACCTGGGCACGCTGGCCGCGCAGATCGACTGACCCCGCCGCCCGCGGTAGGCGCGGGAGGGGCCGGCCCCAGCGGGCCGGCCCCTCGTCGCGTGTGTGATGTGTGAGGTCGGCGATCAGCCGAGCTGCGCCTGCCGGTACTCGGTCAGCGACTCGTCGATCTGGTTGTCCTCGCCGTAGGCCTGCACGGCGAAGCTGGCCGCCGTGGGCTCGCCGGGCTGGCTGAAGTCCTGCGGGCCGGACGGGCCGTTGTAGTCGATGTCGGTTCCGTCCTCGATCATGGCCTTGCAGTCGGCGAAGGTGGTGCACTCCTCGCCGTCACGGGTGATGCCGTTGATCTCGCGGGCCACGGCGGCCGGATCATCGGTGTCGGCCTGGATGGCGGCCAGCGCCGTGATCATGATGGCGTCGTAGGTCTCGGGGCCATAGCTGAGGTCGGTGAGGTTCGGGTCGACCGTCTCGAGACGACCGCGGAAGTCCTGGGTGACCTCGGCCGAAGGCAGCGTGCCCTTGACCCCGCTCAGCGTGCCGGGCTCGGTGAAGTTCTCGCCCAGCGCGTTGCCGATGTTGCCGTCGACCAGGTAGATCTTCTTGTCCTGGGGCGTGAACCCGGCCTCGAAGAGCGAGTTGAGGATGCGGCTCGACTCGTCGAAGCCGATCATCACCAGGGCGTCCGGGTCGGCGGAGATCACCTCGTCGACCTCGGCCTCGAAGGTCTGGGCCTCGGGGTCATACGTGCGGCTGACCACGACGTCGCCGCCGCCCTCCTCGAAGGGCACGGCCGTGAACTCCTGCAGGCCCTCGCCATAGGAGTCCTGCCGGGCCAGGAGCGCCGCCGTGGCGACGCCGTCCTCGAGCATCAGCTCGGACAGCACCTGGCCCTGCAGGATGTCGGAGGGGGCGGTGCGGAAGTACAGGTCGTCGTCGTCGTACTCGGTGAACTCGGGCGACGTGTTCGCCGGCGAGAACTCGATCTTGCAGGCGCCGACGATCTTGTCGATCACGTTGAGCGAGACACCGGACGACTCGGCACCGAGGATGACGTCCACCCCGTTCTCGAGGTGGCTGTCGACCGTGGGGTTGGCGATGTCGGGATCGGAGTCGCCGGAATCACCGCGGCGGTAGGCCACGTCCTGGTCGAGGACGCCACCGTTCTCGTTGATCTCCCCGACGGCCAGTTGGGCCGCCGCGATGGCGGGTGGCCCGAGGAACGAGAGGTCACCCGTCTCGGGGAGCAGCGCCCCGATGCTCAGGGTGCCGTCGGCATCGCCCTCACAGGAGGGGTTGGCGTCACCGATCTCGGGGGCCGCGGTCGCGCCCTCGTCCTCATCGGCGGCTGCCGTCGTGTCACTGGTCGCGTCGTCATCGTCGTCGTCGCCGCCGCATGCTGCGGCCACCAACGAGAGGCCGAGCATCAGGGCCGAGAGGCGGAGCCACCGGCTTTGCTGTCGCATCGTCTTCTCCCTGTTCCAGGAAAATGGCATGCGGGTGTGCGCCCCCGCTGCGGGTCACAGGTCTACCACCTGGTGGACTGTGCGCGTTGCGTTCTGCCCCCCAATTGCGTTAAGGAACCGTCACGATGCCCACCCATGACCGTTCACCCCACGATAGGGCGCCGACCGGGGCCGGTGCGCTGGTGACGGCGTCGCTCGACACCCTGCGCGATCGGCTCCGCGAGCTCGACCGGCTGGTCGTCGCGTTCTCCGGCGGCGCCGACTCGGCGTTCCTCGCCCGGGTGGCCCACGACACGCTCGGCGCCGAGCGCGCACTCGCCGTGACGGCCGTGTCCCCGTCGCTGGCGGGCGACGAGCGCAGCGACTGCGCGGCGCTCGCCGCCGAGTGGGGGCTGCGCTGGGCCGAGGTCGAGACGGACGAGCTGGGTCGGGCCGCGTACACCCGCAACGACGGCGACCGGTGCTACTGGTGCAAGGACGAGCTCATGCGCGTGCTCGCCCCGGTGGCCGACGTCGAGGGCGCCACCGTGGCGCTCGGGGTGAACGTCGACGACCTCGGCGACCACCGGCCGGGGCAGCGGGCGGCCGCCGAGCACGGCGCCGTGTTCCCGCTCGTCGAGGCCGGTTTCACGAAGGCCGACGTGCGTGGGTGGTCGCAGCGCCTCGGCCTGCGCACGTGGGACAAGCCCGCCGCCGCCTGCCTCGCGTCCCGCCTGCCCTACGGCACGCCGGTCACCCTCACCCGTCTCGCCGCGGTCGAGCGGGCCGAGGCGGGCCTGCACCGGCTGGGCTTCGCCGAGCTGCGCGTCCGCCACTACGGCGAGCTCGCCCGCCTCGAGGTGCCGGTCGACCGCCTGGGCGACGTCGTCGCCCGGCGCGACGACGTGGTGGCCGCCGTGCGGGGCGCCGGCTACCGCTACGTCACGCTCGATCTCGAGGGCCTGCGCTCGGGCAACCTCAACGCCGCCCTCGGCGACGCCGCCACGACCTGACACTCCGGCTCACCCCGTCCCGGCCGGGGCGCCGGGGCCCTCGAGCAGGGTCCAGGTGGGGAACGACACGTGCTCCACGCCCATCCGTTCGACGAGGCGGCCCTTGGCGGCGAGCTCGCCAACGCAACGGCGCACGAGCCGCTCGTCGCCGATCATGGCGGCGTACTCGGCGACCGTCAGAAGCAGCGGGCCGGCTTCGGCGTCGGCGTCGCCCGGCCGTAGCACGGCGTCGACCTCCAGCGTGGGCCGGCATGGGTTCGCCGGGTCGACGCAGACGCTGTGGTACACGATGCCCTCGAAGACCGACAGCGCACGGATCCGCATCGCCGGGAGTTCTACCCGCTGCGGCGCGGCGCGACCGCCGGTGCCGGCGGCAGCATGGGCCCATGTCCGACCCCGGCGGCGGCCACCCGCTCGACGATCCCGGCGATGCCGCCGCCCTCGCCCGCTACGCCTCCGACCTGGCCGACGCCGTCGACGCCGCCCTGCCCGGCTGGGTCGAGCGGTCGGTCCGGCGGGTGCTCTCGGCCCAGGGCATCGCCCTCGACGCCGGGGGCGAGCGGCGACTGGCCGTCGCCGTCAGGGAGGCATCCTCCGAGGGCGGCCGGCGGGTGCGCGAGCTCGTGACGGCCGACGTCGACGCCCAGGCCGGGAACCCGCTCGCCGCCATCCGGTCGCTCGTCGGCCACCCGACGGCCGTGCTGCGGTCGGCGGGGGCTCGGCCGGTACCCCGCGACGACTTCGCCGAGCGGTCCTTTCCCGACGACGTCTACGACCTGAGCCCGGCCACGTTCGCGGACGTCGACCCGTCCCTGCACGAGCCGGGTCTCGTGTGGGGGGCGGCCAAGGCGCACGTGCACCTGGCTCGCCGGCGCCGGGAGGGTCGCCGGTGACGTGACGGACGCCGACGACGGGACGGCGGGTGGTGACGGCTCGGTCGTCGACCAACGTACGGCCGGCGGTGATGGCGCGGTCGTCGGTGACGGCTCGGTCGTCGACCACGGGACGGCCGGCGGTGATGGCGCGGTCGTCGGTGACGGGGCAGTCGTCGCTGATGGCGCGGTCGCCGGCGCCGGGAGGGCCGTAGCCTCGCCGCATGACCGATCGCCTCCTCGTCGTCGGCGGTGACGCCGCCGGCATGACCGCCGCCATGCAGGTCCGCCGACGCCGGCCCGAGCGCGACATCGTCGTGCTCGAGCGTGGCCGATGGACGAGCTACTCGGCCTGCGGCATCCCGTACGTCGTGGGTGGCGTGGTCGACGACATCGACGACCTCGTGGCCCGCGACCCCGCGACGTTCGGGCGTGACCACGACATCGACGTGCGGCTGGGTCACGAGGCGCGGGCGATCGACCTGGACGCCCGCGAGGTCGAGGCCTGGGACGAGGCCGAGGGGCGGACGGTCCGCGTCGGCTTCGACCAGTTGCACCTGGCCACGGGCGCCCTCCCGCTGCGGCCCGACCTCCCGGGCCTCGACCTGCCGTTCGTGCACGGCGTGCAGACGCTGGGCGACGCCGCCCGCTTGCTCGACCAGATCGACGCCCGTACCTGCCGGCGGGTCGTGGTCGTCGGCGGCGGCTACATCGGCCTCGAGATGGCCGAGTCGTTCGTCGAGCGGGGCGCGGAGGTCACGCTCCTCGACGGGGGTGACCACGTCATGCCGACGCTCGACGCCGACGTCGCCGGGCCGCTCGTCCCCACCATGGAGGGCATCGGCATCCGCGTGCGCCTCGGCACCCCGGTCGAGGCGGTCGAGAAGGCGGGCGGCGAGGAGCCCGGCGGCACGGTCGTCGCCGGCGGCGACCGCTATGACGCCGACCTCGTGGTGCTCGGGATGGGGGTGGTGCCGAACGGCGATCTGGCCGAGGCCGCCGGCCTGGCCACCGGGGTGAAGGGCGCGATCCGGGTCGACCGCCGCCAGCGCACCTCGGCCGATGGGGTGTGGGCGGCCGGCGACTGCTGCGAGTCGTTCCACCGGGTGGCGCAGGTGCCGGTGCACATCGCGCTGGGCACGGTCGCGAACAAGCAGGGGCGAGTCGCCGGCGTCAACCTGGCCGGCGGCCACGCCTCGTTCCCGGGTGTGGTGGGCACGGCGGTGACGAAGGTCTGCGGCACCGAGATCGGCCGCACCGGCCTGAGCGAGCGCGAGGCCGATCGCTACGGGTTCACCCACGTCACCGCCACGGTCGAGGGCACGACCCGGGCCGGTTACTTCCCCGGCGCGGAGAAGCTGGCGCTCAAGGCGCTGGCCGAGGTGGGCAGCCGGCGCCTCATCGGCGCGCAGATCGTCGGCGGCCAAGGGGCGGCCCGGCGCATCGACGTCGTCGCCGTGGCGCTCACCGCCGGCCTGACGGTCGACGATGTCGTGGAGCTCGACCTCGGCTACGCCCCGCCGTTCGGATCGGTCTGGGAGCCCCTTCACGTGGTGGCCCGCCAACTCGGGCGGGCGCTCGACGACCAGGGCCCCTGACGTTCACAACGGCGAAACAAACACGACCAGAACAGGAAACAACGCGCCCGCATTCTTTCGTCGTCCTGAACCCCACGAAAGGAACTCCATGGATACGGGCGACACCGCGTGGATGCTGATCGCCACCGCCCTCGTGCTGTTCATGACGCCGGGCCTCGCGTTCTTCTACGGCGGCATGGTCCGCTCGAAGAACGTGCTCGGCATGTTGATGCAGAACTTCTTCGCGATGGGCCTGATCGCCGTCCTCTGGGCCGTGGTCGGCTTCACCCTGGTCTTCGGCGACTGGGGCAACGCCGGCGTCATCGGCAACCTCGACTTCATCGGCTTCAAGGACGTCGGACAGGCACTGACCGGCGACGCGTACGTCACCGGCCTCGCGCTCACTATCCCGCCGGTCCTGTTCGCCGCCTACCAAATGACCTTCGCCGTCATCACGCCGGCGCTCATCAGCGGTGCGACCGCCGACCGCATGAAGTTCAGTGCCTACGCCCTGTTCATCGGGCTGTGGCTGCTGCTGGTGTACGCGCCTGTGGCGCACTGGGTCTTCGGCGGGGGCTGGATCTTCGACATCGGCGCACTCGACTTCGCCGGCGGTGCGGTCGTGCACATGAACGCCGGCGCCGCGGCCCTGGCCGTGATCCTCGTGCTGGGCCGGCGCCGCGGCTGGCCGCACGAGCCGATGCCGCCCGGCAACCTGCCACTCACGCTGCTCGGCACCGGCATCCTGTGGTTCGGTTGGTTCGGCTTCAACGCCGGCTCGGCCCTCACCGCCGGCGGGGTGGCGAGCCAGGCGCTGATGAACACGTTCCTCGCCGCCTCGGCCGCCATGCTGGGCTGGCTGGTCGTCGAGCGGTTCCAATCCGGCCACGCCACCACGCTGGGCGGCGCCTCGGGCGCCGTCGCCGGCCTCGTGGCGATCACGCCGTGTGCCGGCTTCGTGGGCGGCCTCGCCCCGATCGCCATCGGCTTCGTGGCCGGTGCGGTGTGCATGCTCGCCGTGGGCCTCAAGATCCGGTTCGGTTACGACGACAGCCTCGACGTCGTCGGCGTCCACCTGGTAGGCGGGTTCGTCGGCACGATTCTGCTCGGCCTGTTCGCCGACTCGGCCGTCAACGAGCTGGGCTTCGACGGGCTGTTCTTCGGGGGCGGGGCCGACCTCCTCGTCGATCAGCTGGTGGCGGCCGCGGCCACGATCGCCTACTCGTTCACGGTCTCGTTCCTCATCGCCAAGGTGCTGGACGTCGTGATCGGCATCCGCGTCAGCGAGGATGACGAGAACGCCGGCCTCGACGTGACCCAGCACGCCGAGAACGCCTACGTGTTCTGAGCGACAAGGACCCGAACGAGATGAAGCTCATCACCGCCACCGTCAAGCCTCACAAGCTCGACGACGTCAAGACCGCCCTGAAGGAGGTCGGGATCGCCGGCATGACCGTCACCGAGGTCCAGGGGTTCGGCCGCCAGTCGGGCCACACCGAGGTGTACCGCGGCGCCGAGTACACGGTCGACTTCGTGCCGAAGGTCCGCGTCGAGGTGCTCACCGACGACGAGGAGGCCGACGCCGTCGTCGACGCCATCGTGTCCTCGGCCCGCACCGACAAGATCGGCGACGGCAAGATCTGGGTGACCGACGTGCTGCGTGTGGTGCGCATCCGCACCGGCGAGCTCGACGGGGACGCCCTCTAGCCACGTGCCCCCCACCGGCATCGCCACCATCCGGAGCCACCTCGCCGCCGACGACTCGCTTGTCGGTCGCCGGCTCTGCGAGGTGTGGGGCCACGAAGTCGACCGCTGGCTGGCCGAGCTGTTCGTGGCGGCCGCCGAGCCGCACCTGTCCGGCGTGGGCCTCGTGGCGGTGGGGGGCTACGGGCGCAACGAGCTGTCGCTGCAGTCCGACATCGACGTCGTGCTGCTGCACGACCGGCGCAAGGACATCGGCGCCCTGGCCGACCGCCTCTGGTACCCCATCTGGGACTCGGGCCTGAAGCTCGGCCACGCCGTGCGGTCGGTGAAGGAGGCCCTCGCTCTCGGGGCCGACGACCTCGACACGGCGACGGCCCTGCTCGACGTGCGGCTGCTGGCCGGCGACCGGGCGCTGGCCGACGAGCTCGCGTCCAAGGCCGAGCTTCAGTGGCGCAAGCGGGCCAAGCGGTGGCTGGCCACGATGGCGGCCTCGGTGCGGGCCCGGCACCGCAAGGCCGGCGAGGTGGCATACCTGCTCGAGCCCGAGCTCAAGGAGGGCCACGGCGGCCTGCGCGACGTGCAGGCGCTGCGCTGGGCCCAGGCGGCCCGCACGATCCTCTGGGAGACCGACCACGCCGCGCTCGACGCCGCCTACGAGCGTCTGCTCGCGGCCCGCGTCGAGCTGCACCGGCGCACCGGCCGCGCAGGCGACCGCCTGCTGCTGCAGGAACAGGACGCCGTGGCCCTCGCTCTCGGCTACGACCACGCCGACGACCTCATGCGCGACCTGGCGCACGCGGCCCGCACTGTCGCCTGGACCAGCGACGACGCCTGGCACCGCATCGAGAGCTCGCTCACCGGGCCGCTGGGTCGCGCCAAGCGCGAGCTCCCGCTCGGCCCCGGGCTCGCGCTGCGCGACGGCGAGGTGCACGTCACAGACGACGCGGACGTGGCGGGCGACCCGGCGCTCGCCCTGCGGGCGGCCGCGGAGGCCGCCGCGCGGTCCACCCAGCTCGACCGCTGGTCGCTCGACCGCCTCGCTGCCGACGCCCCCGCCCCGCCCGAGCCGTGGCCGGCCGGGATGCGGACCGCCCTCGTCGAGCTGCTGCTGGCGGGGCCGCCCGCCGTCCTGCTGCTCGAGGCGCTCGACCAGCAGGGCGTCTGGGAGCGGTACTTCCCCGAGTGGCCGGCGGTGCGGTCCAAGCCCCAGCGCAACGCCTACCACCGCTTCACGATCGACCGGCACCTGTGGGAGGCCGCCGTGCAGGCCGCCGCCCTGGCGGGCCGGGTGTCCCGCCCCGACCTGCTCGTGCTCGGCGCCCTGCTGCACGACATCGGCAAGGGCTGGCCGGGCGACCACACCGACGTCGGCGTCGCCATGCTCGGCGACATCGGGCCCCGCCTCGGGCTCGACGACCACGACACCGACGTGCTCGTGGCGATGTGCCGCCACCACCTGCTGCTGCCCGACATCGCCACGCGCCGCGACCTCGATGACCCGGCCACGATCGAGGCTGTGGCCCGGACGGTGCGCACACCCGAGGTGCTCGAGCTGCTCGCCGCCCTCACCGAGGCCGACTCGGTGGCCACGGGCCCGGCGGCCTGGAGCGACTGGAAGGCCCGGCTCGTGCGCCAGCTCGCCGGCCGCGTCGCCGAGGTGCTGGGCGACGACGCCCCGATGGCCCCGCCCGCCGCGCAGTTCCCCACCGACGACCAGCGCGCCCTGCTCGAGGCGGGCGAGCAGCGCATCGTCACCGAGGGCGACCTGCTGACCGTCGTGGTCCCCGATCGGACCGGCCTGTTCAGCAGGGTGGCGGGGGTGCTGTCGCTGCATGGCCTGGCCGTGCGGGCGGCGTCGGTCACAGTCGATCGCGGCTGGGCGCTGCAGGTGTTCAGCGTCGAGTCGAGCTTCGGCCCCACGTTCGCATGGGGCAAGGTGGTCCGCGACCTCGAAAGGGCCCTGGCCGGCCAGCTCGCCATCCCGGCCCGGCTCGCCCAGCGGGCGCGCACGTACGGCAGCCGCCGCGCCGTGGTGCCCGACGATCTCGAGCCCGAGGTGCGCTTCGACCTGACGGCGAGCGAGGACGCCACGGTCGTCGAGGTGCACGCCGCCGACGCCATGGGCGTGCTGTACCGCATCACCCGGGCGCTGGCCGAGCTCGACCTCGCAGTCGTGTTCGCGAAGGTGCAGACGCTCGGGCCCGAGGTGGTCGACAGCTTCTACGTCCAGGGGCCCGACGGGCGGAAGGTGAGTGACCCGGCCGTGCTCGCCGAGACCGAGCGGGCGCTGGTCCACGCCTTGTCGGCCGACGTCTGACCGGTACTGTCGGGCCGCGTGACGCCCCGGCTTCCGCCCACCCGCCAGGACCTCGTGCGCTGGTCCGAGGCCCTCTCCGGCATCGCCCGCACGGGTCTCGGCTTCACCGAGAGCCTCTACGAGCGCGAGCGGTTCGAGGAGGTGTTGGCCGTCGCCGGCGACATACGCGCCGCCGCCCAGGCCGACGAGGGCTTCGACGCCGAGCACTACATCGAGGAGTGGATGAAGGGCGTCGGCGAGGGCGTGGCCGGCTACGTGACCCCCAAGGTCGCCGTGGGGGCGGTCGTCCACAACGACGCCAACGAGATCCTGCTCGTGCAGCGCTCCGACTCCGGCATCTGGCTGTACCCCACGGGCTGGGCCGACGTCGGCTACTCCGCCAGCGAGATCGCCGTGAAGGAGGTCCGCGAGGAGACCGGCATCGAGTGCGAACCGGTGCGTCTCATCGCCCTGCTCGACGGCCTGCGCCTCGGCTTCACCCGGGTGCCGCTCTACAGCCTCGTGTTCCTGTGCCGGGCCACCGGCGGCGAGCTGGCGGCCCACCCGCTCGAAACCCGCGACGTCGGCTGGTTCGCGGACGATGCCCTTCCTCAGCCGCTGGCCGGCGCCGAGCAATGGCGCCGCCACGCCTTCCGGGCGATCCAGGGTGAGGACGTCGGCGTGCTCTACGACGCCCCACGCGACGAGCCCTGGACGCCGCCGGCCGACTGAAGCCGCACCCCGCCGACCGGGCCCGGCCGGCCCACCACGGCGCAGCGCAGGTAGCTCCAGCAGGCGCAGGCGAGCATCCCCACCTTGCGGACCGAGCCGACGGCCGGTGTCGCCGCCTTCTCCTCCTTGGTGCGGTGCCACAGGCCGGGCAGCACCTCGTCGCTGCGGGGCAGGTCGGCGCGGCCCACCAGGCTGTTCAGCGCCGCCTCCACCCGGTAGCCGCGCACGTCGGCCAACTCGAGCCGCTCGAAGAGCGCCCGGGGCAGCGCCCGCTGGCCGGTCAGCACCGGCAGGTGGTGGAGGAAGACCCGGTTGGCGAGCGGGCCGCGGTCGAACAGCCCGCACGCCATCGCGGCCTCGCCCGAGGCCACGGTGGCCACGAGCCGGTCGACGTGCTGGGGCCGCAGGCCGACGAGGTCCGCGTCGAGGAACACGACGACCGGCGCGTCGGTGGCCGCCACGCCGGTGCGCAGCGCCTGGCCCTTGCCGGGGGACGGCTCGTGGACGACCCGGGCGCCGTGGGCCGCGGCCACCGCGGCGCTGCCGTCGGTCGACGCGTTGTCGACCACGACGACCTCGTCGACGAGCGCGGCGTCGGACGCGGCGTAGACGACGGCGCCGATCGTCGGGGCCTCGTCGCGGGCCGGGATGATCGCCGCGGCCCGGGGGCGGAAGGGCGGCGCGGGCGTGGCCGGGGCCGGCGTCGGCGCGGCTTCGGGCGCCCGGGACCGAAGGGCCACGGCGGGGCCGGGCGCGTCGGTGCCGGTGCCCGGGCCGTCGTGACGGGGGCCCGGGTGGGGACGCGGGCGGCGCGCCTGGGGGCCGGCGTCGTCGACGAGCAGCGGGGGTCCGGAGGGTGCCATCGGGGCCCCGATGGTACCGAGGGGGTGATCGGGGACCCCAGGCGGATACGTGGTCGTCGCGTGTGCCGCACCACGGCCGACCTGCGGTCACGGCCGTGATCCGGCGCGGCGGCCGGCGCGGCCGAGGCGGCCCGGTTGGGGCGGGGGCCCGGCGGGCAGGCTCTGTGCCGTGCACGTCGTGATCGTCGGTCCCATGGGTGTGGGCAAGTCGACGATCGGCCGCGAGGTGGCTGCGCGGCTCGACCGGCCCTTGCGCGACAGCGACGACGACCTGTCGGCCGCCCGGGGCATCTCGGGGCGCGAGCTGACGGCGCGCGAGGGCATCGGTGCCTTGCACCGGTGGGAGGCCGACCACCTGCTCGCCGCGCTGTCCGACGACGAGCCCGCGGTGATCGCGGCGGCCGCGAGCGTGGTCGACGACCCGCGGGTCCGAGCCGCCCTGGACGAGCCGTTCGTGGTGTGGCTGCGGGCGCCGACCGAGCTGCTCGTCGCCCGGGTGCTCGAGTCCGACCATCGCCCGGACCTCGGACCCGATCCGGCGGCCACGATCGCTCGGATCGTCGAGGCCCGGACCGAGCGCTACGCCGAGGTGGCCGACCTGGCCGTCGACGCCGCGGACGTCGACCCCGTGCAGGTCGGCCTCGCCGTGGTCGAGGCCCTGCCGGTCGGTCGCAGGCTGCCGGGTCCGGCCGGTCCCGACAGCGTGCCGTCATGAGCGTCCGCCGGCGGGCCGCCGCCTACGATTCGGCCGACGGAGCGAGGGAGGGCGCTGTGAGCGCTGAGCCAGGGGCACAAGACGTCCGAGGGCCCCGCATCCACCCCGCGATCGACCGGGCCGGCATGGTCTCGTGGCGCCTGATCGGCGTCGGCATCGTGTTCCTGGCGGGCGTGTGGCTGCTCAGCCGCCTGTGGGTGATCGTGCTCGCCGTGGCCATCGCCGTGCTGTTCTCGCGGGCCCTGGCTCCCGTGGCCGACCGCCTGCGCGCGCTGGGCCTGAAGCCGGCCCTGGTCGCCGCCGTGGTCCTGCTGGGCTTCGGCCTCGTCATGGCCGGCATCATCGCGGCCCTGGTGCCGGCGATCTCGGCCGAGTTCGACGAGCTCGGCCCGACGATCGACACCTCGATCGACGACGTCGAGGACTGGCTCGTCGAGGACAGCCCGTTCGACGTGTCGCGCCGCGACGTGCAGGACTTCCGCGACCAGGCCGACGAACGCGTCCGCGACGCGTTGTCGTCGTCGCAGAGCTCGGTCGTCAGCACCACGATGGTGGCCTTCGAGGTGGTCACCGCGCTGATCCTGTCGCTCATCACGTCGTTCTTCATCCTCAAGGACGGCGATCGCTTCTCGCGCTGGATCCTCACGTTCGTGCCCGACCGGCACCGCGACCTCTCGGTGCGCTTGGCCGCCAAGGCATGGTGGACCCTCGGCGGCTACCTCAAGGGTGCCGCCATCCTCGGCATCATCGAGGGCACCATCATCGGCGTCACGGTGTGGCTGGCCGGCGGCACGCTCGAGGTTCCGATCGCGGTCATCACGTTCTTCGCCGCGTTCATCCCCTTCGCCGGGGCGGTCCTCGCCGGCACGGTGGCCGTGCTCGTCACGCTCGTGAGCGGCGGCATCGGCGGGGCACTCATCGTGCTCGTGGTGGCGATCCTGGTGCAGCAGCTCGACAACGACCTCCTGGCGCCGTTCATCTACGGGCGTGGGCTCGAGCTGCACCCGCTCGTCGTGCTGTTCGCCCTGGCCGGTGGCAGCGCGCTGTTGGGCCCGGTCGGCGCGCTGTTCGCCGTGCCGCTGAGCGCCATGGTGATCAACGTGATCGCCGAGGCCCGGGCCGCCGACCGCGAGGGCGAGAGCGAGGTGGCGCCCTCCGAGGCGAGCATCGACACACCGCCCGGGGTCGAGCCGCCGCCCGCGGTCGAGCCTCCGCCCGACGGCCTCGCCCCCGAGGCGCGGTCCGCCGTCGACCCCCCGCCCGACGGCAGCGCCCCCGAGCCCGCCTGAGCCCCGGCTCTCGCCGGCGCTGGCGCCTCCGGGCGAGACTGCGCCTCCGGGCGCAGGCGGGCGCGTCACCGGGTCCCTATGCTCGCCGCCACCGGCGCCCGGCGGAACGGACGGCGCCGAACGCCCAAACGGGCGCCGAGAGGGAGGCCAGCCATGGACGAGACCGCCGTCGCCATCGCCGAGTCGGTCCGGCGCGGCGAGCGCCGCGCCACCGAGGTGCTCGACGAGGCCCTGGCCGCCATCGACGCCGGCAACGAGGCGCTGGGCGCGTTCGTCCACGTCGACGAGAAGCTGGCCCGGCAGGCGGCCGAGGCCGTCGACGCCGCCGTGGCGCGGGGTGAGGATCCGGGCCGGTTCGCCGGCGTCCCCATCGGCGTGAAGGACCTCGAGGACTGCGCGGGCATGCCCACCAGCCACGGGTCCCTCGCCTACGTCGGCCGCGAGGCGGTCGCCCGCGACTCGATCCACGTGGCGCGCCTACGGGCGGCCGGCGCGGTCCCCGTGGGCAAGACGGCCACGCCCGAGTTCGGCACGCTCAGCTTCACCCGCACGAAGGCCTTCGGCGTGGCCCGCAACCCGTGGGACACCGAACGCACGCCCGGCGGGTCCAGCGGCGGCAGCGCTGCTGCGGTGGCCGCCGGGCTCGTCCCCGCGGCCACGGCCAGCGATGGCGGCGGGTCGATCCGGATCCCGGCGTCGTTCTCCGGCCTGCTCGGCTTCAAGGCGAGCTTCGGCCGCATCGCGGACGCCCGGACGCACGGGTCAGAGACGGCGGTGCTCGGCCTGCTCACCACCACCGTGGGCGACAGCGCCCGCCACCTCGACGTCGTGGCCGGGCCCGACGACGCCGACCGTTTCTCCCTGCCGGCACCCAGCCTGTCCTACGAGCGGGCCGTCGACGAGCTGCCGGTGGCCGGGCTGCGGGCCCGCTGGTCGCCCGACATGGGCTTCGCGCGCTGCGACCCCGAAGTGCGTGCGCACGCCCGGGCGGCCGCCGAGGAGCTGGCGGCGGCCGCCGGGCTCGAGCTCGACGAGGGGCCGGTGCAGCTCACCGACCCCGTCCGCACGTGGCTGAGCGCCGGGGCCCTCGACCTGTGGCTCGACATGGAGGACGGCATGTGGCCCGCCGTCCGCGACGACCTGACGCGCTACACCCGCTCGTCGCTCGACCAGACGGAGGGGTCGACGGCCCCCAAGCTGACGCGGGTGCTCCACCGCCGCCAGCAGCTGGTGGAGGACGCGGCCCGCCTGTTCGGCGAGGTCGACCTGCTGCTCACTCCCACGACTGCCGTGCCCGCGTTCCCGGCCGAGGGCCCGCCCACCGAGGTGATCGACGGCGAGCCGACCCGTCCGGTGGGCGCCGGCGCCACGCCGTTCACGATGCTGGCCAACCTGTGCTGGAACCCGGCCGTGTCCGTCCCGGTCGAGCCGACGGCCGGTGGCCTGCCCGTTGGCCTGCAGATCATGGCCCGGCGCCACCGCGACGAGGTGCCGCTGCGCCTCGCCCGCATCTGGGAGCAGACCCGCCCGTGGACCCGCCACGCCCCTAGCCGCCCGAGCCGCGCGGTGTGAGACGGCGGCGGGGGCGCGTCGGGGCGTCAGTCGAGCCGGCGGCGCAGGTAGCGCTCGACCTCGTCCGCCAGCGACGTGCCCGACATGTCCTGGCCGTCGTCGTGGCGCGATTCGAGACGGCTCACGTAGTTCGAGGTCTCGTCGTCCTCCTCGACGAGCTCGCTGACCTGCCGCTCGTAGGAGGCGGCGGCGATCTCGAGATCCGTGGTCGGCAGCGAGGTGCCGAGCACTTCGGCAACGCGCCCGAGCAGGGCGAGGGCGGCCTTGGGCGAGGGCGCGTTGGACACGTAGGTGGGCACGGCAGCCCACAGCGAGGCGGTCGGCACGCCGGCGTCGCGCATGGCGGCGCTCACCACGCCGACGATGCCGGTCGGCCCCGCGTAGGTCGAGACCGGCAGGCCGAGTTCGGCCTGGAGGGCGGCGTCGCCGACCGTGCCGACCACGGGCACCGGGCGGCTGTGGGGCACCTCGGCGATGAGGGCGCCGAGCGTGAGCGCGAGGCGGCAGTCGAGCTCGCGGGCGATGCCGACGACCTGCTCGCAGAACGTCCGCCACTTGAGCTGCGGCTCGCTGCCGAGCAGCAGCAGGGCGTCACCGGCGCCGCCCGGGAGCTTGCCGGCGTAGACGTCGATCGAGGGCCAGTCGATCACCCGCTCGCCGTCGTCGCCGACGCGAGCCTGCGGGCGGTTCGAGGTGAAGTCGAGGAACTCCTCGGGGTCGATGTCGGCGACGAGCTCGGCGTCGTTGCGCTCGACCAGGTAGCGGACGGCGCTGCTGGCGGCATCCCCGGCGTCGTTCCAGCCCTCGAAGGCGGCGATCAGCACGGGACGCTCCAGCTCCGGACGGGTTCGCCACCTGACGTGCTCCACCGGCCCATGCTACGGCCGGGTGGTCGTCCAGCCTCGGCACCGCGAGCGGGCGTTGCCACGCCTTGCGGTCCTGGGCGGCGGGTCGCCGGGCGCACCCTGGAGTGGTCGGTGCGGCGGGTCGCGCACCCTGGAGGGGTCGGTGCGGCGGGCGCGCACCCTGGAGGGGTCGGTGCGCCCCGCGACCGACGCCGCGTCCTCGGCCCCGGGCCCACTCGGCGAGCGGGGCGCCGGGGCGTATTGCGGCTGATCCTGGGGACGCGCCGTGTGGTCCGATCGGCGACCGCGTGATCGGCGGGTCATGTTCCCGTGAACCTTTTCCCACCCCGGGGATGGCCAGGCCGTACGCAGCCTGAGCCGGCGCAACTGGACACAACGGCGCGTATCCTCGGTTCTGTGACGCCTCACACCGTACGCACCGTGGCCGATGTCATGAGCTCGCCGGTCGTGACCGCCTTGCCGGACGAGACGGTGGCCGCGGCGGCGGCCCGCATGGCAGAACGGGGCGTGGGCTCCGTCATCGTGGTCGACGGCAAACGGCCGATCGGCATCCTGACCGAGCGCGATGTCGTGCGCTTCGCCGCCGCCGGACCGTCGGCCGAGGGGACGAAGCTCGACACCTGCATGACGGTCGACCCCGACAGCGTCGCGCCGGACCTGTCGGTGCAGGAGGCGTTGGCCGACCTGAGCGGCCACGGCTACCGCCACTTCCCGGTCACCGACGAGTCCGGCGACCTGGTCGGCGTCGTGTCGATGCGCGACCTGATGAAGATCGCGTCGATCCAGCCGGTCGTGCATCCGGGCCAGATCGAGGCCCCGCCCGGCCTCGAGGGCGTGATCGTCGCCGAGACCGAGGTGGGCGACGTCCGGGGCCAGGAGGGCTTCTTCCACTACCGCGAGTACTCGGCGGTCGAGCTGGCCGACAAGCGCACGCTCGAGGACGTCTGGTACCTGCTCTTCGACGGCCACCTGCCGTCGAAGGCCGAACACGACGCCTTCCTCGCCGAGATCCGCGGCCAGCGGGCGGTTCCCGAGTCGGTGCGGTCGATACTGCCGGCCATCGCCACCTCCGGCGGTCCGATCATGGACCAGCTCCGCACCGTCGTGTCGCTGATCGGCCACAGCGAGGGCTTCAAGCCCTGGCTCGACATCCCCTCCGAGGAGCTGCGGGCCAACGCCATCCGCGTCTGCTCCGCCGTGCCGACGATCATCATGGCACTGCACCGGCTGGCCAAGGGGCTCGACCCGATCGACCCGGACCCCGGCCTTCCCTACGGCGCCAACTACCTGTGGATGCTGTCCGGCGAGGTCCCCGAACCCGACATGGCCAGGGCCGTCGAGCAGTACCAGATGCTCACGATCGACCACGGGTTCAACGCCTCCACGTTCACGTCCCGGGTCATCACCTCGACCGGCGCCGACCTGGCTGCTGCGGTCACCGGTGGCATCGCGGCGCTGTCGGGCCCGTTGCACGGTGGGGCGCCCTCCCGGGCCCTCGCACTGCTCGAGGCGATCGGCACCCCCGACAACGCCCGGCCCTACCTGGTCGAACACATCTCGAGCGGCGAGAAGATCATGGGCTTCGGTCACCGGGTCTACAAGACCGACGATCCCCGGTCGGTGTTCCTGCGGGGCGTGGCCGAGCGCATCGGTGCCGAGCGCATCGAGTTCGCCAAGGGGGTCGAGCAGACGGTCGTCGACGTGCTCGCCGAGCTGAAGCCCGGTCGGAACCTGTACGCCAACGTCGAGTTCTACGCCGGCGTGGTGATGGACCACTGCAAGCTGCCGCCCGAGCTCTTCAGCCCGACGTTCGCGTCGAGCCGGGTCATCGGCTGGTGCGCCAACATCCTCGAGCAGGCGTCCGACAACCGCATAATCCGGCCCTCCGCCCGCTACGTGGGCAAGCCGCCGCCGCAGCCGGTCCCCGACGCCGAGACCTGAGCCGGCACGGGTCCCGGCGGGCGTAGCCTCGCCCCCATGAAGGTTGAGATCGCCACGTCGGTCACGCAGGCGCTCGTCGAGGCCGTCGAGCGCCTGGTGCCCCAGCTGTCCCGCTCGAACCGGCCGCCCTCGGCCGACGAGCTGGACACGATCGTGACGTCGCCGGCGACCGACCTGTTCGTGGCCATCGACGACGACGGCAGGATCGTGGGCATGTCGACGCTCGCCACGTTCCGCATCCCCACCGGCCTGCGCGCGTGGATCGAGGACGTCGTGGTCGACGGGGCGACCCGCAGCGCAGGCACGGGCACGGCGCTCACCCACGCCATGCTCGACCGGGCCCGCGAGCTCGGCTGCGTCACCGTCGACCTCACGTCGCGCCCGTCCCGCGAGGCCGCCAACCGCCTCTACCAGCGGATCGGCTTCCAGCGCCGCGAGACCAACATCTACAGGTTCGACCTGGCCGACGGCGCCTGAGCCGGGTACCGACCACGTTGGCACCCTGAGTCCGTCGACGGACCGGGTCGCCGTCGGGAAGCGCCGGTGTGGCTTGGCGGGTACGTCAACCCGTGCGACGCGGTCGTCGTCGACCACACCGACCGGCTCCGGACAGCTGTCGAGCCCTACGTGACACCCGCCGGCCTCGAGCTCCGGGACCTCGCCGCACATCTGACGCCGGAGGAGATGTGGGGCGTCGACGACGCCCTGGCGACCGTGCTCGACCTGCGGTGATCGGGCCGCCGAGCAGCTGACCGTCGGTGCCGGGGAGGGGGCAGACGGGTTCCCGCGGCCGCACCGGTGACTTTCGCCCCGTCGGACCGTCTCCATCGTGATGATCAAGTGCGCGGACGACGCGGGCGGGGCGGACCCCAGGGCCGAGGTCGTGCTCATCGTCGGCGGGCGGGAGGCCTCGCTCGGCTGCGTCGACGCCGCCATACGCTGCGACATCGGGCTCGTCGACGAGATCCTGCGGCTCGTGTTGGAGGCGAAGCGGCTGGGCGGCGCCATCCGGCTCCGTCGCGTCGACCCCGACCTGCGGGCCCTGATCGAGCTTGTGGGCCTCGCCGACCTGCTCGGCCTGTGAGCGGTGCTACGCCTCGATGCGCGGCGGCAGCCCGAACATCGGGAACAGCTCGGGATAGAGGAAGTTGTGGTGCCCGACGATGCGGCCGTCGGCGACCTCGATGACCTGGATGGCCCACGGCTCCCACAGCCCGGGCCGGATCAGGTGGTAGTTGCCGAAGCCGGCGGTGCCGTTCACGTCCACCGGCAGCAGCCGCCCGCCCTCGCAGACACGGCCATGACCGAGGAACCAGTCGGCGAACTCCTTCGGGCCCTCGAGCCACAGGTCGTAGGGCGGCATCGACAGGACGACGTCCTCGCGGAGCAGCCCGACGAGCGCCGGGATGTCGTAGCGCTCGAAGGCGTCGACGTAGCGGGCCAGCATCTCCTGCTGGTCGGGGTCGACCGTGGGATCGAGCGCCTCGCCCTGCGTCGAGGCCATCGTCGCCCGGGCCCGCTGCAGCGCGCTGTTCACCGACGCCACGCTCGTGTCGAGCAGCTCGGCCACTTCGGCGGCCTGCCAGCGCAGGACCTCGCAGAGGATCAGCACCGAGCGCTGCCGGGCCGGCAGGCGCTGCAACGCGGCGACGAACGCCAGGCGGATCGACTCGCGAGCCGTCGCCACGTCGGCCGGGTCGCCGTCGACGTCGATGACCCGCTCGTCGGGGATCGGCTGGACGAAGTCGTGCTCGGGCCGCTTCTGGCCGAGGGGGCCCTCGGCCGTGGCGCTCGGGCCCATCTCCATGGGCCGGGCCCGGCGCTGCGGGCTGCGCACCATGTCGACGCAGACGTTGTTGGCGATGCGGTACAGCCAGGACCGCAGCGAGGATCGGCCCTCGAAGCCGTCGATCGCACGCCAGGCGCGGACCATCGTCTCCTGGACGGCGTCCTCCGCCTCGGCGCCGGAGCCCAGCATGCGGTAGCAGAAACCGGTGAGCTCGGTGCGGTGCGCCTCGAGGGCACGGTCGAGGCCGGCCCCGGCGAGCGACCCCAGCTCGCCGGCGGCCACGGGGCGTGACGTCATGGCGATCGATGGTAGACCCCGTCCGGGCCCGGGCGGCCGCGGACGCGCCGCGGAATCCCGTCCTGGACCGATCCGGCATCCGGTCTGCCGCCGGCCCTGTGAGCTCGCGCTGCCCGCCGGCCCTTGCCCACAAGCAATTCGGGAGCGGGGGCTGACCGGCGTACTGGTCTCCGGCCGGCCCTCAGGCGGCGGCGGGCGCCGGGCCGAGCAGGGCGGGCGTCGGGCGGCCCAGCGGGGCGACGGCCGTCACCAGCTCAGCGATGAGATCGAGGGCGCCGGGGTCGGCGGCGTGGGGCACGTCGACGAGCGCGAGGTCGATGCCGAGATCGGCGAGGCGCCCGAAGCGGTCGACCGCCTCGTCGAGCGACGTCTGTCCGAGCTGCCCGAACGTCGTCTTCACGACGTCGTCGTAGGGCCGGCCGACCTCGTCGCAGTGGCTGCGCAGCACCTCCAGCTTGTGGGCCAGGCCGTCGGTCCCGAGCATCTCGAAGAGGTTGCACGCGTCCGCGTGGCGGGCCACGAGGCGCAGCGTCTTGCGCTCACCCATCCCCCCGACCAGCACTGGGGGCCGGCGCACCGGGGCGGGCACGTTGAGCGGCCGTTCGAGCCGGTAGTGCCGGCCCTCGTGGGGCGTGGCGTCCCCGGCGAACATGCGCCGTGCCAGGACCAGCACCTCCTCCAGCCGCTCGAAGCGCTCGGCCAGTGGCGGGAACGGCAGGCCGAGCCCACTGGCCTCGTCCTCGTTCCACGCCGCCCCGAGGCCGAGCCACGCTCGCCCGCCGGAGAGCACATCCAGCGTGGTCACCGCCTTCACCAGCGCTCCGGGATGGCGGTACGGCACGCCCGTGACGAGCGCCCCGAGCTGCAGCCGGCGGGTGCGGCCGGCCACCCAGGCCAGCGTGGCGTACGCCTCGAGCATGGGATCGTCCTCGGCTCCGAACACCGCGATCTGGAAGAAGTGGTCCATCGGCCAGAAGCTGTGTACGCCCACGGCGTCGGCGGTGGTGACGAGCCGATCGAGCGTGGGGCCGATGGCGGCCGGGCCACCGGGCCAGCTGAAGTCGCCGACGTGTAGTCCGATCAGCACGAGGTCCTCCTCGTAGGGATACGTACGAAGAGGTTAGCCGGCTAACTCGTCGTTGTGTAGCCGGCTAATGGCATGGTCCCGGAGGCGATCGAGGGCGGCGCGGGCCGCGGCCTCGTCGCGGGCCGCCAGGCCGTCGAGCAGTCGCCGGTCGGCGTCGTGCCAGGCCTGCTCGACCGGTGCCTGCAGGGCCCGGCCGGCGTCGGTGAGCAGCACCCGCCGCCCGCGCCCGCCGCCGGCCTCGCGCCGCACGAAGCCGGCCGCCTCCAGCCGCCGCACGGTCTTGGTCACGGTCGGCGGCTCGACGCGCAGGCGTTCGACCAGCTCGGCTTGGGTCAGCGCGTCGTGGCGCCACAGCTGCGAGAGCAGCAGCTCCTGGCCCGGGTGGAGGCCCAGCTCGGCCAGCACGGGGGCGATCGTGGACCGCGTCGCCTTCATGAGCTTGAGCAGCCCGAAGCTCAGCGAGTCCTCGATCACGCCCGGATCGTAGGTCAGGGCGCCGTGACCAACGCCGGGGCTCCGGGCAGCACGAGGTCGGCGACCAACGGGCGGTGGTCCGAGGCGTCGCTGCGCACGACCGTGACGGCCTCGACACCCACGTCCGGCGACGTGAACACGTGGTCGATCGCCATGCGCGGCCGGCGGGCCGGGAACGTGCGCCGGTCGCCCGCGCCCGCCACCGACCAGGCATCGACCAGCACCCCCTCCAGCTCCTGGAGCTCGGGGGCGTCGGGCGTGGCGTTCAGGTCGCCGAGCAGCACGACCGGCCGCCCGTGGCCCGCGCGGGCGGGGCCGGTGGCGGCCACCCCGGCCGCAACCCCGGAGGCCACGCGCGCGAGGTGGCGCAGCTGCGCCCGCCGGCCCTCCGCCGCGTCGTGCTGCAGGTGGGTGGCGAGCACGCGGACGGCAACGCCCCCGACATCGAGCGCGGCCTCGACGTAGCGGCGGGCCTCGCCGCCCACCGGGTTCGGCAGGGGCGGGTTGCGCCACCAGCGCAGCGGCCACGGTGACAGGACGGCCGAGCCGTAGCGACGGCGGGGGCCGCCGGGTGCCGCCGGCGCCAGGTCGATCGTGGGACCGAACGCCACGGCCATCCCCAGGCGCCGCCCCAGCCACGCCGGCTGGTCGACCCCGCCGCTGCGGCGGCCGAGCCGGCTGTCGACCTCCTGCAGGGCGACGACGTCGGGTGCGCAGGCCGCCACCAGTGCAGCGATCCGCTCGAGGTCGAGCCGGCCATCGGCCCCCACCCCGTGGTGCACGTTGAACGACAAGGCCCGCACCGGCCCAGTCTCCCCGTCGGGCGCACCCGGCGGGGAGGACGGGCCGATGCGGGCCTCAGGCGGCCGGCGAGCTACTCGCCGTCCTCGTTCGAGCCCTCGTCCTGGGCGTCGACCTCCTCCTCGACCTCGTCACCGAGGCTGTCGACCGTGTCCTCCACGTCGTCGATCTCCTCGTCGGTGGTCCCCCCATCACCATCTTCGTCATCACCGCACGCGGCGGGGATGAAGGCGAGCAACACAGCCGTGGCGGCGCCGCCGACGGCACGCTTCGTCGTGAGCTTCATGGGCGCAGGCGTACCCGCGCGGCAAGGTTGTAGACGGCATGCCGCCTGCGGGTGGCATCCTTGGTCATGGCTGGGGCGCGCCATGTCGCGGGACGGGCACGTCGCATCCGCCTCCGCGACTTCGTGCACCACCCGCGGAAGGCCCGCATCGACCTGGCCGCCTACGGCGCCTACCTCGCGCTACCGCTGTACTTCGGCCCCTACGAGTGGATGGTGCCGATCGACTCGGTGGCGGTCGTCGACCTGACAGTGCCGGGCTCGCCCCGCACGGTGGCCGACATGGCGGGCGACTTCGCCGGCCGGACGATCACCTATCTGTTCACGGCCGCTAGGGCCCGCACGGCCACCACGCTGCTCCTCTTCGCGGAGCCGCAGCGCGTGCCGCCCCTGCGGCTCCTCGCCGCCCTCGATCCGCAGGTGCGCCTGCCGTTCGGCTTCCGTAGCTCACGGTCGCCCGCCGGTGCGGTCGTCGACGGCGTGCTCCTGCGCGTGGACGCCCCACGCGAGGCCGCCGACCGCCTGGTGGCCGCCGGGGCGCTGCGCGGCATCTACCGCGACGGGGGCTGGCACGTCGACCGGGGCGAGTCGGCCCGCCTACACCCGCGGCGCGACCCGCCGTGGGCCCGCCGGGCCGTGGACCGGTGCGACGCCGCGTCCCACATCCTCGGGGCCGGCGCGGTGCTGGGAGCCGCCACGGCCCCCGCAACCGGGGCGTCGGGCCTTGCCGGGGCCGGCCTCGCGGGCCTGGTCGCGCTCGGCTGCCGGCTGGTCGCGCGGGCGCTGCACCGCCGCGATCCGGCGCCGTACCGGCCGGTCCCGCCGCCCCCGCCGCCCCCGTCGGGCCGGCCGCGCTCGCCACAGCCGCCCCGGCCGGCCCGCCGGACCGTGCGCCAGCGCCCGCCGCGGGGCGCGCCGAGCACCGCGCCGAGCGTTCCTCCGGGTGCGGCGCGCCGGCATCCGGCCGATCCCGGGACGCTCTCGCACACCTGACCTGGGGCGCGCTCGCGGTGTCACAGCACGCCGATAGAACCATGGGGAACGACGGCCGCCCGGGTAGCGTGACGTGACGCCCAGCGGTCCCGTCCTCACGCTTCGCGACCGTTGGCGCCCGAGAGGGGAACGCGCATGGTGACGACCACCACGATCGGCATCCGGGCGGGCACGGGTCTCGCCGACCGCTACCGGGCGGTGCGGCGCTTCACCGAGCAACTCGCCGAGCCGCTCTCCCCCGAGGACCAGACGGTCCAGACGATGGCCGACGTGAGCCCGACCAAGTGGCACCGGGCGCACACGACCTGGTTCTTCGAGACGTTCGTGCTGACGCCCCACCACTCGTCCCACCGGCCGGTCGACCCCGCCTACGTGTACCTGTTCAACTCCTACTACGAGGCGGTCGGCCCCCGGCACGCCCGGGTCGAGCGCGGCATGTTGACCCGGCCGGGCTGCGCCGAGATCGCCGCCTACCGCGAGGCCGTCGACGGCGCGATGGAGGAACTGTTCGGCGCCGGCGGGGGCGACGACCCCGAGGTCGCCCGGCTCGTCGAGCTGGGCCTGCACCATGAGCAGCAGCACCAGGAGCTGCTGCTCATGGACATCAAGCACGTCCTCGCCTCCAACCCGCTCCAGCCCGCCTACCTGCCGCCCAGCCCGCCCCCGGCGCCCGGCGTGTGCGACGAGGCCGGCGTGGCGGCCGCCGCCTGGATCGAGCATCCCGGCGGGGTCGTGACGGTCGGGCACGAGGGCGAAGGCTTCGCCTACGACAACGAGGGGCCCCGCCACGACGCGCTCCTCACCCCGTTCGCCGTGGCCACGGCGCTGGTGACGTCCGGCGACTGGCTCGAATTCATGGCCGACGGCGGCTACGAGCGCGCCGACCACTGGATGTCCGACGGCTGGGCCACCGTGCAGCAGGAGGGCTGGGAGGCGCCCGCCTACTGGTTCCGCGACGAAGACGGGTGGGCGATCCAGACCCTCTACGGTCCGCGGCCGGTCGACCCCCACGAGCCCGTCGTGCACGTGAGCTGGTACGAGGCCGACGCCTTCGCCCGGTGGGCGGGGGCCCGGCTGCCCGCCGAGCACGAGTGGGAGGTCGTCGCCGGCCCTGACACCGACGGCGCGGGGCTCGACGCCCTCGGCCTGGCGGCAGGCGGCCTGCACCCGTCACCGCCCGGGCCCGGCGCCCCCGAGCAGTGGTCGGGTGCGGTCTGGCAGTGGACGGCGAGCCCCTACGCCCCGTACCCCGGCTTCCAGCCGGCCGCAGGAGCGGTCGGCGAGTACAACGGCAAGTTCATGGTCAACCAGCAGGTGCTGCGGGGCGGCGCCTGCATCACGCCGGCGGGCCACACACGCTCGACCTACCGCAACTTCTTCTACCCGGCCTCACGGTGGGCCTTCGCCGGGCTGCGTCTGGCCGACGACCGATGAGCCGGGTGCTCACGCCGGGCGCCGTCACGGTCGACGTCCGGCTCACGGCCGACGACCTGGCGGCCGCCCTGCGCCGCGACGTCCGCGACGGTCTCGGCACGCCGCCGCGGACCCTGCCACCCACCTGGTTCTACGACGACCGCGGCTGCGACCTGTACGAGCAGATCACGAAGCTGCCCGAGTACTACCCGTTCCGCACGGAGCAGGCGCTGCTGCGGCGGGCGTCGCTCCAGATCGCCCAGGCGGCCGGTGCGTCGGTCCTCGTCGAGCTGGGATCGGGCAACTCCGAGAAGACCCACGAGCTGCTGGCCGCCATGGCCCGGGCCAACTCCGGCCTGACCGGGTTCGTGGCCTTCGACGTGGCCGAGGCCACGCTGCGCAGCGCTGCGGCCGAGGTCGCCGCCGAGCAGGGCATCGACGTGCATGCCGTGGTGGGTGACTTCCGCCGCCACCTCGACACCATCCCGGCCGACGGGCGGCCCCGGCTGGTGGCGTTCCTCGGCAGCACGATCGGCAACTTCGCCCCCGACGAGCGTCGGGAGTTCCTGTCCGACGTCGGCGCGATGCTGGCGCCGTCCGACCGGTTCCTGCTGGCGACCGACCTGGTGAAGCCGGTGCCCCGTCTCGTCGCCGCCTATGACGACGCCGCCGGGGTCACGGCAGCGTTCAACCGCAACCTGCTCGACGTGCTCAACCGCGAGCTCGGCGCCGACTTCGTGCCCGAGCGCTTCACCCACGTGGCCCGGTGGAACGCCGAGAGCTCGTGGATGGAGATGCGCCTGCGCTCCGACGAGGCGGCCACGGTCACGTTGCCGGCGGTCGACATGGTCGTCGAGCTGGCGGCCGGCGAGGAGATCCGCACCGAGATCAGCGCCAAGTTCACGCCCAAACAGGTTGCCGGCGAGCTCGGCGACGCGGGCATGCGGCCCGTCGCCTTCTGGAGCGATCCGGCCGGTGACTACCTGCTCGCCCTCGCCCGCCCGGAGGGGCCTGCCCGTCCCGCCTGACCGCCGGGACCGCCCGGCCCCACGGCTGCGGGCCTCTCCGGGGGCCGCGGGGCGCCCCGGGCGGCGCCGGTAGCGTGCCCGTCATGAGGCGACTGGTCGGCGTGTGGGCGGTGATTCTGCTGGTCGGCGTCGGCACCGCCGCCTGCGGGGGCGACGCCGACGAGAACGCCGCCGGCGACAGCGCGACGACCACGACCACGGCCGCCGGCGACGGCGACGGCTGCCTGCTGACCGAGGAGGCCGTGGGCGATTCTGTCGGCGGTCCGGTCACTGCCGCCGGGCCGGTGGCCGGGGGGTCCGGGGGCAGCGGCGCCGGTGGCGCCGACTACGGCATGACCTGGGAGGGCTGCGCGTACACCGGTCCCAGGTCCGGCTCCGTCGACGACGGCGACGGCGACGGCGCGGGCGCGGGCGGCGGTGACGGCCTGGGCGAGGTGCAGGTCGCCGAACTGGTGGACGACGCCGGCGAGTCGGACGTCAGCGGGTTCGACCAGCTCGCTGCGCTGGCCGCCGAGGAGGCCGGACCCGATCTCCGGGGGCTGGGCGACGAGGCGTTCACCGACGACACCGAGCTGGTCGTGCGGGCGGGCGCCACCACGTTCCTGCTCGGCTTCGGGCCCGGCGCCGAGCCCACCGTGGACGATCTGGCGACGCTCGTCGAGGTCGGCCGGGGCCTGATCGCGGAGGGCAGGACCGAGGTCGCCGCGCTCTGCGACGCCGCCGTCGGCCTCGTGCCCGCCGACTGGCAGCCGGCCGGCGAGCCCGTCACCGGCACCGCCGACGGGCTCGCCGGCGGCCTCGACTACACCTACGACACCTGCACGGTGCCGCTGCTCGACGGCGGGGCGGAGCTGAACGTGGGCGTGGCCGCCGCCGACGTCTACGACGCCCGCGTCATCGCCGAGCAGCCCGCCGACGACGACACGCAGACGATCGACGGCCTCGGCGACGAGGCGCTGCTCCACGAGGACGCCCTCTACGTCAAGGTCGGCGCCCGGGCCGCCCGGGTCGAGGGCGAGACGCCCGACGGCGAGCCCCTCGCCCGTGCGACGCTCGAGGCGCTGGGCCAGGCCCTCGTCGACAGCCTCTCCTGAGCGGTCCGCGGTCGATGCCCGAGCATGTGGCCGAGGCAGTGGAGGTGACGACGGCCGGCGGGCTCGACGCCGAACTGGCGGCCGACGCCCTGTGGCAGGCGGGCGCCGCCGCCGTCGAGGAGCGGTCGGTGCGCGGGGGCACGCTGCTCGTCGCGGCCACCGCCGACGGATCCGGAGTGCGGGCGCTGGCCGCCGCGGTCGCCGCCCGCTGGCCGGCCGAGGTGGTGGCGGTCGACGCCGGCGCCGCGCTCGACGCCTGGCGGGCGCACGCCCGTGCCGTCACGGTCGGGCGGGTGACGGTCCGCCCGCCGTGGGTCCCGCCGCTCGATCCGACCCCCGATCGCCCGCCCGACCGGGCGTCCGATCCGCCCTCCGACCCGGCGTTTCCCACTACACCGCCGGTCGCTGGGCGACACGGGGACGTGCCGGGGCGTGCACCGGTCGAGATCGTCGTGGATCCGGGGCGGGCGTTCGGCAGCGGGTCCCACGCCTCGACCCGCCTGGCGCTGACCGCCGTCGCCGACCTCGTGCGTGGTGGCGAGTCCGTCCTCGACGTGGGGTGCGGCAGCGGCGTGCTCGCGATCGCAACGCTCGCGCTCGGCGCCCGCCACGCCGTCGGCGTCGACGTCGATCCGGCGGCCCGCAGCGCCACGCTGGCGAACGCCGAGCGCAACGGTGTCGCCGGTCGGCTGACGGTCCACGCCTCGCTGGCCGACGTCGTGCGCGGCGGGGACATCCCGCCCGCAGCCGCCGCTGCGGGCAGGGCGGGAGGGCTCCGGCCGGCCAGGACCACGTTCGACCTGGTGGTGGCGAACCTGCTCGCGCCGGTGCTCGTCGAGCTCGCGCCGGCCCTGCGGCAGGCACTCGCGCCCGGCGGGACGCTCGTGTTGAGCGGCCTGCTGGCCGCGCAGCGCACCACCGTGCTCGCCGCGCACCCCGACCTCGCGCCGGCCGGCGCCCGTACCGAGGGCGGGTGGGTCGCCCTCACGCTGCGCCGGGCCGCAGCCGCGTGATGGGGCCGCCACCCGGCGCCCGGCGCGCCTGCCAAGGAGCCGGGCCGCACTCCGGCGCGCCTGCCAAGGAGCCGGGCCCAGCCGGGCCGCAGTCCGGCGCTCCTGCCAAGGAGCCGGGCCGGCGATCCGCCTCCCTCGGGCGGCGATCCGCGGTTCGGCACTCACGGCGTCGACCCCCGGCCGGCGCTCGGGTCGCGGACCTCCGGCCGCCGTTCAGGCGGGTGGGACCGGTCCGGCCGGCTCGGTGGACGCCACGGCGTCGACCGGCAGCGGGCCGTAGAGGTGGGGATACGCCTCGCCGGGCCGGCTCTCCTCCCAGCGCAGCAGAGGGGCGATGCGCCCGGCGCCGAGCACGAGGACCAGCAGGTCGCCGGACCCGGTGAAGTGGCGGGCGAGCGTGCCGGCCAACTGCTCACGGGTCGAGCAGTGCACGAAGCTCTCGGCGGCCAGGCTCTCGGGGCGCAGCTCTCCGGTGATCTGCGCCGCCTCCCAGGCGGCGGGCGTGGTGATGTGCAGGATGTCGGTCACGCCGGATCGATCCGGGCGATCGTGCCGCCGAGCGACAGCACGTAGACGTCGCCGCCGGCGTCGACGCCGAAGGACACGGGGCTGTTGATCGTGACGTCGTCGAAGACGCGTTCGTCCACCACTTCGCCGTCGCTGACCCGCACCGCCCGCAGCACGCCCTCGCAGTAGTCGCTGAACACGTAGGCGCCCTCGAGCCCGGGTACGCCGCCGCCGTCGACGACCACGCCACCGGTGATCGAGCAGCCCTCGTCGTGGCTGTACTCGTAGACCGGCTCGATCGCCCCCTCGGGGGCGGAGCCGCCGCCGTAGTCGTGGGCGCCCTCGCGGGCGTTCCAGCCGAGGTTGGCGCCGCGGCCGCCGCCGTCCGCGGCGGGCAGCATGTCGATCTCCTCCCACGCGTTCTGGCCCACGTCCGCGACCCACAGGTCGCCGCTGCCGGGGTCGAAGGCGATCCGCCAAGGGTTCCGCACCCCGTAGAGCCACACCTCGGGTGCCCCGCCGCCGTCGGCGAACGGGTTGTCGGCCGGGATCCCGTACGCGCGGCCGCCGGCCGGCGCCGCCGGGTCGAGGCGCAGGATCTTGCCGAGCAGTGCCCCCGTGTCCTGACCGTTGCCCCGGGGGTCCCCGCCGCTGCCGCCGTCGCCGAGCGCGACGTACAGGTAGCCGTCGGGGCCGAACTCGATGTCGCCGCCGTTGTGGTTGGCGAAGGGCTGGTCGACCGCCAGGATCTCGCGACGCGACCCCGTGTCGAGCACGTCGTCGTCGACGTCGTAGGCGTCGACTCGCGTGTCGCCGCCAGGCGCCAGGCTGTAGCTGAGGTACAGCACTGCCCCGTCCTCGGCCCACTCGATGTCGAGCAGGCCGCGCTCGCCGTCGGCCACCACGTCGTCGCTGATGTCGATCAGCGGCTCGTCGGCCAGCTCGTAGGTGCGATCTGCGCCGCTGCCGGCGATCGCCAGGGCCCGCACCGTGCCGGCTCGCTCGGCGACGTAGAGGCCGCCGGTGCCGGGCCGGGTGACGAGCGATGTCGGCGACTCGGCCGCCGCCACCTCGGTGAGCTGCAGGTCGAGGTCGTCGAGCGCGGCCGCGCCGGGCGAGGTGCCCCCGGAACCCGCGACGTCGTCCGTGCCGCCGTCGGAGGGACCGTTGGTGGTCGCGGTGTCGGCTGCGAGCCCGCCGTCGTCGCCGTCGTCGGCCGCCTCCTGGTCGTCGCCTCCGCAGGCCCCGGCGAGGAGTGCGCCCGCCGCGAGCAGCACCAGCATGCGCGGTCCGGTCACCGGGCCACCCGGATCAGACCCTCCTGCATGACCGTGGCCACGAGGGTGCCCTCCCGGGTGAAGACGAGGCCCCGCGACAGCCCTCGCCCGCCCGAGGCGCTGGGGGAGTCCTGGCTGTAGAGCAGCCAGTCGTCGGCCCTGAACGGCCGGTGGAACCACATGGCGTGGTCCAGGCTGGCCATGAACAGCCCGGGTTGGAACCAGCTGCCGCCGTGGGGGAGCAACGACGTGTCGAGCAGCGTCATGTCCGAGGCGTAGGTGAGCACCACGGTGTGGACGATCGGGTCGTCGGGCAGCTCCCCTGCGGCCCGCAGCCACACCCGCTGGCGGGGCGGCAAGGGCTCGGTGCGGTCGAAGGGCATCCAGTCGATGTGGCGGATGTCGATCGGCCGTGGGCGCTCGACCAGGTCGCCGAAGCGCTCGGGGAACGATGCCATGCGCTCGGCGAACCCGGGGAGGGCCTCGGGGGCCGGGGCGTCGGGCATCTCCGCCTGGTGGTCATAGCCCTCCTCGTCGACCTGGAAGCTGGCCGACATGTTGAAGATCGGCCGGCCGTGCTGGACGGCGACCACGCGCCGGGTCGTGAACGACCGACCGTCCCGGATGCGGTCGACCTCGTAGAGGACCGGGATCGTCGGGTCGCCGGGGCGCAGGAAGTAGGCGTGCAGCGAGTGCACGCGCCGGCCCTCCTCCACCGTGCGGGCGGCGGCGACCAGCGCCTGGCCGGCGACCTGTCCGCCGAAGATGCGTTGCCGGTCCTCCTTCGGCGACGTGCCCCGGAACATGTTGACCTCGATCGGTTCGAGGTCGAGGAGCTGGACGAGCGCGTCGACGGCAGCCTGGGACACGGCGGGCACGCTAGGGGCTCGTGCGGGGGGTGTCACTCCGGGGAGCTGGGCGGAGGCGGGGATCCTCGGTCGGTCCTCATGAGCGCCCACACCGGTGTGACGAGGCCCCGTTCGTCGCACGGCCGGGGCCGAGCGGACTTCCAGGCGCACGGATCCGGCGGCGTGGCGTCTAGGGTCTCGGCCGTGCGGCGGCGGCCTCCCGAGCTGGTCGGGACGCGCTTTCGGGCGCCGATCGACCTCTCCGGGGCTCCCCCGGGGACGACCCACGTGGTCCGGCTTCACAGCGCACGCGC
>Ga0126307_10000088_pt1 | contig 51406 bp, 53 predicted proteins | sample Plot28_FD_89955 | JGI IMG/M metagenome (GOLD analysis project Ga0126307, IMG submission 89955) | Serpentine soil microbial communities from UC McLaughlin Reserve, CA, USA - Plot28 | ecosystem: Environmental > Terrestrial > Soil > Grasslands | place: USA: UC McLaughlin Reserve, Lake County... | reverse complement strand
TCGGTGATGCGCGGGACGAGCGTCATGTGGGCGCCGGAGAGGATGGAGATCCCGATGGCGTCGGCGTCCTCCTGGATGGTGGCCTCGACGACCTGCTCGGGAGTCTGGTGCAACCCGGTGTAGATCACCTCCATCCCTGCGTCCCTCAGGGCACGCGCGATGATCTTGGCCCCCCGGTCGTGGCCGTCCAACCCTACCTTCGCCACAACCACCCTTACTGTATCGGCCATGAGCGTATCCCCTTCCGATCGGTACCGCTATATTGCCGCCATTTTAGCTTCCGCGCGTACGGCGCACGTCCGACCGGGAGGTCGACGAATCGGGCGACCTCTCCGAACAGCTGACGGAACGCTCACGTCCCGTCAGCGATACAGCTTAGTCTTATGGCTTCGAGTTCGAACCTCGCAACCGCCGCGTTCGGAAGACCTACCTCGAAAGATCCTGGTCCTCGGGGAAGCGGTCCTTGCTCAAGCCCTATATTGCCGGCGTTTCGCGGTAGGTGCCGTAGACCTCCTGCATGGCGGCGCAGATCTCCCCTACCGTGGCGTAGGCGCGGACGGCCTCGATGGTTGGGTACATCGTGTTCTCGCCCTCTTTGGCCGCCTCCTTGATCGCCTCCAGGCACTTCTCGGCTTGCTCGTTGTCGCGGCGCTCTTTCAGCTCTTTCAGGCGCCTTATCTGGTTCTCTGCGACCTCCTCGGGGATGGTGTGCGCCTCGATATCGCTCTCTTCTTTTGGCTCGTGGACGTTGACGTTGACGATGTAGCGCTTGTTCTCCTCGAGCTCGCGCTGGTAGCGGGCGCTAGCCTCGGCGATCTCGCTCATCTGGAATCCGTTCTCTATGGCCTTTACGACCCCGCCCAGCTCGTCTATCCGCCCGAAGTACTCGTAGGCCTGCCGCTCGAGCTCGTCGGTCAGGGCCTCGACGAAGTACGATCCGCCCAAGGGGTCTATGGTGTTGGTGACGCCGGTCTCCAAAGCAGCTATCTGCTGGGTGCGCACGGAGATGCGCACGGCCTGCTCTGTCGGAAGCGCGAGCGCCTCGTCGTAGGAGTTGGTGTGCAAACTCTGTGTCCCGCCCAAAACGGCGGCCAAAGCCTCGAAGGCAGTCCTCGCGACGTTGTTCAGGGGCTCCTGGGCGGTCAAAGAGACGCCGGCGGTCTGGGTGTGGAAGCGGAGCTTGAGGCTCCGCTCGTCCTTGGCCCCATACCTGTTCTTCATCTCCCTGGCCCAGATGCGCCTGGCGGCCCTGAACTTGGCGATCTCCTCGAAGAAGTCTATATGCGAGTTGAAGAAGAACGAGAGACGCGGCGCGAAGTCGTCAACGTCGAGGCCTGCTTCTATCCCCGCCTCCACGTAGGCGAGGCCGTCGGACAAAGTGAAGGCGAGCTCTTGCGCCGCCGTCGACCCCGCCTCGCGGATATGGTAGCCAGAGATGGAGACGGTGTTCCACTTGGGCATGTGCTTCGTGGCGTAGACGAGCATGTCCTTAAAGACCTGCATGCTCGGCTCGGGCGGGAAGAGCCACTCCTTCTGGGCTATGTACTCCTTGAGGATGTCGTTCTGGTTCGTGCCCATGAGCTCCTCGGGCGCAACGCCCTGTTTCTCGGCGGCGACTACGTAGAGGGCGAGGAGCACGTGAGCGGGGGCATTTATGGTCATGGAGGTCGAGATCTCGCCCATCGGTATCCCGTCGAAGAGCTGCTCCATATCCTCCAAAGAGTCCACGGCGACCCCCTCGACCCCTACCTCGCCCAAGGAGAACTCAGAGTCGGAGTCGAGGCCCATGAGGGTCGGCATGTCGAAGGCGATCGAGAGCCCGGTCTGGCCCTGCTCCAAAAGGTACTTGAACCGCTCGTTGGTGTCCTTGGCGGAGCCGAAACCCGCGAACTGGCGGATGGTCCACAAGCGGCCTCGGTACATGTTCGGGTGGATGCCCCTCGTGTAGGGGTGCGCGCCGGGGTATCCGATCTTCTCCTCGAAGTCGCCCTTCACGTCTTCCGGCGTATAAAGCGGCTTTACCGGAACCCCGGACATCGTCGAGAACTCCTCGTCGCGCTCGCCCCTTTCGGCGTACGCCTCCTCCCAACGGTCCTTTGCTGTCTGCTCAGTATCCAAAGCGGTGCGTCTCCTCCTGCGCAGATGATCCCCGACTTAATGTGCGAACTGTAGCACATACCCAAGCCCCCCCTGCTTCTTGCGAACCCTTAAAGCCCTCGAGATATAGTTGATGTATACAACTATATAAGTGTAGTCTCGAACTATTTTGGAGGTGCGGATCGCGTTGGGGGCTGGGGCGCTAACCGGACAAACAGCATCGTGAGGTCGTACCGGGCGGGCGACTTCTCGCCAGCCCGCCCGTGCGCATCACCGTGCCGTCGGCGAGCACGACCTCCAGGCCCAGGATCAAATCCCGCATGGCCCCCTAACGTATCGCGTTCGTCCCGCTCGCGTTGGTCGCCGCCATCCCGCCGATGGAAGCGTCCCAGCTGGGATCCACCGGGAAAGAGAGACCCTGCTCCTTTAAGCGCTCGTTGGGATTGCCGTGGGTGACGCCGGGCTGAACTTTGGCGACCAAGTCCTCGGGACGCACCTCAAGTATCTCGCCCATCGGGTTCAGCTCCAGGCTGGTCACAACGTGCGACGGGATCACGTGCCCTTCGAGGCTGCTCCCCTGGCCGAAGAGGACCGCGGGGATGCCGTGCTCGTTGGCGAACCGCAGCAGATCCACGACCTCGTCCTCGCTCTTCGCGGAGGCGACGCCGTCAAAGGCTTGGAGGCGTGGTAGCCGTGGCTATGGTGCTCGATGGGTTCCCCGGCGGTGGCGATGCGCCCCTCGTATAAGATGACCCTCTTGAGCGCAGCGGCCAAGTCCACCTTTACTCGGCCTCCACGGGGTTCGTGAGGGAGCCCAGGCCCTCGATCTCGATCGTCACCTCGTCCCCGGCCTTGAGGAAGACCTTCGGGTCCCGCACGAAGCCCACCCCCGCCGGCGTGCCGGTGGCGATGATGTCACCCGGCATGAGCGTCATGCCGCTGCTCAAGAAAGTGACCAGCTCAGCGACGGAGAAGGCCATCTTCGAAGTGTTGCTGTCTTGCATGACCTCGCCGTTCAAGACGCAGCGGATGGAGAGACTCTGCGGGTCGGGCACCTCTTCGCGGGTGGCTATGTAGGGGCCTAGAGGACAGAACGTATCCAGCGACTTGCTTCGCGTCCACTGACCGCCCTCGGAAAACTGCAGGTCCCGCGAAGAGACGTCGTTGCAGTTCGTGTAGCCGAAGACGTACTCGAGCGCCTCGGACGCCGAGACGTTCCTCGCCGGGTGGCCGACGACGACGGCCAGCTCCGCCTCGTAGTCGGCCTGCTGTGTGATGTGCGGGATCTTGATCGCTTCGCCAGGGCCGACGACGGTGTTCGGGTACTTAGCAAAGACGATGGGTTTCTCGGGGATCTCACCACCCGTCTCGGCAGCGTGGTCCTCGTAGTTGAGGCCGATGGCGATGATCTTACCGGGCCGGGCCACCGGGGCGTGGATGCGTGCCTCCTCGAGCGCCACGACCTCGCCACCCCCCGGTTGCCAGTTCGCGTCCCGGCCACGCTCGATGTACTCCAGCATGCTCGTCCCACCCAAGGGTCGTATCTCGCCGTCCTCGACGTAACCGACTTGGGGTCCACCGTCGCCCACCGAGTACGTAATCAGCTTCAAGACGCCTCCTCTCCCCGCAGCTCCTTAAACACCAGCAAGGCGCATCTTATCAGCACACTGCGGCCGTCCGCTCCGGCTACCTTCAGGGCTGCAAGCGTTCGATCCTCCATCCGTCACCAGACCGGCGGTAGACGAGGCGGTCGTGCAAACGGTGCTCGCGTCCCTGCCAGAACTCGATCTCCTCGGGCTCGAGCCGGTACCCGCCCCAGAACGGCGGACGCGGCACCTCCCTGCCCGTGTACTCTCTTTCCAACTCCCGCAGCCGCTCTTCAACGAGCTCCCGCCGCCCGACGGAACGGCTCTGCGCCGACGCCCACGCCCCCAGGCGACTCCCGCGAGGCCTGCTCGCGTAGTAGGCGTCAGACTCTTCTTCCAGGACCCGCGAGACGCGCCCCTCGACGCGGACCTGTCGCTCTAGCTCGCCCCAGTAGAAGACGAGCGCGGCGCGAGGATTCTCCGCGAGCTCCCGGCCCTTGCGCCCCTCATAGTTTGTGTAGAAGACGAAGCCCCGCGCGTCGAAGCCCTTGAGGAGGACTACGCGGGCGGAAGGTTTGCCGTCGGGCGTCGCGGTAGCCAGAGTCATAGCGTTCGGTTCGTGCAGGTCGACCGCAAGCGCCTCGTCGAACCATTTGCGGAACTGCTCTATAGGATCGGGGTCAGCATCGGATTCGTCGAGCCCGGCGCGGATGTACTCTTTGCGGAGGTCGGAGAGGGAGGACAAGTGGTTACCAGCCCCAGGTGCCAGGGCCACCCTTAAAAGGGCCTACGATGCCGGAGGTGATCCAACCGCCATAAAAGTCTCCCTCCTGCGCCCGAACCTTCTCCCCTCCCACCCAACAAGCATCCATCAGGGACGGGTAGAAGGCGACGTAATTCTCGAGATCTCGGTAAGCGGGCACGGGATCAGGATAGAACCAGGCCGCCCGCCGTTCCATCCGCTCTTCCGTAGAGACGTCGTAGTAATGGGCAGCGCCCTTCCACTCGCAGAAGGACGTGCCCCCGGCGAGCGTCAGGTACTCCGTTCGGATGTCCTCTGGCGGGATGTAGTACACCGGCGGATGGCTCGTCTCCAAGACCCTTTTCGCGCGCGCCGTGTACGCGAGCGTCACCCCACCGAAGACAACTTTTACGCGCTCGTCCGTCTCCTCCAGTCTCGGTGGGCGCGGGTAGTCCCACACCGATTCCCGACCGGAACCGGGCGTTACGCGAAAGTTCATCTCATCTCCTCCTTAGCTCGGTTTTGCTAACCTTTTTGGATCTATTCGGCAGCTCACGAAGCCTCGCTATCGGGCAGAGTGGGGAATCTCTCTGCCTCGCGCTTTATGGACCGCAGAATCTTTCTACGGATCAAACCGCTAAACGGCCCGACAAACAACCAGTACAGACGAAAACGCCTCCTGCTCTCGTCGTCCAAACAGAATACCCTCGTCTCTGTGGCGAGACGCGTCGTTCCATGATCTTGTTTAAACAAGGTGAAATTCCAGGTGGCCTTGGCGTACCCTGATCTTGAGAAACTTCTGAAACCGTCCGCGTCTAACCACTGGATGGTCCCTGAAGGCGCCCAGAAACGACCCACCAGGCCGAGCAAGATCTCCTGTTGGGGTTTCTCGCCGAGGAGAAGGAATCCACTCCTGAGCAACGCATCGAGCGTGAGATCCAAGCGTCCGTTGCCGCGGCCGACTAAACGCAACGAAGCGAGAAGCTCTCGCAATAGGAACAGCCAACGGATCGTCCTGGAGCCCGTCAGACCCAGGTTGCGAACCGCATCGTACACCCGATCGACCGGCGTATGGACGTCTGTATGGTGACGTTCGACCATATCGTAAGCAGGCGCGAACTCGGCGATCAGCGCGTGTTTGTCGGCTTCCACACGAAGATTATACGAATGGAGGACGCACCGAGCCGTCCAATTTATACGGTGCGGGCGTCACCGCCGCGCGTCGCGGCCCGCAGGCCATCGAGGAAGAGGCGGCGCAGAGCGACGGTGATGCGCTCGGGCTCCATGCCGAGCTCGTGTCGCTGGGAGAGGTAGAGGTCTATGTTGAGCGGCGCGAGCACCACGTCGGCGACGCACTCGCCGTCGAGATCGGACAACGCCTCGTCCTTGGGGCCTACGAAGACGTCCACCAATGACGCGCAGACGAGGGGTACGGAGAACATCGTCGCCGCAATAAAGAAGCACGGCGTGAGGCGGCTCGTCACCCTGACAGGCGCGTGGGTTAGTGACCCTAAAGACAGGCCGAAGCTCTTCGACAGGGTCATGGGGGCGCTACTTAAGCGCTTGCAGCGCGACGTCCTCGCGGATGCGGAGGGACACGCGCGGGTCATCCAGGACAGCGGTCTCGACTGGGTCATCGTGCGCGGGCCGGTGCTGACCGAGGGGGAGAAGAAGGGCGAGTACCGCGTCGGCTACGTCGGCAAGAACAGTGGTTTCAAAATCTCGCGGGCCGACGTTGCCGACTTCATGCTTGAGCAGGGAACGACACCACGCATCTAGGCCAGGCGCCGATGGTTAGTTACTAAGAGAAGGGAAGCAGAGGAGCGTTTCTCTCGGCGGCGCTCAGGCATGCTCGAAGCTTATGCTTTGAGCCCCCTCCCAGAGCACCAGCTCCCCGAGCTCGCGCAAGTTCTCGCGCCCGCTCACGACGGTCAGGAAGTGGTTGCCTGCCAGCTGCCCGACGATGCTGGCGAACCTCGTACCGCCGTAGGGGAAGAGGATCTCCGTCTCGCTGTAGCCCCCGGGGTAGAGGAGTATTTCGCCGGGAGCGGGGAAGCTGGTGTGGTTCTCGAAGCTGACGCCGACGTCGAAGTCGCCCAAGGGGATCCAGGCCGACTCCCCGCTCCAACGGACGTGGATGATCTTGTTCTCGAAAGGTAAAAGCCGGCCGAAGGCCTCGCAGGTCTGGGGGGCGCGCTCCTCCTCGAGCCGGGCGGTGAACTCGAAAGGACCGGCCGTGATACGCAACTGACTCATAGATGGATCCTCCTACTCATGGTCGAGACCTACTGAACTCCGGTGGTTCGCCCGGCACTCTCAGCTACCCCGGTACGTACTGTACGACCAGGGGGAGACTAGCAGGGGAACGTGGTAGTGCGCCTCAGTGTCGGCTACGCCGAAGCGGACTGGCACGTGGTCGAGGAACGGCAGGTCGGGGATTTCCTCCCCGAGGAAGTAGTCGCCGACCTCGAAGACGAGCTCGTAGACGCCGCGAACCAACTCCTCCCCGTCGAGGAGCGGCGTGTCGGTGCGGCCGTCGTCGTTGGTGCTGACGGTCTTGAGGCTCTCACGTTCGCCGGTCTCAGGGTCGAGGCGGAAGAGCTCGACGCTCATCCCGGCGGCGGGCCGCCCGCGGGCAGTGTCGAGGACGTGCGTCGTCAGGAGGCCGGCCATCTGCTCACTCCGTCCTCTCCACGGTGCCTTCTATCAGGCCGAACGGCTCGCTCGTAGCGTGGAAGATCTCGCCCTCGTTCTCCATCCCGAAGTACGACAGGTCGAAGAGCAGATGATGTATGTTAGGCAGCGAGAAGTGGATCTTCTGTACCTCGTCGAACTCGGCGAGCACCGCCTTGCCCATCCGGTACAGGGTATTCTGCACCGAAGGGCTGTAGTGATCTGTGAAGCTCTCGAGGATCCGCCGCCTGACGCCGTACCACAGGCGGTCGAACTCGACCGCCGCACTGCCGTACGACCAGTTCGCGACGATCTCGGTGGCCAAGATGCGGTCGTCGGTCTCCGGGAGGGAAGTGTACTCCTCTCTGAGAAAACCCTCCCAGCCCGACCCGGTCGTCTTCAACACGAAGAGGTCTTCTATCCCAGCCTTCACGTTCACTACCCCCTCGGCAGTGCCCGTAACCGTCGCGGTCCGGTTCCCACAGCCCCGAACGAAGGAGTGCTCGTGGCCGCGACCATCCACCTCGATCCGGTCCCACGGGTGCTCGACGAGGCATGCCCGGGCCCGCTCGACGGTCGGTCCAGCCTCGACGAAGCGGCCGACCAACTTCATCCCGAACGACTCTATATCCCTTGTGAGGTGATCCTTGGCCAGCGCGTAGATCGTATTACGCATGGTGTCTGTCGCCAAGAGACCTGTGTTGTCACCCTTCGCGTAGGCGGCCCCGAAGTCGCCTTCTAGTGCCACGTCGACCGTCAGGTCTCGCAGGTCGTGACGGTCGGCGTGACGGACCACCTTGACGAGGCGGACCTCGGATTTCCCGTAGTTGCTAGTGCCCATCTCGATGGCCATCGTCTACCTCCCTTTCTCCTAGCTTCCGACCCCACCCACCTCGCCGGGGTTGGGGCTGACGAGCTCCTGCAGGCGCAGGTTGGCAATCTTCGCGATCTCTCCCAGGGCGGTCTCGATCTCCTCGGCTTGGGAGTTCCCCAGGCGAGCCCCGGCGTTCGTCAGGATCGTCTCCTTGGTATGCTCCCTGACGCACACAACCATCGGGAAGCCGAACTTCTCCCGGTAGGCCGAGTTCATTCGGGTGAAGGACTCGTACTCCTTGGGCGAGAGCCTGTCCAGGCCTGCCGATGCCTGCTCGCGCGTCGATTCCGGGGTAAGCGAGCCCTCGACGGCCGCCTTACCAGCGAGGTCGGGGTGCGCCCGAATCAGGTCCAGTTTCTGCTTCCGCGACGCCGCGTAGACGGTTTCCTCAAAAGCCCTGAAGAGGTCGGAGAAGCCGCGGAACGGGCGCTTTTGCCAGGCCGCCTCGGCGAAGTGGGGCGAACCCTCGAAAAGATGGCCGAACCGCTCCACGAACTCGTCCTTGTCTAGGTTGCCCGCCTCTTTTGCCGTGATCCTCCGCACTAAGTCCTCTAGATGATCGGGGACAGGTGAAAGGTCGGCAATCCGAAGTAGAAGGGCGTGGTGACCCCCAACCACGACGCCTCAGCGACCCCGCTGAAGTCGGTTATCCCGAAGATCATGGCGATGTCGGTGACCAGGATCAGGCCGAACAGGATGGCGATCCTGCTAACGAAGTCGGAAAAGAAACGATAGATCGCCAGGATCAGGAGCAGCACCGCGAGCGCCAGCGCGATGTTCCCGGGGCTGCCGAAGCCCTCCGCCTCCGGATCGCCCCCGCCTGCCCATCGCACCGCCACTGGTAGGAGCGAGATCCCGATTATGGTGATGATGGAACCAGTCACCACCTGCGGGAAGAAGCGTAAGAGGCGGCTGAAGTACGGGCTCACCAGGAAGGTCAGTACCCCGGCCACGATCGCAGCGCCGTAGATCCCCTGCAGCCCATAGACGCCCCAGATGAGGATCATGGGTGTCACCGACGCGAAGGTAACCCCCTGGATGAGGGGCAGCCCGATCCCCAAGAAACAGATGCCGACGGTCTGGATCAGGGTCGCTACCCCGCAAGCGAAGAGATCAGCATTTATGAGATACACGAGCTGGTCTTCGGGAAACCCTGCGGCGCTCGCCAGGATAAGCGGCACCGCAACCGCGCCCGCGTACACCGCCAAAACGTACTGAAGCCCGTAGACGGCGAGCCGCCCAGCCAGCGGCACCTCGTCCACCGGGTGCCTCCCACGGTCTCGCCGCGTCTCCTCCGTTCTCCCTTCGGCCACCTTCCTCCCTACTAGGTCTGTTGGCGCGCCTCCGTAGGCACCTCGATCCTTACCTTCACTCCCCTGGCTCCGGCGTCGAGGGCGGCTTCGATCACCTGTGGCAGGGCCTCCAGCACCTCGGCGCGCGAGCCGGCTAGAGCCGTGCTCTCCGGTCCCGTCTCCTGCGCGAGCCCCGAGGCGCCGGCCGCCTCCCTGCCGGCCTCGATCTGCTCTCGCGGGCTCTTCTCTCCCTCCGGCGAGGTCTCCATGGCGAACTCAGCCGTGAGCTCGGCGGGCGGCACTGGCACGGCGCTATTCCTCCGGCTGTATAGTCGTGGTCGTCGGGTACTCCGGGCTACGGCTCCCCGGCTGCGGCGGACGCTCCGGTGGCTTCTTGGCGATGCCGACGATCTGGTCGGGGCTGACGGGCACCCGCGAGAGCTCCTGTTCGGTCGCGTCCCGCAAAGCCGAGACTATTGCCGGGGTTGAGGAGATCGTGGGCGGCTCGCCGACGCCCTTCAGGCCGTAGGGCGAGTCCGGGTCGCCGAGCTCCAGGACCTCGGCCTTTACCGGGGGCATGTCGAGGATCGTGGGGATCAGGTAATCCGTAAACGAGGCGTTGTGGACCTTGCCCTCCTCAGTCTGAATCTCTTCCATCAGCGCAAGCCCCAACCCCTGGGCGATGCCGCCCTCAATCTGGCCCTCCACCGCCTGCGGGTTCAACGCCTTGCCGACGTCCTGGGCCGTGGCGATCTCCACCACCCGCACGAGCCCGAGCTCAGTATCGGCCTCGACTACCGCCCGGTGCGCTGCGAACGCGAACGTCACGTGCGCGTCCCCCTGCCCGTCTGCGTCGAGCGGCTCCGTTTCTTTGTGACGAAACTCCCGCGTCTCCTCGATGCTCTCGTCCCCCAAAAGCTCGTCCAGGCCGATCAAGATCCCACCATCCCGCGAGACGACGTTCCCTCCTTCGAGGCGCAGGTCGCCGGGGGTGTCCTCGATATCCTCGCGTACCTTACCTAAAACGCTCTGGCGAACCGCCTCGCACACCGCTTTCACGGCGCCGCCGGTCATCCATGTCTGCCGGGAGGCAGAAGAGGACCCGGAGGAGCCGACCGAGGTGTCGGCCGGAAGAACGACGACCTGCTCGACGCCGAGCTCGGTGCGTGCGATCTGAGCCTGAACCGTCACGAGTCCCTGCCCCACCTCGGCCGCCGCCGTGTGCACCTCGACGAGCGGCCCCTCGGCCGAGATCGAGAGCCGCACCCGTGCCGTCGAGTAGTCGTCGAAGCCCTCGGAGTAGGCGATGTTCTTGAAGCCGACGGCGTAGCCGACCCCCCTCTTCACACCCTCGCCATGCGTGACGTTCGAGACGCCACCGGGCAGCTCGCGCAGGTCGCGGCCCATCGGACTCTCTTCCTCTGGCATGGGCATGTCCGTTACGCGCTCCAGGAGCTCGGCGACCGGGACAGGCCCCGTTACCTTCTGGCCGGTCGGAATCTCGCTGCCGGTCTCGAAGGCGTTCTTTGTGCGCAGCTCTACCGGGTCCATCCCCAAGGCGTCGGCCACCTTGTCCATCTGTGACTCGTAGGCGAAGCAGGCCTGGACCGCCCCGAAGCCGCGCATGGCCCCGCAGGGAGGATTGTTGGTGTAGACGACGTAGCTGTCTATCAGAGCGTTCGGCACTTCGTAGGGACCGCAGGCGAAGCAGGCGGCGTTGGAGCAAACGGCGGTCGAGCTGGAGGCGTAGGCGCCGCCGTCGAGGACGAGGCGGGCCTTGACATAGACGAGCTCGCCTTCTTTGGTGGCACCGTGCTCGTAGCGCATCTTCGCCGGGTGGCGGTGGACGTGGCCGAAGAAGGACTCCTCGCGGCCGTATATCATCTTCACGGGGCGGCCGGTGTGCAGGGCGAGGAGGCAGGCGTGGACCTGCATGGAGAGGTCCTCGCGGGCCCCGAAGGCGCCGCCGACGCCGGAGAGGGTGAGCCGGACCTGCTCGGGCGTGAGATCCAGGCTCGCCGCGAGCTGGTCGCGGTCCACGTGCAACCACTGGGTCGAGATGTACAAGTCCACCCCGCCCCGTCCGTCAGGCACCGCGAGCCCGGACTCGGGACCCAGGAAGGCCTGGTCCTGCATCCCGATCTCGTACTCACCCTCGACGACCACGTCGGCCTTTGCCGTCTCAATGTCCCCATGTCTTATGCGAACGTGCCTGAGGAGGTTGCCGGACGGGTGGATCTTCGGCGCGCACTCCGACATAGCCTCCTCGGAGTCGGTCAGCGGCTCCAGGACATCGTAGTCCACAGCTATCTTTTCGACGGCTCGCCGCGCCGTCTCCGGGTGGTCGGCGGCGACGAGAGCCACGGCTTCGCCCTGGTAGCGGACGTCCTCCCAGGCGAGGACCGGCTGGTCGGGAACCTCGAGACCGTACATCTTGCGCCCCGGCACGTCCTCGTGCGTAAGAACGGCGTGGACGCCGGGCATCGACTCCGCCGTCGAGGTGTCTATGGACCAGATGTTCGCCCGCGGGTGCGGGCTCCTCAGCGTCGCGCCCCACAGCATGCCCTCGGCCCACAAATCTGAGGAGTAAATAAACTCTCCCGTGACCTTTGGAATCCCGTCAGGACGGACGACGCTCTCCCCGACGTGTCCGGGGGTTGAGGCCGGGGGTGCTTCGCGGGTGGTCTGCGCTTCACTCATACCTTTGCCTCCGCTTTTTCGAGGAGCCTCCGGCTCGCGCCTGCTATCTCCTTCGCGATCTCTACTTCGTCCGCGGTCTTGAGCTCCCCGCCCTTCACGATCGGCTGCCCGTTCACGAGCAAGAGCTCGACGCGCGGCGTGGGACCGAGGACGAGGGCCGCGACCGGGTCGGGGATTCCGGCGTGCCCGAGGTCGTCTACGCGCCAGAGGGCAACGTCGGCGAGCTTGCCTACCTCCAAAGTCCCGATCTGAGCCCCCCGCCCGAGGCAACGAGCGCCGTGAACGGTGGCGAGCTCGAGCGTCCGACGGGCGGTGAGCGCCGCCGGTCCACCGGCCAGCCGGGCCAGCAAGAGCGCCTGCCGCATCTCCGCCCCGAGCTCCCCGGTCTCGTTCGAGGCTGCGCCGTCGGCGCCCAACCCCACAGGCACTCTCTCGCGCAGGAGCGCTGGGACGGGAGCGATACCCGCCCCGAGCCTGCCGTTGGAGGAGGGGCAGTGCGCCACGCCTGTGCTCGTCTCGGCGATGCGCCTGACCTCACGCTCGTCGAGGTGGACGCAGTGGGTGAGCCAGACGTCCTCGCCGAGCCAACCCAAATCTTCGAGGTACTCGACAGGCCGGACGCCGAAGCGTTCGAGGCAGAACTCTTCCTCGTCCTTCGTCTCGGCGAGGTGGGTATGCAGCCGGACGCCACGCCTCCGGGCGAGCTCGGCGGTCTCGGTCATGAGCTTGCGGGTTACGGAGAAAGGGGAGCAAGGGGCGAGGGCAATGCGGAGCATCGCGTCCGGGGAGGGATCGTGGTAGCAGTCTACAGCGGCCTCGCTCGCGGCCAGTATCTCGTCCCTCTCCTCCACCACCGGGTCCGGAGGAAGTCCTCCTTGAGAACGCCCGAGATCCATCGAGCCACGGCAGGGTTGGAAGCGCAAGCCCATACCCGAAGCCGCCTCGACCTCGGCCTCGAGGAGATCCCCTACGCCGCGCGGGAAGACGTAGTGGTGGTCGGTCGTTGCCGAGCAGCCGGAGAGGGCCAAAGCACTCAATGCCGCGCGGGTAGCAGCATACTCGATCTCTTCGTCCACCTGGGCCCATACTGGGTAGAGGTCGACGAGCCACTCGAAGAGCGTGGCCTCCTGCGCGAGCCCCCGCGTCGCCCACTGGTAGAAGTGGTGGTGGCAATTCACGAGCCCCGGCGTCACAAGACACCCGCGACCGTCCACGCGCAGCGTCTCAACGCCCTCGTTTCCGTCCGGAGCGCTCCCACCGCCGACAGCGGCGATACGGTTCCCCTCAACGACGACGTGCCCGTCGGCATACTCCGTGCCGGCGGGGTCCACCGTCGCGACGGCGCAGCCCTGGATGACGACGCGGGGCGGTGTGCCGGTCACGCTGCCCCTGCCCTTTCGGCAGCGAGGCGGACGGCGTCCAGGATCTTCTCGTAACCCGTGCAGCGGCACAGGTTACCGGCCAGAGCCTCCCGTATCTCCGCGTCGCTCGGCTCGGGCTTCCGCCTCAGCAGGTCGTGGGTGGTGACGATGAGCCCGGGCGTGCAGAAGCCGCACTGCACCGCCCCTGTCTCGACGAAGGCCTCCTGCACCTGGTGCAGCGCCTCCCCCTCGGCCAGCCCCTCGACCGTCAAGATCTCACACCCGTCTGCCTGCCCGGCCAAAACCAGGCACGAGCAGACGAGAACGCCGTCGAGGTACACCGAGCACGAGCCGCACTCGCCCTGCTCGCAGGCGTTCTTCGACCCGGGCAGAGCCAGACGCTCCCTGAGCACGTAAAGCAAGCTCTCGCCTTCCCAGACACCGTCCACCTCGTGCCTCTCGCCGTTCACCGTGTACTTCAGGCGCATCCGTTCACTCCCCGTTCCCGTACTCTTCCCACGCCCACGCGAATGTGCGGCGTGCCAGCACGCCAACGGCATGCCTCCGGTAGGCGGCGGTACCCCTGACGTCGTCTATCGGGCGGGTCGCCTCGCTCACCAGCTCGCCGAAGCGCGCGAGCGCCGTCTCGTCCACGGAGCCGCGCTTGCTCCACAAATCTCCTTCTTCCAGAACACCCTCGATGAAGCTCTCGGCCTCGTGGGCCCTCAGAGGGGTCGGGCCGGCGGAGCCTATGCAGCTCCCAACCTTGCGCTGGTCGGGGTGCAGCGCGAGGCCGAAGGAGCACAAAGCGATGACCATGGCGTTGCGGGTGCCGATCTTAGAGTACTGCTGTGGCCCCCCGGCCTCGGGAACGCGGAAGGCGAAGATCAGCTCGTTTGACTCTAGTACGTTCTTCTTCGGCCCGGTGACAAACTCCTCGATAGGCACGATACGCCTCCCTTCGGTGGAGGCCAGTTCGACCTCGGCGTCGGAGGCGTAGAGCGGCGGGAGCGCGTCGCCCGAAGGGGAAGAGCTGGCGATGTTGCCGCCGATGGTGCCCCGGTTCCGGATCTGGGGTGAGCCCACGGTGCGCGAGGCGATCGCCAACCCTGGTAGCGGGGCCGAGAGCCCTTCGATCGCCCGCGTGTAGGTCACCCCCGCCCCCACCCGCAAGTGCCCGTTCTCCCACCCCCACTCCCTCAACTCGGGCACCCGTGTGAGGTCCAGGATGTGCTCCGGCCGCTCGCGGTCGAAGTTTAGTTCCACCATGACGTCGGTGCCACCGTGTATAGGCACGGCCTCGGGGTGGGCCGCCTTCATCTCGAGCGCCTCCTGCCAGCTCTCCGGCTGAAGAAACGCCACGTCTCTCCCTTCCTACTGGCCGACCTCGAAGGTGCCGGCCACGGGGAGCAGTAGCAAGGCTATCTCGTGAAGCAGCTTCCTTGTGCGTTCTGCCATCTACTAACCTCCTCCGGGTAGAGCCCTCCGCAGGGGGGCCTGGTTCGCCCACCCGAAATATACACGTCTCGAGAACCCAGCTCATTGGCCAGAGGGACGAAAACGACGCGACCCGTCTTCTCCGCCTCGAGGGCCCCATGTTCGACCACTCTGGTAGAGTGCATTATGCCTCCCGGGGGGTAGAATAAGGAGCGCCATGTTAATTGATGTGTACGCGCACGGGGTCTGCCCCTGGTGCTGCATCGGCGAGCGCAGGTTGGAGAAGGCCCTCGACAAACGTCTCGATCGAGATGCGAACCCGCTTAGAGCTTACCGAGCAGACCCGCTCCAGCGCAGAGGAGGAAGCAAGAATGCTCCGCGAAGAGAACGATCGCCTCAAAGCCGAGCTGGAGGCCGAGCGGGGCAAGGGGTTCTGGCAGCGTTTGTTGGGAGGGTAGCAGGGCTTACGGAGGTAGAAGGTAGCGAAGCCGATAAAGAAAAGTTGCTGTTCCTCCGCAATTTCGAGTTCCCGGACGTGTCTCGTATTGTCGTTAGCCTGGCAGCCATTATTCGTACTTCGCTAGACGCACAACCTGGTGGAAATGTCGAGGCATTGGAGCGAGAAGTTGGCACTTTGTTCTCGGACGAAAGCAACCCCCGCCTGAAGGAGCCTCTTCGCTTCAGGGAAGCATGCAACAAAGTGCTTCATGCTGAGCGAGTTGTTCCTGAAACCACAGCGAGTCCTAACGACACCACCGCACCCCTTACGGGACGCCTTACTTTGTATGGACGCCTTGGCAGAAAGGAATGGCGTGCCGAACTTGATTTGAGGCAATATGCGCTGTCAGCCCTAGCGCTCGCCCCGTAGGAGTGCCGCGATCACCCATGTAAGTAACCCTCTCGCGCCGCGAGTTTCCGAGAATTGCAGTTGTGAGACTGTCCGAAAAGTTCCGACTAGCATCAAAACCGAGGCTACATGGACCGACATAGATGAGGGACGAGTCCGTTTTTCGCCGTTGCAAGCTAGCAGCCTAGTTCGTGAAACCTCTCCAACCGACTTTTCGGACAGTCTCTGTAGGAGATCCGTTTTCGCCCTTTTGCAGGGTTTTGAGGCAAGCGGTCACATACCGCTTCGCCCCGGTCCCATCAAGCTAGTACAAGCGGAGTGGCGACAAAGTATCAAGGGTCGGCTGCAAAGTCCGCATAGCACAGGTCCTAACGCATAAGCATCCGAGAGGGTGAATAGAGGTTTCCGAGAACGAGCCTTGTCGGCAATCCGATGAATAAAGGCAACTCGCCGCACCTTGACAACTTTGTAGCTAAGGGTCAAGATCAAAGCAAGTACAGCGAACCCAGAGGAGAGGATCCTGAAGAGACATAAGGATGTAGTCTCGCCCGGTCCAACAGCAGCGGCGGTCGAGGGCCTCAAGTGCGCTGACCTCGTTGATGCCATGGGGCGCCTGCATCGACACCGCTGCCACATCCTAGACCTGGTGAGCCCCACCCCCGGACGAGTGCTGTTCGGCCCGGCCGTGACGATCTCCTACTTCCCGAGCTGTTCGGCCGCCCTTGACCCCGAGCGCTACAACTTCGCCAACCTCTTCTACCAGGCCGTCGGCGAGGACCCGGTGGGCAAGGTCCTGGTGCTGGCGAGCAACGGCTACACGGACGTGTCTATGGGTGGCGGGACGAAGCTCATGCGGCTGCAGGTGCACGGACTCGCCGGCGTGCTTACCGATGGGCGGCTGCGCGACTTCAGCGAGCTCGCCGGCTATGACTTCGCCTCCTATTGCTCGGGCGAGGCGACCCACTGGGGAGGAGGCGAGGTGACGCCTTTTCAGGCGAACGTGCCGGTCGTGGTATCGGGAGTTGGGGTGATGCCGGGCCAGTACGTCTACGCCGACTCCTCCGGCGCCGTTGTCATCCCCGACGGCCAGCTCGACGGAGTGTTGGCCGAGGCGCGGAAGATCGAGGCCGCGGACGAGCGATTTCGCGCCGAGATTGTGCGTGAGGACCTGTCGGGCTCGCCTGAGGGCCGCGGAGGAGAGCGATGAGCGACTTGGTCCAGGGCGGCACCGCTCTAAGCCGGGTTGAGCACGGGGGTGACCAGAGGTGCGACGATGGTGCCGCCGTCCCTGATCACCCGAAGGAGTTTTTATGTGGGGGCTCGTAAGGTTACTAGGAAGATACTCTCAACGAAAGGGGTAAAAACGAATCGCCGACAATACGCATTAGCGGCAGCTGGGTGAATAGAGGCCTACCCAAGCATGGTGTGTAGCAAGGCGCGTCGTCGACGGCCGTCAGCACACAAGGTTGGGACTCAGCCTATTGAGCAAAAAACAAGGCGTACGCACCCATAGCTGCTCCTGCGAGGATGCTGATGAAGCTAGCGTAACCAAAAATGTACTCCCAGACACTTGTGCCAGATCGGGCCTCCTCTCTTTCGACGAGCTGCGTCCAGGTGATCTGCCCTGAAAGAAACTTGCCGTAGTCCCTGTGCCAGGAATCAAAGGCGTGTTGGTAGTTGTGGACTCGAAACGCTCGGAGAAAGCCGACGAATATCAAACCGGCGACGAAGCAGCTTAAGGCCAGTTTAGGCGTCAGCATCGCCCGCACGCTTTCGGCCCTCCCCAGAAACGTCAGCGTGGCAACCACACCGCCAGAGCTCACCAAAAAGAGAAAGTTCACGGCCGCGTTGGCGGCATCGGTCAGTACTGTGTAAAGCTGTTCAGATCTCTCGGTTGCGTAATTCGTTTGCTGATTTGTTGGCTGTTTTTCGGACTCAGGCATGATTATCTATTTAGTATTCTCCGTTAGACGAGCGAAACTCTCGTATTCATCTTGGGGTTTCGGCCAGCCAACGCTCGTACAGCATCCTGCTCCTCTCACGAACCGACCGGTTGGAGATGACAGCCGCGAGGTAGTGAAGCGCTATGATAGCCGTAAAGCGGAGCCACCGCTTCCACCGTAACCCTGGAATGGCTAGTAAGGCGAGCACGATAAGCACGTCCGCGGAGAACTTAGGGTGATAGCTGTGGTCCCGACCGTACTGAATATTCAGTCCTATGGAGAAGACGGTACCCCAACCGTACGGGGTGCCTAACCTGCTTCTGCCATACGCTACCCCCTTGGCCCTTTCCTCGTCGGAGAGTTCAGTATCCAAGACGATCCCGTACGACTCGCCGTCAAAGTAGTCCGAGAAGGGGTGTTCAATTATACCTTCGACGGTTGCATCCATTATGTTGCCCTCGTAAGAGATCATAGCCACGTGGCTCCATATGCTGTGCTCGGCGCTCACTCCCGACTGGAAGTACATGATCAGCCAGCTCAAGAACGAGGTTCTCGTATGCATGAGGAGCATATCTGACGGCCTAAAGACGCTAAGGTCCGGGAAATTCTCGGGGGTCATCAAGCGCCCGCCCAGCTTCCGTATGGACTCCGGCGCGTATTTACCTCGTTGAGAGAGGTAGTCGCGGTAGTCAAGTAAAGCAAACAGCACAGGCCTATCCTAATAAGAACTCCTATAGTCCTCAACGGATCATTTCTCGGAATCCCGCATAGCCCCGGTCCGCTGGGGTTAGGTCCACCACCGGGCAAGAGGGTCCGCAAAGTATTATGCGGAAGTTAGCGGGGTAAGCCCGGGCGGTCCTGGGGCGTTAGGACCGGGGCTCACCGCCAAGCACTTAGGAGGCTTTGCTCTGAGGCTTCCGTTCTGTTCTGGTCAAGGGTATAGTCGGGTCGTAAGCGGTTGTAGGGGAAGAGAACGTCTGCCGGTATGAGCGTTCGGTGCAGGATGAAATCCAGGAAGAGTCCGGCGAGGAGCGCGATCCGCTGAAGGAGACCGTAGGCACCACCCTTGAATCCATCCGCCGCCAGATAGAAGAGGGCTCCGGCAAGGTGGGGCCCCCACCACCGACGGAATAAAGGTCCTGGATCAAGAACTCCCGTCCGGCGCGTCTTCGACCACGGCGTCGGCTTCTATCTCTACGAGCATCTCCGGCGAGATGAGCCGCCGCACCTCGACCATGCTCGTCGCCGGACGGACCTCCCCGAAAAACTCCCCGTGCGCCCGGCCGACCTCCTCCCAATCGTCTATGTTAGTTACGTAGATCCTGGTACGTACCACGTCTTCCAGGGCTGCCTCAGCCCTCCCGAGCGCCGCCTCGACGTTCTCAAGCGCCTGTTTCGCCTGAGCGTAAGGATCGCCCACCCCCACGATGCTCCCACCCTCGCCGGTCGCGGTCGTCCCCGAGACGTAGACGAAAGGCCCGATGCGCACCGCCCGCGAGTAACCCACCGCGTCTTCCCACCATGCCCCGCTGCTCACGTTCTCGCGCCGCACCTTCTTCTCCCTGCTGCTCGGGCTCGGATCGTACTCCTATTCCGACACTTCGAGGACCTTCGGGTCGCGTCCGTGGCTGGCTGCGAACGAGTCGATCATGGCCCGGGCTATGCTAACCTTGGGCGGAAGCTTGGGAAGGTTATCTACACGGTACCAGCCGGCGTCCTCTATCTCGGCGGGCTCGATCCGCAACTCCCCGCCGGCGTAATCGGCGGTGAACCCGATCATAAGCGAGTTCGGGAACGGCCACGGCTGGCTCCCGAAGTACCGGAGGTTCTCCACCTCGATCCCGACCTCCTCGCGCACCTCCCGCCCTATGGTCTCCTCGATAGACTCGCCGGGTTCGACGAAACCGGCCAGCACGCTGTACATCCCTTCCGGGAAGCCGGGTGAGCGTGCCAAGAGAACCTCGTTCCCGCGCTTCACCAACACGATCACCGCCGGGCTCAAGCGCGGGTAGAAGAGCATCCCGCACCTCGGACACTCCCTCGCGAGCTCGTCCGATCTGGGAATCGTCTCGGTCCCGTCCCTGCCGCAGAACCGGCTGGTCCGGTTCCACTCCACAATCTGCTTCGCCCGCCCCGCCATACCGAAGAAAGCCTCGTCGGTGCTCCACAAGCTCCGCAGGTCCCGAAATTCCGTCCCCTCCGGTGCCTCCGCATTAGGTTCGAGCTCGACGGCCCAACACCGCCGCCCGTCCAGCGCGCCCACCGCCCGAAGAAACAGCGCCCGCAGCCCGAGATCCTCCAAAGAAGCCTCTCGCGGCACGTCGGCCTGCTCTCCCCGACACACCAACATCCGCTCGCCGCGGAACGCGAACCACAGGGCCGCTTCCGTGTCAACCAACGGCTAGGCGCGCCCGTCGAGGCGGGCGGCCAGGTATTCGGCCGGGTGTTGGGCGCGGCGGCCGGTGCCGCCCAGGATCTGCTCCCGGCAAGAAGTCCCCGGAGCTACCACGACGCTCTCGTTCGCCTCCCTGACCGCCGGGAAGAGCCTTCTCTCCCCCATCTTTATCGAGACCTCGTAGTGCCCCTTCTCGTACCCGAACTGTCCGGCCATCCCGCAACATCCGGAGTCCACTACCGTAACTTTGGTACCGGGCGCGAGCGCGAGCACTTCTTCGGTAGGCCCGGTACCGACGAGCGCCTTCTGGTGGCAGTGGCCATGCAAGAGGACCGGCGAACCGCCCCGCAGCGGCAGCTCCACGTCGAGCTCGAGCAGGGCCTCTTCGAAGAGGCGGGTGGCCTCGGCGAGCTCCTCCACGCGCTCGTCGTTGGGGAGGAGCTTCCGGTAGTCGTCGCGCAGGGTGAGGATGCAGCTTGGCTCTAGCCCCACGAGGGGTATCCCGCGCTCCACAAGCGGCATCAGCAGATCGAGGTTGCGCCTGGCGTTCTCGCGAGCTTCGTCCACGAGACCTGCGGAGAGCATCGGGCGGCCGCAGCAGACGACCCCGGGCAGGTGGACGCGAGCGCCGGCGGCAGCGAAGAGGTGGACAGCGCCGATCCCGATCTCCGGCCACTGGTACTCGGTAAAGGTGTCGTTGAAGAGCGCGATCTCCGTCGACCCCACCCCTTGCGGCAGTTCGGAGAAGCGCCTGGAGAAGGTCTTCATCGTCACCTTCGGCAAGGATCGGCGCGGGTCTACCCCCGCAACGGCGGCGGCGCGACGAGCGAGGCGGGTGTTCGTGATGGCGTTGTAGAGGGAGGGGACGAGGGCGGCGAGGGCGAGTCCCTGGCGGATGTTCCCGGTCGCCTTTTGGAGGAGCGAGAAACCGTGTTTTTGGCCCATCTGGTTGAGGACCTCGGTCTTCATGCTGGCGACGTCCACCTGGGAGGGGCACTCGGCCTTGCACGCCTTGCAGCCGACGCACAGGTCCATGACCTCCTTCATCTTCTCGCCGGTCAGCTCCTCGGGCGGGAGGGTGCCGTCGAGCACCGAGCGCAGCATGTTCGCCCGCGCGCGGGTGGTGTCCTGCTCGTCTAAAGTGACCATGTACGAGGGACACATCGTGCCTGTGTTCTTCTTGCGGCAGAAGCCCGACCCGTTGCATAGCTCGACGGCGGAGGCGAACCCGCCCTGATCCGTGAAGTCCAGGTTCGTGCCTACAGGCAGTCGCTTGCGCCCGGGACCGATGCGGAGCTGGCGGTTCATCGGGTGCGGATCCACGATTACGCCAGGGTTCAGCACCCCCTCGGGGTCCCAGGCTCTCTTTATCTCGGAAAACGCCCGCAGGATCTCCGGCCCATACATCCTCTCCAGGAACTCCGAGCGCGAGAGACCGTCGCCGTGCTCGCCGGAGATAGAGCCCCCGAGCTCGTTCACGAGGCCGGCCACTTCCTCGGCGATGCGCCGCATTCTCTTGACGCCCTCCGGATCCGAGGTGTCCAAAGCCGGACGGACGTGTAGCGTCCCGACCGACGCGTGCCCATAGAAGCAGGCCCAGGTGTCGTTCTCCTCGACGATCTCCTCAAAGCGAACCACGAACTCCTCCAGCCGATCCGCAGGCACCGCCGCGTCCTCGACGAAGGCGACTGGCTTCTCCTTGTCGGTCGTCCCCAAGAGCAGCGGCAGGATGGACTTGCGAAGCTTGCCCGTCTGGGCCATCTCTTCCTTCGTCCGCAAGGGCACCGCCACCCGCGCCCCCACCCTTTCGGCCAGCTCGTCCAGCCCCTCGAAACGCTCGTCCAACTCTTCTTGCGTCCCGCTCCACTCGACGATCAGCACCGCCTTCGGCTCTCCCCTGACAAAACGGGTTGAACCCTTATAGGCGGGGGTCGCGCGCGCTCGGCCTATCGCCACGTCGTCCAAAAGCTCGATCGCCGAGGGGCTCTCCTTGAGCAACTCGACCGTCGCGCGGGCTGAGGCCGCCAGCGAGTCGAACTCGATCGAAGCCATCGCCCGCGCCGGAGGCAGCTCCTGAAGCCGAAAGTCCCCGCGGGTAATGACGGCCAAAGTCCCCTCAGACCCACAGACGAGCCGCGTCAGGTCCACGGTATCCGGATCTATCAAGGCGTCGAGGCCGTAGCCGGAGACGCGACGGATTAGCTCGGGGAAGCGACGTCTTATCTCGTTTTTGTACCGCTCGCCCACCACAAGGGCATTCTTCAAAAGCCGGGCTTCGGTCCCTCCTCTCCTGGCGCGCCGTTCGGCTTCATCTCTGGGCAACGGCTTCAGCTCGACGGTCTCGCCGCTCGCGAGGACGCAGCGAAGGCCCAATATCTGGTCCGCGGTCATCCCGTAGACGAGCGAGCGCATACCGGCCGCGTTGTTGCCGACCATGCCGCCCAAAGTAGCCACGTCCGCGGTCGAGGTGTCGGCCCCGAAGACGAGGCCGTGCGGTTCGACGAGTCCGTTTAGCTCCGCCTGTATAACCCCCGGCTCCACGGAGCACCGCCGCCCGTCGTGGTCCACCTCGATCACCCGCTGCATCAGAGAGGTGTCGAGGGTTATCCCCGGCGCGGTAGCCTGCCCGGCCAGGGACGTGCCTGTGCCGCGCGGGGTGATGGAGAGGCCCAAAGCCCGGGCCGCGGCCAAAGCCTGGCGGACGTCCTCCTCCGAGCGGGCGACGACCACCCCGACCGGTCTTCTGAGGTATATGGAGCCGTCGGTGGACCAGAGGGCCCGGGAGGCCGGGTCGGTGCGGAAATATCCCTCCAGTCGGCCACCGAGGTTTTCTTTGAGTCGGCGCTCTAGGGAGGTCGACGAGTCGAGCATGGTTCCGATACGCTTTCTAGGGCCCCGGAGCGCCAATTCTCGAGTGGACCGTAGCTGGTCTCTTTTGCGCCTCGCGCTCGGCACCCGTGTTGTACACTCGGGCTTAGTTTACCGGTTCTACGAGCGCGAAGCCGCCCCCGTAAGGGCCGGGTCGAAAAAACGGAGTCCTGGACTTCCGGCGCGCTGCCGCGCTGCCCATCACCTATGCTTTCTAGGGGAGCACCGACCCGGCGGAGTGGCCGGGTAGTGACGCGGCGTCCACCCGACGTCGGTGGTGCTACCGCAGTGTTCCCTCCACACTCGCAGAGGCTGGGCTCGAATGTGGCGGCACTCCGACGGCCGGCGCTCTCGGAGACGCACCGGCCGTCGGGCCTGTAAACGCCTCCCGGGGCGCTAAAGGTCGCTTCAGGGTAGACGCCGGACTGGTTGGCGCTCGCAACGATGGTTTGACTGGGCCCGGTAGGTCGCCTACACTGCGCTGCGGCTGGTCGGTTCGACCAGATGTACAGTCGGGAAAGGGGAAAAGTGATGGCCATCGAGAAGTACACGACTACCGTGGTGGGCGCCTACAGCGTGCCCAGATGGTACGAGGTTTTGGAGAAGCAGGTCGAGGCGGGGGCGCTTAACATAGAAGACATGCGAGACGCCCAGTCGCGGGCCTCGCAGGCGGCGATCCTCGAGCAGGAGGCGGCCGGCATCGACGTCTTCAACGGCGGCGAGATGCACCGGCGCCAGAACAACCGCCACGCCCCCCCCAACGCGATGCTCAACTTCTTCTGGCAGAAGATGCCCGGCTTCGAGAAGGACCCGAGCGCCGAGTACGGGCTCGTGACGCGCCCCACGCCGATCACACCCAAAGACGAGAACGTCACCCATCCAGGGGCCGTGGCCACGGGGAAGATCGAGTACGGGGATTTGGGGCTGGTAGACGAGTTCAGGTTCGTCACCCGCTACGCCAGGGACCCCGAGAAGGTGAAGGTCACCATGACGGGTCCGCATATGCTGGCCAAGGTGGCCCACGACGAGTACTACGACGGGGACCTCTCCCGGATGATGATGGACATAGCGGAGGTGATCAACCAGAACTTCAAGGAGCTCGAAGAGGCGGGCTGCAAGCACATCCAGCTCGACGAACCTTTGTTCGCGGTCGGGGGAATCTCCACGGAAGAGGTCGAAGCGGCCATAGAGGCCAACAACGCTTGCTGGGAGGGTGTCGGGGCCTTCAAGTGGACGCACGTGTGCCAGGGCAACTACTCCGTCAGCGAGGAGTACGACCAGGGCGATCAGATCGGGCACCGCTACTTCGACGTCGAGCAATACCCCACGGAGCTGATCTGCCAGCTGGAGGTCGACGCGATCATGAACGAGGGGGACATGACCCCCGAGTACGAGGGACACCTCAGAAACCAGCAGATCGCGGTAGGAGTTGCGGACGTGCAGGACAAGCACGTAGAGTCGCCGGAGGAGTTGGTCGAGCGGATAGACCAGTGGGCGGCGTGGCTACCTGAGGAGCAGACGCTGATCACGAGCAGTTGCGGGATGAACCACCTGCCGCGGGAGGTGGCTTTTGGGAAGTTGGCGGCGATGGCGCAAGCCAGGGACCTCCTGCGCAGCAACGGGCGCTGATCGGCCCACAGAAGTTGCCCGTCACTCCCCACGCGACTGACGTATGGAGTCGAGCAGGAGGCTGACGTCCGGCACGTAAACCTTCTCTAGCAGGATGCGATCAGCGAAGTCGCCGGGGAAGTCCATAATGTAGTCGTAGGCTAACGCTCCGGACACGACGATGCGCACGGGTTAACCCCCTTTGGCTTCTGTCCGGGTCCGCGATTCCGCGCCCAGCAGCTTCATGGTCGCGTGAACGAACATCTTCACGCCGATGGGCAGGGTGTCCTCGTCGATGTCGAAGCTCGGGTGGTGATTCGGGTGGGTGATGCCCTTCTCTTCATTCTGCGTGCCCACCAGGAAGAAGACCGTCGGAGCAACTCGCTGGTAAGCCGAGAAGTCCTCCCCACCCATAGTCGGGGCCGGCGCCTCGACGGCCTCTTCCCCGAATAGCTCCCGCGCCGTCTCCTCTACTACACGCGCGACTTCCTCGTCGTTGACCACGGGGTCGGGTCCGCGGTAGTACTCGAAGGAGAAGGAGGCCCCATGCGCATCGGCGACGCCCTTGACGACACGCTCCATCAGCTTGGGGATCTTCTCTCGAACCTCCTCGTCGAAGGCGCGCATTGTCCCCTCCATCTCCGCCTTGTCGGGAATGACGTTGAACGCGGTCCCCCCGACGATCTTCGTCACCGACACAATCGCGGCGTCCCTAGCGTCGGTGTTGCGCGAAACGACATGCTGGAGGTTCGTCACCACCTGGGCAGCCACCGCCATAGGGTCTACCGTCAGATGCGGCCAACCTGCGTGGCCGCCCGCTCCCTCCACCACGATCTCAAACCTATCCGGCGCGGCCAACACCGCGCCACTACTTATGCCCACCTTGCCCACCTCGAGCGACGCTGCGAGGTGTAGGCCGATGACCGAGTCCGCCCCGTCTACGACCCCCGCCTCCACCAGCTCCTCGGCCCCGCCGTAGGGCAACTCCTCGGCGTGCTGGAAGACGAAGCGCACCTCGCCGTTGACGTGTTCCCTCAGCTCTCCGAGTACCTTGGCGGTGCCGAGCAAGATGGCGATGTGTCCGTCGTGGCCGCAGGCGTGGGCAACGCCCTCATTCTCCGAGGCGAACGGTAACCCCGTCTCCTCTTGCACAGGCAATGCGTCCATATCCGCTCTTATGGCGATTGTGCGGCCCGGGTTTTCGCCCACGAGCCGTGCGAGCACGCTCGTCTCGGTGGGCCTGGAGAGCTCCAAGCCGGCACCAAAGGACTCCAGCGTCTCGTAGACGAATCGAGAGGTCTCCACCTCCTCGAAAGACAACTCGGGGTTCTGGTGCAGACGACGGCGCCACTCTACGAGCTCGTCCCCGATGTCCTCGACTAGTCTACCGATCGCCGCTGTGTCGATGGCTATCTACCTCCTCTTCGTGGGGCGATCTCGTGCCTCCCCTGTAGGCGCGGGCCTTGAATTATGCCAATCTCGCGCTCAAAAAGCGAAATTCGCCCCGCGTCCCATCCTCTCAACTCCGCTTCACCCCAATCGGGTACCTATCGCTACGTGACTCGGCTAGTTGGGGGCCCTTCGTTCACGTAGAGAGCCGTGCCGTACGCCTCCGAGCGATGTTTCTCGAATTCGCCCACCACCCGTGGAACAGTCCAGGTGAGATTTTGCTGTATCAATCCGGCCGGAAATCTGCTATATTGATCTTTTGGCTTGGAGGAGCCGGACTTCACTATGTAAGCCGGCAGAGACCGCAGAGACGAAGGAGTTTTTGCCGTGCGCAGCGTCGTGACTGGCTCATTGGCCTACGATTACATCATGAACTTTCCTGGCGATTTCAAGGACCACATCCTGGAGGAGAAGGCCCACACACTGACCGTCAGCTTCCTGCTCGACTCCTTACGCTGGTCGCGCGGGGGCGTTGCGGGTAACATCGCCTACTCTTTGGCGCTGCTCGGAGAGCGCCCGCTGGTGTTCGCGACGGTGGGAGGGGATTTCGAGGAGTACCGGGAGTGGATGGAGAGCAAGGGCATCGACGCCTCCGGCATCGTCGAGATCGAGGACGACTTCACGGCGTCTGCCTTCATCAACACCGACCAAGCGAACAACCAGATCGTGGCGTTCTACCCCGGGGCGATGGCGCAGGCCAAGGAGCTTTCTATCGAGGAGCTGGGCCTGAGCTCCGACGACCTGGTAATTATCTCGCCGACCGACCCCGAAGCGATGACAGGCTACGCCGAGGAGTGCCGCTCTTTAGGCGTCCCGTTCCTCTTCGACCCCGGCAAGCAGACACCCCAACTGGAGGGTGAGCAGATCCTGGCCGGCCTCGAGGGTGCGAGCGTCTTTATCGGCAACGACTATGAGCTCGGCATGATGTCCCGCAAGACAGGCAAGAGCGAGGAGGAGCTTATCGCCTCGGCTCCGCTCACGGTGGTCACGCGCGGCGACGAAGGCTCGACGATCTACACCGACGGGGAGGAGGAGTTGGAGATCCCGGTCGCCCCGATATCGGAGGTGGTCGACCCTACCGGCGCCGGCGACGCCTACATCGCCGGGCTGGTCTTCGGACTGGTGCGCGACTTCCCCCTGGAAGTCACGGGGCGCGTCGCGGCCCTGGCGGCGGCCTACACGGTCGAGCAACACGGGCCCCAAGCACATACCTACACGCCCAACGAGTTCGCCGAGCGCTACGTGGACGCGTTCGGCCCGTCCGAAGAGGTCGAGACTTTAGTCGAGGAGTCGGCGACACGGTAAGACGATCGCTCGGTAAGAAACGCACGAAGGAGGGTACGATGATAAAGAGCTACGACGTAAAGAACATCGACCTGGCCGATGAGGGCCGCCTACATATCGAGTGGGCTGAGAAGGAGATGCCGGTACTGCGCCAGATCCGGGAGCGCTTCGAGGAGGAGCGCTCCTTGGAGGGCTTGCGTATCTCGGCCTGCCTGCACGTCACCTCCGAGACCGCCAACCTGGCGCGCACCCTGGCGGCCGGCGGGGCCGACGTGGTGGTGTGCGCCTCCAACCCGCTCTCCACGCAGGACGACGTGGCGGCGTCGCTGGTCGCCAACGAGGAGATACCGGTCTACGCGATCAAGGGCGAAGACAACGACACCTTCCACAGCCACCTCGAATCCGCGCTTGAGCACAACCCACATATAACCATGGACGACGGCGCGGACCTGGTAACCTTCGTCCTCAAACAGCGCTCCGACCTGATCGAGAACATGCTCGGCTCGACCGAGGAGACGACGACCGGCCTCAACCGCCTCAAAGCCATGGCCACGGACGAGGTTTTGAAGTTCCCGGTCATAGCAGTCAACGACGCCAACACCAAGTTCCTTTTCGACAACCGCTACGGCACCGGCCAAAGCACCATCGACGGCGTCATCCGGGCGACCAACATCCTCCTGGCCGGCAAGACCTTCGTGGTCGGCGGCTACGGCTACTGCGGACGCGGCATCGCCGAGCGCGCCCGGGGCTTGGGGGCGAACGTGATCGTCACCGAGGTCGACCGGGTCAGGGCTTTGGAGGCGGCGATGGACGGCTACCGGGTGATGCCGATGGCCGAGGCGGCGAAGCTGGCTCACTTCATCGTGACGGCGACCGGCAATAAAGGCGTGGTCACCGGCGAACACTTCGCCGCGATGAGGGACGGCGCAATCATTGCCAACAGCGGCCACTTCGACGTGGAGATCGACATCCCGGCTCTGGAGGAGATGAGCGTCGAGAAGCGCCAGCCGCGGGCGTTCGTCGAGCAATATTTTCTCGAGGACGGGCGCGAGATCAACCTCCTCGGGGAGGGACGCCTGGTAAACCTCGCCGCCGCCGAAGGCCACCCGAGCGTCGTCATGGACATGTCGTTCGCGAACCAGGCCCGGGCCGCCGAGTTCCTACTCAACAACAAGGGGAAGCTCGAGCACAAGGTCTACCCACTGCCCGAGGAGGTAGACCGCGAGATCGCCGGCCTCAAGCTCCAGGCTATGGGCATAGATATAGACGAGCTCACCGACGAGCAGGCCCGCTACCTCGCCTCCTGGGAGGAAGGTACCTAAAGGGCAGTACTTACTCCCGTAGTGGACCTGCTTCAGGTCCGTGGACACACCGAGACTCGGTGATGACCGTCTACGGAGAGGAAAATGAAGCGCAGTACCGACAAGTTTGAGGTCGTCGAGCGGAAGATCGTTTCGGACCGCTGCGTGGTTCTCGACATCGTCGCAGCAACCGAGCTGCCCCAGCTCTGGGCCAACCGTTCGACGGGCGCGGCTGTGGGGCACGGACGAGATGGTGAGCAGCCCGGACTACGTGCTCTCGGTGCATCGCCGCTACGCGGAGGCCGACTACGATGTCATCTCCACGAATACCCAGGGACTTCTAACGCATTGCGCACTAGCCCGAACATTGGACGGCTATGGGCCCGTTCACTGGATGTATCTCTCGTGGAGCGGAATCGGGCTCGCGCGCCGGGCGGTCTCCGATGCCGGGCGCGCCGACGAGTGTGCTGTGGCCTTCAGCCCGAGTGGCGACATCGACACCCCGGAGGGCCAGAGGACGTGGACCTCAGTTACGGCATCGACCTTCTGACGGTGCAGCTCGCGCTCAACGGGACCACGCACGTCTGTGCGATCGACCTCTAGAAGCACACCGTCGCCAACGCTATGGCGAGCGCCTTCCGCAACGGGGTCGTCGATCGGGGACAGCCCAGAGCGCCGACCTTTACCCGTGGGTTGCTGAGGAGCGCTAAGAGGTGATTGTCGCAAGCCTCTACCACATGCTGGTGGACCCGCTCGAGCAGGGCGTGACCCATCGCTCGCGTGACTACTGGGACCGCAGCCTCTTCGACCACATCCGTAAGCTACCAGAGGCCCTCGCCCCGGCGGCATCGCCTACCTCATGCAGCTGGCGCTCCTCAGCCAACAACGGATCGCGGAGCTGCTCGACGAGCAGGGCCTCGCGGCGCTCGCGGCGTCGACTTCGGCTTCTTCGAGTTCATCGCGCCGTTCGCCAGCAGCGGGAGCAGATCCTGCGCGTGGAGGCCCTCACTGACGCCTACCACCTCACGTTTGCCCGGGGACACGGTAGAGAGGCTGCGTACCCCTGGGCATCGGACGCCGTTCTCGAGGCGACAGTGGCCGACGATCCCAGCAGCCGGGTGGCTTTCGCGGAAAAGCTCTTAGCTACAGGTCGCCGTCGCGGCGTAGCTCGTCGACTCGGTTGGTCTCCTCCCAGGGGAAGCCGTCCTCTTCGCGGCCAAAGTGGCCGTAAGTAGCGGTCGCTGCGTAGATCGGGCGCTTGAGCTCGAAGTCGCGGATTATAGCTCCCGGCCTCAGGTCGAAGTGCTCCTCGACGAGGGAGTTGAGAAGCGAGAGGTCCACCTCTTCGGTCCCGAACGTATCGACCATCACGCTCACAGGCCTTGCCATCCCGATGGCATAGGCCAGCTGGATCATGCACCTCTCGGCTAGGCCCGCGGCTACAATGTTCTTGGCGACCCAGCGAGCGGCGTAGGCGCCCGAGCGGTCCACCTTGGTAGGGTCCTTACCCGAGAAGGCGCCTCCGCCGTGGGAGATAGCCCCTCCGTAGGTGTCCACGACGATCTTGCGGCCCGTGACCCCCGTGTCTCCCAGGGGGCCTCCGGTCACGAAGCGGCCCGTTGGGTTCACCAGAATCTCCGTGTGCTTTTTATCGAAGAACTCCTCGGGGATCACCGGTTCGATCACGGCCTCCAAGAGGTCGCCTTTTATTCTCTCCTCCACCCCCTCCTGGTGTTGGGCACTGATCAGGATCTTCTCCACCGCCACGGGACGAGAGCCTTCGTAACGCACCGTCACCTGGCTCTTGCCGTCGGGCCTCAAGTAGTCTAGGTCGTCATTCTTGCGGACCTCCGAGAGACGGCGCGTCAGAGCGTGGGCGAGCGATATGGGCAGCGGCATCAGCTCCTCGGTCTCCCGGCAGGCAAAGCCTATCATCATCCCCTGGTCGCCGGCGCCTATCTCCTGGATCTCGTCCTCGGTCATCTCGGCGCCAGTCTGGGTACTGTCGGAGGCGCGATCGACCCCTTGCGCTATGTCGGCCGACTGGGGGTCTATAGCGGTTATGACTCCGCAGGTCTCGGCGTCGAAGCCGAACTTGGCCCTCGTGTAACCGATATCGGAGATCTTTTGCCTGACCAAAGCGGGAATGTCTATGTAGGTCTCCGTGGTAATCTCGCCGGCGACCACCACTAACCCCGTAGTAATCAGGGTCTCGCATGCTACACGGGCCTCCGGGTCGTCGTTTATGGCAGCATCCAGGATGGTGTCGGAGATCTGGTCGGCTATCTTGTCCGGGTGCCCCTCGGTCACCGACTCCGAGGTGAACAGGTGCGAGGTACCCGCACCGGACCTCGCGTCGGTCCTAGCCTCGGGACGTTCAATCATGCTATCCGACATGCGTCATACCTTCCCCTTCGCCTAACACTTACATCAAGATGTCTTACTCAAGATGTCTTACTATAGTGGATGCTATGTCGTTATTGAAGAGGTACTGTCAAAAATGTTGTGGATTGGCTCCTGAGATTACGCAGCGTCCTTCTCTTCGTTTCTTTCTACTAACCACCCGTTGACGAACCCCGCCCCAGCTCTCACCAACGGCACCAGGCGTACCCCGTTCTACGCCACCCCCATCCCTGGTCCCCTAGAGAGCAGCTTGTAGATCATCGCTACCCTCGTCTCCCTCGATCCCCACCCTTCGTCGGGCCCGTCCTCGCCCTAACCAGTGCAAATGGTGACTCTATCGGGTTGGTAGTGCGCGAGTGACGCCAATGCTCGTCCGGGGACTCATAGTAGCGTAGCAATGCCTCCTCCTCGTCGCCCGCGATCGCCTCGGTCTTTGGTCACTCGACGACAGATAAGAAGATTACCGCTAGTCAGCGTGAAGTGTAGAGCGGGTACTCTTGGAGGAAGGCGAAGAGGCTTCGGGCCAGGTCGTTCTGGGCGGTCGCGCTGGATCGAGCCGCCGAGGCTCTGGTCGCGTAAGGCAGCCCCCGAACGCGGCGAACCACAGGAAAGTGACCAGGCTCGGGGCGATCAAGGTGCCGAAGACGAACTCCCGGATGGTGCGACCTCTTTAGCGCGCCGATCCCCGTAGAGGTCGTAGCCATCGTCGTTCTCGCCGTCCACAAACAGCCAGTACCCATCCCGGTCGAAGTCCGGGCGGATGTGGGCGGGCTTCTGGAACCAGACCGGGGTGTAGGCATACTCCAGCTCGCGACGCTGCACGACGTACTCGGCGTTCGGGAAGTGGCCGACGGCCCCGAGTGGTCGAGGTATAGGTGCGACTGGACGAAGAAGCGCACCAAGGCTGGGTCTACGTCTATACTTTAGAGCTGGTTGACTACGACGTATTTTTCCTCCACCACCGGCTCGTAGGCGTCGATGATCGTGTCCCAGTGGGGGGCGCGTCCTAGGCCACCTCCAGCACGTTGCCGCCGTCAGAGAACGTTCCCTCTGGGGTTCGTGGTCAGGAAAATGGTACCAAGACCTCGTAGGGCTCTCCCAGGACCTCGTTCATCTTTGTACTGCGTCTCATTCTTCAGGCTGTCGCAGCTATAAGAAGTACAGTCTCAGGTCTTCCGCCATCCCTTATCCACTTCTACCAATTCTCCATCGACTCACGCAATATGTTCGCGATGTCCACCTCCGTGACCTCCTTCGGCGTACCCACGAGCAAACGTTGTTGCTTCATAGCCCCGTCCACGAGTTCGTCTATGTCGTCCTCGTCGTACCCTAGTTCCCTGACCCCTTTGGGGGCGCCCACGTCCTTCATGAGCTGTATCAGGATCTCCGGCAGCGTGTTCTCGTCGGCTTTTTCTATCGTCTCGCCGGAAAGGAGCTCGGCCACGCGACGGTGCCGCTCCGGCATCGCGTCGTAGGTGAACCGGAACGCGGCCGGGGCCGTCACGATCACCGACCACCCGTGCGGCACGAACGGATGATCCCGAGGGTAGCCTGGCGGCTGATACTCGTGCTTGAGGCCGGCTATGGGGTACGCGCAGGCGTGCGGGATGTGCACCCCTGCCGACCCGAAGCCTACCCCCGCCAGCGACGCTCCGAGCATCATCGCCCCCCGGGCTTCTACGTCCTCGCCGTTCTCTACGGCGCGCCTAAGATACATCCCCCCGTATTCAAGCGCCTTGCTCGACCATATGTCCGCGATCGGGTTCGCCCCCTGATAGGGGGGCCGCTCGTCCGGGCTCTCCGGCGCGGGACGCTGGTCGTAGGGCTTGGAGATAAAGGACTCGGCGGCGTGGCACACCACATCCAGGCCCGACGAAGAGGTCACCTCGGGCGGTAAGCTAATGGTGAGGTTAGGGTCCACGACCCCACGGTGAGGCCTCAAATAAGCGTGCGAGATGCCGGTCTTGACCCTCTGCTCGGGGATGTCGAGGATGGCGACCGTCGTAGCCTCGGCGCCCGTGCCCGAGGTCGTGGGCACCGCCAAGAGCGGCTTCAGGGGCGAGGGTGGCGCCTTGCCGCCGCCGATCGGCGGGTTGACGTAGTCCATGATCTTGCCACCGTGCGTGGAGATCAGGTCGGAGACCTTCGCCGTATCGATGCTAGTCCCGCCCCCGACCGCGACGAACCCGTCGAACTCCCCCTCCTTGGCGAAGTCCGCCGCCTCCTGGAAGGAGTCCGCCGTCGGCTCGACCCGCGCCTTTTCGAAGAGTTCAACCTCGATACCCTCGGCCTCGATGAGCTCCTGAATGCGGGGCGTGATCCCAGCCTCGACCACCCCCGGATCCGAGACGAGCATCACCCGGCTCGCCCTCAGCCGGTTGAGCTCCCAGCCGACCTCTTCGGAGGCCCCGGGCCCGTACTTCAAGGGTGTCGCCTCCATCGTAAAGATGGTCTCGTTGCCGTTCTGAGCCATGCTCCTCCTCTCCCCGGCAGGGTTCCCCGTCCCCGCGCGAATACGATGCCTTCGGGCAATATACCCGTGCTCCGAGCCGGCGGCAACCTGCCCCGCCCATCGGGTTGACAGGGACCTAATAGAAAAAACAATACAATCGCTTGGGGCAAGGGATAGAGGAAGCCGAGAACCAGCGGTCCTACGAGCACGGCGACTAGTGCCACCAGCGCCAACGCGAGAACCAACCTGAGAGTCCTCACTAACTTGGGCATCCAGCTGTTCCTGCGGTGCGAGCTCAGGGACGAAGCACGAGCAGAAATGTAGAAAGGAGTCGAGGACAATCGGCAACACTGGGGCCGGACGGCCTCCACCTAGCCACCTCCGAAAACAAGGACGACGAACAAGCGCGTGAAGCCACTTCTCGGCTTGAGTATATGCGCGAAGACTATATGTGCGAATTACAAAAAGAGTGTCTTCGCTAGTATAATGACGCATAAGAAGCGGGTTGATTTGCACGAAATTGCTGACGGCCCCCTTCACGGTGCGAAGAAAGGAGCTTTTGCAGGTGAGCGACGAGAGACATGGCCGGGCCGCGACGGACCCGACGGAGCTGTGGAGACAGTGGTACGAGACGGGCACCAAGATGTGGTCTGACGCCTTCTCGGCCGGGCGGGAGAATTATATGGACCCATACGGTCTGTATAGGCAATGGTTCAACGGCCTTGAGGACTTGCAGGAGCGGATGTTTGGATCCGTAAGCAGGCCGTCGGGGGACGGTAGCAACGCCGCGCCGGTAGTGAGCCAGACCGGGGCAGCGATGAACCCGGCGGCGGCGCAGAAGCCACCCACCGACGCGGTGGCGGGGCAGGTGGCCGAGGCACAGAACCTGTGGAAGCAGTGGTTCGACGCGGTGTCGGATTCTTGGCAGAAGACCACCGCTCTTGGGACGGAAGCCGTAGATCTCGCGCCCCGGTGGGTGGCGACGTTGGACCAGATCCGGAACAACTTCTTGAGCGCCCAAGGCTACCCGGCCGATCCGTTGCAGTTCGTCGTGCGTTGGTACAACGCCACCAGCGGTCCCCTTTCGGACTTCGTCGGCGACCTTATAGAGCGCGAGAACATCCTGGACACCTCGAGCCGCTTCCTGCAGAGCTACGCGAGCTTCTACAAGGTCTTCCGGCGTGACTCCGAGGAGTACCTGAAATCCCTCTCCATCCCGGTGCGTAGCGACATCACGCGCGTAGCCTCGCTCGTTGTGGCCCTGGAGGACAAGATCGACCGCCTCGAGGAGGTCTTCGAGGACGGTTACGCTAGGCCCGCCACCGCCGAGGCCGTCGGCGGCATAGAAGACCGGGTCAAGGGTCTCGAGAAGAGGATCGACGGCGTGGAGGGCAAGATCGACAAGCTCCTCACCACCCTGGAGAACGCCCCCCAGAACGGCGACGCCCAGGCCGAAGCCGTGCAGGAGGACTCGCAGGCCGACGGAGAGGCTCGGGCGACGGCCGCTGCCCGGCGCAAGGCGCGAGAGCTCGGCGTGGAGCTCTCGGAGGTCCAAGGCACGGGGCTGAACGACCAGATCACGGTAGACGACGTACGTAGGCAGAACGCACGCGAGGAAGGAGAGAGCTAAAGAATGGCGGAACGGGTAAAGAACGACGCAATCCCGTCGGAGGTAGAGAGCTTCTTCGACAAGTACAGCGCGGGGATGAGGGTCCTCCTGGAGGGCGCCCAGGCCGCCACGGGTCGGACGCCCAAGGAGGTCGTCTGGACCAAGAACAAGGCCAAGCTCTACCGCTACGAGCCCAGCGCCGAGAAGAAATACTCGGTCCCGATACTAATGGTCTACGCCCTCATCAACAGACCTTACGTCCTGGACCTCCTGCCGGGCAACAGCTTCATCGAGTACCTCATCGGCGAGGGCTTCGACGTTTACCTGCTTGACTGGGGTATCCCGGGCGACGAGGACAAGGACATGGACTTCGATAACTACATCCTCGACTATCTGCCCCGGGCAGTGAGGAAGGTCCTTAGGACTTCTGGCGCCGAAGAGTTCACCCTCCTCGGCTACTGCATGGGCGGCACCATGTCCGCCATGTACGCCTCGCTCTTCCCCGAGAGCCTCAAGAACCTCGTTCTGCTCACAGCGCCCGTGAGCTTCCCGCGCGACCAGATCGGACAGTATAGTCTCTTCACGAGCGAGAAGTACCTAAAGCCGGACATTTTGGCGGACGCCTTCGGCAACATCCCCGGCGAGATGATCGACACGGGCAACCGGATGCTCAAGCCCGTCACCAACTACGTCGGCACCTACGTGAACATGTGGGAGCGTATCTTTGAGGACAAGCCGATGGAGACCTGGCTCGCGATGAACAAGTGGGTCAACGACGGTCCGCCGTTTCCGGGGCAGGCGTTTAAGACCTGGATCCGAGAGTTCTACCAGCAAAACAAGCTGGTCAAGGGCGAGGTGCGCCTGCGCGGTCACCAGGTAGACCTCTCCAACATAGAGGTCCCGCTCCTCTCCATCGCCGGTAAAAAGGACCACATCTGCACCCTCCCCCAGGCCGAAGCCCTCATGGATCTCGCCTCTAGCGAGGACAAGGAATTCTTCGTCTTAGACGCCGGCCACGTCGGCCTCATGACCGGCCGCGGCGCCAAAAAAGGCCTCTGGCCCAAGGTCAACGAGTGGCTCGCAGAGCGCTCCGGCGCCTAAAAAGGTAGCCGGCAAACAGAGAAAGGGGGCGGGGCCTTGCGGCCCCGCCCCCTTTCTTCGATCAGACTTACTTCTCCTTGACGTAGGTGCCGGGTGCGTCCTCTATGGGCGGGTATTCGTCGCTGCCCACCTGGGACGGATCGATCTGCTCCCCGGAGTGCTGGCCGAGCCACTCCGTAAAGTCCACCCACCAGGTGCCCTCGTGCTGCTCAGCTTTCTCGAGCCACTCGTCGGCGGTTTCGAATTGGCCGCAGTTATCGCTGACCCAGTAACCTCTACCCTTCTCCGGTGGGCTTACCACGCCGGCGATGTGCCCCCCACCAGCTAGTGTGTAGCGGATGTTCGCGTTGGTGAGCTTGCAAAGCGACCAGCCCGATTTCCAGGGCGCGATGTGGTCCTTCTGGGTGCCCACGGCGTAGGTGTCCCCTGAGATCTTGCCGAGATCTATGGGGCGGCCGCCGAACTCCACCTTGCCCGGCTCTACCAGGTTGTTCTCGACGTAGGTGTTTCTGATGTACCAGCTGTGGGCGTCGCGGGGCTGACGCGTACCGTCGCTGTTCCAGTAGAGCATGTCGAAAGCGGGCGGCTTCTGGCCCATGAGGTAGTTTGTGACTATGTTCGTCCAGATCAGCTGAGTTGGCTGCAAGAGGTTGAACATGTTCTTCAAATGCTGGTCGGGTAGGTAGCCCAGCTCCTTCATCACCATCTCCATGAACTCTACCCGGGGTTCGTCTATAAAGACCGATTGGTCGCCAACCTCGGAGAAGTCCAACATCGCGGTCAGGAAGATGGGAGCGCCGAAGGCCTCTCTCTTTTCGTCGCCTTCGTCGGCCGCAAGATAGGCCAGCGTGATCCCCAGAAGCGTGCCGCCAATGCAGTACCCGATGGGGTTGACCTTGTCGGCGCCGGTGATCTGGCGCGCCACGCCCGCGGCCCCTAAAGGCCCCAGGGTCATGTAGTCCTCGAACTTGATGTCCGCCATCGATTCGTCGGGATTCTTCCAGCTGATCATGAACACCTGGAAGCCCTGCTCCACGAGGTACCTGATGAAGCTGTTCTCGGGCCGCAGGTCGACGATGTAGTACTTGTTGATCCAGGGCGGGATAAAGAGTATAGGCACCTCGTAGACCTGCTCGGTCTGCGGCTCGTATTGGATGAGCTCCATTAGCCTGTTGCGGTAGACCACCTTGCCTGGCGTCGTCGCGAGGTTCTCGCCCACCTCGAAGGCCTCGGCGTCGACCTGAGTCAGGCTCCCGTCCTCTATGTCCGAGATGAGGTTGCGGGCGCCTTCGGCGAGGCTCGTCCCCCCCGTCTCGAACGCGCGCCTGAGCACTTCGGGGTTGGTAAGGAGGAAGTTGACGGGGGCCATCGCCTCCACGAACTGCTGGAGGTGAAACCTGAGGCGCTTCTGCTCCTCGGTGTCCTCCTTGCCGTCAGCGGTCGCTTGGGCCTCGTTGAGGAGATACTCCGTGGCGAGGGAGTACGTCTCCTTGAGCATCGCGTAGAAGGGGTTGAGATCCCACTCCGACGCGGAGAAACGCGGGTCGGAAGTCCCCTCCTCTTCTTTCTCCTCCTGCCGAGGCATGCCCCAAAAGCGAGCCATGGCATCGCTCCATACATCCATCGACTTCTCGAAGAGGCGACGGTTGTAATCTGTCGCCACCTGCATCGCCCGTGCAGGGTCGGACATCTCGCGCATCCAGAGGGTCTGCAGCGCCCGGGTGATCTCCAGCCAGTCGAGGGGCATTATGTCGCGCAAGGGGTTGGCGTCCAATACCTTGTCCATGGCCAACAGCAGCGGGTCGTTGGCTATGGCCCCTCTTGGCAGCGGCTCCGCCTCCTCTCCGGTCGAGATGCCGGGTTTCGTAAGCCAGGGGACGCTCGCGCCCGGTGTCGCCGACAGGTGGCCCATGTTGCTCTTGAGCCACTCCGACCACATCTTGAAGAAAGGCTCGTAAAACATCACAGAACTCTCCATAGGAGCACGCATCATTCTTCCGCTGTCTCCTCCAGAATCCGTCATAGCTCATTCCCCCTTTTCCGTCTTAGGAACATTTGTGTTGTGCCCCACACTGTACCCGTTTTCGAGGTATTTAACCGTCCGGGTCGGGCGGCTTGACACCAGCGCTACCAAACCCTATGTTTGTCGCACGGCGGTTTCGAGAACGAAAGGGGCAGCATGACCATCTCGCCCGAAGAAACCCGACGGGGAACACGACCGGTCGATTTCGTCAACGTTGGCAGCCTCCTCTCCGAGGAAGAGAAGGCGGTTCGGGACAATGTCCGCTCTTTCGTCGATCGCGAGGTCATCCCGAAGGCGGCCGAGTACTGGGACAGGGCCAAGTTCCCGTTCGAGCTCTTGCCCGCCCTGGGCAAACTCGGCATCGTGGGCGGCACCTTCGGGAAGGAGTACGGCTGCGCCGGGTGGAACAACGTGGCATACGGCCTCGCGATAGCGGAGCTGGCCCGGGGTTCGGGATCTCTGGCGACTTTTTTGCACGTCCAGAGCGGCCTCGCGATGGCAGCGATCCACAACCTCGGCTCGGAGGAGCAAAAACTAGAGTGGTTGCCACCGATGGCCCGTTGCGAGAAGATAGGCTGCTTCGGCCTCACCGAACCCGATGCCGGGAGCGACCCCGGTTCTCTGAAGACGACTGCGGTCGAGAAGGACGGCGGCTACGTCTTGAACGGGGAGAAGAAGTGGATCGGCAACGCCTCCTTCGCGGACGTCGCGGTGATCTGGGCCCGCATCGAAGACGGCAAGATCTCCTGCTTCCTCGTCGAGGGCGACAACCCCGGTTACCGTGCCGAGGTTTTGCCGCGCAAAGGTTCCCAAAGAGCCGTCTGGCAGACGCACATCACGCTCGAAGACTGCCACGTCCCCAGCAGTGCCCGCCTGCCGGAGGCGAACGGGTTGGGGTCCACCCTGTCGGTGCTCACGCACTCGCGCTACGGGGTTGGCTGGGACGGCTTGGGTCAGGCGATGGACTGCTACGAGACGGCGCTAAGCTACGCCGAAGAGCGCGAGCAGTTCGGCCAGCCGATAGCCTCCTTTCAGCTCGTGCAAGCGAAGCTAGTCGGGATGATCAACGAGATCTCGCTATCACAGCTCCTCTCGATCCATATGGGCCGCCTCAAGGACTCGGGTGACCTTGACCCGGCGACCGTCTCGATGTTCAAAATGAACAACGTCGCGAAGGCCCGCCAAGTAGCCGCCACAGCACGCGACGTTTTGGGCGGCAACGGCATCCTGCTCGACTACCGCGTGATGGAGCACATGGCCGACCTTGAAGGCGTCTACTCCTACGAGGGCACCAACGACGTGAACACCCTGATAGTCGGCCAGGCTATAACCGGACACAGGGCCTTCGCCTCCCACCCCCCAAAGAACCCCGAGCCGGAGAAGGAGGGCCGCGCCGAAAGGGCCGAACAGAGAGCCAAGTAAGCAAGATCCACCAATGGCCCGTCACTTGCCGACCCCATAGAAGCGAGCATCCGAAACGTCTAAAATCAGTTACCCGCCCGTTTAAAGGAGAGAGGGAGCTAGTGGAACAGAGTGGAACCGGCACTGAGCGCGCGGAGCTTCGCGTAACGAACGAAGAGGCGAGAAGGATAGCCAGCCTCCTGCGGTACGTCATCAGCTTGAACACGACCGCGGGGCTCGTCTCACCCGAACGCCGCCTCACGACCCCAACCTATAGGGCAGCCGAGCTCGCCGCCCTCGTCCTCGAAGGCAACACGTTCGAGGAGGCCACCCAGGAAGCCGAGACCGCCTGGACCGGCTCCCTGGAAGAAGACCACCGCCGCGCCCTCGACCTCTTGCAGTCCACCCGGGACGCGCTCCATAGCGCGATGACCGGGCTCATGGGCCCGGAGCAGTTCGCCGAGTACCTCGAGATCTCCCAAAAACAGTTCCTCGAACTCGTCAAATCCCAGATGCCCAAGCCCCCGAAAACCCCTCCCCACAGCGAAGAACAACCGTAGCTCGTCCAACCCGCGGACGTGACTCTTGATACAAGAATCCAAAAAACCTTGCGTCCAGTCACGATCCAGGGTAAGATTTGCTATGTGCGATTAGCATATAGAGACAGCATAGGGTCTTCGAATCCTGGGGAGGACGATGTGCGGGAGAGCAACGGTGAACAGGAAGGGCATCGGGAACTGATCCTGGCCGACAGCACGTGCGTTTTGGTGCGTGAGATCCGGTCCGAGGACGCTACAGCGCTGCAGCGGCTCGTGGACAGGTCGAGCGAGCGTTCCATACAGTTGCGTTTCTTTGGTTCGATGAAGGAACTCTCCGACGAGAAGGCCCGCCACTTCGCCGAGGTGGATGGCACGAACCGGTACGCTCTAGTCGCCCTGAACCCCGAGGACGAGGAGATCGTGGCCGTCGTCCGCTACGAGCGGGAGGATAGTACGGACCGGGCCGAGTACGCGGCTCTTGTCGAGGACCGTTTCCAGGGTCGTGGGCTGGGCCTCTCCCTCACCTGGGCCCTCATCGAGGCAGCCCGTGAGAGGGACGTCAAAGACTTCGAGGCCCTGGTCCTGCCCGAGAACCGCGGCATGATTAGGCTGTTGCGCGACCTGGATCTCCCCGAGCGCGAGCAATGGGAAGACGGCGTCAGGCACTTCTCCATAAACCTCTTCCCCGAAGAAGCGCCAGAGAACGACTAGCGAGTTCGCAATACCCCTATCGAACGAGAACGGGGTGGCCAAAAGGCCACCCCGTTCTTCCCCAGGCTCTCGCGGGTCGGGCGATCCGCGCTCTTACGAGACGCGCTCGTAGATGCCGGCGATACCCATGCCCCCGCCAACGCAGAGGGTGACGAGGCCGTAGCGGCCGTCGATGCGCTCGAGCTCGTGCAGGATCTTGGTGGTCAGCACGGCCCCGGTGGCCCCTATCGGGTGGCCCATGGAGATCGCACCACCTATCGGGTTGAGCTTCTCGTCCGGTATCTGGAGTTCCCTTTGCACGGCCAGGGCGACCGAGGCGAACGCTTCGTTCTCCTCGACGACATCCATGTCGTCTATTGAGAGCCCGGCCTTCTTCAAAGCCATGTGCGTCGCCGGTACCGGCCCGAGGCCCATCACCGACGGGTCCACCCCGGCCACGGCGGCCGAGACGAGCTTGCCGGCCACCGGGAGGCCCAGTTCCTCGGCCTTGCTAGCGCTGGTGACGATCATCATCGAGGCGCCGTCGTTGACGCCGCTGGCGCTGGCGGGCGTGATCACGCCGTCCTCCTTGAAGAACGGCTTGAGCTTCTGGAGGCCTTCCTTGGTTGCGTCGAAGCGGATGTGCTCGTCGGTCGTAAACTCGACGGTCTCTTTCTTCTGCTTGACCTCTATGGGGACGATCTGGTCGGCGAACCAACCTTCCTCCGTGGCCTTCTGGGCGTACTGGTGGCTGCGCGCGGCGTACTCGTCGCACTCGTCGCGGGTTAAGTCGTACTGTTCGGCGACGTTCTCCGCAGTGACGCCCATATGGTAGTCGTTGAACTTGTCCCACAGCCCGTCATAGACCATGTGGTCCAGGATCTTGGCGTCCGGCAACCCCATCCGGTAGCCGTAACGGCCCTCAGGTATGAGGAACGGTGCCTGGTCCATGTTCTCGATACCGCCGGCGAGGATGACGTCTGCCTCCCCGAGGGCTATCTCCTGCGCCGCCGAGACGATCGCCTGCAGCCCCGAGGCACACATCCTGTTTAATGTCATGCCGGGGGCCTCCTTCGGGACCCCGGCGTTTATCCCGACCTGGCGCGCCGGGTTCATGCCCTGGCCGGCCATAAGGATGTTGCCGACTATAACCTGGTCCACCTGCTCGCCCTCGATACCGGCCCTGTTAAGAACCTCATTAGCCACCGTGCTGCCAAGGTCGACGGCGGGTATGTCCTTGAGCGACCCGGCGAAGGTCCCGATGGCCGTCCTCAAGGGTGCAGAGATCACTATCTCCGTGCCGTTGCCGTTAACGAAACTCATGCTCCTCCTCTGATGGGTTTCCACTCACGTCTATCTTACCAAAAGGCCGGATAGTACAAATCCCATCGCGCTACCCTTCGCCGCCCTCCCTTTTGGTCCTCTCGGTGCTCGCTCGGTAGAACTCAAGCGGGGCGTTGAGGAGCCTCACGTAGGCGTCGATCCACTCCTGGGTCAGGTTCTGGAAGAGTTCCTGCTGCCTGGCAGCGGGCTCTAACAGCAGAGACCTGCTGCTCTCGAGCTGGTCGCGCAAGGTCTCGACGACGTTGTCGAAGAAGTTCTGGGCGAGCTCCAAGTTCCGCTCCTGGGTCTCGCTCGCGCTCTCGACGACATCCCTGTACGAATCGAGGCTCTCTTTGAGGGCGCGGTTGGTCTCTTCCTGGCTCTTGAGGGTCCGCTCCAGGGCCTCCATAGACGACGTCATGGCGTCCGTCAGGGCCCGATAGCTCTCGGCCTGGCTTCTGTACGTCTCGATCACGCTCTGCGCCCAGTCTTGCGCTAGGCCCACGCTCCGCTGCTGGGCGGCCACCGCCCCGCCCACCGCGTCCTGCATGGCCCTCAAACCCGCCTCTGCGGGGTTCTGCGGCTCGTTAGCCACCAGGTTCCTCCTATCTAGCCTACCCCTCGCGGCCTCTCCTGCTCGTCGGGGCTCCAATATACCCTTTTTCGGACCCGGACGGGCCAGGGCATGAAAAAGGCCGGATCTTAAGACCCGGCCCAAATGGAACGCTCTTATCCGTGTCTAGCTGCCCTGCGGCCTCCGTCTGCCAGCCTCCTGTTGGGCTTGGTCCACGGCCCCCTGGTAGTAGGAGAACATGGAGTTTATGAAGTCCATGTAGGCACCCACGCTCTCCTGGGTGAGGGCCTGCGTGGCCTCCCGCTGGCGCTCCTGCTGGTCGGCCAGCTCCTGGGTCATGGCCCGGTTGCTCTCGGCCTGGGCGCGGAGGTTGTTGATTACGCTGTTGAAGAAGTTCTGCGTCAGCTCAGCGTTGAGCTGCTGGGCCGAGACGGCGCGGTCGGTGACCACCCGGTACGAATCCCTTACCGCGTCGGCGAACTTCTCGGCCGCCTCGTTGACCTGCTGTTGCTGCTGCTGATCCATGTCTTTTATACTCCTTTCTCGGCTTTTGAAGCCAAGTTTTCTACCCTTTACACCACAAGTCTCAATCCCAAGCGAAGGGTTCAGCGCTTGGGCAAAGAGCGTTCCTTCGTAAGTAAGTGCCCCTCTCACCTGACGAGCATGCCTGCTCGTTCGAGGCCTTTCTTGTAGTAAGAGAGGGGCGCGTAGAGGATCTCCACGTAAGCGTCGAAAGGAGACCCCACGATCGCCCGAAGGGCGTCGCGCTGCTCCTCGGCGCTCTCGACGATCTCCCGGGTCATGACTTGGTTCGCCTCAGCCTGCTGCCGGTACTCCTGGCGCAGGGCATAGATCATGCCCTGCGCGAAGCGTATGTTCCTGTCTTGCAGCGCCGCCATGTGGTCCACTACCGCCTCGTAAGAGTTCCACGCAACCTTCACAAACCTCGCTGCTGCCTCGTCGGCATTCTCCCTGTTCGCCAACCCTACTGTCCTTTCTCGGGGCCGCGTTACAGCTATCCCCACACGCACCAACCATAGATCGGAGCCGACAAGAGCCGCCGCTACTTTTCTCCGTCTCCTTTTTCTTCCTCGTTCCGGAGCGGGCGCCCGGTGTACAAGCGGAAGAAGGTGTCCATGTTGCGCCGGTACTGCTCTAGAGCATCGGCCCAAAAGTCCAGGTACGCCTCCCCGGCGTCGGTGATGGTGTACATCCGACGCGCCGGTCCGCCCTTGGACGTCTCCCAGGTGGACTCGACGATGCCTTCCTTCTCCATCTGCCTCAGTGTCCGGTATAGCGTGCCCGGGTTAATCGCCTCGAACCCAAATGCCGCAGCCCGCTCCATGAGCTCGTACCCGTAGGAGTTCCACTGCCGCAACGTCAAAAGGATTACCGGTACCAGCCAATTCCTCGGCCGGACCTCAACCCCTCGCTTCTTCTCCTTGCTCATAACGCCCGCTTCCATCCTTATCTATATGCAGTTTACACATATATATGTAGCTGTCAAGGATTTTACAACTTTTCCCTCAAGATTGCCCTCTAGATTGTAACGTCTTAGTCTCAAAATTTGGCACAAGGGGCGAAGAACGAGATTTATTTGTGCACAGGCGTAGGGGCGGTGAGGGACTTAAGTGCGCCGTACACATAGTTTGCTCCACGTTGTGAGTGGCAATAAACTCTTTCTTTGAGTAGGGCTCCATCGAAAGGAGGCGGTTTTGAACATGCGAGGTGCGGTCGCGGTCGTGACGGGCGGAAGCCGGGGCATAGGTGCCGCGATATGCGAAGAGTTGGGTCGCGTGGGCGCGAAGGTCGTGGTCAACTACTCCGGCAGCCAGGGACCGGCCGAGGAGGTTGTGGATAAGATCGCCCAGATCGGAGGGGGCGGCGAGGCAGTGGCGATACAAGCCGACGTCTCTGACCCTAACGACGCGCAGCGTCTGGTCGACCAGACGATAGAGCAGTTCGGTCGGATAGACATCCTAATCAACAACGCCGGCATCAACTCCGACGCCACGATAGACAAGCTCGACGTGGAGAGTTGGGACCAGGTCGTGCAGCTGGACCTGAACGGTTGCTTCTACACGGTTCACGCAGCGCTGCCGCACATGATGGAGCAGGAGAGGGGCGCGATCGTCAACATGAGCTCCTTCGTCGGCGAGGCGGGGAACATGGGCCAGGCGAACTACTCGGCGGCGAAGGCTGGCCTGCTCGGATACACCAAGACGGCCGCCATGGAGCTCGCCGGCAGCGGCATCACCGTCAATGCCGTCTGTCCTGGCTTTATCGAGACGGACATGGTCGGAGCGATACCCGAGGAGATGCAGGAGAAGATCCTCAAGAGGATCCCGATGGGCCGCTTCGGTCAACCCGAAGAGATTGCCCAGGCCGTACGCTTCTGCATCGAGAACGACTACATGACCGGCGCCACGCTCGACGTGAACGGCGGCGTCTACATGAGATCCTAAGAAGCCCGCGCCTCCTCCCCAACTTTGGGGAGGAGGCCTCCGTTTTGCGGCACGGGCTAGACGGCCCGGCCTCTCCCACGACACATATGTCGTTTTTATCTGCGTTGAACACATAGGTTCGTTTTGTATATAATTGAGACCCGTTGCAGGAATGTAAACTGGTTTGTACCGGCACGTCGATGCATGCCGGTCACATCCGAGAAGTGAGGTGGTCGGCGTGGGTAGACTCGACGGACGGGTGGCGGTTGTAACTGGTGCCGGGAGGGGCATTGGGGCAGCGGAGGCGATAAAGCTGGCGCAGGAGGGCGCCAACGTCGCCGTCCTGGACCTCTCCGCGGAGGCGGGTCACGACACGGTGATGGCCGTCAAGGACGCCGGGCAGGAGGCGATCGCGGTCGCGTGCGACGTATCGAGCTTCAAGCAGGTCGGCGCGGCGTTCGACGAGGTCGCCAACCACTTCGGGCGGCTCGACATCCTGGTCAACAACGCCGGTCTCTTGCGCGACAACCTCCTCTTCAAGATGAGTGAGGACGACTGGGACAAGGTTTTGGACGTCCACCTGAAGGGCAGTTTCCTGTGTTCCCAGGCCGTCCAGAAGTACATGGTCGAGCAGGAGTACGGCAAGATCGTGATGACCAGCTCGATCGTGGCTTTGGGGAACAAGGGGCAGGTCAACTACTCCGCGGCCAAGGCGGGTCTGCAGGCTATGGCGCGCACGTTGGCCCTGGAGCTCGGGCGGTTCAATGTCAACGTCAACGCGGTGGCGCCGGGTTGGATCGAGACGGAGATGACCAGGGAAGCTGCCGAGCGCGTCGGGATAACCATGGAGGACATGAAGGAGCGGTTCGCCAAGAACATCCCCCTGAGGCGCTTCGGCCGCGTCGAGGACGTCGCCAACGTTGTCGCCTTCCTCGTCTCCGACGAGGCCGCGTACATCAGCGGTGAGACTATCTACGTCGCCGGCGGTCCCGCAAGCTCGGTGATCTAGAGCCAGCATTTCTGGACGGCCAAGGACCCGACGCCGCGGCCGCGGCGTGAACGAGCACGCTCTCTCCTTCTTTGAGCTGGCCGGAGTTATTGAGCACGTGGTAGGCGATGAGCCCTTATAGGGGAATAGCGACCACCTCATCGAAGTCTATCCCGTCGGGGATCAGATCAGGCTTTGGGCCGGCGCCGCGACGTGCGCGGCGTAGTTGCCCATCCCGATGAGGATCCCGAAGCGGTCGCCGACGGACACGTCCTTCACCCCTCCCGACCTCAACGAAGACTCGCCCTCGCCCGGAGACGGGCGCTCGACCTCGACGATTCGAGCATGTCGGGCTCGCCGAACTCGTCCACCCTAGTGTCCTTATCTGGACATACGGTCTCTCCTATTATCCGTATACTGTCGTTGGTAAGAACGATATGCCAGAACGGCTGGTTTCGAGAAGACCCCCAGAGGTCTCGTGCGAGGCTCCGCTACATGAGCGGTGTGTATCCAAACCTTCGCTATACTTGGGCGAACGGTGGATCGGGAAGGGAGTATGAACCGTGCTGAACATCTCGCCGACGAAAGAGCAGGAAGATCTCAAAGAGTACGTCCACGCCTTCGTCGGCGAGCGTACTCTCCCCGGCGCCCGGGAAAGCGATACAAGAAACTACTGCGGCTAGGAACTCCGTGCTCCCGCTTGAAGGAGTAAGGGTCCTCGACCTCTCGCGAGTCTTGGCCGGTCCTTACGCGACGATGATGCTCGCGGACCTCGGGGCGGACGTCCTCAAGGTCGAACACCCCGAGCGCGGCGACGACACCCGCCACTGGGGTCCGCCTTTCGCGGGGAGCGAATCGGCCTATTTCCTCTCGGTGAACCGCAACAAACGGTCCGCCGGCATAGACCTCAAAGACCCGGAAGGGTTGGATCGGGTGAAGAAGCTCGTCTCCGAGGCGGATGTCCTGATCGAGAACTGGAGGCGCGGCTCCCTGGAGAAGCTGGGGCTCGGCTACGACGCTCTGAGGAAGCTCAACCCCGGCATCGTGTACTGCTCGATCACAGGCTTCGGCCCCGGCGAGGACGAAGAACGTCCGGGCTACGACTTCCTCGTACAAGCTCGCGGCGGCATCATGGGCATCACCGGCTTCCCCGACGGCGAGCCAACGAAGGTCGGCGTAGCGGCTGCGGACATAGTCTGCGGCCTTCAGGCAGCGATGGCTACCTTAGCCGCCCTGTACAGGCGCGCCGAGACAGGGGAAGGCACGCGCATCGAGGTGCCGCTCTTCGAGAGCCAGCTCTCCTGGCTCGCCAACCGCGCCCAGGAGTACCTCGTCTCGGGTGAGGACGTGGGCCGCTTGGGAAACGCTCACCCCTCCATCGTCCCCTACCAGACCTTCGACGCCTCGGACAAAAAGATCGCGCTCGCCGTCGGTAACGACACCCAGTTCGAGAACCTGTGCCGCGCCATCGGTCGCCCGAAGCTGGCCGAAGACGAACGCTTCGCCAAAAACCCCGACCGGGTCGCGAACCGTGAAGTGCTCATCGCCATCTTGCAAGAGGAGTTCTCCAAAAAGCCGGCGGAAGAGTGGGCAGAAGAGATCCGGGACGCCGGGGTGCCTATCGGCCCGGTCAACACGCTCGCGGATGTGTTCTCGGACGGACACGTGTTGAGCTCGGGCATCCTGCGCGATATCGATCACCCGGCGGCAGGAAAGATCAAGCTGCTGGCTTCGCCGGTCCTGGTGAACGGCGAGCGGCTCCCGATCCGGCACCCCCCGCCGACTCTGGACCAGCACACGAACGAGGTGGAGAACGGGGAGTGGCTCTAAGGAGGCTTCTTGATCAGGATCGAGAGTTTTGGGGGACGAGCGCTACGGGTCTGACCGGCGAGCCGGTGGCCCCGACGAACTTCAAGGGCGTGCACACGAAGCGGAAGCGGTAGGCCTCGGCGATCGCCAGCTCGTCCAGCCGGAGGTTCTCGATTATGTAGATGCCGCGTCTGGCGAGGAGTATGAGGTGTCCGGGCAAGAAGCACCCCAGGTCAGGGTCTTTCATCCCCGGTACGTCCCACGCCATGTTGTCCGCCCCGACGGCCAGGACCCGCTTCTCCGCAAGCCAGTACGAGGCGCTCGACGCCACCCCCGGCCCGGCGAGATAGCGCTCGGGCTCGTCCCAGAAGCGGTCGTTACCGGTCCGTACGAGCACCACGCTTCCGGGTTCTACCGTCACACCCTGGCGCTCGCAGCAATCCTTTAGATCGTCGTCGGTCACAGCGTGGCCGGACTCCAAAGAGCCGACGCCCTCCTTGGCAGCTACGTCGAGGAGCAAGCCGGGAGCGATGATGGGCGGTATCTCTTCGACGCCTAAGGTCGTGAAGCCACGCGAAGTCTGGACCCGGCCATCTACGGCGGCTCCATCGTACAGCACGAGGGCGTCGGACTGGTGGCAGAGGGCGTCTATGTGGGTGCCGGTGTGCTCCCCGCAGATTATTACCCCAGCGGCGCCGGTGCGCGGTCCGGCCTCCTCGGGCCGGTACTCATCCTCGTGGTGGCGGTGGAGAAGATAAGAGTAGCCGGCCTGCTGGTGGGCGGGGTGGATCGGCATCGCCATAGTACGCGGCTGCTCGAGGTCGAAGATACGCATGTTCTGTATCACGTTGGCGCGCCGATTTTTGTTCTTCAGGGACAAGGATTTCGGGCGGAACTAGGCAATGAACCAACCCACCCGGAACCGGGGCTCAAGAGCTGCCAACAGTACGATCGGTGCCGGGGGCCGTCCTCGGCTCCTCCTGAGAGCCCTCGGGTACCCGCTCACCAGCTTTGGGCATCGCCTGAGCGTCTTCCGAGAAGTCCACGTCCTTCGTCTCGGGCCCCCACGCCGCCCCTGCGACGATGAGGAGGGCGCCTATCACCAGGAGGACGAGCACCGTGTACTCGAAGGGCATGAAGGCCGCCAGACCCGCCTGGTAGTAGGCATATAACGAAGGGAGGACCACCGCGAGGCTGTAGCCAATACCGAAGGCCGAAGCCCGGATGCCGGTCTGGAAGCGCTCGTTGATGTAGGCGGTCGATATGCCCCAGCACGAGACGACCAAGAGTGTGACTATCGTCGCCAGGGTGATGACCAGCAAGAGGCTCTGCGGCGGCGCGCTCAAGAGCAGCCAGTACAAGAAGGTGCCGACCACCGCCGCGACAAGGCCGAACACGATCAGGAAGGGCCGGCGTCCTACGCGCTGGCTGATCACTCCGGAGGCGATGTAGCCCCCGACGAGGACGACGTTGGCGATAACGAGCGTTATCGTAGTGTTCGTCTTGGAGAGGCCGACCGGGCTCGCGAGCAGACCCGGGAGGATCGCTGCGACCGTCTGGAGCGTCAGCCAGAAGCCGGTCATAAGCACGAAGACCTGCAGGAAGCTCATCAGGTTTTCCCGCTCGGTGAACAACTGCCTGAGGGGAGCTTGGGCTCCACCGCCCTCTTCGAAGAGCTCGGACTCATCCACGAAGCGGACGTAGTAGAAGAGGAGGGCGAAGGCGAGGAGGGCCCCGATGACGAAAGGTATCCTCCAACCCCACTGCACGTAGGGAGAGTTTATGTCGTCGGCTGGTATGAAGAGGAGCAGCACCGTCGTGATCGCGGAGATGGCGGCGAAGGCCAGCGGGTAGCCGCTCATGACGAGCGAGCTGTAGAACCCCCGCTTCTCTTTCGGTGAGTACTCCATCGCTAGCGGGTTCGCAGAGGTGTACTCCCCGCCCAGGAATACGCCGTCTATAAGGCGTAAAGCGACAAGGAGGATCACTGCCACTATGCCCCACTGTTGGTAGCCCGGTAGCAGGGCTATGAGCAGCGTTACCACGCCGAATCCACTTACGGATAGGATCGTCGTGCGCCTCCTGCCTATCGCATCAGCGAAATGGCCGAAGATGAAGGACCCTATGGGCCTGCCGAGAAGTGTTGCTGCGAAGATCGAACCCGAGACTACCGACTTCTCCACCGTACCCATCTCGGGCGCAACGAAGTACGCTATGGCCGGCGCCAGCACCACTATCGGCAGGTAGATGTCGAACATGTCGACGAAGAACCCGAACCATGCTCCCCGAATAGCGCTCTTTGCTCTAGGGTTTAAAGCCTGCTGTTGTCCGCTTGCTGCGGTTGCCATACCGCTCCTCCTTTCGCGAGCCTCACCGCCTTGACGATGAGGTGAACCGCTCACCCTTTCGTTACTTATATACCTATCGGGTATCTTGTATAAACTTTAGCCGGACGACCACCCCCTCCGTAGATGCATTCGTACCAACGTCGGGCGACAGCGAGGGCAGTTCGCCAAAATCTGAAGCACCGCTAGCGCGCTAGCCGGAACCATCATTTCGCCACCTGGCCACCGTCGAAGACGAGCGTCTCGCCGGTCATGAAGTCGGAGGTCGACGACGCGAGCTAGACCACGAGCGGGCCCAGCTCCTCCGGGCGGGCCATCCGATGTGCGGGAATCTGACGAAGAATCTTCGTGTTAACCTTCTCGTCGCTCCTGGCCGCGGAGTTTATATCGGCTCGACGTAGCCCGGGGCCAACGCGTTGACCTGCACGCCGAAGCCCGCCCACTCGATCGCGGCGGCCCTGGTGAGGTTGACGATCGCCGCTTTCGAGGCGCAATAAGACGAGAAGTTGGGGACCCCCATGAAGGCAAAGTTCGAGGCCACGTTGATGACCTTGCCCGCCCGGCGCTCGGTAAAGTGGCGTCCAGCCGCGCATGCAGAGAAAGCAGCCGCGCAGGTTCGTCGCCACGACGCGGTCCCATCGCCCAAGTCAAGTATTCACGCAGCTGAGTAAGTATGCGGTAGGTTGCTACCTTCGGTACTGCGGGTTGCCGAGAATAAAGTATGCCGGAAGCCTAGTTACCGAGAAGAACCCTTCTAGGCAACCTAGTAAATACAGATGCTATGCTCGTTGCCAATCATCTAGGAGGCGACACATGAATTCCGAGGAAAGGAGCGGTCGATGCAGATCGAGGGTCTCGACCACCTTGTTCTGACCGTGGCCGACCTCGGCCGTACCCGCGACTTCTACGAGCGGGTGCTCGGCATGGAGCCCGTGGTCTTCGGCGAGGGCCGCCACGCCTTATCGTTCGGCGCGCAGAAGATCAACCTCCACGAGGCGGGCCGGGAATTCGAGCCCAAGGCGACCGTGCCTACCCCGGGCTCGACCGACCTGTGCTTCCTGACGAACGCGCCGGTGGCCGAGGTCGTCGAGCATCTGGGGGCAAATGGCGTCGAGATCCTCGAAGGACCCGTGAGGCGCACGGGGGCGATCGGTCCGATAACGTCCGTGTACTTCAGGGACCCTGACGGGAATCTCATCGAGGTCTCCAGCCGTCTGGGGGAGTGACTGGCCAGCGCCGACCGGTTTG